>Ga0114898_1000111_pt1 | contig 81805 bp, 86 predicted proteins | sample Malvired_Geostar_FD_83496 | JGI IMG/M metagenome (GOLD analysis project Ga0114898, IMG submission 83496) | Marine viral communities from the Global Malaspina Expedition - Malaspina viral metaG DeepMed_Geostar | ecosystem: Environmental > Aquatic > Marine > Oceanic | place: Mediterranean Sea...
CCCAGTATCTTCCTGTATCAGCGCCGTAGTGGCCCTTCTTTTTCTTCAAGATCGGGTGTGGCTTCGGCTTGAGATGAAAGTCTCGGGTGGGTTTTCCCCCTGGCATTGGGCTTCCATAATCGTCTTGCCAGTCTTCCGGCTCGTAGGGCAGCGTCGCGGGCGATGTCGGCGTACCCGGGAAGGGTACTGGCCCCACTAGACGCCCGGGCGGCAGCGGATCCGCGGGCTGCTGGCTAGGGGCTGGTGGCGCGGAAGGGGGAGGCAGCACCCCTCGCGCCGTAAGACGTTCTATATTGCGCGCTTCCAGTTCGGCATCGGTTAGGTCGCCTTGGTCGGCTGGTTTCGGGGGGCTCGGAGGGGGCCGATCGGCGACGATAGTTGAGCCTTCTTCCGGACTAAACACAACACGCTTACGATCGGGCTCGGGCTCGATAATTACCCCCCCCTTCGCCACGCGTTCAAATTCATCGCGGCTAAGACCCGACGCTGCGACGTCTGCCGCGGTTGCTTCTTTTAGGAGCTTCCTTGATCTTATTTTGATTCTGATTTTTTTAGCTCCGCCTCCCGTCTTTCGCACAGCTTCTTGCATTCGGGATTTCTTTTTCTTTCTACGTTGTTGATCCTGGTAGATCTCCCGCTGTGTCTTCGGCCTTGAAGCGGCAGGCTCGGGCGATGCGGCCGCTGCGGGAGCGGCAGGCTCGGGGGCCTGGGCTACTACCTGCGTCGGCTTCTCGGCGGGCATGTCATAGCGTCCGATTTTGGCCAACTTGGCTACGTACTTTCGAGTATTCGACGGGAAATCAGGATGATAAAACACCGCCGGATCGAGGACGCTGGTGGCTCCGGTTTCTCTCATAAGCTCGCCCACGTTGCCGGGGCCCCAGTTATAACTTGCGGCCGCTGTAGCTACGTCACCATTGTACTTCCGCAGCAGGTTTTTCATCATTCGTGCTGACGCGTTTGCGTTGGCAACCGGATCTCTTCGCAAATCAATAGTGTCGGGATCGCGCATTAGCGCGTCGTCAGCCGCTCTTTTGGCGGCGCTGCTATCGCCGGCCTCCTTGCGCGCTGAGTCGTATCGGGCCCTCGCCTCCGCAGAAGGGTGAATGAGGCCGTAACCCAATCCTGCGCTCGGCATGAACTGTACGAGTCCCACCGCGCCGGCCGAGCTTGTTACATTCGGATTAAAACCTGATTCTTGAGCGGCCAGCTGGTGCATAAGACCGGCGGGGAGCCCGTGCCTCTTGTTGGCGGCCTTAGCGATCGCTTTCATTTGATCCTTGTCTTTGGGATCACCATCCCACACAGAACCCAGGTCGTATTTTGCATAATAATCTTGGCGCTCCACTCCTTGCCGGTGCTGAGCGACCACTATGGGATCCTCGTAGTCCTCTGGTGGTTCGGGGCGCGGTGTGGGAGTAGAAGTAGGAGCTTTCCATTCCGGACTGTATGGTTCGGGTTCGGCGAGAGTGCTTAAGCCCATATCTACCGCCGCATCGGCACCCGGGATATCAGAGGGAGGAGCGGGAGGCAGTATCCCTCGGGTTCTAAGGCGCTCTATATTGCGCGCTTCCAGTTCGGTATCGGTTAAGTCACCTTGGTCGGCTGGTGTGGGAGGCGTCGTCGACACAGGCGTTGGGGCAGGCGCAGGCGTGGGGTCAGGCTCTGGCTCGATAATGATATCTTCGTCGGCGGGCTCGGCTAACGTCTTCGACCAATCAACCTCCTTAGCTTTTGCTGCCAGCTCCTTCCGCCAATCAGATTTGGTAGCAGGGGTCTGTTCTTCTAATCCCCCGTAGCCAGCAGGCGCTGATTTGGATCTCGCCATAGAAGGGCGGCTGTGACCTTTGCCGCCGCCCGTGTCTCGGTTGCCTCCTTTGCCAATAAGTCTATTCTTCTTTCGCGAGTGTCCTTGTTTATATTTCCTTTGTATCTCTTCTTCTTCGCGAATTTCAAAACTCACCTCGGAAGTGTGTCGTCGCACACTAACACCGCGCATCTTACTAATGTCCAACGCTATCTGTTGAGTCAATAAATCGCGATCCGCCCCTCTCGGCAAACGCACGCGGAGCTTGACTGTGGAAAGAAAGTAGTCCTTCAGTTGTTTTTGTACCCCTCCCTCGGCGCGCTCTACCGGAGTTACAGTCAGTACTTCCGGGATAGCGCGAATATCGTTTTTAACTTCGTCCCTGTTGCCGCCGCGCTCAGAGGATAGAGCGAGCAACATAAACGCGTTATAGGTTTCCTGGGAGTAAGAAGGATCATCTTTGTCTTCCGACAGTAAAGATTGATGGCGCTGAAGTATCTCTCTCCAGTTACGGCCGCTTGCATTTTTCATTAAGCATCTCCCTGTGGTGTAAAGCTGCGAATAATAACGTTTTCCAGTTCTTCTTGAATGGCCTTTTGAGCCTCCGTTTCTTGTGCGCGCATCTCCTCAATAAATAGCCACAGGGAATCTCTTTCGTCTGCAATCTTTTCCAACTCGCTCACCTTTTCTTCTAATTGGCGCATGCGGGCCTCTAAATCTTTAAATTTGATAGAATTGCGAAAGAAACGTCTCATATATTAATTATACCCGAGCTACAAAAATATTTAATGCAGCGTGGGTTGTGCAAATATTAGATTTTGTAACTCTTCACGCGTGATGATGCCCGACCTCCTGCTCCTCATAAGGTACAAAAGCTCAAATTGTTGTTCGGGAGATAGTGGAAACGGATAGCGTGTGGCCTTTTTGGTTTCAGCCATTATTAATCCCAGCGGCTCTGGGGGATCGTAGATGGTTGTATTCTTTACTTTGTTGAGTAGCAGTATTGGTTCTTTTTTAATTTTCATTTGCTAAACTCCTTTCTTATATTATATCTTTTCTAAAGTGAAAGTTTAACTTAACTTCCCGAAGAATCATCATCGTCGCCGGCGGAGTCATCATCGTCGCCGGCATTGGGAAGAAAGGTGTCTATCACGTAGCCGATCTCCACTAAGCTGCCCTCGGGGGGAAGCACATCAAACCGTACCGTATTCGTGGCGGTGTCATAAGTCCAGTCTGGGAAGGGAGCAAAATCTACAAAAACAACGATAGTATCTGGGAGGGGAGGGTGAGTCAGTTCCCATTCCTCGTAGGGCTGCACCTGAATGGCGGCTTCCTGGACTCCGGGAGCCCAATCCGGTGAGCAAATATCCACAACGACGCCCCCAAAATGATTGGTCGCATCTATATACCGATCTCCCACGTAGTAGTTAGAGGGAGCATGCGCACAAACCGATTCAGAGGCCGGGACGTTCACAATACTTGCCAAGAAAACGGATGGGCGAATATTGCCATACCAATTAATAAAGTCCTGCAGGCCGTTGTTCGTCGGGGTAAAATCGCGGTTGCTCTGTTCTTCTTCATCGCTTACAAAAACCACAAGCAATCCCGCATAGGGTCGAAGCCACGTCTGGTTATAAGTATTATCCATGATATAGGCATAGATCGCATCAAAGCCCGCTTCATACCCATGATTCCCCGTATTATTATAGGCATTCCAGGCATCCTGAACCGTGTCGCCCGGCACCAAAGGAAACTGTTGGGTGTTCTGAGTGTTTGTCCACGACGTAGTAGTAATCCCTAGGCGCCAGCCAGAAGGGGGCAGCGCATTCATCATGGCCTCGATCCCATTAACGACAGCCTGAGCGTGTTGCATCATCGATCCCGACTTATCAATCAGCCAAATAATATCAATACCATTCATGGTATACGGCTGCTCAAACGAGTCAATCCAGACCTCCCCCCCCTCACCCGGCACCTCCACGGGCACCTCCACGATAACTTCTACTGGAACTTCAACAATAACTTCTACTGGAACTTCAATCTCGACAAGCTCTGGTGGGTGTAAGCTGTAGAGGGCATAATCTCCCTCCATACACCCTGCTATAACCACGACCGCCAGAACAATAAAAAGAGCGGCACGTTTCATTTTAGTTCCCCAGTTCACCTACGGTACCGCCGCGGCGAGGGGCCATGGCGCCCGGTAAAGACTTTAGGAGACCTACGTCGTCCGCTGTTATAACTCTAACCTTCGCTGTGTCCTCGTTTAAAAACCATATTGGAGAGACCCACACGATGCTGTCCAGTGGTATGGGCAGCTCCCAGCTTCCCACGTCGATGCCGGTTACTACGCCGATGAATCTTCCACGCTGATCGAATGCGCCGGAGCCGGACGCGCCGAACCAACCGAACATATTGGTTACTACCATGTCATGCTCAAGTGCCGCAACGTGCCCTCGAATAGTAAGAAGATCGTGACGGCCTGGAAAACCCGTGTACGTCACGTGCGCGCCCAGGAGGTTTCGGCTGCTTTTGCATGGGCGCCAAGGAGCGGCTATTCTCGACTCGATTTGCGGCACTACCATTATAGCCAAATCGGCATCATGATCGCGGTATACAACAACGCCAACCACCGTCTCTTCTTCGCGGCCCTCAACAAACATGGTGCTGTGATCTTCTACAACGTGCGCCGCTGTAACAACCACATAGCGACCATACATTTTTACATAGGTTCCCGTACCATGGCCGTGCTTAAAAGGATCGATCACCTTAACCGCGGCGTTTCTCGCAATTATTTCTGTGGGGGTAAGTTGGGAAAACTGTAAGACACTTGCTGTCTCTTGGAGGGCTCGGGCGGCTGTGTCGTTGGCCGCGGCTAGACTAGGAGTCGGCTGATTGGTACAAGCCCCTAGTGCCAGCAGGGCCACCATAAGTCCTATAAATCTTTTCCAGCTGACCATGTGGCCCTCCTTTTAACCGGTTACTCTTTCTTCAACACCTACTTTTGCACCTGCAACCTTTCTAACCCGTAGTGACAGCCGCAAGGGTGCCCTCTAGTAAATATGAAGCAAATCTCCTTTAATGGCTTTTTAAATAAAAAAGACGCCCCCCGGGGGGCGTCTTGGTTAAAAAGAAAAATATTTTTTTTACTTAACTTCAATGCGGTGCGACACTGGCACCTCGGTCTCGGGCTTTGGTACGGTTACCGATAAAATGCCCTGGTTGTATTCCGCATTAATGCCGGCGGGGCTCACGTTCTTAGGGAGCGTCCAGCTGCGATGAAAAGAGCTGTAGGACATGACATTTCTGTTTTCTTCCTTGGCTTCGTACGAGATAGCGATAGTGGTGTCGTTGACATCAATATTAATATCTTCCTTGGTCAATCCAGGGATCACCAAGTCAATCCGATAGTCCTTGTCGGACGTTGTAACGTTTGTCTTGATTTGGGGGCTGGCTTCTCGCAAAAAAGAATTGACGATCGGAGCAAATCCCCAATCATCCTCAAAAATGCTGTCCAGCAAGCTTCGCGTGGTCGGAATATTCGACCGTCTAATCATAGGATACATATGTTATCCCTCCTTCATATTATATTATAATCATTAACTCAAGGGTGTCAAGCATTAATATCCGGAGTTCTTCCATAATCGTCCTCAAGCCTTATTACATCACCCAAGTCGCAGGTGCTCACTTCAATCAGTTCTACATCAAAATCTTCTGGCGCACAGAGGCGATGGACCGCTTCGGGTCGAACATGATACGCCTCCCCCTCCATGAGCCCAATCGTCACCACGTCGTCATTCTCGTTATCGGGACCGAGCTCTAGGATGAGGGGCCCACGTAACACGTATATGGTTTCATCTTTTTTTTCGTGATATTGGCGCGACAGTTTGTGTCCCGCCTCAATGAATAAATATTTAGCAACGTACTTGTCGGTGTGTGCCCAAATGCGTTCGTACCCCCACGGCTTATTAATGTAGGGAATATCATCATCGAGTTTAAGCACTTTATCCCTTTAAAACTTTTCTAGTGGCAACTCTATGGATTTTTTCAGCTATTATATCGGGAGTCCCTACAACAATAGCCATCGACACGTTATTTCCGGATCCAAAGTGAACACTGGAGAAATCCTGACGTGAATCTAGCTTGCTTGGCAAATATCCCTCTTTAAGGTTCCGCTTCATTGCGGGGGCCTCTCTAACTTGCAAAATAGAATCCGGATTGATCCAAATCTCACAGAGTTCGTAGCGCGCTTTTTCACGATGAACCATGGGATTAAAATCTTTAATCTTTTTGACCTCTATGAGTTTAATCATTGAGGGCAGCGCTTTCTTCGGACTCTTCGGGCTCAACTACGACCTCACTAGGAGGGGGGGGCGACGGAAGTATTTCTCCCCTGCGCTGGCTTCTTTCATATTGTTGGAAACCCTCAACTACCTCGTCGACTTCCGCTAACCGGGAGTCCAAGGCCGCGAGATTTTGACGGAGTGTTTCTACCTCTTCAAAAAACTGTTTAGATTTAAAGTCCTCCTCACGAAGAAGGAGAATAAGATTATTGAAAAGCTCGATTGAGCTTTTAACTTTTACTCCCAGGTTCGCTAATAGATAAGAAGACTCCGTTAAGACATCTTTCATGTCTACGGTGTAACTAAGTTTAACTTTCATTTATATTCCTTTCGTTTATAAAATCGCTTTCCATGCCGTTGTAATTATCAGCCCTAATCCAACTGTTATTACAATCCATAAAACCTTTGTATTGTTGCTTTTCCATGATTCTAGTCCCAACAGTCGCGCATCCAGTCTGTTGAGTCTTGCGTAGAGTCCTTCGTCGGGATTGTATACGGCCTCTTTGATTTTGTTGATGTTCTCCGCCAGTTCTTCTTGTTTGTATATTAAAGTTTCGATTTTGCTTGTTAGTTCCGTTAAGGCAACGGCAAGTTGACCTTCGCTCTCTAAATCTGACATTATTCTTGGCCTCCACGTTTAGCTCGCTGTCTTAAGTAGTGTCATTTTTCTATAATGGCGTGGCTCGTAGTAATTAGAGTACCAGCAGCCGAGGCTGCATTTTGTAGGGCTACGCGCGTTACTTTTAAAGGGTCAATGATTCCAGCCTTATACATGTCCACGGTGGAAAAATCTCGAAAATTGAAGCCGGAATTTTTGTCAGCGTTTCGGATCTCGGCCTCTATCAAATCAGGGCTCTGCCCTGCGTTAAGTGCCATCTGTCGTAAAGGCGCCAAGACGGCCTTTTTGACTATCTCCACCCCCCAGGCTTGATCCTCGTTGGTTGTATCAGCTTCCAAGCCCTCCGCGGCCCTTAAAAGCGCCACGCCGCCTCCAGGAACAAGGCCATCCTCCTGAGCCGCCTTCACGGCCTCCAAGGCATCTTCAATGCGATGTTTCTTCTCGGTCATCTCTACTTCAGTAACTGCGCCCACGTGGATAACCGCAACTCCGGCAGCTAACTTAGTAATGCGCCCCTGAATCTTTTCGCACTCCTGCAAATCTGCGGTTTGTTGAAGCTCGCTTTTAAGAAGTTCAATCCTTTTATCTATCTCCTCAAAGCTTCCTTTTCCGCCAATCACCGTAGTTAAAACCTTGGTGATGTCTATAGATTTGCACTGTCCAAAGTCGGTAAGCTTTGCATCGCGCAGCTTCGTTGCTGAATCTCTTGTTATAAAGGTTGCGCCGGTAGAGACGGCCAAGTCATTTAACATATTCTTTCTGGCCTCTCCATAAAGTGGCGCTTTCACTGCTGTGATTTTCATCGTGCCCCGAACTGTGTTCATGATCAAGGCTGCAAGAGCTTGCCCCTCTATTTCTTCAGCAAATATTACCAAGGGCCGGCCGTCGCGAGAGATTATTTCCAGTACCGGGAGGATCTGCTCCACCGTATCCAACCTTGCGTCTGTCACAAGCAGGAGCGGGCTGCTGTATCTCACCGCTCCGCGGCGCTCATCCGTGACGAAAGCCGATGCTACATACCCAGCAGGCATTCTAAAGCCTTCTATCACGTCCAGCGAAGTCTCCATCGATCGAGCCTCCTCGACCGTTATGGCGCCGTCTGCGCCCGCTTGGTCAATTGCTGTAGCGACAAGCTTACCGATCGCTGCATCATTGTTGGCTGCAATGGTGGCGATGCTTTCTACATCTTCAAGGCTCGTTACAGGCACAGCCATTTCTTCAAGGTTCTCAACAATAACTTCTACTGCTTTGTCGATCCCTCGTTTAAGTTCGACGGGAGATGCGCCGGCGGTAAGATATTTTTGCGCCTGGCTGAAGATTTCTCTTGCGAGAACTGTCGCTGTAGTGGTGCCGTCTCCTGCTACTGTATTGGTCTCGCTGGCAGCTTGCTTAAGAATCTGTGCGGCCGCGTTCTCAAACTCATCATCTAGATGGACAAAAACAGAAACTGTTACTCCGTCCTTTGTGATAAAGGGTTCTTTCCCTTTCTCTTGGAGGATAACATTTCTCCCCTTGGGGCCCAACGTGGTGGCCACATTGTCTGCTAGCTTGTTAACTCCATTTAGAAGCTTCTCATTTAGGACACGCCGGTCCTCGAACTTACACGTTACCATTCAACCTCCGAGTCGTATGATTATTATAACACATTTATTTGTAATGTCAAACTAGTTTTTTGTTTTACGCCTCGCCGGCTTCAACTTCGCCAGTTCCTTCAACAATCTTTCTAGTCTGGGACTCTAACTGTTTGGCATTGTCGCTCGCTGCGTCCGCATGTGCAAGACGATCGCGGGATCTTTTGCCTGTCAAAAAATAGGAGTTAATGTTTTTGGTAAAAGAGTCTAAAGCGGAATACATGGGCACTAGCTCGGCATTTAATTCGGCAGCATACTGCTCGGCCACCCCCAGGATTTTTCCTTCGGAAAGATCTAAGACACCAATCTCGTTCGCTTGTCCCTGGTCGACGAGACCATCCATGTAGGCGCGAGAAATTTTAAACTGCGCTGCCTTGTCCGCATAGCCCGGAACGGTCTTGAGGTGTTTAATCATTGCCGTCTTGTCAGCAAGCTGTCCCAGTTTTCGTGCCGTTCTGTAGTTCTCAACACCGGGGTCTCCTACCCCCCAAATATGCTGTCCTGACGCTGTTAAGATAAGGCGCTCCTCGGTCTCGCCTGTGTCATAAGTTACTACGTACGTACCCTCTGGATCTTTTTGGCCCTGGCTCGCGTAGAGATTGGAAGGAACTTTTCTACCGCCGCCTTCTGGGTAAATGTGCTTGATTTGTCGCTCTACTCCATCGATTTCTATTTGGCCAGTGGTGCCGATAGGTATAAGTTGAGACCCCAAAACCTTTATAGTCTTCAAGATAGGCTGGTCCCCGCTCCCTTTCGCTGCGTGGCCAATAAATCTGACGAAAGTAGGTAGCGTAATGGAAAACTCATACCACTTTAAAATGTCGTTCGCTTCTTTCCTAAGCGTTAAATAAACTACTTCATTTAGGCCCTCAAAGTGATGTACTAAATTTCTGAAGCTTCCCTCTATGACGGTCTTCGGGCTTAATAGTTTAAGGCTATAATGGCGGCCGTTCAGTTCCACATCCGTAATGGGTTTTCCCACCTGACCTGCCGACTCTTTTCCTTTAACGTCAGTTACTTGGACGGACTTGCCGCCGAAAAGACCCGCGAGAAAGCCCTCAAAAAGAAACCCAGAAACCGCCTCGGTGTATTCTACCACAATACTTCTCATTAACTCCATAAAAACCAGGGTAGACATAATCCGCGGTAGTCCAATGCGAGGATTATATTCTATAACATTGTTGATCCCCTCCAGCTTCTCGGCCACCGTGCGACCCGGAATCTGAGTTGTAAACTTTTCAATCCGCTTTCGGTCAGCGCTTTTATTTCGGCCGCTGGGCGTTGTGCGTCCCCAAAGCTCTGTAATCTTGATGACAGGAAACGGAATGCTTGAAGGGCGGTCCTTCGAAGTGTCCTCGTCGCCCTCTAATATAAACGAGGGGTTGTCCATCACCTCCTCGATGAGTTGAACAATGCTTTCAAAGCCAAAGATATCTCTCTTTTCTTTGAAATGTTTCTCTACTATCTGATCAAAGTCGTTAGTCATAATATAAGTTCCTGATATAATTAGACGATTATATCTGCAATCCCCATTTCAACTGCTTCTTCTGCGCTGAAGTATGCATCGAGATTTTTAGCTACAATCTTCTTTACTTGTTTCATGGTCAGAGTGGTCTCTTCAACCAAGGCTTCAAACATCATATGTTCTATAATCTCGGCCTCTTTAACGGACGCCTGAATGTTATGAAGGCTGCCGCTCTCGCCAGTCAGGACGCGATGTAGCATGATGCGGCAATGCCTACCAATGCGACGCTCCCCCTTGGTACCTGCGGCTAACAATAAAACGCCGGCGGACATTACCTTCCCTATTCCAAAAGTATGAATGGGACAGTCTTCTCGAACCATTCGCATCATATCGTAGATTGCAAACATTTCTGCCACGTTGCCGCCTCCCGTCGCAATATAGAAATCTACCGGCAGGATCGGTATGATGCCCTCTTCGTCCGGAGGGCCCTCGCGCGTGTGGTGGTAGTGCAGGAGGCTCGCTAAAAACTCCGGCGTGCTTTCTTCATTAATGTCCCCATACACTCCCAACACTCTTTGCTCCGGGAGGGGCATTTCTTCTGGTTCGAACTCCATCATCACTTCTTCGTCGCTCATTAGTTAGTTCCCTCTTTCCTCGCGCATCTCGTTGAGCTGCTGCATGGCCTCTTTCCAGGTTGTAAACTTTGTCACAAAAGAAAAAGATTGTGGAGTGTTTACGACGAGCGTCTGTATAACTGAGTTCTTCCAGTTTGTGATAACTTCTTTATCCACCTTCTGAAATTCTCTAATCTGTTGGCTCGTAAAATCACCTTTGCGCAGGTGATCGTGTTTGATTTCAGTAATGAATGAAACATCTTCGTGTATTTTTGCACACATTAAAAGACATCGATACATCGTCCTTTCCACCAGATGTGCAGCGTGCGAAACTTCGAAGAACTGAGTAGCAAATTTACAGGAGACCACTCCAAAAAAATAAACGCAGACTATTATTGCGAGTTGAATATCTGTAACGTCCATATGTTCTCCAAAAAAAAACCGCGGGGGATACCCACGGTTCTATTATAGCAACTTTTGTTCTATTTATCAATCATTATTTTTTATTTCGGAGAGCTTCTCGCACGATTCTCTTTGCAACGCGCTTGGTAATCGTGTTAATCATTTCTTGAAGAGGCATTTCTTCTTCTACGTCTGTTACTCCTAGTTCTAGCTCTTCTTCGCCTCCGGGGCCTTCAAGCTCAACTTCTTCTTCCTCATCTTCTTCCTGGTCAACTTCTACTTCGTCTCCCAAAACATCTTCGAGGGCAACTTCCAGGGCAGCGAGGAAATCATCAACGCTGACTTCGCGGCCGCCTCCGGCGTCCAGGCCCTCTTCGTCGTCCATGAGCGCGAGTTCGTCCTCCGGGAGTTCAGGACCGAGAGGCTCTTCTTCGACGTCTACGTCTAGTTCCTCAACTTCCTCTTCCCCGGGAGGGAGTTGCTCACGTAAACGGGCGCCGGCGCGATCATTGGGATCGGGGCGTCCATGGCCCGCTGCACCTTCGCCGCGGCCGCGACCATGAGATTCGTCTGCGCGGTCTTCGCCGCGAGCTTCCTTGCGACGATCCTTTTCGCTTTGCTTCTTGTCGCGTTCGGGACCGTCTTCCATTCCGAGACTCTCATCTTCTTCAGCGTCGGAGCCCTTCTTCATCTTCTCATCAAGCCCGTGAATAAAGCCTGGAGCGAGAGGCTCTAGATTGGCCAGCTTCATAAACTGTCGGACTTGCGTCTCAGTAAGTAGATTTCCTTTTTTACCCATGGCGATATTCTCCTAGAAACAAACGATCGTTGCTACATTTAATTAGTATCTATCGAACATAACGACGCTTTTTATTTTCTTCAATGTGGCATCTACGATCTGTTTTGCCCTCACTATACTAATGTGATGCCGGGCGGCAACCTCCTTGAGGGTCATGGGCCCGTGTTTGTTTACTGCAATAAGCGTACAGTTTTGGTCTTCTGGATAATCAATCCACATTCGGCATTCATCTTCGGTGCAGCAACGCAGTGCCGCTAAGCATTTTTTTGAACATTCTCTCATAAGTCTGGCATCTCCTCTTGTATTAGATCAAATATGTTTTCTACATCATCATCTGTGATCCCTAAATTCTTCATTAAATCTTTTCCGTTTTGTCGTAGTCTCGATGATTTTTTTATATTGGCTTTTGACTGTAGTTTTTGATCCCCCCTATAGAAATCTAAAAACTCCATAAACTTTTCATTCTTTTCTAAATAAGACACAACACACGCTCTAAAGAACTCACTCTGGGTCTTAAAGCCATCGTAATGCATTCTTATTTTAAAGTCTTCGTGCAGCCGAGGATGCAGAAAAAAAGTTACGCTTGCTAAATCTTTCATCGTCCTAAAATGTGCGTGCCACTTTCCCGTAGGCCGGCGGAAGATTGTACCACAAACTGGGCCCTTTCCTGTAGCTCTGCGATGTTCCGCGCGCCGGAGTAGGAAAGGCCGCTGCGAATACCTCGCTCTAGGTCGTGTAGTACGTCGGCTACGGAGCCGCGGCACGGTACGACAGTGGATATTCCCTCCAAAGAGGAGGTCTTACCGCGCCAATCTATTTGGGCGTCCTTGCTCGCCATACCTCGATATGTTTTAAACTTTCCCTTGGGCGTCTGGAGAACCTCACTGGGACACTCGTTCGTACCAGCAAGTAGTGAGCCGACCATCACAAAATCAGCCCCGCAGGCCAGCGCTTTTACTATATCGCCCGAGGTGCGAAGGCCACCGTCTGCAATAACTTTTACGTCAGAGAAGCGCCCTCCCTGCTTGGCGATGCGTGTCGATATGATCGACTCTAACGCTGGCACTCCGTGGCCCGTTTGTGTTCTGGTGCTGCATATGCTTCCTCCACCGATACCCATCCGAACGCTATTTGCGCCCCATGTAGCCAGATCTGTGAACCCTTCAAATGTCGCAACATTTCCAGCCATAATGTGAACAGCATCGCCGAAGACTTGACGCAGATCCTGAATGGTTTCTTTCACCAAAATATGGTGACCGTGGGCCACGTCAATGCACAATATTCTAACGCCCGCTTCATAAAGCGCGCTGGCCCTATCTAGATAATCTCCGGAGGTCCCTATGGCGGCGCCGGCATTGGCCGCTGCAAAAAGAACTTCATCTATTATAGCACACTGCTCCTCAATACTGTTATATCGATGAACAATGCCTAGGCCCCCCTCTTCCCACATAGCGATCGCCATTTCGCTTTCCGAAATGGTGTCCATTGGACTAGCTATGATGGGAAGACGAAAAGAGGTGACTGGGCCGCCCCCCTCAAAACGAGATCCAATATGAATGTCGCGTCGCGATTTAACCTCTGAATATTGAGGTGTTAATAATATATCATCGTATGATAGAGCTTGTTTAAGTTGCATTTGTTTCTTCCTCCATAATTTTTTCAACCCCTTCCCAGCACGTGGGGCACGTCAGGCGCACGGTTTGGCGTTCTTCAAAAACCACCACGCGCCACGTTAAGGCCATTTCTTTACTCTTCTTATCAAAGGGCCCCTCGCAGACGCAACACTTGTCAGGCATGTTTAAAAACAGCCCGGACCTGCGTTGAAGAGCCCTCTCTGCCTCTTTGAGGGCGTTCTTTTTCTTGCCTGGGCTTTTCTTGCGTATCTTCGGACGACTCATGTTCTCTCCAGTGGATAAACATTTGGCGCCAACACAGGCAGGCTCTTAAGCATAGTGTTAGAATGAAATACCACTACCGCAGATGGAAACGGCGCAGCGTTATCAGAACCCCCAAACTTTAGGCGCCCACGCACGAGATGAATTTCTTTTGCCCTCATCACATAATCATGCCACCATTTTGTATCAGTTCGAGAAGGGATAAGCATCACCACGACTGTGTTATGCTTCTTGGATTCTTCATACCCCTTCTTGAGCCATTCCCCAATGCCGCGACCGTAGGGAGGATTAACAAAAACTGTATGACCCCTCCAATCTTGAGCGAGCCCATCCTCTTCTTTGGTGAAATACTTATTGCACTTGGCACTTGCCGACGTCGCACAGGGATCTAAAGTAAACTCAAACTGTTTGTCTAACTTATCAAAGAATGCCTGCGGAGTGTCCCAGTCCCCCGACGTCGAGCTAAAGCCCACAGCGCCGCTGTCTTGCCTCCACAATCCTCCTGCCCTAGACGGTTCCATCAGTACTCCCTAAAGCTCCTGAGCCGCGGTTGCTTATAGTAACTGGGTATTCATAAAGCTCGCCGTCGGCGTTCTCCCATGCCTGAAATGTCACAACCGGCACCATAACAAGCTGGGCTATCTTCGTGCCGCTTTCAACAAGCTGTGTTTCGCTTCCGACATTGTGAAGATTAATAAACACTTCGCCGGCGTAGCCTGAATCGATCACGCACGCCCCCACTATGAGGCTGCGCCGGGCCGCTATACTGGAGCGATTCTTTACCTCCAGCATGTAGCCGTGCGGCACTTCAAATCTTAAACCGGTTTGAAGCAGTGCGCCTTCTCCCGGTTCGATCCTGCGGGCTGTTGTAGAAAAATCTTCTGGACAGTAGTAGACGTCCAGGCCCGCATCACTGGGGTGTCCTCGCGTGGGTTTAATCGCGTCGTCTCTTACGCGGTGGTATTGTACAATCATTTTATCTCCTATTCAAAATCAATATTGACGTTAACCGTTATGTTAAGTTTTGGTACTCGTATTTGGTTAGCCATGTTGTGGCTTTGTGCTTCGGCCGCATCTAAAAACCAATCAGCGTGGCCGCGTTCATGGATAAGATCTAAGAAATATTCATCCTTCTTACCGCAATTCCTGGCCATCATTTTATAAACTGTTTGATTCAGGCGATCGGCTTCTTTTGCGTCTGCTTTAATCTCTTCTACTTTGCCCCACACGGACGTTGATACATCATGTATCATGAGGGTGGCGTCCGGGTCCATGAACCTTAGCCCCTCGTCTCCGAACGAGAACAGAATCGCCCCACACGACATCGCCTTTCCCTCTATGATTGTAGCCACCGGCAGCTCAGCATGCTTAATAGATGATATCATGGCCATCAAACTATAAACTTGGCCTCCGTATGAGTCTATGATAACAGGTATAACAGACTGACCCGTGTTGTGAGCAGCCGATATCCGATCTGCAAACTCTTTGGCGGCCTTATTATTAAACTCATTTACTCTAACGATCACCGGCGCCTTGCGGAGTTCGGCTTCCTTTAAGAGAGGACTGGTAGTGATGGTTGTCTTCATGGTTTCTTTTACTTTCCTTGGCCCCGATATCTCTTCTTGTAATGCCTGTTGCCACCGTGAGGACCGGGAGTCCCTCTCTTGGTGAACTTGCTGCTACCGATCCTTGTTTTCTTTTTTGTGCTTCCTGGTTTTGTATTTCTTTTTTGTGCCATTTTGTTTCCTATCCCAATAGTTTCATGTTTCTTCTAACAGATCTCGTACTAAATCCCCACTGTTCATTATAATCTAGGCGCGCCATGTAGGGGCGGTTAATAAAAACTCGATCCTTTCCTGGTATTATACCCCAGCATCTAATCTTTGTCAACTCTGAATTGCCATCTATCGCGGTTATAACCAGATAGGGCTTTCCGTTTTTGGTTTTACGCTGAATGACGTCACGCGGAATGAACCAAACTAATCCCAGCTCTCGATCGTATTCTGATATGGGTGGAATATGCAACTCATCGAGCCGGCTCTTAATCTTGTGGTCTACAACCAGGTCCATGGGAAAGATGCCCGTGAGGCTCACGGTATTTTCAATCTCTTCTTCGTGGGAGAAATGACCTTCGGGCTCGTACGCTTCTATATTTTCCAGAAACTTCTTTTTGTTCTTTGGCCTGTCTACTGCTACGGCTGACCAAAAATGTTTGCGACCCGTGAAGCGTTCGTCTATTAAACCATCCATCGCTCCGCTGCGCACCAATACGTCTAACGCCTTCTTGTTGAACTTAGAGTATACCACGTCTGGATGAAAGATAGTATCTTCAATCGTATCGAAGGGGCGATTTTGTAATATCTGGTCAATCGCTGCATCACCCAGTCCCTTCAGTGAAGAGAGTGGCTGCACCAGCGTCATGCTATCTGTAGGATCGATTTCCCACACGTTTCCGGAAGCATTAATGTCTGCCTTCTCAATGTTAAATCCGTAACTCTTGGCAATGTTGATTGCTTTTTCTTTTCGTGACTCGGGCTCTTTATCGAGAAAGGCCGCCATCCATTCAGATGGATAATAGTTAAGCAACCACGCACACTGGAATGAAATGATAGAGTAGGAAACCGCGTGCGACTTATTAAAGCCATAGCCAGAGAAGTACTCGAAAGTTCTCCACAGTTTATCGGCTTCGGAAAGACGCATCCCCTTTTCTTGACAACCTTCAACAAACTTTGCGTAGAGCTTATTCTTAACTTGACCTTCCTTGCCGGTTCCCTTTTTCGTGAGAACTTTGCGCAGCATGTTGCCTTCGTCCAAACTAAGGTTCTTGCCAAGCTTGTGAGCAAGCAACGCAATCTGTTCCTGAAATATCAAAAAGCCAAATGTCTCGTGCGTCTCGGTCTCCACAATGTCATGAAGGTGTTCGATGCCGTCGGGATTGTTCTTGGCCTCCACGTATTGCTCATGGACATTAGCCGATAGGGGTCCCGGTCGATAGATAGAAGTAATGGCAGCAAGATCGATCAAGCTCTCAGGCTGAGCTCGCTTGCAGAAACTCTGTGCTGGCTGCTCTGTAAACTGAAAGATGCCGGCCCAGTTTCCCTTCTGAAAGATGTTTTCATATACTGCCTGATCATTAAAGTCTATCACGTCTGGGTGAAGGTGCTTGCTGTAAAACTCTTTAACGTCTTCAAACGTGGGCTCCGCAATATTGTAGTGCCTCCGCAGAACATGACGAACACAGCCGTCAATCATTCGCAGAGTAGAAAGCCCCAACAAGTCGAACTTAATAAATCCTAGCGGCTCTAGGTGCCGTACGTGTTGACCCTCGGCCCATGGCGCTTGTCTCACGCCGCCAGAGTTAATCAAAGGCATCCGCTCGTCTAGGTTCTCCGCCACCAATACGCCTCCCGCATGCCGAGAGCAGGAGCGCACCTGTCCAACAAGGGCCTCGACGTGGGTCTTGACATTCGGATACTTTATTAGGAAGCCGCGTAGAGATGGGCTGAACTCCATGACCTCTTCCCATGTAGGATTATAAACCCCCGCTTTGATGTCATGCTTGCGCTTGGCGTCGGGAGTGGCCTCTCGTACCATAACGCTCGTCACTTTATTGACTTCAATAAAAGGAATGTCATAGAACTTTCCGATATCTTTAAGCAGAGAACGAAGTTGAAGCGTATTCCAGTTAGAGATTGGCACAACAGTGTTCTCGCCCCAGTCCTCGGCCAGTCGTTCTTTTAGCTCCATCGGCTCGGACACATCAAAGTCAATGTCAGGATAATCAGTGGCGTCTCGCCGTAAGAACCGCTCAAAGAGCAGCCCCCAGCGGATAGGATCGACCTGCGTAATGTCTAGCACATAGGCCACCAGTGATCCCGCAGCACTACCCCGGCCTGGGCCTGTCACCTGAACTTCGTTGGCTTTGTCGACAATGGCTTTCATGGTCAAGAAATATTTACTGAACCCGCGATCCTCAATCACTGCAAGTTCCATCTTCAAGCGATCAATGTACTCCGCGTTCTCATGCAGGCTCTTCGTGCGCAAGCTGTCGATCGCTAGCTTCTGGAGCGCATCTTCTGCCGTCGCCCCTTCGGGCACTACAAAGTCCGGTAGCTTGATAGAGGTGTCCGGCTGAAAATCTTCAATGCGATTAAAAGCGATGTGGTGAGTTTCCGTTAGAGACTCTAACACCAAATCATCATCATACTCGACTTCACATGACTCTGAATATTTTTTATACGACTCCCACATCTGATCGCCGTTCTTGGGATAAAGTTCATAGCCGACAACATCAACGTCGATCGGCAGTTCGTTAGATAGATAGTCCGGACGATTTTTGCCTCCTAGCCAGCCTAGTCTCTTATAAAGTTCACGGTCCTTCCAGGCGGTGGGGTTTGGATAATGACTATCGGCCGTAGAGATTAATGTAATACCATATTCATTTTTCATCTGAATAATATACTTGTTTAGCTCGTGCTGCTCCGGGACATTATTCCATTGAAGTTCGCCGTACCAGCGGTCCCCAAAGACTCTTATCATATTTTCGGTAGTGGAGCGCATAGCATCCAGAATAGCCTCTTCTCCTTCGTCCCGGTGGCTCCAATAATCTCCGGCGTAGATGCCCCCCAAACATGCGCTGGAGGCAATCACCCCTTCGCTGTATTTGGCCAACATTTCATAGTCTACGCGCGGGTAGCGATAAAAGTTCTCTTGTTTGTAACTGTCGGAGATTAGTTTAAAGATATTGCTCAGCCCTGTCTGGTTCTGAGCTATCAGAACTATATGTCTACGATGATTAAGCACGCTCCTGGTGGCTCTCTTGCTTTCTTCTTCATCTTCGATCGTTGTGCCGCTCATTTCATTATTGAGCTTGCGCGCCTCTTTGGCGTCCTGTTTTATTCTTTCATACTCTTCGCGCCACTCCTTAATACTCGGAATAAAATAGGCCTCTACTCCATAGATGGCTTTGAAATTCTTGCCCTCGGACTGCATCTTTTTGAGGTGCAGGAGCTGGTGACTGAAGCCGTTCATGTTTCCGTGATCTGTCAGCGCTAGCGCTTGTGCGCCATTTTCATAAGCGAAATCCATATGTTCTGGCGGGTATCCAATGGCATCGAAGATGCTTCCCGCAACGCTATGCGCATGCAGCCCCACGAATGGGATTGAGGGTTCTTTTTTATTCACTATCGTCTTCTCCTATGCTGATGTGGCCAGTGACAAAACCGTAGGGTCGTACGACCTGTTCGTGGTGTCCTGATATTATTAGTTTACAGTACTGAGCCCACGTTGTCAAGTCATAAAACCAAGGAAGTTCATTTATTGTTGCACTCGATAGATCGGCGCCTTTAAAAACGTCTAGCAACTTAAAATGTCTAGATTTTCTGCGCTCTTCTGGGGGGAGTAGTTGGCTCGGTATCTCCCCCTCAAGTGGCGGGTAGTAAGAGCGAGAATTTGATTTGATAATGTTTTTTGCTCGGCGCCACTCTGCTGTGTCAAATGTAAACCCTAGAGGCAGCCCATCACAAACAGTCTTCCCCTCGTGCGAAAAATAAAACGGCGCCTTTCGACTCATCTTTTGGCGCGCCCTCTTAACTTCTTCTAAGTCGCACACTCCAAAAGGAAAGCTCACATAATACCGATCAGGAATCAGCCAGCGGCCAAGTCGTCTGCAGATCCAATACGCAACGTTTGCTCCGTGAATGATGGACCAGGCATAGCAATCATACTTATCTCGATGTTTGGGGTGAATAGGCACGTAGTAAATAGGGATGGACACGTGCCCCTCCTTGGGATATTTTACATAGCGGCCGGCCTCAATAGTATATAAATCCTCTACCCAGTCTCCCACTTTGTGTTTAATAAGTGGAGCTATATCGTCGTTGCATATTATCCAGATAGTTTCACAGCCAGCATAGGAGCACTCCGCTACAGATCTTTCAATCAAGTTAAAGTCTGGTGCAAGCGGCATAAGACTATCATGGCCCGGGAGATTAAATTCCCCGGCGGATGCGGCCACGGGAATAATACCAGCCAAATGAAAAGCTTGCTCGTTCTGTGCTGCTACTTGCATTCTTCTGGCGGCTCCCCGCAAAAAATGTTGGAAGGAAGATCTTCTCCGATGATAAACTCTTTTTTGTTTTTATAGATTTCTCTCCTGTCGTGTTCCAATACGACATTGAGGTGATGACTTTTATCTCCAACATGCCTTTCCGGGCCCCGGACTCCATTTTCCTTAATAAGTTTCATTGCCGCAAACTCAGCTGCGGTTTCTGAGTACTCAAACACCTGGAGCTTTTCAGAAGGTATGCGTGATTGAGTGTAACAGTCTTTAAAGGTTCCGTCGTTCCCATCTTTGCGCACGGAAGGGTAAAATACCAGCTTTTTAACAAAATCAGTCGAAGCAAACATCTTGAGTGCCGCTTGTTTGGCGCCTCGCCTCACATTAAACCAGTCGTAGACAATATAATCTTTTATTTTTTCTTCGACTTCTATCCCCGTTACTTTTTCCATATCAAAAATGTACACTTCTTCGAAATGAATTTTGATTAATTTGTGGAACTCGGTGGTGACGTGTGCCGTCGACGACTCTATTCGAATAGCCTCTATTTCTGATGGGATGGGTGTAAGGCCCCGCATGCCTAAATCAAAAAGCAACCGATACCACTTCAGTGCATCCTCTTTTTCTTCAATCGGATGGGGCGCCGTCGTACCGTTAACCAGCACCATGGCATTATTGGCCATAGCAAACTGGAAAGCCTTTAAGGTGTAGCCAACAACTAACTTTTTTGTATTTAGCTCGGGGGAGTCTATGACAAGCTCCCAACTACGTAGTTTTCTTTGACTATCGTGAAAGTCTTGCCCTTATATTGAATATCTTGAAGCATCTGGGCCTCCACTACCAAGACAGAGCCTTTAGCCCAGCCCGCCTCTCCGGCTGCCAAAACGCGCACGGCGGCGAAGGGGCTTTCTGCGTGGCGATAGCCTTGTGGGAGCAGCACTCCGGTTTCTTCTTTGTTTTCTTTTAATACCTCAACATAGAGGTTATTATTAGCTGGTATAAATGTCATTTTGTTTTTCCTTCGTAATGGTCTGCGAGAATGCACGTGGCGCAGCGCGACGTTAAGCCGTCTTTCCTCTGTCTATTTTTATAAAAGCTCTCGCGCGGCTGGGCATTGCAGCATTCAATACACACCTTGGCGCCAGCGGGAGCGGCATCGCGGGCTTCGACAAAAGTTAACCATCGAGCATAAGGCAGATTGCTCTTTTTTTCATTACAGGGGCGACAACAAGACGTTACATTTTCTATAATGTATCCTTTTGTGCTGTCCATGCGATCTAAACCAATAGTCTCGATATCCGAATTGCAATAGGTGCAAGGCTTTTGCCAAAACTCGATAAACTGCTCGTAGGTTAACTCAAAGGCACAGGGCCGTGTACGATCTCGTGCACTGCATTTGTAAGACTGGTATCTTCCCCTTTTTGAGTGGGAATATTTTCTACGGCGCTCCAAATAGTGGTCCCTATTCTCCGCGATCCACTGCTTTCGAGCCGCACGATAGTGCTCCGGGTTGGCTGCATAGCGGGCCCGGGCTTGAGCACGAACCTTATCAATATTTTTTGCATGCCAATCCCTCTTTATTTCTCTAAACCACTCTTTGCGTGTAGAGCGGTATTCTTTACACCACGCCGCGTGAGCCTCTTTATTTTCCTGGTAATACTTTTTTTGTAGTTTGCTTATCCTCTCTTTGTTCTCTTGATAATAAGCAGCCACGCATACTTTACACTTTGCCACATAGCCGCTTGAGTGGCTGCTGTTCCGGTGAAACTCATTCAGCGATTTTGATTCACGACACTTAGAACATTCTTTGTTTGTCACTTGCCCTCCAAATCTTCAATTGCCGCTTTAATGGCCTCTTCGGCTAGCACCGAACAGTGTATTTTTACAGGAGGCAGACATAGTTCCTCCACGATATCTGTATTTTTAAGTTCGGCGGCTTCTTGTAATGTTTTGCCCTTAATCCACTCGGTGGCCAGAGACGACGCAGCAATGGCCGATCCACACCCAAATGTTTTGAACTTGGCTTCGCAAACACAGCCATTTTCGTCCACCTGGATCTGTAATTTCATCACATCTCCACACTCGGGCGCGCCTACCACCCCTGTTCCTACGCGCGCGTCATCCTTATTAAGAGAACCCATGTTGCGTGGATTATTAAAATGATCTAAAACTTTCTTTGAGTATGCCATATCTTATCCGCACTTAGCATAGCCGCAGGCTTTGCATGTAACGCATCCTTCCATGTATACAAGTCCCTCTGCTTTGCATTCGGAACACGCTTTTTCAGAAGCATTGGCTCCATTAGTGATATACCCCTTTAGAACCCTAGAAACACCCTTGGCAAAACTAAACAAATCGGCATCGCGATCCTTTTGCAGCTGCTCCACCACATACTGAATATTTGCTCCGGTCCGGAGTGCTAGCGATATCATCCGAGTGAACGCTGAATGATTTGGGTTGTCGAACGCTCTCACCAGGTCTTTTACTATTACTGTGTCGCCGTTTGTTCCAATCTGCAAGTCATAAACCGCATTCATTGTTTTTCTCGGGTGTTTAACCAAAGTGCCCTGAGCCTTGGCGCGAGGAATCTCAATAAGATTAGAAAGGCCCCCCATAACTTCGTAGGGCTTACCGTCCATAATCCCCACCATAATTACCCATTTCTCTCCTTGTATAGTGGTGTGATGGATATTACAGGGAAGCTCCAGCGGCCGCTTGGGCGCGGTATGATGCGGAAACCGCTCTTTCCCCTTCTCCAGTAAAACGCCCGATCGAGATCCATCAACATATACCGTGATCCCTTTAAGTCCCTGTTTCCACCCCTTCATATAAATATCAGCTACAGCCTGGGGATCTGTGCCTTTCGGAAGATTGATGGTGGAACTAATAGAGTGGTCAATGCTTCTCTGGATTGCTGCCTGCACTTCAATACGCTGCGTCCAATCAATGTCTCCCGATTCAACAAAAAAGTTAGGAATCTTGTCGGTGTTAAACATTGTTAGATATTCGTGCACGTTGTGGTGAAATACTTTATATTCCAGCCACTTGTCTCCCATCTCATCAACATAGTCGGCTTCCAGGTCTTGCTCGTTGTGTGAAAGCTTGCGGCGCCGAACATAACTATTGCGATACACCGGCTCCAGGCCCGAAGAAGTTTGAGACATAATAGAAACAGAACCAGTCGGTGCGTTCGTAAGAATAGAGATATTACGACGTCCAAAAGTCTCAATTTTTTCAGACAGATTTTTTGGGAGCCTTTTGATATATGAGTTTTCTTTCTCCTTTGACCAGTCGAATATCGGAAAAGCGCCGCGCTCTTGTGCTAGGTACACGCTCTCGGTGTACGCCGTGTCACGAATTGTTTGGTAAATCTTTTCAACAATTTCAACGGCGTCGCTGGAACCATATGACAAACCAAGCCGCGCTAGCGCGTCGGCTAGCCCGTGCGTCCCAAGGCCCGTTCGGCGACCGTTTGTACAGGCCGTGTGGAGGTTGTCCCATAGTTCCTTCTCACTGGCGGTGTCGCACACCTCTTTGATTCTTTCAAGCTTCTCCATCTCTAGCTCTACGAGGTCATCAGACAGCCGCATGCCTACTGAGGTTATCTCTTTGAGTTTGTTAAAGTCAAAGACGGCCTTCTCGCTGAAAGGATTACGCACCAGGTGTTTAAGATTGAGGGAGACTAGTCGGCAAGAGTCGTAGGCACTCAAGGGGATCTCGCCGCAGGGATTGGTCGTAAGTGTACGAAATCCTTCATCTTTATAGCATTCTGCGGGAAGGTTGTTAATGATATTGTCCCACATGAGCAGCCCTGGTTCAGCGGTACTGGTTGCTGACTCAATTATCTCATTCCATAGGTGTTCGGCTTGAACTTCTCTTGTGTGGGTGGGGCTTTCAGAATCCACGGGAAACTGCAAGGTAAATGATTGTTTGTTTTCCACTGCTTTCATAAACTCATCGCTTATTTTCACAGAGACATTGGCTCCTGTAACCTTCACTAGGTTTTGTTTCATGGTAATAAACTTTTCGATGTCGGGGTGACGGATATCCATGGAGATCATTAAGGCTCCTCGGCGACCGTTCTGTCCTATCATCCGGCATATATAAGAATAGAAGTCCGCGAAAGACCACGCTCCTGTAGTGGTTCTAGCAGAGTTGTTTACTTGTGCATTCTCAGGACGAAGGTTAGAGATGTCAAGCCCCACGCCGCAACGACGCTTGAACAAATTGGCGAGATGCTTTCCGGCGTCTACAATGGAGCTAATATTGTCGCGAGGAGACTCCACTACGACACAGTTAGACAAAGAAACATTAACGTAGTTGTTGCCGACCCCCATCATTGGCGATCCTTGGGGTACAATGTATTTAAAGTTTTTAAAATAAGATAAGATCTCTTCCTCCGTCAAAGCGTTGCCGGCGAACTTTTCCTCAATGCGCGCGAACTCTCGCGCCATTCGTTCGTGCATGTCGGCAGGAGTTTTCTCCACAAAGGCGCCTTCATTGTCCCGCAAACAGTACTTGGTCATAAAAACGTTCGTAGCTAGTTCATCATTGTCAAAATATGTTAGGGTTGCCTCTCTCACTTCTTCTTCTGTATACATTTATCCACTCCCTCTTTTAAACTTCTTATATTTTTCAGCCAACTTTTGTTTCTGTACCTGGGGGCTTACTTCAATTTCTTCGTCTTCGTTCGGCTCTAGTACTTTGATCGATACCGTACTGGTGTCCATGAAGAGTGGGTATATTATACCATCAGGACCGTTCCTATTTTTAGCGATAAATACTCTTCCTGTGTTTCCCAGCTTGTCATCAGTGGTTCTCGAAATACTGAAGATGAAATCAGAAACAAAGCATTTATTAAATGCTTCAGAGATAGCCTCCATCGTCACTACCTCAGCGTTGAGGCCCGAACGATTGGTCTGAGAAGCGGTCCAAACTGGACACCTGTACTCCTGAGCTAGCCCGCGAAGCTCTTCGTAGATAGACTCTAACTCGTTGCGCTTCTCTCTTTGCGCAGTAACAGGTCGAAGCAAGTCTGCGTAGTCCACTATAATCATGTCAATGGGAACATCCTTCATGCGGAGGCGCTCCAGGTGCGTTTTAAGAGTGTGCGTCGAGGCCGATTTGGTGGGGTATTCCTTGATGATTAGGCGACCCTCAATGTCTTGCACCTCTTCGTAAACCTTTTCTTTGAACGTAGTCAGATCGCCCAACTCAATCCTTGTGAGACAGCTATCATAACGAGATCCCACTACGGTGTCCTGTAGTTCTAAGGTGTAATGTACTACTGTCTTACCTTCTTTGAGCGCCTGGGTGCCTAAGTGCACGAGGGCCATAGACTTGCCCGCTCCGGTGGGGGCAATAACAACCCCCAACTCCTTCTGTCCCAAGCCTCCCTGGCATATGCCGTCTATAAGGGGCCACCCCGTTGTAACAGGGTTGCGGAATTTGGGTTTAAATCTTTCTTCGAAATCTTTTTTCCAATCATAGCCGGCGTCGTTGTCTGCGCCAAGCTTGAGAGATTCATTGATCACCAGCGCGATCTCATCAAAAGATGAACTTTGTAAAAGACCAATAGATTTAACCATTGCTGACTTTAGGTTTTGCTTGCGGCAAAAATCCAACGCGGTGTCTTTGATGTACTCCTGGTTCTCTAGGGCAGCTGCCATGGCGCGCGCATAGTACTCTCTAACCTGTTGTTGCGTCATTTCATTCTCATCATCGATGCCGGAACGCAAAATAGTTCCAAGGATCTGCCGCGATGGGTGGACGCCGTACTTCTGTCTGTATTGAAATATTACTTTAGCAAAAAGTTTCAGGTAACGAAGCTCCAGAAAATTAATATCTAGAACCTCTTCTATTTGATCTGCAAAAGGACGGTCATCTAGAATGACCATGCACAACTGCTCTTGAAACGATTTGCCATAACGTGAAAAGGTTACCTTCTCTTTCGATTCCATGTTCACCTCTTTTTGATTCTACTAGTTTTTCAGCGCTTTGTCAACGACAAATCGATTCATGGTTGCGAATAGATCGTCCCAGTTGAAAACCCCAAAGCCGTCTTCGTTCATCATTTTAATAATCTCGGTCCTATTAAACTCATAGCCCAAGTTATCAAACACATAATCAACCTTCTGTCTGCTTTGTCTAGAGAGGTTGGGGTCGTATAACTGCATTAACTTGTAGTTCCTTATAATTAGGTTTTGGTTCTCGATTACGCGGTCAAAAAATACTACTTTTCCCTCCGCTTTCTCGCAAAAATCTATAACCTCTTGAAATGAATACTCTTTGTCTTCAAATAAAAATGGTAATCTTTTTTTCACAGTCGGCAAGCCTGCGCCACCGATGCCTTTGAGGTTATCCGACTTGTCTCCCGCAATGGCTCGTGCCATTGCAAAGTTGCACGGATGAATGCCGTAGTTCTCCAAAACATTCTTTGTGGTAAGGACCTCTTTCTGGATGGGGCGAAACAAAACTGTCTCGTCATCACACAACTGAATGAAGTCTTTATCACTGGAAACTATTACTTTCTGCCACCCCTTAAGCTTCTCCGATTGAACAATATAGGCAATCACATCATCTGCTTCTACCTCGGGGAACATAAACTGTGGGATAGGGAGTTCATTAAGGTATTCCAGGAGACGGGTCTGCTGCCACACCTTGTTCTCGGTTTCTTCGTCCGGCGTCAGATTGCTCTCGCGGTTGAGACGAATAGGCTTGCGCCCCTCCTTGTATTCCTTCACGATAGCTCTGCGCTTAGCCGATCCTCCGGGCCCATCCCATACCACCACTACCATATCAGGCTTGTTCTCTCGTACAAGCTTCTGGAGGATCTTCAAGAACCCCTTGACGCCTCCGATAGGCTGTCCATTGGTGGACATGCTGGGGTCGACAATGTATGCCCTGAAATATGCATTCAGCGCATCAATGATCATTACTCTTTTCATACTGTTCTCCACCATGTGGGAACCTCCGTCTTCCATGTGGCGAACTTTGCTTTTTCGCCATGATAATATGCGCGGTAAGCTGTTACCGCGCATTCGTTTTTGTATTGAGAAGGCACCGCTTGAGCAAAAGGAAGCAACCCCTCCTGCGGAAAGTCAATCTCAAGCTTGCTGCACCACTCGATGACAGCTTGGGTCTTGTGTGTTTTGCCATACCGCTTGGTATACTCCTGGCACATGGCTATCCCATGGGCCATGAGCCAGTCCCAGTTGGCCTTGGTCTTGCCGGCCCACAGCGTACATGGATGCTTAGCATGGGTAGCTCGGTAGGGCGTAGCGTAGCCCCTATCGCTCGCTATGGTGCATAGCATCTGCGCCGTTTCTAGTATCATCTTAACAACGTGTTTATCGCATAGCATCTGCGCAGCAACATCTGGTTTTTCGTGAACTACAAATATATTCATAAAGTCATGTTTTCTATCTTACCGTCTCTGTTGGTATAGACCACTCTCTTTACGCCAACATGTTTGAGGGCACTCTCGCACATGGGGCACGGCTTGCTCATGCGCGGGTGTCCTTCTTTATTAATTCTAACAACATAGATAGTGGAGCCCTGTGTAACAGAGCGATCCATTCCTAGAATGGCTCCAAGCTCTGCGTGTAGTGTGGCAGTGCCGGTGTGAGATTCGCGGAACCTCTTTCCAAAATGGCAATGGCGATGCTTGTTACACGATACATTGCGTATCGAGCTACCTTTTACAAGGACAGCCCCGTGTCTAAACTTTCCGTAGTCCGATTGCTCTGCGACCTTCTTCGCGAAGGAGATATAACGACGTTGTTTTCCCATACCATAGTATACACTATAGGCTGCTGGTGTCAAGGGTTATTTGAAATCTATTTTGCCCGACATTCTTTTTCTTGAACCGGGATAAGGCTCTTGCATAAACTCTTCGCGCTCAACGTCGCTTGGCTGATAAAGCCCGGGCTGTACTATATCGAGGGCATAAGTGAGAAGTTTAATGGCAGTCTCGTCTCCATATTTTCTTTGCAGCATCTGCGCCATCTTTTCCGCGGCATGGCCGAGGGCGCCTTCCGCCCTCTCTTCTTCATAAACCTCTCTCAGGAGTTTTCTTAGACTTTTTCTCGAGAGTTTCATTTTATAGTTCTATGTCTAGGGCACGTGCAATCTTCCCAAGCTGATTCGATAGGATATCCAGGCGCTCTGCGTTTTCTTCAATGCCGTCCCAAGGTTCTCTTAACGACTGCTCTGGGGATATATCCGGACGTCCCGCAAAAAACTCCGACTGCTCTGGGCCAGGGTCGCGATCAGCAAGAAGTGCGTTAACCTGTTCCTTGGTCCACTCTTCGAGAGATTCTTGAATAATCTCTTTGAGTCTTTGCTTGGTGAGTTTCATTTTATTTCTCCTATAAAGCAGAGCAGTGGCCGACAACAAGACCGACAACTAGAGCTGCTGCGCTGCTCGCCGTCAAAAGCACATACACCGCGCGATCAGCGCGAAGCAATGCTAGGTCTTTACATAAGCCTAGAGTGTCTGATAATAACTTTTTCATTATACTTTTCCTTCCCATCCGGTGCCGCCCTTTTTCTTCTCTTTGCGAGCGGCTTTTTTAAATCTTTTGGCCAGGGCTTTGCGCGCCGGCGTACAGGTCTTTTTAGTCATAGGGGTACAGTAGCCCTTATGCTCAGGATCTACTGCTTTCTGAATCCAATCCTTGTCCTTTTTCTTCTTCTTTTTCTTCTTCTCGTCGAGGATCTTTTCTCCACGAAGATCAGAAAGCTCTTCCATAACTGCTTGGCGGAGACGAGAGCGAGTGAGAGATTCTACTTCGTGTTCGAAGATCGGAGGGGCCTCGGCCTCGCCGATTTCGACGTCGCCATATTCGTTCGGTTCGCCGCGGCCTCGATGACCGCGCTTCGGTTTCCCGGGAAGTGCAGGGCGCCTTGAGCCGGATGATAACGGTGAGTGCTCGCCCGGGCCGCCAGGAAAAGCCCACGGGTCCACATCGACCGGGTCCTGGCTCGGGTCTACTCCTAGGCGCTCAGCGGCCTTCGCACGTTCGCCGCCAGAGCCTCCAGCGGTAACGCGGCCTCCGCCGCGGGCTGCTTTGGTTGCGGTATATATACTGTGTTCGGGTCCGTATGGCGTCTCGGCTGCTAGGGCGCCGGCTGCCTCGGCCGGGGTCTCGGAGGCATCGACTCCTAGTACTGAAGCGTCCTGGGCCCGTTGCCCCTGCGAACCGCCGCGCGTGACTCTGCCGCCAGTGTGAGTCGGGGGGGCCCCCATGGCCTCTTTGCCCTTCCGATACAGTTTCTCGCCGCCGCTCACCGCAGCTTTACCTAAACCCATGAGTGCGTCGCGGACGCCGATTTCGGCTAGTGTCTCTTCTCTGACGATTTGTAGTAGTTGTTCTTTAGATAGATTCATTTGGTTTAATCCTTTGCGGGCGTGGCATGCCCGGGCAGACTCTTGCGATGCTTTGGTTCTTTTGTTTTGTGGCCCTTGACTTTCTGTCCAAGCTTGGCCAAGTTGCGTAGATCCTTGGTGCTGATCTCTCCAGAGTATAGTTCTTTGGAAGCACCCTTCAACTTGCTTGGTGGCGTATCGCCTCTGCGAGCCGAGAGTGCAGCGCCTGCTGCCATCTGTTGGGCTTGGGATTCGGTGGACCCGCGCTCACGATAGGGCGGATCACCCACGCTCTTAGATGCTTTCTTACCTTCGTCTCTTAAAGCCGCCAGCTCTTCTTTAATAATTTCGCGTAGTCTTCGCTTGCTGAGTTTCATCTACCATAAATAGTTACTCGTCGTCTAAAGTGTAATGATCTTCTGCATTTCCTGTGCGGTTGTCGAACTTCATGATGATCTCTTCATCCATAATGTCGAACACGCGCTTTCTAAACCGTTCATCTTGCAACTTCTCAACCCAATGAGAGCCCTGAAACTTCTCTTCTGAACCATCGTCATGCACCAGGGCGTACCACGCTCCTGTGCGCTTGAGACTCTCCGAAGACTTAATGGCTTCGAGCCAAGATTCTTCATCCTGAACCCCCACATTTTCACCCCAGAGAATCTTAAAGGCACAGTTGCGCCCCTGTGTTCCGAAGCGAGACTTCTCCAGCTTAACCTTTACCTCTGATCCGATTCGGAATCCGTTGTCGTCCAGAACAAAGCTGGCCTTAGCCTTGCGTCCCGTCAGCCACACGCGCAGAGAGTAGGCATAAATCATTGCCTTTCCTCCCGGGGTGACATACGGAGTGGTCATTGCCTCCGCAGGAAATCTTGTGATGTTCGTCTTCAACTGGTTAAGAACCAGAAAGGTCGACTGACTGTTGGCAATCGGTATCGTAAGCTTCGACATCCCCTTGGCGAGGATGCGAGCCTTCACCGCCATCGACGATTGAGGGTTGAAATCTCCCTCTACGTCTGAAATGGACGGCGTAAGAGCGAGCGAATCCCAAATAAACAGGGTTCTTTCCGCTCCGCTATTAAGGATTTGTTCAATAGTTTCAAGTACTTGTTCAACTGACTGGACCTGGACGTAAATAAGCGTCTCTAGGTTGCACCCTGCGCGCTCCAGAAACGTCGGATCAATCGCAGACTCGGCGTCCATGTAGATTACATTCATGCCCAAGCTTTGAGCGTTGCCTGCGATCTGTGCAGCCATGAAAGACTTGCCCGTTGACTCAAGCCCTGCAATCTCTGAAATCTTACCGACCGGGATGCCGGCCAGTCGCCCGCGACAAATAATACTGTCGAGCCATCGCGATCCTGTGGGAATCCACTCCTTGACTTCAGTTGGATTCTCCTCATTGAGGTTGTACGCGACTTCCATTCCGGAAGCCTTGTTAATGAGGGATCTTAAATCTCCAACGGATACTGTCCCTACCTTCGATTTTGATTTTGCCACTAGTTTCTCCCAATCATTAGTATTTCTCGCGCCTTCTTGGCTTCGAATATTGTGTTGCCCTCTTCGTCGACGCCTGCCTGCTTGCGACGGCCGGCTGTATATGTAACATCGAAGTAGAGTATCTCATTCTTTCCTCGGCGGCTTTCAAAGAAGTCATCTTCTTCGTCTTCAACCACTCTATTAGATAGCATAGCATAAGCACCCAGTTTTGTCGAGTCATTTAAAAATTTAATCACTCGTTCTTGCCACACATCATCAAAGTCTACCCCATACTGGGTAAACGACCCTCGGTACGGAGGATCAAGGAAAACATATGAGTTTTCCTTAACATATGGCAACACTTTCCCAAAATCACCAGCCAGTAACGTAGTGTTTTTTAAAGCCTTTTGCCATTCAAGCACGTTATTTTTGTCATACACCTTCTTGTCGTGATTTAAGAGGCCAGATGGAGTAGCATAACGGTCTCCAGACTCCTTGGTAGTCTGCCAAATCCCATTAAAGCCGGTCTTTAAAAGAAAATAAAGCACCGCGTCTTCCTCGGTGGCGCCCCATTGTTTGTGGTTGTGAATATATTCATCTAAAAGATTATAATAAAACTTTTTTCTTTCTCCGCCTGTACATTCTTTGTTGGGCTTCGAGAGGCGGCAGTAGGAGACTTCATTCTTATTATTGAGCGGCAGATATTGCGACCCGAGGTCGTCCATCTTCGCTAAAAAGTTATTACAGTCGCCCCGAATGGTTCTATAAATACTCATAATATACTTGTTGTAGTCATTAAGAATAAAGGTTGCATTTTTATTTCGATTGTAAGCCCAAACAAACATAGCGCCGCCGCCCATAAAAGGCTCGACGTAGTGTTCAATCGTGCGCGGAAGAACGTCTCGCTCTTTATACTTTTTAATAAGACGAGTTTTGCCACCAGCCCACATACATAAAGGTTTCATATTCGCTCCATAATCCTTTTAGCTACCTCGGCAATGTTTTCATAGCGAGGCTTCATGATTGCATAGTTCTTTCTCTCTAGAAGAACCTTCATTTCCGCTTGATATTTGCCAGGATCTACGAGAGTGCGTGTCTTTTTGCCTGTCTTCTTGTTTTTTCTTTCAATATAAAAAGGCTTACCAAAAAAAGTTCTTCCAGCAAACACCAAGAAGAAAGGCTCATCTGCAGTATTATATTTCTTTCTAACGGCCCTCTTTAACTTTTGGAGACCAAACTTATAAACTCTTTCATGCGCATTGCCCCCTTGTGTTCCGGTCTTGCATTCGATAAAAATACTTTTACCGGTTTTCGTATTTGTAACAACACCATCCAGTCTTATTCTCTTGTTCTTAATGACTTCTAAAATCGGCTGTGATCTTATTTCGTAGTGCTTGGGAAGAGCCTTCCTTAGCTTCTTGAGGAAGGTTTTCTCACCCTTGTCGCCAGTTACCCTGGCGCCGGCCTGCCAGTTGGCACGCTTGGATAAATGTTTTCCGCTCATGTATGTCCCTTGTATATTTGAGACCCCTATGACCCCGGGCCTCCCTGCGGGAGTGGAGGGCTGGGGGCTAGAGAGCGCCCAGCTCAGCGAATGCAGCATCTACCGCATTAGGCTCTTCGTCGGTGGTCGTAGAAGTCGTCCCACCAAACTTTTGGGTCTCGGACGAAACCGCCTCGGGGTCCTCTACACCCGAGTTCATAAAGGTATCTAGAAGCGCCGTAACATCTTCTGATGTTTTGCGCTCGAACAGCGTATCGAACTCTGGAATGCTCTCCAGCAACTCGGCACAACTTTCTGCTGTCATGTCCTCACACAACTCAGAGCTTCGACGACGAGGCACGAGCTTCGTCTGTGGAAACGAAGCGCCGGGAGGCTTCCCGTAGGTCATCGTAAGGTCCGTACCTGTCTCTGGATCGGTAATATCACCATATTCCGGGTTAAGCACGAGGCTGAGAAGGTTCTCGTAGGCCATCTTACCATAGCCCCAAATACGTACACCCTTGTCTTCTTCCCCACGTACAAGTACGGGCGAAAAGAAACGAGGACGCACGAAGAAACTCTTAGCCAGCTTCTTACTCTCATCATCGTTCTTGTCTACGCCGTCGCGCCAAAGCTTCGAGGCGAATTCGCAGACCGAACACTCGTCGTTATAGTTGCGCTTGGGACATAAAAATCCCGGCGTGTTTCCCAGGTTATAGTGAAACCACTTCTCCTTGAAGGGGTCTCCATCGGGAGTGGGGACAATGCGAATTGCCTGAGTCCCGTCTTCGGGACGCCAAAAGTTGTCCCTGTCGCCGCCTTGTCCTTTGAGAGTGGCGAGCTTAGCTCTCATCTTATCTAAGTTAATACCCATTTTGTTTTCCTTTCATGGTTGGGTTAGAGTACGATCAGCCAATATCCTGATCGTCTAGTTCATTTATGTATGATTGTACCACAGAACTATACTTAACGCAATAACAATATTTCTGTTCATAATTCGTTTTGTATACTCCATAGGACACGTTAATCTTTTCCTCAAGCTTGTCTTTGATGTACTCTTTAATTCTCTTGAATAAAGTTCCATCTGTCTTTAAGTCATCTTCACTGATACCATAATAGTATACCACATCTCGTGGCAATTGCAAGTCATAAAACCATTTTTCTTCGGCCTCTTCTATATTCAAAATCCCTACCGTAGAAATCCTGGCAATCTCATGGGGCTCTGTAAATGTGCCCAAGACCGGCTCTGAGTTGCTGAAGACATTTACCATATGAATCGTGTTAACAATGGCTTGATTTATTGTATCGTAGTAGCTTATAATCGGGATGTCTCCGATGCTTTTTTCTATCTGCGTGTTGGAAACCAAATAGATTCTTTCAAACACTCCAGACCTGGCGTACTCTTGCAAGACGCTCCTTACAACCCTCTCCTGAGCCGTCTCAGTTTCGCTTAAAAAGGACGCGTCCGGTTCCACGTACAAAACAGATATCGAAACGTCTGAGAGTTGCTCCAGGAGCCTCAGAGTGCACCCTGTGATGCTCCCAGCGCCACATAGAATGAAGATGACTTCTCCTGATATCTTTTGCAAGTCTTTTTTGAAGTCTAGGGGTGTTTTTTCGTACGCTTCGTGAGTTTTTCTCTTCGGAATATTAAAACAGTTTTCTCCCACAAGATCCGTATCAAACTTGTAGATTTGATATTGAGGAAACTTTGAGAAACAGTCCGCGATCGCACATCCGGCCTTTCCTAGGCCCATAATGTTCATTGGTCGTCAACCCAATCTAAAATAATATGATTTTCAAAAGTGCCCCTGTTATAGGCCTTAAGGCCCATCATGGCATAGCGACTGAGTCCCATAACTTTTTCGATAGTGCGAATAACTTCCATCACGTCCGCCAGTTCTTCGTTTGACGGGTTCTTCTGAAACTCTTCGGCCTCTTCTACGAGCTTCTTACCCAGGTAAGACGGCAACGCCTCGTCGCGAGCTTTGTGCCACTTGCACTTCTTACCAGATTGTTCAATAATCTCAGGGATTAAGTCCCGAACTAGCTTGTTGTATTTTTTACGCGCCATTGATATTTAAATCCTTCATGTCTCCGAAGTTTTTACCAAGAGCTACGTTCACCTTGTAGTCGCCGAAAGAGGTGGTACCAAAAATCTTCATGAGTTCTGGAATTAGTTCCCTCTCGTCGTGCTTCAAATCTATAACGATTGAATCATGCATCATAAAAGCTATATTACTTTCCTTCTCTCTTAGGCGATCGTGGATCTCAACTGCTTTCGCCAAAACCAAATCACTCGTCGTACTTTGTATAGTATAACTTAAGGCATGGTGATTGTCAACCCCTTTTATTGTTCTTCCGAATTCGGTATGAACATTCGATCCGTCCCAATATTTATTTTTCACTAGTTCTTTATCGTAAGCGCGATTTGAAAGGTCGTCTTCTGATTTGGGATTATACAGCCACGCAAAGATCCTCTTCTTAGCCGTATCTCTGGTGCCAGTCCCGTGATATATATTCTTGAGGTTCCAATCGTGGATATCTCCCGTGGGCTGCTCCTGTCCTGTAAGCGCAATAAGTGTACGCAGTTCTGCGGCGTTGTAATCCAGCTCCAAGAACCAATCGTTTTGCGGATGGAGGCAGCCGCGATATTCTTTGCTCATCGTTAAAATGGGAAACGTCCCGGGCTTTGTTGTAAGCCTGCCTGTTATGCTGCCGAACGGATTGTAGCTGCACACGCGACTAATCCTTTGGAGCTTCCTGTGAAAGTTTTTGCCTTTTACGGACACGAGCTTTGTCTTGATCGGATCAATATCTATATTCAAAGGCTGCTGTTTAATATCTGAGAGCATCCTTATGACATCCACCATAAAATCATGATTGATGGGGCGCCCATAACTCTTTAGAATGTGTTTTGTAATCTCATTCTTAGCATCACATAGCTCATAAAGAAAGAACTCTGGGATCAGATTGTAAATACAAATCTCATCGAGGTTAATCTTACCTGTCTTGAAAGACTTAAGGAACGCATGAAGCTGTTTTATAATCTTGTCCCACGTTGGCTTAAGATCTTCGGGACATACTTCGGCGAGCGTCTTGCCTCCGCTGTAAATACGGGCATACTCTACGTGCCTATCTTTTAAGGAGGGAGAATAGTCCCACGTCTTGTCGGCATCTAACGGTAGCTCTTGATAATGAAGCTCCTTATTTGCGTAATACCCTATGCACTCGTTTTTGCTATCCAGCGTTTGAAAATACAAAGGTCCTCCTAATAAGAGCTGCCCCCACCCATATCGCTTCCGCCAGAATCACTAGCCCCCACGACCACAGTTGGTGCATCTTTAACTGTACCTATTGTAACAACTCCTACATCTCGTGTCAAGCCTTTTTTGCCAAGCCGGAGATTATATAAATAAGGTTTAATCTCGTTATTTATATAACGCGTGGCTCGTTCAAGGCCATATACCTTATAGATTTGAGCTACTTGATTAAACTTTTGTTTATAGTGAGGGTACTCTAGGTTTGCTTCTTGGATCCTAATTTTAAAATATATATTTAACCAATATAAATCGCCATACGTCTCAAGCGTTGCTATGTTGATTGTGTGGCGAGAGATAATCTCTTTATAACCAGCACCTTTGGAGCGCGGGGGGCACTGCGTGGTGCCAGTGGTTTCTTTGACTATTCGAGGATAGTCGTCGACAAAATTATTGTACATATTTAAGAGCGTATTTTGTAACTCCGCTAAATCCGACAAGTATGTCTTTCGGTAGTAGGCACTAAAAAAGTTTTCTTTATTAACGCCGCTCGGCGATGCAGGATCGGTCGGATCTACAATCTCCTCCATTAGTGGATATTGATAATGAGACAGATAGCCAAGCATGGGCTCCGAAAGAGGATCCGCGATGAGCTTCCAAGGAGCATTGCGGTCCACATAAAATCCATACTTGCGCGCAGCTTCGACAAAATATGGAAAGTTGGGATCTAAAATATACTTGTCAAACTTAATAAAATCATTTCCATAGTTTTCTGTTGCTAGTGTAACGGCAAGACCCGAGACCATGGGCGAAGCAAAATTAGAAACCGCATAGCCACTGAGAGTGAGGGGAATCTCGTTTACTTTTGATCCCCTATAGTTTAGAAGCTCCTTCATATAGGTTTTGAAATCCAAAACTCGATCCGCTATTTGTTTATTAGAGGTGATGCGCGTGGCAAACCTCCTTCCCCATGTGTCATTAAGGCCTCTAAAGTCGCGGGTATAATCTCCATAGCCTTCAACGGGAACAATCTCATTGTAAAGACTGCTCTGATTAATGATGCCTACGGTAGATACTCTTTTAAGATGAGCCCGCAAATCTGTAAAAGCGTCTGCGACAAAGTTTAAAACAAACACGTTTCCGGTTTTAGTTTCAATCTTCTTCATGATTCCCGGTGGGTTGACCATGCCGTTCTTAACTAAGATACCGTTTTGAATAGTATCCACTCTTCCAAAGTAAAGCTTATCGTACCACGATTTCAGGGGGTTCGGGAGCCCCCCAAAATACGGAGTTTCTTTATATTTTTTACGCTCATAAAAAGCATCTTCACTCCTTAAAGAATTAGAGCCGCGCGGAGTCAAAATCTCTAGGGGTGTGTATGGGACCATACTTCCTGTGGTTTGTGCCGGCATCGTTCTACAACACCAAGAGATCTGCGTCGGGGTCCGGATCTATGTAGGGCATTGCCTGGTGAAGTGCTTTAACGGTCGTTTCATAGCCGTCCCTTCCAATCTTGGAAGTCACCTCGGTTACTAAATGATAGCCGCCAATGCCCAAGAAGCGCGCCGGTGAATTTTTGTTGGCAGGATTTCCAAACCCTAGAGGTGCTGGAGTTACGTATATGTATTGCCCGGGCTTTAAAAGAGGGCATCCGTATAGGCGCAAAGTAACATTATAAAGTTCTCTAAGTTGTTCGGCGCCTAAAAACTTATCTCGATTTACCCTGGCTTCTCGCAAATAAGGAGCGTCTGTTCGCGCGAAGGTGGCCTCTTTTAGGAGGCCCCGATTAAGGCCTACTTTAAAATGGTATATACCATTCGCCATGTCCTCTACATAGTCTCCTCTCAAAGCAACAAGACCCAATGTGGTCATCATGATGGTTCGTACATTTGTATGGATATCGGGCGCCGGGCCCGGGGCTCGCTCGCCGGCCGTCGTGACTTTTAGAGGCAATAGCCTATCATCCATCATCTCCTGGATAGGGGCACTCCGCGGCATGCCATGGGCCATGCCGCGGACTGCTCTAGTGGGCCACAGTTTCTTTTTAAAATCACTATTCTTGTCAATCAAAACATCAAGCTGCGACAGCTGCGCTTGGGTCTGTGGAATCCCATAAAAACATCTTGCTGATAGCATAGGGGCAACTACATCTGTCAGGAGATCTGATATAAAATGGTTAAAGTAATACCTTTGTCTTTTGGGTTTCACCACTTTTCTCAAATACCACTCCATAAAAAAATCATATTGGATTGGGAGCGACGCAATATTAATAGGCTTGTAAAGCCTGTTCATGTTTGTTTCACTAAAAGACCACTCTCGATATCTGATTTTTTTAAAGAATTGTTGTGCACCGCCTCTGGGTTGGGCGGCCGCGTTCTTATAAAACAACTTTAAATTTAAAAATTGCAAATCCAATGTGGCCAAAGCTAAACGCCCTTTGTAGATTTCATGCGCAATGCCGGACGGTGGGCTCGTTGTGGTGTCATAGTTCGCTTCAATGACTGAATCGATTAAATCTCCTAGGAGGAAGAAGGGAACCCCTATTTCGCCCTTGGGGTAGGCTGACTCGGGGGTGTTAGCCCATCTGGTGTAGGGGGGAGTCCTTATCGACGTGTAAGATTGGTCGGTTAAGCCGGAATCGGTCTCCGAGTGTTCCGTGCCGCCGATCCGGCTACTCGCGACCTCCTGACCGATCTTGTCCTTTGCGATCGCATCGTCATCGTAGCGTTCATGTGTTAGCTGAATCTGCCGATAGGTTAATTGTTCTGGGTCTGCCGGCACGCCGCCCCCCTCTGATGGCTGCCCCGCCGCTGTGGGGGTGCCCTGGTGAGCAATAAACTCGGGGTATGTCAAAACGTCAGTCGGTTCAAAGAACCTATTCAGCATGCGCGTACCCATAGATCCGTGGGAGGGTTCCTCGCCAGTAAGAGATATAAAAAAATCTTCCGAGCTGGCCCGTGTAGATACGGCCGGCATCCGTTGCGTCGCGGGTCCGCCGGCGTACGCTGGAACGTGAGTTTCGCCGTACAAGTAACTCTTATGAGGATCGTAGGGCGGAGCCTCGGGATCGGGAGACTCACCGGGATCAGGGCCGAGTTTCCCGGCTCGTGCTGTGCTGAGAAATCGAGCAACTTCCGGTTCAGTCATCTCTCTGGGGACCCACTCGTAGCCACTGATATTTGGGTCTGTGCTGCTGGCCCGGTGCTCTTGCGTCATGCGCATCTGAAGAGCTGATGCATAGGTTGCTAATAGCCTGCACGGTTTCGGTGGGTTGCCGCTGCCTACCAAGGCTTCTAGCAGTTTATTATATCTTTTATGTAATTCGTCATCGAGAAGTTCTTGAGCTTCTTCGAGCTCATCTTCATAAGGTTCTTCAGCGGTCTCGTTTGTTTGTTCTTCGGCCTGGGCCTGGTATTCTTTTATTCGCTCTTCGATCTCCGTTACCCTCGTAGCAGCGGTAGAGTCGCTAAGCCCTATGAGATCAAATTGGTTTTCTCGATAACCGTACCGGGCTCGATAGTTAATGACTAAATCTGCTGATCCATCCTGATTAAAGTTAAACTGATGCTTTGTAAGCTGCATGTAAAGTGGCGTTTGAGACGCCTTGATTGCGTCTCGTTCATCTTCTGTAAAAAGCTCACCGGTGCCGGCTCTGAGTGGAACCGCCCACCCAACTTCGGCTTTTATTTCAAAAAACTTTCCATCATATACCATGTATCGGGGGCTCTGGGGGGTGACGCGGTTCACGCTTGCTGGTGCGTGCACGATTAAATCCAAAAAAGTCGCCTTTCCTGGGCGCCCGGCTTTGTAAACTACAGTGCCGTCCGCATTCTTAAATATATCTGCTACGTCATTAAAATGAAGAGTGAGTTCGGCAGTTATATTGGCATCAACTTCTGCCGGGTTAACTCCTTTCAGAGACCACTTAAAACCTTTAATACCATGACCTCCCAAACGGCCACCCTTCACTTCAAACATTTTCTCTATCGACTCTTTTTTTACAAAGTCATCAAAAATTACCTCTATATCCCGGGCCTGCTCGTGGTCTGGCCGCAAGAAACCATCTAGATCTTCTATGGACTCGTATTCTACTTTAAAAATCCTTAACTTTGGTACCAACATAGCCATTTTATCGGTTGTAAGGTCTAAGAGTTTCGCTGCCTTCTTGCCGCCAACCACTTTAGAATATGTTTGCGAAGGCTTAATAGTGGCACTGGAAAGAATGGGCGCCACATATTGAAGTCCCGACATCTTAAAATTTCCCCCTGCTCGGTGCCTATAGGCTCCGGACTGCATGTCCTTGCGCAGCAACTCGATATAGCGTTCCGCAGGAAGGCCCGTGCGGTTGAGAGCTTCCTCGGCTTTTGGCACCAGATCAAACATGTTTTGAATCAAAAAACACTGACCGTTAAATGCGAGAGTTGCTGCCAAAGAATCGCCCGTCATGTTCTGGCCGGCGCGTTGCATTCTTTCGAAAGATCTTGAGGGGCTCTTTGCCATATCTATACTCCGTAATAATCCAGTAGACGATCAACAGGAAAAGGAATATAAATAACATCCCCTCCCTTAAAATGAGATTCGGTGGGCTTCATATTAAATCGTGCGATTACCCACCACAATTTGGGATCGCCATAGTGTTCTGCAGCCAACTTGTAAAACCGATCTCCCATGGTCCATATGTGTTCGGTCCTCACTACGCTTCGATATTGCGCCCGGGTTAGTTTTTTGAACCTAGGGCTGTTATATTGAACAATGTGATTGAGACCACGCTCTTCTAAAAGATTATAATATAGATTATTTCTATTTTTAAAAACTATTCTTGCATCGTATCTTGAAGTCATAATATTTTTCCTTTGTTCCTCGATCTAAGTATCATCGTCCGCCTCAATATGTACGTGGGCGCCTGGAAAGGACGCATCAGTAATAATTCCTTCTGCCTCGGCGGACGCATCGGCTGCAGCATCATCCTGTGCTCGGGCATCCGCTAGCACAGTGCCCGCCGCCGGATCGAGAGGGCGCGTTTGCCAGGCCGCCAGCGTCAGCCCCGATACGGTGGTGCCGTAGCCATAAGGAAAGCCTCTACCTTGTCCAAAATGAATCGAGGTGCCGTCGTCAGACCATGTCCATCCCACTTTGCCGTCTTGATGAAGTACGGTTACACTAAAATTAAGATCGGTGTGAGTGGGTGCGGCTATTATTTCATTGCCAACCAGTGTGCGTCCCATATTAATTTCTCCGCCCCCTCCTTTGCCGGCCACGAAGGAGCCGTATGAAAAACTATCCACAATCCCCAAAAGTCCCTGTTGTGGATCCAAAGTGTTTCTTATGAGAGACAAATTGGTTCCATCGACACCGCTAATTAGTGTAAACCGAAGAAGCGGGGGGGCTCGCATTGTGCCAGTGCCCGTTTGGTTAGCCTGCATTGTGTCGTACATGGGATACATAAACTTAGCCACATCTGAAACGGCCTTAAGTAGGCTTAATTTGTTGTGGCCTGCAATGTTTATTTGCCACGTAAGATCAAAGCTGCGACCAGTCCCTTGAAATGTGGCTATAGGATCCATTCGTCCATAAACACTTTCTTTATTCCACGAAGGTGCATATTTGTCTGAAAACACCACCAGGCTGCCCGGTATTTTAATCTTCTTTTTTAATGCCACATACTCCAATTCGAGAAAGTCGCTGTTGATAGCGTCGATCTCGGCAACTCCGATGTTCGAAACCTGACCGGCTAGTAGTGGCAAAAGTTCGCGCTTAAGCCAGCCTTTTACGATGGGATTTGATATCTTACAGCCAGGGAGGGAGCCACCCTTGAAGACCGCGTCATACACAGCATCGTACGAAAACATTGTAACAGAACCGTTCCAGCCGGTACCACTAGCCATCGTTGTAGCAGTTGCGTCCTTGCCCACTTTTCTAAAAAGCTTAACGACGTCCTGGGGGGTTGATCTGGTAGCCATGTTATGCTAGCCCCTCTAGCTTGCCGGCGACCTCATCGAGAATGAAGAATCTCAGGGCGTCCTCGTTGAGTCTTATGTCTGCGCGGACCGGCTCGGTGCGGCCGAGAGCAGTTGCCCCCTCTGCGGCCGTAGCGCCCGTGTTTGCCACTAGTTGTTGGAGCAGCCCCTCCTGGCGGACCATGGAGGCATCCAGTGTAGCGACCATGGCCGCGGCGGGCCTAGGCGCAGCGAGGGGCCCTGCCGCGGCTTCGACTTCGGGCCGCTCACCGGGCTCATGAGCGCCGGCTACTATCTGCTTGGTTTCTTTTGCGGGTATAATCTGATCTCCCCTATTGATGACGCGCAACTCGGGGCCTTCCTCGCCGACGTAGGCCACTTCTTCGATCGCACCCTCTCCCCTCTTTTTTCCCTTCCTGTAGTGCGGTACGCCGGCCTTACCTCTGCTAACCATCAGTGACGCGGCAAAGGCGCTGATGCCCAAGCTGGCCACAAACAGCGCTGCTGGATTCCACGCAGTTTTTGCCATCTGTAGAGCAGCATAGGCGATGGCCAGCGCGGAAACAATACCAATCGTAACCCTGGCCGCGGTGCCCCACTTCCGAATGGCCATGGAAGCCATCATCCAGCCGGCCGCAAGGCCGCCGAGAACGGCGCCGACACTGGCGAGGCTGCCGGCTAGTACACCGTTTGCTGCAGCGAGGCGCTGTTTGGCCGCGGCTAACGTGTTTGTAATGCCCGTAGCGATGCGCTGGGTGAGCGATGTTTTCTTCGTGGCGAGGTCGAGGGTGAGCTGGGCGCCTGTTTCGCGCCCCATGGCTGCGCTAAAGAAATTAGATGCGGCAGTGGCGCCGCGCTTGACCATGTCGACGCCACGCAAGGTGGATTTGTAGAGAGCAACCCCTTTATTCACAGCCGCCATTGTCATAATAAAAGCGCCGAAGACCATACCAATCGGATTTGAGGCAATCTTTGTTAATACATCTAGCAAGCCTACGAGCTTTTCTACTAAAGGCGCCACATTAACTGCTAATCCATAAGCCGCCATCTTTAGCTTGTTCATGGCGCTTTGAGATTCTCTGGCTTTCTTCTCTAAGGCTTCTTGGCTGGCCCTGGCTTGGTCAAACGCTTGTGCACTCCCGCCAAAAAGCTGCGCGGCTTGGGCCATGTCTCTAATACCGGCAGCTGCTGCAATGGCCTGTTGTTCGTGTCGACTAAGCTGGGTAAATACTCGACCTGAGACTGATATCGACTCTCGCAACGCGGTTATGCGTTCCGCTTCCGTCGCATACACCATCTCAATAGCACTAAGATACGGGCCACCGAGGATGGCATTAAGTCGGCCTACTGCTTGGCCGGCCTGATCAAATGTATCAAACTGTGCTGCTATACCAATAAGCTGACTCACGGCGAGTCCGGTGTTCTTCGCCTGTGCCGAAAGACCGGCGAACACTTCATACATTCGATCACCGTACTTGGCTAGTTCATTAGAGGCCTGCTCCCAGTCTTTGAAAATGACATCCGGAGGCTGCTTAAGGGCCTTAGATAAACCAAACAGACGATTTGATAATCGAATAGATTGTTGGGTCGTCATATTTAGACCCTTGTCCATAAAGTTAAATGCTTGAGCCGTTCCTTGTGCCGAAACGCCCACTTCCTGGAGAAGGTTTGTTTGGCGCATTAGAGCCTCGCGATTCTGTGCCGAGGATACTGAAAAAGAGGCCATGCTTCTAAGCAGCGCTTCGGTTGACTGGCCAGCATCCTGGATGGCTACGCCGAATTCGCGCATTGAAATATGTGCGCGCATCGTTTGTTGTTGCAAGCTGTTAAGGCCGGTGCCCCCATGGGATATCTGTCGAATCTTGGCCGCCATTGAGTCATATTCTTTGGCCGCTGTGATTGTCATCTCTACAATCTTCATCCACGTAGAGCCCAGCATATTACTAACGGTAAGCATTCCCTTTGTGTTGTTCCACATCTGTCGAAGGGCGTCCTTAGACTGGAACATGGCCCCTGTAAGGGTGGTCTTCCAAACATCGCTTACGCCCAAAGTCGTTTTAAAGAAGTTCTGTTGGGCGCTAGCGAGGTTGGCGGCAGTCTGTTGTTGTTGTTTTTTAAGGCGGAGGTTCTCCATCTCCAGACTGACCTGTTTCTGCAGCTCTGCCGACTGCGCCTTCATGAAGACGAGCGCGCTTTGCTGCGCGGGGCCGAGTTTCTTGCCTTCTCTCACGAGCAACTCCATGGCGGTGATCTGTGAGTTTAGGTTGTAGAGCGCCTCAGCGCTCTTCGCTGTCTTCTGTTGTAGAATTTGAAGACGCTGCTGTTCTAGGTTGAGGTTAATATTGAGAAGCTCTCGCTGCGACTCTGTGAAAGCCCGGGTTTCTCCCAGAAATGCTTTCTCTTGTTCTAATAAGGCTATGGTTCGGCCGCGGCCCTCATTAATTTGATCCACGAGGGCCTTGAGGTGTTCAGCCGAAGTAACTTCTTTGGGGTCGACCATGCTTTAGCCCTACTTAAACGGCCATTTTAAGCCGGTTTCTTTTTCAAAGCCCGCGACTGCTTTTTCAAGCTCGTGTCGGCTACGAAAACTACGAGGATCATTGAGTCCGTGCTTCATAAAGGTTTCCATGTAGTTTTTTTCTCTAGAAAGCGCGTCGCCAAAGGACGCGATCTGCGAAGGGGTGCCCCGAACACTGGCCCAGCGGGGCGCCGTTATATCGCTGCCGCCAAACATGCGTGTTAGTAGCATTTCAATCGCACCGCCAAACATAGTAAGGAAACTTTCATTCAAGTTTCCTTCCTTCACGGCGTTCAAATTAACTACTATCGGAGATAGACTTTTATCATTCACAGGAGGCCTCTCACAGTTATACAAAATAAATAGTCTTTAAATCAATTAAAGCCGCGGCGGCTTCACGCCAGGGCCCAATTGGTTGCGCCCGGAGGCGCCGGGTCCGGAGGCCTCTTCCATCGCTTCTTGCTCGTCTTTTTTCTGCTTAATAAGCCTCTTGAGAAACCATTCTCTTAGTTGGACCGGCAAGTTGTATGCTTCTGTAAAGCTCCAGCCTCCATGGTATTTTAAGACAAAGAACTGCTCATAGACGCTCTCCATGTATTCATTGTTGAGGCCAAAAAAAGTCGGCTGTAAAGGGAAAGTCGATTTCGTCCACGTGACTGCATTGGTCACAAACGAACTCCTTTCGCAAATCAATCGCGGGGGTTACTTTTCTATATATATCTCTCAAAAATCTTGCATCCGGCAATGTCATAGTCTCAGCAAACTTATCAATGAGGGGGGTATCGGTGTACTCGTTAATAGAGACGATCATTAACTTAAGTTGATCGGTAATAAGGTGGTCTCCTTGTTTTTTCCTCTTACGCTTCTCAATCGTCCTGGCGAGAATGTTCTCTTCTTTGCCGGTCAGGAGTTTAAAAGTGAGCTCCACTGGATTATTGGGGAGGGTGATCACAAAGTTATTTTCCTCATTGCGAATTACTCCTAAATCTTTCAATTTTTCATCGCTGGGCGAAGAAACCACTTCAGCATTTTCGAGATCATAAAAATAAGTATCAGATTCTCCACAATGGGGACACGCGACTGTTGTATTGTAGTCTGCGCCGTAGCCAGATTTTCGAGCAGCAATTAAAATAGCATTTCTATCACCACTTAAAAGAGCCTCTGGCTTGATACGCTTATCTACAATAAGATTAGCAAGCAATCTGTCCAGGGCTAGCCCCTTTTCCAACAAGCTTTGAGAAGTTAAGATATCTTCTTCCTTGGCAGTCATATAGCGGATTTCAATAGTTTCCTGATTGTGGAGCGCATGAGAGCTTGGATAAAACTCTCCTCTGCTGGGAAGCTCTACAAACTCAGTGGGCACAACAAACGAAAAGGGGTCGCTGGGCGTTCCCTCCTCTTGTAGTGCTTGTACGGGGGGATCGGCATCCGGCTGTGGCGCCGAAAACCGATCTTCATTATTTCGGATTGACAAAAGTCACCTCTCTTTCGTTAGTAATTATAACAGTAAATAAGTTTTTATTTAAATTAATCTACAGCGCCTTAAAGCTCGTTGAGGAGCTCCGCCACAGACGGTACCTCGCCTTCACGACGAGGGCGCTCTTCCTCAAGGGGGGGTTGCTCATACTTCTGAAGATTTCTTTCGTTTCTAATGCGCAACGCTTCGCGTCGAAGCTGAACTCTATCACGCAAAGACGACAGCGAGCCGCCGCGGTGATGAATAAACTCGTAATCATATGAATCATACATCAACGTAATTTTAACTTTGGTGAAATCATCATCGTTGTTGCTAAACGTTCCAAAATCTACTTCACTAATATAAGGATTATGTAAAATATATTTACGAGCCTTAAACTTCTTTTCAAGAGGCCTGGTAGGGTTTGCTGTGTGCTCTAATAGTTCAATTATTTCAAACCGAGACTCCCCAGTCATGCAATTCGAAAAAGGAATCAATTGACCCTCGATGCGAGCCACCTGACTGCCATGATCATGAGTGGGCTTCACGCCGGCGCCCCCCAGGAGATAGGCTGTGAGCGTCGCCGCCAAGTCCTGGTCATATGTGTCAATAAGCTCTACCGTAACAGGATCAAAATTCCAAATCGTCTTTTGTCCATGAAAAATCTTAGGGAAGCCATCAAGAACATTATCAGATTTATAAACATCTGTTTTAAAGCCGGGCTTCGTACAGCTTACGGCAAAAAATTCAGGCCACCCGAAGGCGTCGCCGGGATATGCCGCATTGTATGTCGGATTAATGACCCTGGTGACGTCATCTCCTATGATCTCGCTTATTTTTCTTAGGTCACTCGGGTACGGAACGAATACCGGCATCGGTACCACAAACCGAAAAGGGCGTTTTGGCTCTGTGTAAGGATCACTCCATCCTTGCCAAAAAGGCATTGTTATACCCTACCCGCTAGCGCGGCCTGGTTGATTATTATAAGTAGCCCAGTCGTACCGCAGGGTTACGTCGACGGTGAGAAGCTCTTCTGAGCCATAATCCAAATCGCCGTACGCAATGCCCTTAACCCAGGCATTGTTTAGCTCATATTCTCCAATAGGGGCGCCGTCGCCATTTAGCTCTTTAATCAAAACTCTTCCTATCGCATTCGTAGCATCAAATTTGTTGACAGTGCTGGCATCTGTAACACCGCTCGGGGCAGTCGAAACACCATCGGGGTTAACATACCCTGCGTTTTCTAGTAGGATCTGCAACAGCAGATCGAAATCAGGAGTGGCGGAGTTAATCAATGTGATTCCCACGTCATTCCAGGTAATGGCCCCGGGATAGTAATAGGTTTGTCCCAAAAACTTATGTTCGGACTGGCCAATATCGTAGGCCGGCTTGGTTACTTTTCGAGCATAAATCTGCGTCGTAGTTCCTCCGGCCGGTCCCGGTAGATTAAATTCAACCAAAAAGCGGTGTGCTCGCTTTGGCTCCATGGCCGCGTTATTCCAAAATTGTCCCACCATTGTCTTAGTTACTCCCGTTTACGTTAATTAGTGCAGTATTCCAAATCAGCCTCTTTTTATTAATCATCGAACGAAGCTCCTGAGCGCGTAATGATAAAATCCAAAGCGATAAACTCAATAGCCCTAGTAGGCTTCAAAAACACCTTGGCGTACATGATGTTTCTATCAACCAAATCGGGAGTCGTTGTGGTCTCATCTAGGATGACCCTATATTCACTCAAGCCATACCGAGCTTTTACTGACCTCAGAAGAGGCTGTACCTCTCCCAAGAAGCGATTCCATGTTACATCAACATTGGGATCAAACAAGATCCTAGTAGAAATCCTGGATATCTGCTTCTTCAAGAAGATCAGAAGCCTCCGCACATTCACGCGATCGAGAGCCGATGGGGTCGCTTGCAAGGTTTTTTGACCAAACACCACAATACCCTCGGACGGAAATGATGCAATGGGATTAATGTTAACCTCATAAAGATCATCTCGTTGTTTGCTTGTAAGCCTTTCCAAAACCGCAGTCGTGGGAAGACCCGCAGAGCCGCGGCTTAGGCCGCCTCGATTGAACCCAGCCGGCGCAAACCACAGTTCTGATGAGCGCGCCGAGGAGCCATAGGTACCAAGAGCCGCTACAGAGGGGGGGAGCCATACGCGCGTACCCACCAGAGTATCACGCATCTGCACCCATGGATAGTAAGCTGCGCCATAACTATTGTTTAAGGCACGTGTCTTAATATTAGTAATCGTAGTGGCGGCACTTCCGATGCGGTCGACAAAGCTGCTCGAATTTTCCGTAGCCGGTGTGTAACCACCCTCCAGATCGATAACTGCCAAAGTGTCAGCGCGATCCAGGGCCATATTCAATAAGTGATCGGTAACTGCTCGCGGGGTCATGCCAGGAACAGCGGCTAGGTTAATATTCACCATGTCCGGATCTGCGATCGTATCAATTGCTTTCTTTACAGTGTAAAGCATAGCGTAGTCTTTATCTTCCGGCGCAGTCGAAGGAGCTTCACCACCCAAAGTTGTTGAGTTGGTGAAGGGCTCTGAATCACTAATATTAAAGCCATCAAAGCCGCCAAACATCGGTACCGTAAAACGATCGTATCCACGATTAAGAGGTTCTGTATAGGAGCTACTAATCGCGGTCATAGACCGGCCGGCTCGTCGTCCGCCGCCGATAGTTTTAACGGCTGCAGCGCTGGTTCCATCAACGAACCCGCGGGTTAAGCTGCCGCTATATCCTACCTGAGCGGTAGAGACGTCCCAGCAAAGATTATCCAAAGAGAACCCAGGGCCTCGCTCGCATACACTAGTGGGGGTTATCCGACCAAAAGCGACGGGACGCATGCGCAACATATCTTTGATAGAGTTGTCGGGCACCAAAGAGGTACGACTCTTCGTAGTTTGCAGGCCCCAGTATGCATTTGTCTTGTCCAAAAGGCCCCCGTCAGAAGAAGATACCCGCAGTGGGAGTACCGGAAACTGAAAGCTAGCAGTGATATGTATCGTGCCGGGGGAGGAGGTGCCGTCGCCGCCAACATCTACAAGGGGGAAGTCAGGGTCGACCCAGGAGGCGCTCATAATAGAGCCGCTTCCTTCCACGATAACACTCTTGGCGCCAGAGGAGGATACATTGAGATCCAAATCGGACCAGTCGGTCGAGCCGGTGCGGAAGTTAAACCCTTCATACTTGGGAACGCCCTTAAAACCAAAGGGAAGCCAATCTTCACCCCCGCGACCCATATCAATATCATTGTTCATATTCATGCGTATGTATTTGGACTGGTTTTCATATTGGCCAAGATGATTATACTTCTTATTAACATCGTCCCAGGTCACGTGCATGTCTCCTATTCTCCGAGCAATATAGTTCGGCGAGTTAGGGTTGAGATTAAGTCTGCTATACTCTTCAAGAACGACCGGATTGTTATCATTATCGTCAAAGGCGCGCACTTGAAGAGAGAACGTTCCAAATGGCTCAAACGATGGGTTGGGAGAGTCTTTAATATCTGTAATAGATATTTTAAGATTATTCTGTGCCCACTCAGCTTCGTCCTGAGCAACTACTACGAAAAGCTCTCTTTCACTATTATTAATATTAAAGCTTCCGCTAGCGCCACCATCTTGTGCAATAATAGGGGGCGTCTGCGGCAACTTAAAGGACGTCCGAAAATCAGAACAAGAAGCGGACAAGCCCAAAATAACACCGTAAAGCGTATCGGTTCCATAATTAAACGAATCATTAATGTTTCGTTCAAAACTTTCGCCTAAGAAATAGTATTCCCTATTCGTAGTTGTGGTAATGTTAGGATTAACCATCTGGGGGTTAGTATTAAAAACCTTTCTAATGTATCGGCCACTAGTGTCGTCAAAGTTAAAAGTAGTCTCCGCCTGGACAGAGCCGGCGGCCTTGATTTTTACTTTAAACTCTTGCGCAGTTGAGCCGCCCGAACTCAAACTAGTCGTGTTTACCATACGCGCGTTGCCCTGAACGATGGATCCGGCTGCGCCGCCGGTTAGCCCTGGGCCTATAAGTTCAATGGTGGCGGAACTAGACAAATACCACAAAGCCGCCAGGGTCCCGGAAACGTGCGGGGAGGAGACTGAGCCTGAGTTGGTTATAAATAGACCATAGACGCCGCCAACAGTATCTTGGGTGGTGCTAGGATAGAGCCAGCCCGCTTTGGCGTATTGAGCGGAGGAGGCGATTGGGCTTTGGTCTCCAAGCAATCGCACAAAAGTGACAGGGCCGTTATTGGCTAAATAAGCCTGTGCAGCGTATGCCGCGTAAGTAGTGGCTGCCCTGTTTCCATCTCTCCAAACGTCTCCGCCTTCGCCACCAGGAAGAGGGTTTCCGAATAGCTGAACAAACTCGTCAAACGAGCCAACAGTGGTCGGAAGCATCGCGGGTCCATGAGCGCTACGCCCAATAATCGCAGGCCCCGGTGGCACTGCTCCGCGTTGCGGCGTTTGTGACTGATCGATTTCATTAATGAAAACACCCGGCGAAACAAATCTAAATCTATCAACAGGCATTATATGGCTTCTCCTTTTTTATCAAAAACTAAATACTTAATTTTCTGCAAGTTTTCTTTAAGTAAATAGTAAAGTGATGCAGCAAAGTCCAACTATTATTACTATTCTCTGTAAAACCCACGATCGTCTAGATATTCATCTATGTCCCCCAAGATAACATGCTCCCGAGGAATTTTAACTTCTACTGCGTTTTCTCTAATAACCACTTTGGGCCGATCATCATTGGGGCCGTCGCCAATTAAATATCCGAGCACGTCCAGACTCACAATGGTTTCATAATTTCTAGGCTCCATTTGCAGCCCGTTACTGTTGGAATTATTAACAAAACTCCCCGCAATAAAAGCCTCAAACTTATGTCCATCTCTCTCTAGGCGACGAGGCATGCTATTCATTCCCCCTTGTCGCAATAGAGGTGTTATTAGATCGTTCATTTGCTGCTGGTATTCGGTTCGTAGGCTGATTTCATACTTTACCGACACCCACACCGGCAACGGAATGGTTATAGTTTCATAAACTGTCTTTTTATCAACAATCCCGGGAAATGTTGGCTGGCCTTTCCCAATAGACCTCACGCCGCCGCTATATCTTCGAAGAGATATATTGTTTTGAAACTCAGCAGTCTTTTTCTGATTGATGCGCCTCGCTATTGTTATGGTGCCCCCCCGATAAGCGGGATAGTCTTTACTGGGAGGAATGTTAGCGTACGGAATAGCACGCTTAGTAATATCTTTAGTGGCCCCTTTTCGTTCGAGGGTGATGGCAGGAAAAATAAGCGTCTCATCTCTATCTCTCAGGTTTTTATTTGCTTTAATCTGGAAAGAGCGCTCAGTGGAGGCCCATATAATGGGCACTTTTTTAAACCCATCGTTGCTGGTGGTTGATAAGTCTAGCCTATCATTCAAAAAATCATAAACCGCAAAGTCTATGGTTTCAAGAGTGGACGGCATCATCTCTATTTCTTGGATAATAGAAGGATCTTTAACACCAGTCCAAGTATTTTGTTTCGGATTCTCGATCTCTTCTTGAGTTTGTATGGATTGACTACGCGGTGACACGGAAATTCCCCCTTCTTGCCTTTCGGCATTCGGCACTTACTTGAAACTGATGATATACCTGTCCAAAGTAGTATCGGGTATCATCATACAGCCTCATGATTTCATAAAAAACATCGCCATACTGGACGAAATCTCCTGCGCGAACATTTAAATTTTGATCGGCGGTTAATCTCTTATAGTGAAAATGAACCGACAGCTTGGTCTTGTATTCATACGAATATTTATCGTTTGTTTGCTCGTTCTCTACTTGTACATAGGCGTATACTCGAACAGGAGGCAAGCATACTTTATTAACGCTTTCTCCATACAGAGGATGAAAGTTTGTTTTGTCGATGTCAACAGGATAATAGACTATGGTTTGGCCTATAACACGTTCCGCTAATTCATCATTAACTTGTTTGACAAGATCGCGCTCTTTCTTCCCAAAAAACATGGGAGGGGGAGGAGCCGCTGGCTGAGTCCATTTATCGTTCGGGTTACCCATCTAACTACCCTACATAGATGCCGGTTGGTATATCGCCCAATACTTTTTCCGCATTATCCCCTATTAGGCCGTCTGTCTCGGCAAGCTTGACATACGTAAGCTCATCAAACGTTGCTTTAAGCTCTTCTCGTAAGGCATCTTGTTCGGCTTTTGCTTGAGCCAGCAGGTCGGACGCGTTTAAGGTAACCGACTCGCCCGGGATTGGGATCGTCGCAAATTTGCCTCGTATCTGCCCAAGCATCTCTTTGGCCAAAGCCAATGCAAAGCGTCGGATCCACTGCTTGCCAATAGAGTTAATACTTACATAGGCAATATTTTTGAACGGTAATGTGTTCATATTGTTAATCCCTTCTACTCCAGAAAGTCTATCCGAAGCGGACTCTTCCCATGGGTTTTCCTCAACAGTAAACTGAAACCAGAACCTATTTGGACTGGCGGCCGTGGGCTTCGGATAAATGCGCATCTTGTTGTTTTTTATTTCATACGACCAGTGAGAAACCCTTGTATTAAGGGCGTCCTCGTAGGCCATAGCTTGTAGCTTGTTCTGCCAAACTGGTACAATATCAAACGTAGAATCATCTGCATATTGGCCATAGGTTCTGAGGTTTCCCACAACGCTGAAGCCGCCATAATACCCATAAAATCGCCACATGGCGCCGGGTGACTTATAATAGACTCTACGAATAATAATTCTTTTATTCCCCACCTTCCCGTAATAAGGAACAGCCGTATCTGTAGCTGCCGAGGAAGATATAATATTTTGGAGATCATAATCCTGCTGATTGGCGACGCTCGGAAAGGAGCCCGAATATATGTTCTGGGTGCCTCCCAGGCCGGTTTCGGTAATCATCCTGTCAGCGGTACGTCGGATGTATCCATAGTCAAATTTTGGATACCTTAGTTCAATCTGAGATCCCGAGAGGGTGTCTCCAGATTTAATTTCTCCGTCTTGATCAAAAGATGCTGTAGTGTGGCCCAAAAAACTAGAAAGAGAGTTTTTGGATTGATGAATATTAACTATGTAAGAATATTCTAAAACCGCTTCTTCATAGGCGGCGTAAACGTTTCCTTCTGCTAGCTCAATATCTAAAACATCGCCACCTAGCTTCTTATAAGTGAACGCTACTTGGTCTGCAGCGCCGGAAAGGAAGTCTGAGGATCCCGCATAGATGCCAAACGGAAGAGCCGCGGCCACATTCTTATATGATCCGGTCACACCCAACACGTTTGTATTGGTTGTCGAAGCTGGTTTTAAAACGGGAACTGCCATGTCTTACCCTCAATGTTAAGTAGTGCCACTATCATAAATAGAAAGCCCCGGCTCTAGGAGCCGAGGCTTTCAATATTATTTACCCGTAAACGAACGGTTTATACTAACCGATGTTCAGATCACTAATGACCACCAGGCCATACATGTCTGGGCGCACCATCTTCTTGGCGTAGCGAGTCATGACTCCCTTACGGGGCACGAAGTCCTCTACTCCGAAAATGGTAGGCGTGGTCTGCAGCGGCACGTAGGGAGCGTAAACATATCCGCTCTCTAGGAAGCTACTTCCCTTACGACCGACCAGGACGATGTTCCGCAAGAAGTAAGGATCGACAAAAACGTCCCACTTCTTAGACAGAGAACCAACCTTGACGGCGCCAGCAGTGCCCTTGTCGCTGTCAACAGCAACGTTGGCACGGAAACCAGCCGTGAACTCAAGGATATTAGCAACTTCAGGTCCGCAGACGATGAAGTTAGCACCACCCCGTAGAGTCTTACGGTGGATTACGGCTGAGACGTCATTAATAGTCTCAATAAGGGTTTCATACCACTCACTCACATTACCGGTGAAGTCGGGGGTAACCGTAGAGGCTCCCACTTCCTTACCGTTAGTGCGATCAAGGAATCGACCAGGTGCGCGTGACCAGTACCGAATAGCACCAGTTGCACCCACGATAAGATCTTCTAGGATCTCACGATCAATTTCAAGAGCAATCTGCTCAGATAGAATCTGAGTAAGCTCGACCTCGGCATCCAGGTTGTGATAGGCATTAAGATCCTGTCCCAACTCTGGGGTCCACTTGGCCTTGAGCTTCTTGGTGACTGCCGTAACGGCAATCGAATCAACCTTGATGTCGATCTCGGGGATGTTCTTGTTGTTTTCCAAGCCCCAAGGTGTAGCACCAATAACTGAACCAATCGCTCCGCCCGCGTTGAAGTTGTCTTCAAGCGGCATCGTGACTTTCCAACCAAGACCTGTTCCGGCGCCGTCTGCCCCCGTTAGGGAGTTCGCTAGGCGTTCGGCATTGACTCCAGACGAGGCTGAGAACACCAACAGGATATCGTTGTTACGATCAGAGCCCGAGAAGTGAGTCAGTCGACGCACCTGGGAGCCCGAGAATCCCGCCGTTCTGGCAAAACCACCAGCGGTAACAGCAGTGTCCCGGTAAAGGTTGAAGTTGACTGTGACCAGATCATCAAAATTTAATGTACCTCCGCCGGAGCTCGTCAACTGAGCCTGCGGAAGCTGGACAACAGCGACAACAGCGCCGGACAGATCTGCATCGAACATGACCGACCTGTTAAGATCGACGTTCGAACCACCAACAGTTCCTGTCAGGAAAAGACAACCGGCGGTCTGCGAGGCGGCATAATTAATAGCCTTCAACGTAATATCCGTAGAGCCAGTCGGCGACGCATAGCCGTTGTTCATCCCGTAAGGACCACGTTCGGCCCACACGCCCGATAGATCAACACCACCGGTGAGTTCGCTACCAACTACATTGCCTCCGAAGAGAGAAGATGCAGTAGGATAGCCTAGTCGACCATTATTGAGGCCTGCGCCGTCACCAATCTCCTGCGAGACCGTAAAGTCAAGGAAGAAGATGAGGCCGCTAGGCAGACTCATCGGCTGGACGCTAACTAGATCATTAGCAATTAGGTTGCCGAATACACGACGAACCAGGGGAAACGCAACAGCTGCGAAACCCTCAACGTCTCCACCACTCATGGTGGAAGACTCACGGAGTAGCTCTTTGGCTTGGTTTTCAAGCAAGCTGGCCATTCCGTTTCGAAGACTATCACCTTCGAGACCCTCAAGGAGGCCCGTCTTTTCCCACTTGGAGACAAGAGCCGCACCATCCTTAGCTAGGTCACGATTAATAATACCTTCGGTTAACTTTTGTACAATAGACATTTTTTATATAACCTCCTAATATGTTTTATTGTTTTAAACCTGCCAAACGTAACATTCGATCCATATTTGGATCAACAGTAGTAGAAGCGTCTCTGCTTCTGTTTGAACTTAGAAGCATCGAAGTGGTTGGTCGACTAACAGCTTCGCGAAGTGATTCTATACGGCGAGTCCTATGACCGCCCACTGCGCTTTGAAGCGTTTCAAACAACATCTTCGTCTCTTCTACTGAACTGGCGTTACGAACAGCTTCGACAATCTTTTCTTTTTGTCGCTCATTCAAGGAGGCGCTATTCAAAGCCTTGTTTTGATATAGAAGTTTGGCGTTTTCTAATATCAAAATATTTAATTGATCTTTTGCTTCTCCAAGCAAAGATCTCAAACCACCAACCTCTCTTTGGAGGTTAGTTAGTTGTGATTCATAAAGTTCCACATATTTTTCTTCTTCTTCGGTAGCTTCTTCTGATTGCGCTGCAACAGCAGCCTCTTCAGCTTCCATTTCTTTAACATGTGGGGTTGTGAGCCCGCTCGCTACGGGGGCCCAGCCACCTAGCTGGGCCGACACGTCGACAGTGAGCTCTTCTGCGATGGCATCTAAAAGTTCATCAGAAATTTCAATATCTTCTGCCAAAGGTTCTACTTCGGGGAGTGGCTCTGCTCCGGCAGGAACCTCCTCAGCGCCGAATATTTCTTCAGCTGTCTCCTCTGAGCCCATCATCTCAGAAGGGAGGGGTTCAATTCCCTCTTCCTCTTCGGCATGAAGGCGCGCCCTCAAATCATCAAAATCGATTTCAATTACTTCTTCATCTTCAGGACCACCCAGGCTCGAATCTTCATGAGCTAGGGGTACATCGTCAATAAAAGAAGTATCGGGCGCAACACCTACCGGGGCTGCTGCTGGCATCGGCATGGGCATACCCATATCCTGTTCTAATAAAGTATCCAGGGCACTTTTTACCTCTCCAGAATATTTCTCTAGCACTGCGCTTTCGGCATTCTTAAGCGCTGCTTCCTTGAGCGCCGAAGCGTCTACAATGGCCTGTTCTAACAATGAAGACATAAATTTACTCCTGATCTCACACGTGTTCACAAATAAATAGTGATAAGTATCGATAAAAGCAGTTTTTTATAGGCTGTGAAGGGGTACCCACTTGCCGCCGGCGCGGCCACAAAACCGCTTATTTCTCTCATCATATATAATCATCCCATCAATAGGGTTTTTAACTTTGTCGATATTTTTACACGGGACTGTCAAACTTTCAACGGCACTGATCCCTGATACAACAATATTGTCCTTCAAATTTATGTCGATTTCGTTTTCGTTTTGAACCAATTCTATGTTTGGGCCGGCAGCTAATGTTCTAAAATATAAAGTTTGAGAACGCCCGGAAGAATGCCGTCTTTTAAATACTTCGGCGCCTTCTCCCTTATTCGTCCCGTTGTTAATAAAGTTGAAGAGGCTGCCATTCTTAGAAGGTATCAAGGTTAACAAATCATTGATTTTTATTTTCTTTAGTTCCCCTTCTCCATCTAAAATCTTTTGTACCAAAAGATAATCTAATCCATTTATGGCGATAGATGCCTGGATCTCGTCAGTATTCATATTTTTAACAGAAAAGTTTTTTAAGCCTGATGCGTCTCCTTCAAACTTGTGGGCTCGCAGGGGGCCATTAACACTGACAGCTCCATCTTTTGTTTTTGTTATTTTCGTTCCTTCTTCTAAAACAAACGCAGGGGCTACCACTTCTTTAATAAATGTTTTCTTGCCCTTGATCGTTTGATCTGATTTTATATCGCAGACATATGCGCCATTTATTGCCATTTTGAACTCCTAAGCTGTTTAGCCTTCCTGCTGGGACCTGTTATCATTAAGAACAAACCAATTACCGCCAGTGCTCACCACTGTGATGCTCTGTGGAGTATTACCGCCGAGGCGGATTGAGGTTTGATCACCCGACTCAAAACTGGGGGACTGGAATTCTCCGCCAGATCCGGTAACAGTAAGGTTAACGTCCTCCCCCGACTGATTGTGACATAAAATATGATATACCCTTCCCGTAATTCCACTGACGTCTGGGAGGGTGAACGTGGCATCTCCATTGCCCGTATAGTCTACTATATAATGAGTTTCATTAAATGTGAGGTTTCCGGTGGACTGGGCATAGTTTCCGGCCTGCGATCCGCTAATTTCAAAAGTGGAGGTGGGCGACGTCTGACCGATGCCGACCCTATTTGTACCTGCATCAGCATGTAAAACTGCTTCACCATTGTCTGCCATTATCTGGACATCAATGTCCGCGTTAGTATTATTTAATATAATCTTGTCGCTGCTGTTATTATTATAATCAAGCGTGATCATTGACTTTGCACCAGCAACTATATTAACTTCATTGCCCGTGAACTTTAGGTAAGTGTCGGCATCTCCATTGTGATAGATGTAGCTGTCGATGCCCACAGCGCCAGCTACATCAAGAGTATAATCGGGACTTGCTGTACCAATACCTACCGTAGACCCGCTCACAACTAAAACATTATTTCCCGCGGTCACCACCCCCAGGTAGTCTTCGTCCCAGTCTAGATATGTATTACCCTGGGCGTCTCCTCTGTTATAGATGTCGCCCGCAGTAAGAGTTGAGGAGCCGGTAATACTACCTGTTAGTATTGTAGCACCTGATTGGAATTTATAAGCCATTCTTTTATAAGTAGAATCTCAAATAGAAAAAGGGCGGGTATCTTGTGATACCCGCCCTTAAAGCTATTATCTTTAAAGAAAGCTATTCTTATCTTAATAGACGTTCCATACGCTGCCGCTACCTATAAGTGTTACCGAAGCGTTATCGGATTCAAGAATAATGGAAGAATCACCGTCGATGGTATTATTACCAGAGCCGCTAATCGTCACATTATGTTGCATCCCCAACGTGCCCTCGCCGCGAGCTCGTTTAATGTGCAGTATCGTACCATTGTACCCCATAGAGCTAATCACTGGCAATCTTAAATTCATGGCAGCCGACCCGCTGCAAAGAATCATAAAGTCTCCAGCCGACACAATACCGGTAGTAGAGCCGGTCACTTTAACGTTGCCGTAGTAGCCATTATCAAAGCTCATGATACCCTCCACGGATACAGTATCGGCGCCACTGCCTCCAAGAGTAACACCGCCATTAACACTAAGGGAGCCGCCCGCGATGGTAAGCGCGTTTGAAGCATGAGTTAGAGTAACATCCCCCTCATCCCAGTTGATCACCCCCCCGGAAGCCAAGAACAAGTCAGACCAAGCGGTAGCAGACACACCAAGGGCAGACTCGTCGTTTGCTCCTGGTTTAACATTACCACCGGATGCAGAAAGAACGATATCGGCGGCCGCCTTGGCGATGAGATCGGTATCAACATCAATATAATCACTAGCTGAATCAATTCTTAGTCTAGTGGCCTGGAGGGCTACATTTGACTGCCAGAGGGCACTACCACCTGTAAGGGTAGAGTTGCCGGCATTAACATTGATCACAGCTCCGTCGGCCAAGAACAGATCGGACCAGCCGGTTCCACTAACTCCAAGTGCAGAGCCATCATTTGCAGAAGGCTTAACATTGCCGCCGCCAGCGTTGATTGCAACATCGGCTGCAGCAACAATCTGTAGATCGGTCGACACATCAATATAGTCAGCAGTGCTGTCGACCTCTAGTCTGGCTACTCGGATAGAACCGCTGAAAATACCGCCTGTGATTCCGCCGGATCCGGTAACTCCCTGCAATGCAGATCCATCACCGATAAAGCCATTGTCGGCCGTAATTGTTTGCGAGCCAGTAATACTTCCTGAAAGTATTGTGGCGCCTGTTTGAAATTTATAAGCCATTAGTTATACCCTCCACAAATATATAAATGCAATGCATTAGGCTGTTTAGTTATATGAGTTTCCTCATAACATATAGCTTCTCAACGAAGAAAAAGCCGCTTTTATTCTGATTAAAACACCATTAAATTTTTAAATAGCTATTAATACTAGAAAATAAACCAGTTGGTACTATCCGTATAAAGATTTACCGCGCCGAAGGGAGACTCAATAACTACCGAACGATAATCTACATCAATGGTTTGAGCCACAGCAGCAGTAAGCGTTATAACATTTGTACTGGCGCTTCCTGCTTCGTCTTTTATAACCAGCACTTGTCCATCAGCGAAAGAGGTGGCATCTAAGGATATTGATACTGCTGCTGAAGTGTCCACTCCTAAAAAATAATCGCCTGCTGATGCAGTATAGGCTCCGCTAACTGCGCGCCGACGAAATCTAACGCCACCGCTTAAATAAGCCGCCGGCGTAGAGTAGTTTCCGCTGACATGTAAATTTGCGGCTGGCGTGCCAGAAGCGCCGATCTTAACACTGCTGGTGGTATAAGCAGTAGAGCCATTAATCTCTGTAAATATACCGCCGCTAGAGCCCCCTGTCTGAACACCCGTTAAACCCGAACCATCGCCCAGGAATACTCCGCCGGAGACTACCCCGTCTACTTTAATCGACGAGCCTGTAATACCAACACTAGCGGTTAGTTGTCCCGTTACTGTAAGTACAGTACCATCAAATGTTAAATTTTCTTCGCCCTGAACGGTGCTCCCGTCCGTGGAAGTAAAAGTTATTACTCTATTGTCGGCGGCCGAATCTGCAACTACTGCATTCGGGCCCGGGGTGCTTATTAATGAAGAGCCATCGCCAACAAAGGTGCCATAGATAAGGCTACCCGTATTCGAAGCCGCGCCAACTGTTCCTGATAAAACGTTATATGCCATCTGATTTCCATGTCCTCAAATCGCCTACACTACAAACCATTTATCTATGCCGTCTGAATAAAGTGTAATCGCTCCCATGGTGCCATAAATATAATATGCGCTTTCGCCGTCTACCAAATCTGTACTGGACGATACGCTGGCCGTGATCGCATATTGTTCAGTGCGCGTCGGGGCAAATTCATCTTTAATGATTAGTATGTGACCTGGATCTGTCGCCGATGCACTTGGGAGAATAATATTTATCTGACTGTTTAGCGCTCCCGACACGCCAATAATATAGTTGTATACTAGATGGTCTTTAACTTCATAGTCGGTTGTAATACGACGATAGCCGCCCGCAAAAGAACCACTGAGCCGGGTGCTCCCTGTAACTGTGAGTCCTGCCATCGAAGAGTTATCATCGTGAATCCTCACAGAGCCCGAGAATGTTGAAATTCTATTGGTCATATCTAGGAAAAGTTGTGTATGTTGGATCCCTCCGAAATAGGTGGCATTAAAGGATATGGGCTTCGAGACCATGTCGCTCCATATTTCGAATGTTTGTACGCCATCGGTACTGCCGCTCTTGAACTGAGCGTAAGCGACGGTGTCGTCGCGTAAGATGATGCCGCCGTCGCCGTTCAAATAAAGAGCTGAATCGGGGCTTTTAACTTCAGGATAACTTCCGCCGTCTCTCCCTAGAAATAAGTGGGCGCCATAAAAGGAAGAGGCCGAAACATTGAGAGACGCAGATACACTTACCGGAAGGAGGCTACCTGTGACCATAACCCTGGAGCCTGATAAACTCAAACCGCCGGCGTAGGTACCCCCCATCAAAGTGCTGCCTGTTATTGTTGTCGATCTTATGGTTGATCCAGAAATGCCACCTTCCACCGTTAAAGTATAGGTAGGGGTCTTTGTTCCAATACCAACAAGCGGCATTCGCGAAGTAGCATAGGACGATGCGGTAACCCACATCGGCGGCCTACTTAGGTTTACAGAGTCAATATAGAAATAGGGCTGGTTGTCGTGACCCAGTGCATCTGAAGCGGTGAGGTATAACAGGGCCTGCGGTGAGGTTCCCGCGGTGTGACCAATTCCAATAGAGCTTGTAGTGCATGCACGGGTGCTGCTAACTTCGCTAAAAATTTGAATGAAGTTGTCGGCGGTGATGCCGGTCAAGTTTGAGCCATCGCCCAAAAAGACTGCGCCCGAAACCACACCATTGATCTTGGCATGTGAACCAGAAATTCCAGCCGAAGCGGTAAGAACGCTGGCCGCTACAGGTCCGTCAGTTAGAAAAGTAGAACCGGTAATGCCGGCCGAGGCGGACAGCGAGCCCGTTACGCTCACTTTGCCTCCGCCGGCCATGGGGGCAAATCCAATATGACCGGCAGTTACATCAAATTGTACATCTGGAGCATAAGTCGCCTGGTTGATTATGGTTTTTGTGCTTCCCCCGTGCGCAAGATTAATATTGCCGTGGCCGGAGTCTAGACGAAGATGTCCATCAGAAGAGCTTAAATATATTGCCGTCCACAAAGCCGAGGCGGAAACATTGACAGACGCAGATATATTTCCTGCCGTTATAAGCCCATCGGTCGCGAAAGCAGAGCCGGTAAGTCCAGCCGAAGCAGACAGGACACTGTGCACATGCGTAGTGCCAGAGAGAATTAGAGTATATGCGTCACCATCGGTTTCGGAGCTTCCCAGTACCACCCGATTGTTCTCGGCAACTGTTAGGGTAGAGCCTACCGCTATCGAACCTCGGCCTGAGACCGTTGAGCCTGAGCCTCCTATAACTGCTGCGCGCTCAGCGCTGGCCGTGTTGTACAACCCTCCCAATATGGACGTGTAATGGGCCGAGGCTAGGTTAAACTTACCTCCGCATATGTTTGCATGATTCTGAGAGACAGTGTTTAACTCGCCACTGGGGATCGAAGAATACCTTCCGGAAACAACATTTGATGCGCCGCCGCCAACAAAAGCATAATAGTTAGAGGCTGTATTATACTGGCCTCCTACAACCATGGCATAGTTTTGAGAAACAACATTCTGATATCCTGCGCCTATAAATCCATAGACGCCCCGGTTATGGTTATCGGTGCCCGCGCCAATAAATGCATCGCTGGCGTTTACCTTGTTTCCATCTCCGCCCCCAATGCTGCTATTACTTCCTGCATTGGTATTTGCGTTGCCACCCCCAATGAATGAGCGATCACCGGTAGCATCGCTGTTATATCCCGCAACGATACCCGCCATTGTGGCCGTTGAGTTGTTTAATGCGCCGCCGCCAACAAAGGAGTAAGTATTGGTTGCAGTATTATCAAGACCGCCAACTACTGCGGCGTAATCTTGTGTGGCTTCGTTCTGTTTACCGCCGGCAACGGTGGACAAATATCCGCTAGCTACACATGTTTGGCCAATTTGAAGCTTATCACCTACATGAACCAAAGCCGAAGAACTCAACGAAGACGAAAGAAGAGTGTCCGAGACCACGAAAACATCAGAGATTGAATCTGTCTTAACTGTTAGAAGGGCGCCGCGATAGCTAGCGTCAGACCCCGTTATAACCAGCGTACCGGTCATCTGCGCCACTGCGCCACTGAACGGGAAGGCGTCGAGGCCGGTCAATCCCGACCCGTCTCCCAGGAATACTCCGCCGGATACCACGCCATTAATCTTAGCGTGTGAACCAGAAAGCCCAGCTGAACCAGAAACAACGCCAGCAGAAAGCTCCGGGAACGGTGCTGACGGACCGACAAGAATAGCGTCTGTTACAACCAGATTATTAGAAGCTGTGACGTGTTGGTTTTCGTCGAGAGTAAGGGTTGCAACACCATTGCCCGATCGCAGATAAAATACCAATCCGGCCGTTTTCGTTCCAACGCTAGCATATCCCGAATTAGAATCCAATTCAAATGCTGCTTCCTGATTATCTCCTACTGATCCCATCACATAGGCCGCAGTGTCACCGCTGCCTCCGGGCGTAAGAATAGTGATGCCCGCGCGATCATCTGAGTCAATAACTATATCATCCCGGGCACTCCAGGTGCTGGCGCCCGCTCCGGCCCCCACCTTGATGTGAAGGGAGCCTGAAGGAGTTTGGGTTCCGATGCCGACGTTACCAACGCTGGTGATTCGCATTCTTTCAGTTCCGGGGGCGACTGCATCATCAGGCGCAGTATGAAAAACCATAGCAGCGGCAGAATCGGCATCGCCGGCCTCTTCTCTAACAACCGCCATGGCGCCGCCGAAGTTAGAGCCGCCAGTTTCTCCAACATAAAACTCAATGCTCGGTCCCTGGCCGGCATTCATGTCAACGCCCTCGTCTTCTATTTCTAGCCTTAACACTTCTAACACGCTCGCATCCGTAGTGGCTGCTTTGTGTATGTGGAGCAATGCTTCTGCTGCTTTCGTCCCGAGGCCAAGATTGCTTCCCATTAACCACGAGGCATAAGAACTTGTGAGATTGATTGATCCACTAAACTCATGTTTGTCGTCTAGGGAATCTCCAAACTTGGACGAACCAGAAGAGTGGATGTTCGTAATATCTTTAATATGATAGGCGCTTGCGCTAATCGTGCCAGACACCAGCAGAGTACCCGATAGAACCACAGTCTGCGGCGCATAGTTGCTCACCGATGCCGAATAAAACACAAAGTTGGAGCTGCCGGTAATGCTGGTGCCGCGGCCGTGATATTGAATTGATCCAGTGGGTCCGCTAGCGGTGATGGACGCTGGATATCCTATATATGCCCATCCAGATGCCATTGCTAGTACTCGCTCCGGCTATTAAATGTGTCTTTTAGGGGCAAGTCGACACCGGCCGCACAGCGTGCGGATGAGAAACTATCATTCTCGTGTGTCTCATGGCCCATCGACCTTCTCCTTAGCGGTCTGTAAGACCAGATCCGGTCAGATTATACATGCTATTAACATCAATTGTGGTTAACTCAGCAAAAAGCTCGTATTCTGTTGCGCCGGCAGAGCGGCCGTCACCGGGCGTTGAAACATATAGCTCCTTGCATTTAACATTCATAGTCAACGAAGACGAAACAGTTATATAGTGGCGACCGGCGATGACATCCCCCGCAGAACTCGTGTTAAAATGTACCCTCACAGGATCCCCGTGATTTAAAATAGTAATGCTTTTTGTAACACGCGGGAATTGTATATAGTCGGAATCCAGCGACACCAGAGTAACGGACCCTGTTATATAAGGACGCCCCGATACTTGATACGATCCTACATTATGTAACCCAACTTGATAAGGCATATATTAATCTCTCCAAACTACTCTAAATAGTATAAACTTGCAACTATCTCCCTTTAAAGCGCTTTCTTTCTAAACGCTCCTTTTCTCGACGAGCTTTTTTCTGTTTTATCTTTTTTTTAACCGCCGGCTTTATGTGGTGCTGACATCTCTCTCTGTACTTTTCTAAGATGCGCTCCTTCTTGACTTTTTTTATAAACCTTCTGATTAATCTCTCAGAACTTTCGTTGTGCCGTCGGTGTACAATAACATTATTAGCCACTGGACACCTCTACTTGTCTGCTTCCATGTGAGCTTTCCAATTACCGCCCACTGTCCCAAATAAATTTGCTATGTCAACGCCCGAATCACTTGGGGCGACGCCCGCGAGGGGGCCGCCGGGCATCGGAGCTTCTCCGGGTTTCGGGCCGGCTGAAGTCATGGGAGCCGTTCCCTCAAACAAATTTACCCCGTTATACGCTTCAGAACCGATTGCGTCAAGCAATTGTTTCTTGTGCTCGTTAATTTTTTGTTTTTGTTCTTGCAATGATTTCTGACGCATCTTTGCAAAGTTATGCTCTTGGGCTTTCGGCTGAGGCTGTTGGGTCTCAACAAGCGCCGGGGGGCGCAGGCCGCGGTTTACCTCTGATACGATGCCAGAAAGGACACCGTCTTCAAAGATTACCTCTTTAATGCATTCTTTAATAAGCGGCTTAAGTAGTTTCTTTAATTCTGATTTATTCATGGGCTACCTTTCTTTGGGGCTGGCCAGCGGCGTAGGGTGCTCTAAAATCTATCACTCCTTGCTCTAGTGGCTCCAATGCGGCCGGAGTAGTGCCACCGGCTGTCACCTGTGAGCCCTGTGGCGCGTCAGCCTGGGGCATTACTTCGCGGCTGGTGGCGCCAGAAACGGGGGGACTCTTTGACTGTAGTATCCCCACGTTGTGTGCGATAAGGTTTTCAAGGGTCACATAAATTTCCCGTATGTTCGACGCACGGCCTTCGGGCTTATAAGGCGCCACTGATTCTAAATCCAGTAGACCCAGCTTGACAAACTCGCGAGCAATGGCGGGAGGTAACTTCTTTCTAATATATTCTTTTAGGGTCGCCTCGTCTGTCGTAAACAAATTAATACCGCCCCCGGGGTTTGATGGAAGAGCGCCCCCTGTGTACGCAGCTATCGAGGCCTGAAGTAATTTTAATACATCTGTCGGCTTGGCATTTACTTGAATATTAAAGCAATATATAGATGCATCAGGATTCATGCAATACAGTGAAGACCATCGATGATGGCCATCAAGTACATATTTGTTATTTAATACTATTATCGCATCGTTTCCCTCGGGCCCCACTTTAAAAGGTCCGTTCGAGCTTAAATATGTTATAGCTGATGCGGGATTGGTTAAGGTAAAATCTAAAGACTTATGCATTACTACCTCTGCCTGGGTGGGCCGCAGAGTGTGACACACCACATCACCAGTAGTAATCGCAACCTGATCATCAGTGGCGCCAGCAGAGTCGTCAAGGCCCGCAGCAAGGGCCTTCAATACTTCTTCTTTGTTAGTCTGAATTTGTGTCACAAAAGTGTTCAGATCTAATTTATAAAGATCGCGCGGTGTGACGTCTTCGTTAATAAATCGGCGCCAGTTTTCCATTATTAACTTCATTTTTACTCTCTCAGGACTTCATTCAAGGCTCGATTAATTCGATCAGCCTTAGTAAATACCTCGTCAAGTCGGTTCTTGTTTTCTCGCATCATAAACGCGCCGGGCGTAGAAGGTTCAGATACTACATCAAAACAAATAAGCTGAAAGTCATCTTCTACAATAGTTTGGCCGGCGTTCTCTTTAACGGAGCCCAGTCCGCGGGAAGAAATACCAATAGACACGCCGGATTCTACGAGCGAGCGGAGAATCTTGCCGCTAGGAGTTTCTAGGACTTTCATTTTGCCCTTTACTTCTGGGCCCTCCATCCATATATCGGTAACCATGTGAGAAGCGTTTTTCAAATTGATGACCGACTCCTCCGGATGATCAAGTTCACCGAGGGCGCGGCGGTCTTCGACAATCTTCTTATAGTTTTTTACTTCTCGCATCAAAATTTTCTGAGGGTAGACGCGACCGTTACCGTTTTGGGTTTCGGCCATTTGCATCAGGCCAGAGAGCATCATTCCGCCATCGGCAACAAACTTCTTTTCGGCTTCCGTGAGAAGGTCCTGACAGACGCCCCCATCGCAAAGCTCATAATATTCTCGAAGCAGTACTGTACTCATGTCTATCCTTCGCCTACAAGCTGTAACACTTCCGTGGCAAACGCTACATGATCTTGGACGTGCGGATAATAGGAGTGGTGTTCGCGGTCACCTTTCGCCATATTACGCATATCGCCTAGTACGCTCTCTCGAAACATAGCGGGCAAGTTCAATATTCGCTGTGCTACATCTTGGGGCGTTTCGCCTTCTGCTTCATTTAATCGTTGTCGCTCCTGGAGGGGGCCGTCGCCCTCTGGCGGTATATCTTCGGGACCGCCCATTAGTTGGTCAATGGCACTCTTTGCCACTTCAAGTCCTGCAACAAAAGCCTCTTCCGGGGGCAAGTCGCCAATATCGTCGACATGTAGTTCCACGCCGGGGGCGCTAATGCCGATAGCTTCGCCCTCTTCTTCGTGGGGGCAACCTTCTTCAAGGCGGCTTCCGTCGTCGTTACGATTTACTGTCTCGTGCAAGAAATATCTTGGATCAATTCTTTTTACATGCTTTCTTCGTACCATTATATTATTCCTTTAAAGTAGTCAACTGCCCTTGCAGCAGCGGCGCACCGGTTGTAGCATCCACTTAGTCATGTCACTCTCCTTTTCCTATTTGAATTCCGTCATCGCAGATAATCACATTTAAAATATATGATGTACCCGAACTCAAGCATCCAAGCAAAAATCCAGTCACTGGATTGACGCCGTCAAATATAAATAGTTCTGTATGGCTGTTAATACCCCAGAGAAATACACCTACCCAAAACCCTATACACATCGGACAAGAAAAGAAATAGTGTTTGGGTCTAATCCGATCTAAAATCTTGGAAAAACAAAGAATTTGTGTGAGACCATATGCACACAAAATAAAAAAGATTAGACTCTCTAGGGAGGGCCACATAATAATGTGGGCGCCCATTACATCTTATAGCGAAGTGGTATGTAATAATATCCGGGAATCATCGCGCCCTTTTCTGCTTCTTGGGGAACCTCTCCCAGTTCAGTCGAATCACGATCAGTAGGATCAAGGAAATACTTTTCCAGATTCTTTTCATATGTTTCGGCCGTTTTCATTGCGTCTGCTTCTTCTGTAATAAACTCTGAGATGACGTAGACTGCGGCCTGTAGGCCATTAGCACTTTTGCCTTCCGGGATTACCCCCTCAATGGAGCTAAAAATATTACCTCCTTGTATACTGTCTCGCTCAACGATGCCTTTGTTAACTAAAAAATCAAAAAAACGAGACTGGGTACTGTAAACATCTTCTGCGGATTCGCGTTTGGGAAAAGTTAATATTTTACTATTCTCTGGCAATAATGCTATATCAATAAGATCATGATCCATTATCAACAGGTGGCCAGCTAGAGTTTTTCTAGCTTGCAAATTTACCTGTGCTTGTGGGCCTCCAATCTTAATATTAATCATTGGATTTTATTTCCTCCACGAGCTGCTGGATGTTTAATATTTTTGAAACGACTTCTTGAGTGGGCGTACGCTCCCTAAAGCCTTCCAGCATGTCTAGGACTTCCTTGGTTTTCTTTACCATTTTCTCGTCTGAGCTAACTTCTTCCAGGCTTAAAGACTCTTCTACAAGGCCGCGAAGACGGCCGATCTCTTCGTTTAAATAAATCTTAAGCTCTAAGCCGTTGTCGGAAAACGAAGCAATGTATTTACCTAGTAAATCTCTTTGTTCACTAAGAAGGCCACTATATTTGGTATTAAACTTTTCTACAAACGAGCGATAAATAATATTATCAATGGGTTCGAGCTTGTTTTCTTGCAACTTGGACGCAGACTTCATCAGCTTGATGAGCCTATCTTCGTGTAAAACTCTTTGTTTTATCGAAACAGAACGATTAAAAATAGTATCAATCGTCGCGAGAGATTTAAAGTTGGGAACAAAAGTGTTCCAAACGTCTTTAGAAAGAGCCCGATTGATCTTGTTTATAACGCGTGTTTGTGCATCGAATACACCTTTGCTGTCCAAAAGCGCGTGGGCCATTTTAGTTTCTTGTAATAGCTTTTCAGCCAAGTGGTGTTCCACGCCCGTTGTTTCTAAAAGCGTTTTATAATATTCTAGCTCTCTTCCCAAAATTGAATTTACACCAAAGCTTTCTTTGATTAAGCCAGAAATAAATCTTTTTCGGGGCGCCTCTTTATCAAAAATAGACTTAGTCAGCTCTTTAATAAGCACCTCATATAAAAACGCCGTGTTTCTTTTTTTATTGTGCTTTAGTTTCACGTTTCTTGGTCTCCGCTTCTTTGGTTTCTAACTCAGTAATTAGTTTCCGAATATCTCTAGTACTCTCAAATAATTTCTCTTCGTCTTTGTCTCGATTATAAATAGGATTATATTCTTCATAAAGTGCATTAGTATTTAATAAGTCTTCGCTGCGCGCTGGGGCTCCTGGAAACACCTTTCGGCGTGCCGCCGTGCTGTCGCCGGAGCGCACCCTGTTGCGAGACTTTCGCGTTGTGGGTCCACTCTTCCGGAGGCGTCGTTTATCATCTTTCTTACGATAATACTTTTTCCCTTTAGCCTGGGGCTCTAAACTGGCTACTGTGGGATCGTCTTCCCGACGTGCCGGGGCGGCGAGGAGCGAAGTTTCTTCTCCTGGGGGGGCCTCGCCTTCGGCGGGAGCTTCCCCGGCCACTTCGCCTTCGGGCGGGGGCATTTCTCCACCGGTGAGTTCACCGCCAGGCATACCCTCCATGCCGCCGGGCGGTGGGGCTCCAAGGCCGCCGCCGGCCGCTTCAGCAGCGCCCATTTCTGTGACGGCCTCAAGCGACACTTGATATTTACGATCATAATAGGCCTCGCGCTGATTACGCAAGAATTCTTCATCAGTCAAATTAAGGATGTTCTTGGCAATCCACCGCTTGCTAAACATGCCCTCGACGACGTTGTTAGCAAGATCAAATTTGGTTCGCAAATGCTCTATCTCTTGCAGCTCGGCGAGCTTAGAAGGATTATTCAAGGCCAGTTTAAATGATATCAAATCTTGCCCTCTGAATCCCAATGTGAACAAATGAACTACCGCTATCTTTTCTAGCTCTGACATAAAGGCTCTCTGAAGCCTTTGAATAGTGCGGGCAAAACGAATATCTTTTTGGGCCAGAGTCGTTTTATCTTCTTCCGCGCCTTCGGTCATAGTCAAATAGGAATGAGGAATCTTGATAGCTGAAAACAGCTTGTCACGAATATACTTTACATCATCAATATCGTTTAAACTAGCTGCACCAGCAAGGGTTGTAATGTCTGACCCCACACCGCCCCGAATAGGAATAAAATAGTCTTCTTCAACCGAAAGAGGGTTATAGCGCAAATCAACTCGACCGGTCGACGCGTCCACTATAGAGTTTCTCTTAAGAGATCCCTTCACCTTCTCCATGTATTGTTCTACATCTTGAGGGGGAATGTTGCCTACGTCAATTTTAAACATACGACGCTCAGGGGCGCGAACGACACGGTAAGCCAGCATTGCATCTTCAATCAAAACCAACTGACGCCAAATGCGGCGCGCCGGATCCAATACGGAAGTTCCATAGGGCGCGTGCTTGTCATTTCCCAAAATTCTAAAATGCGCACATTGCCAGTTCTCGAATGTCATATTCGCCGAGTTCCACTGGTACTGAACATAGTTGGGATTAGTGGGATCTTGGCCCTCTAGCCTTTCTACTTCGCCCGAAGGGAGGCCGATTACGCTTTTAATTCCCAGCACTTCATCAATATCTAGATATAGAAAGAAGTCTCCATACTTACACATGGTGCGCGCCCAGCCAAATGCATTAAACTCAATATTAAGAGCATCATAAAAAAGAGCTTCTAAGATGCTTTTAATCTCATCATTGCGACACTCAATCTTAACAAGCCTGTTAAACTCGTTTGACGTCGTCATTTCGTCTGCATAGATATCCATGGCCGAAGCAATCTCTGGCATATACTCCATTTGATCAAAATCAATATATCTCTCGTTACGATTTTGATTCCGCATAGCTGCGGAAGTAAGCATATTATAGTTGCGAGAAAGATTATCAGCAGAACGCTTAAACTGTTTGCCGCTTGCGCTAGTGAATCGATATTGATATTTATCTAAAGCGGACCGGCGCTCCTCGCGTGTAAACTGGGCCCGGTAGTTAATGAGAGGGCCAGAAAAAAGCCTCGTTAGCCTCTTAAAGAGAGGGGACGCTGGGTTTCTTGGGTTGTTTCTGTGGTCTACTTTTTTCTTTTGTTCTGGCATTTATTTATCCTTTAATGATCGCAGCGTATTGTTCATTGAATCTCTTAACCTCTGGAGATACGGTGCCCGAGCTGTTCTTGTTGTGTCCTATCATCCCGGGAATAGTGGTGCTCATTGTTCTAGTGGAAGTGGAGATCGCCGATAAAGCATTTTTATTATATTCTACTAATCTTTGATTCTCAACCAAAACTGTATCTCTTACCCAACAACCAATCGCAAACGACATAACCAAATCATCATTATAAGATCGCATCGCTTGTGGGCGGCCGTTGTGCCAAATAAAGGTTTTCATCTCCGATAATAAACGATTAGAGTTAATCTTAACTAGTTTATTTCTCATAAACTCTTCCATTTTGGCAATCACCAAGGGTCTTGTCTTAGATGATGTTGTAAAGCCCGGAACTATATTGGTCATCCACTGTGCCTGTATAGAATCAACATAATCATGAGAAGACTTCGTAGAGTGATAAACATTATTATAACCCTTATCCTTTAACTTATTAAGTACAGCGAAACCTATGTTGTTGTTTTCAGCAACTATCATGCAGGTTCCATATTCTTTTCCTGCATTGAATAGTATCTCTGCATAATCATCCGGGTTGGGTTTTCCGATGTATTCTGCGACAATCTCCATGTCTTCTAGATTAAAAACGTGAAATGCGGAGTTGTCCTGGCCATCTCCGCGTGCAATATCTGCAGCAAGCAAATAAGAGGTTCCTTCCTGAAACTCTTCCCAAATCCAGTAGTTGCGATCAAAGCCGGTGCGATATTTAGGCTCTCTTGTTTTTTCAAGGTGGTAAATTAAATCGTCAGGATGGATAACAGTCTCGCCAGAAACATTAAAGTTGCATTCTAGCTCTTGAGCAATCTGCCGTGTCGACATATTTTTCGTTTCTTTTTCGTACCACAGCTGGTCCCTATCGGGATGAAGATCCCACATCAAAGTGGTCATATGAAATGCGTTTGTTCCAGCCTCGGCTTCTACACATATTTTATGGAACCAGTTACCAACGCCATTCGGAGTTGAAAGGGCTATACAACGACCCCCGGTTGATAGGGTGGGATATAGTGCAGTCCACAGTTCATCTAGCGCCTCAACGTGTGCGGCCTCGTCAATCACCAATAACGACAACGCTTCAGAACGGCCGGCGTCGGAAGAGGTTGAAGACGCTTTAATCTGAGATCCGTTGGTAAGCTCAAACGAAGTCCTGTTATCAATGTGAATCTCGGAAATCCTCATCCACGGGGGAAGCTGCTTCATAATCTTCTTAACTTTGCGAACAAGATTTGTCGCCGTTTGAAGCTTTGTAGCTACAACTAAAATGTTTTTATCGCGATGAAAGAGCATCAGCCATACAGTATAGGCTGCTGTAATAGTAGAAATGCCAAGTTGGCGCGCCTTTAGAACAACATTAAAGCGATAGTCATTAAAGTCTTTTAAAAGATCGTCTTGAAAGTCATAAGTTTTGAAAGGAATAAGCCCCTTCTGAGGGTGGGATATTTTACAATAGTTTCTGATAAAATGTACTGGGTCCTTGCCAGATTTTACTACCTCTTTCAGAATCTCCTGCTTTGTAAGCTGATATCCCATAACACCTGTTTATTTACCTTTGCGAGTATCGTTTTTGGGGCGCTTGCCGCCCGGGCCGAGAGCGAGCCAATCTCGGATCGCCTTGTCTAAACGATCTTTAGAGGGCTCTTCTATTTCTTTAACATCGTCGATCCCGCCAATCTTATAGTCGCAGGTTGCACGGACATCTGTTCTGTAGTTGGAAAGCTTCTGTACAAGAACCGAGGGTTCGCCCATTCGAGTTAAAGTAAGGCTGTTGCCGGTTACGCTCTTATATTCCTTCTTTAGAAACTTGGCTATGTCGGCAATCATTTGCGAGATTTCATTTTCAAACCCTTTTTTGGCTACATCCTTAAGGCGCGTTTCGGATTGATAAAGAATAACCAGAACCGGGCCCTTAAAACGAACCTTAAAGCCGTCTACAAGCCGTCGATCATTAATAAGGTTTCCAATCTCTCGCTTCAATCCCACTTTGCGTGCGACCCCGTCTGAGTTTAAAGTGCCATCATGGGCGCCGTCATAGGCGTTTGCGGCCGCTTGGCTGATTCCGCGAATGATATCAAGTGTATTAGCATTAGCCATTATTTTCTTTCTCCTTCTGTGGTCGCCATCCTGTTAGCCACCGTCTTTCTCTGTCCTCTACCCATTGAACATAACATTTCCGACAACAATCAAACTTATTGATATACAAGTTGTCGCCAACATCAAATGAATATTTCTCACAAACAGAGCAAACCCTATTTGTATCCTTATTAAGTAGTTTTTTGTTTATTAAAAATCCGTCTGTTTCTACTTTCTCAACCTGTGCTTCGTTTTTCCTCAATTTTTCAACTGTTAGTTTAGATTGTTCAATGTATTGTTGCTCTTTGACGTCGTCCCAAAACTTGCGCGGATTGTCGACTGTTTCAGCACCGTACTTCTGTGCGATGGCCTTCTCCAGTTTGGGGATGTGGTTGGGGTCTTTATCCATTTTCTGTAAAGCGCTGATGAGGCCCCTCTCTTTCCGTACCGCTCCAGGCATTTGTGGCAGTCTCATCTTTCCGGGTGCCTATTAGAAGAACATTATATTTACCATCTGAGTTGGCAGTAATGGTCAGAGATTTTTGATCCTCGCTAACCTCTCCATAAGCTGCCCCAAAATGGCCCACAGGAGATATCCACACCATATCATTGATATTCAAAAAGGGATAATAGTCTGGGAGTTCCATTGTGAGGCTTCCTCCTGTAACATCCAGCTGCCACCTATAAAGATTCTCGCCGGCGGTTGGTGACTCCACAAAGGAATGCCATAAAGTATGAGTCTTTTCTTTTTCAGGGGCGGGATGAGGGATAACAAAAGAACCAGCCCCTTTGCTTAGGGTGTTTGCCCAAACAAGCCCATCCCCGCGAATTTGTAACAAATTTCCGCCGGTACCGTCGCCGTCGCGATCTGCATAAAACACATTCCAATACGCACTGGTCTCGGACCCCTCGGCGGCGGCGGCGGCCGAGATGGTCCACTCATGAGAATTTCCAGTCTGCCCGTTGGTGTCAGCTGCGTTGGTCATCTGCAGTCGAACATAGCCCGACGCGGCAGTGTCGTGAAGTAGAAGCGTAGGGTTCGTGGACGCGCTACCGGTTTCCATTCGAACGTTCCCGTAGAACTTAGCAATCGGAGCGTCGGCCAGGCCGTAAAAGATGCCGGCGCCGGCGCTGCCGGCGTTTCCGGAATAGAAATAGTAATATGTGTCCGCGTAGACATAAAGCCTATCGTCAGCGTCTATAGTCAGCCAATCACCGGTGCCTCTTATATACTGGTCGCCGGCGTCTCCATTCAAATAAAGGTACGACGAGGCGGGGATCGACAAGCTCCCCTGAACCTCAAGGGTGGCGGCACTGAGGCCTCCAATCTTATTAACTTTAATTTCGCTCATCTTTTTTGTCTCCTAAAAATCGCTCAAATCCTTAACTACCAAAATACCTCCGGATTCAATAGTTAGGGTTACGTCGGCCGGTACGGTAATGTCACAAAATGATATGGCGCGCGCTATAGTTTGGCTCCCCCCCAACACCAACGGGTTCGTGGTCGTCTCGCCCATACGCACCAACGGTTCCGAAATTCTTATCTGGGTTACTGATATTCTTGGCGCTTCGTGACCTGGTGCTTGTCCCAACAAATACTTTCTAAGAAACGCTATCAGCTTATTGCGCCCGTATACTTCTGGTATGGGTTCGCTCATTTAACAATCTCTGTTGATATCGCAAAGATTCCCAGGGAAGTAGCGGTCCCAATAGCAAATCCAAGGGACACCAGCCACGGAGCCATATCTGGCTTTCGCTTCATAACTAGGTCATAAAGTCTGTCATTCTCCGCTGTCTTCAGAATCATCATCTGTTCATAGCGAGATTCCCACGACTTTATTTCTATATCCTTGTAATCTAACTGCAATTGATAACGCTGTTCTTGGAGATGAAGCTCATATCCAATACGTAAATCGCACTCAGCGTCCTCAAACTTCTTGTCTACCGCTATCTTTGCCGCGGCGTCTAGTGATAAGAGGACCCCATCAAATGGCGCCGGGTCTCCAGCCTTCAGCGAAACAAGATCGTATTCGGGAGGAGCCTCTTCCTCTCCCTCGGCAAAGGCGACAGAAGGGAATACAAGATTAAAAATGATTACTAAAGATAATAGTTTTTTAGCCATGTTCTAGTCCATACAATCTGGCTAGCTCTTTTGCTAGCTTATCAGGATCATTATAACTCTCATCAATAAGTTTTTTAAGCTCCTTCTTCTTCGCCGCATTTAATGTTTCATTGCGTTTGGCATATTCTTCTTCGAGAGTTTTTAAGTTTTCATTATAAGCTTCCAAAACTTTTCTTTTTTCCTCGGCTTCTTTTTTGTGACTCTCGTTAAGAAGATCTGCCTCTTTTTTATAGCTTTCGCGGGCGCCCTGGGCGGCATCCAAAACTGCTGCTAAAAATGCTGAGTTTCTCGTTATCACAAAAAGTAAAAACCCGATTACCCCTAGCAACAATAAAATGGGCAACCAGGCATGCGCTTTAATCCACGCCCATGCTTTTTTTAAAAACGTTTTAACAGCGAGCCATTTCATTACTTAACCCCTTTTAGCCTCGCAACAGTATCAACAACTCCCTGTGTGCCAATATAGACCACAGTGATCATTGTCCAATCTGCAGAGGCAAGATCGGCAAGCCCCAACAAACAGGTTGCCGTCACCCAAGCCAGTAGCTTGCGAGAAACGACCTTGTTTAATCCCTTATCGAGTAAATGTTTCATAATATTCTCCCTTTACTTAATTAGTAGGGGAAAATAAAGACGGCACCTAGACTTCAACGTGGGCGTAGGTTCCTTTTTTGTCGATTATAATCTGGGTATCTACACAGTCCTTTAAACTATCAAGGTGGGATATTAAAATGACTGTTTTAAAGAAAGACTTAATCAAATCAAGAATACGAATAAACCCCTCCATGTTGTCGGCATCTAGTGCCGTTCCTGGTTCATCGAGAATAAAGATATCTCCCTTTGGAAGATTAGAGACGCTTAATAGCGCTAAGCGAATAGCCATCGCAGCTATCGTTTTTTCTGCGCCCGATCCCATTTCGAGAGGACGCGCGTCGTGTTTGGGGTGCTTAATAAAAATATTTAAACGCCTTCCATCGTCCTCAAAGAAGGCCTCAAAAGAAACAATATTGGCCAGCACCTTCGCTATTTCATCATTGATCGCCGGCAGCTGCTTCTTAATGATGTCGTACGCAATACCATTAGAATGCATACACCTCATATAAAGATCGTAAGCGGCATACTCTTGCTGAATATCCTTCATCTCTTTTTGCTGTTCCATTAAGTTCGTTAGTTTTTGTTCGAGAGAGCCCTTGAGTTTATAATATTCTAAAACCATATTCTGACAAGCTTTGTATTCGACCATGAGGCTTTCCCTCGCGTCTAGTACTTCCTGTCGCTGATTAGCAAGGTGTTCAAAGTTCTCTATGTTTTCTCGATTATCTTTGTATTCTTCAATTTTCATAGCAAGCTCAGCGAGTTCACTTTCGTATGATACAATCTTGTTCTTCTCTCTCGCATATAATAGCTGTAAATCCTTAAGATTGCTCTCGCTTTCCAGGCGCTCCGTCGTTAGCTCATTATATTTTTTGCGTTTCGAAACTACCTTCTCGGGATTTAAATCTTCTAAGAACTTTTTAAGCTCCTTGGCTTCCTTTATACTTTCAAATATTTTAGTCTGGAGGCTTGGGGCCTCCTTCTTAGCCTTATGAGCGTCATGAATAAACTTGCATTGTGGATATTCATTTCCACAGGGAACCTCATCGAGCAGCTTAAGCTTTATACTTTTAGTCTTATAATCCTTTTGTAACGATCGCGCTTCACTAACTATAGATTCCATTTCGTCTTGCTTTATATCGATCAGATCTTGCTTTTGGTTTAGCTCGTCAATGTCAAAAGCGCCAAGAAGTTCATCTAGATTGCCAATATTTACTTTTTGCTCTTGTATCTTTTCTCCGCGCTCTTTATTGGAGCGCTGAGATGTAGATAGGCTCGATTTTAGTTCGGCCTTTCTTTGTTCGGCATCGATAATGTCGACCACTTCGTGAGGAATTGAATCAATCAGATCGTTTATTTCATCTAGCTGGGTGTCTTTTATTTCAATCTCTTCTTTTGCCTGATCGCAGCTCTTTTCTTGTTCAATAAGTTGTTCATTTGTCTTTTCAATTTCCTCTTTGGCGGCGCTAACATCTTCTTCAAAGTTGCGATCTCCAATCCTACGCAGAACCCCCTTTAAGTCGGCGCTGTCTTCCTTAGCAAGTCTGTACTTCTTCTCAAACACCTCCAGGTCTAAGAACTTGGCTAGAATCTCTTTGCGGCGCGTAGAGCCCTCCTTAATAAAGGATAGCGAATCCAGTTGAGATGCCATCGATGTTAAGAGAAAATCCTCTATCGTGCCGAAGTGCTTACGAATAGCAGCATCAGTTTTCATCCTGGTGGTGTCGTTGAGGCTGTGGTTCTCGCTCATGACGGGATCGAAATAATCAAAATCTAAATCTGTTTTGGCCTCGTCGGTTACTTCGCCCTTTAGCTTCTTAATATATTTTTCTGAACGACGATCAATAGTATATACCTTGTCGCCTATTTGAAGCTCTACTTTCCCTGAGCAAGCTGACTTATGTTGGTTAATCACATTTAGGTTCTTGCGCTCGTTTTTTGATGTCGTATTAAATATAGTATATAAAAGGCCATCAATAATGCTAGACTTGCCAGAAAAGTTCTTTCCAAAGATTCCGACAATGCCGTTTAGCTTTTCAAAATCAACCCTATTGTTCTCGCCGTAATTGAACAAGTTGTCCCACTCAAAGTTGTTTAGCTTCCAGTTAATGTTTCTTGCTACATCTTCTGTGGCTTCAGCCATCTTGTTATATTTCTGATTTAGATTGTTGACACGCTCCATCATTTCACCTGACGCTTCGTAGTCCTTGAGGTATTCTTTCATCAATCTTTCTTGCACGGAAATATCTCGAAGGTTCTCCTTGAAAAAGCCGTTGCCGTTTACATTGATGCTTCCCCTCTGTCCTGCGGCTCTATTCAAGAAAGTAATGCTTTCTGGGCTGAATCTGTGCTTCGCAACTTCCACGGCTCTTTTCATAACATTCAGTGGAAGGTTGTTGTTGCTCACAAGCCGCACACGGGCCCCAGAGGGCACCGTAGTGCCTCGGGGCATTCTACCCTTCGGCGTGAGTTCAATGGTCACAAAAGGCTTAGGGTTGAGCAGCTTAACGTGTCTGACGGCAAACTCGTCCTTGCTTTCAATCTCCCAGATTAGGAAGCCCTTGTCGTTGGTCTCTCCGTGGTTCTGCTGCACAATCGATCCACAGTAACGTACGCGACCTTCGGTGTCTAAAATCTGATTAGTCTTGTGAATATCGCCGAGCATTGCGTAATCATGATTGGCAAAAATAGATACATCATGATCGCCATGCTCCATTACCCAGCCAACATCGGTTTGTACGCCGGCAATCGATCCATGATAAACCGCTATATTAATCTTACTCGGGTCAGATGGTTCTACCCAGTTGTCCTCATCGAATACCGAGAGAACGTTCATTGTCAAATCTAAAGCCATTTCAACTTCACCTGAGTTCTTTAACAGATGAAGATGCGGATGCTGAAGCGCTTCGACGATTGGAGTGATCGCATCCTGTCGCGACGAGTTGCGCAAGTTGCCATCATGATTTCCTAGAATCAGGTAAGTTGGTGCTATGTCGGCGAGAGTTGATAAAAATCTAGAGCACATATCAACAAACTCTGGCGATATCTGCGTCTTTGTGTGGGCGATGTCGCCACCAATGTAAATGAAATCTACTTCTTCTTCTCGTAACGTCTCATACATTTGTTCGAATACCTTGCGATATTCATAATGATATTTTAGATTTTTAATGTGGACGTCTGCGCAGTGCGCAATTTTATACATATAGGGGTTCCTTAAGCCAGTATAGTTCGTTGGAGTAGTTCTTCGAAGTTCATTCGAGTTGCACTATTTTTTCGATTCTCAAACTCTTTCTTCGGCATCTCTCCAAGATCTTTATACGGATCTATATCTATCTTATACAATTCTACATCGTATGTCAAGAGGTTTTTGATAATTTCGAGTGCTTTTCTTTCGGCGTCGGGGTCGAGCGCAATATATATCGAGGCGTCTTTCTGTACAATCTTTCGGAAGAGATGTGAACCCACACGCAAAGTAGACCCCAACAAAGGAACACTATTGCGCCCAGCCACAATGGCATCAAAAACACCTTCCACTAAAACTATATCTGTGGTCCAATCGATAGAAAGATCATTAAACACAACATCTCTATCGACAGGTGGGTTTTTATATTTTGGATAGCCTCTATCGTACGTACGGGAAATAAAGTAATCAACGTTTCCATTTTCATTAAACGAAGGAATGATGATTCGATTTTCGTATTCTCCTGACGAACAGTACCCTATCTTCCACCAAATAATATCTTTCTTCGTTATACCTCTCTCCTTTAAATACTTCCTCGCCATAAAACCTGTCGGCGGCATATCCTTATTTGCAAGAGAAATATACTCTTTTGGGAGGGGAATGATCTGTTCGGGCTTCTTCTTCTTCTCAAAATGCTCCAGAAGATCCCAGCGATCCAAGTCGCGATAATCTACTTCTGTTTCTAATCGTAACCAGTTCTGGCGATGTCTGTATTCTCCGAACTTCCTAATGACATGATAGACGTTACGCCCTCTTGTATCACATACCCAGCACTTATAAACATTTTTTGCTAGATTGACCGAGAACTTGGGCTTGTGGTGATCACAATAAGGACAATTAAAAAGGTACTCCCCGTTGGTTCTTCGATACGAGCCGAGTACCTCTCTTAAGATAAAAAGTTTTTGCTCTTCCATAAAGCGTGTCCCGCACGAGCAACCACCAAACTGTCAGCCCTGTCATAATATCCAGGCTTCGGATTGCCGAACTTAGTATATTCTACCTTAAAACTAGGCTCCTTGTCAAGGAAAAACTTTAATACTTCCTCTTTGGCTTTTGTACCCCGCGGGATTTTGATTTCGTTGAGCTTCCTTGCTTCGCTGGCGCCAACGTATTGAGGATCCATATGAAAAACATCACGAATGGCCAACGAAGCCATCCCATTAAATCTTTGTAAAACGGCCATCGTCTTAGCGCTCGAGCCTCCGCTGCTGAAAAACATAAACGGTTGCTCAATCCAAACTTCACGAACGACCGGCTGGAGAAACCTTATGTCTTCCAAAAACTTTTTAAACACATCTATCTTCGCAAAAAGGCCTTTATGCTTTCTAAGATCGCAATGTTCACAAAATATTATTTGGTCGCGGCTGTCGATGCAAGAGACACCGACAATGCCTGTACTAATATCAAATCCTAAAAACACTAAATATCCAATTTAAGTTTAAAAGTAAAATCTCTATCTTCTGGTTTTTTAACCGGAGTAGCTAGCTTAGCAATTCCAATAAGATTTTTTTGGGCATCATAAATGCCAATCTGGGTAATGTACGTTATCTTCTTAAAACTTCCTGTAGGGTCATTATAGTCTGTATACGTTGTATTTTTAATACCGAGGTTCGCATTTTCCATATAACCAGTTGATCCAGTAAAGGCCGTCATCGCAGCAGACACAAACGTGGGGTTGTTAGAGTGATTAAGAAGATTCTTTCCGGCGTGAGCCAACATCGTTACAGTGGGAGTAATGGTGGTCCCTTTAAATCCCAAATAATAACTAGAGGACACCGTGGTAACATTTTGCGCTGTGGTACCAGACAAGGTTTGTGCAAAATAGGTCCATCTAGGGCTGTCGTTTCCCGTAAGATCATAGTTCTCTTGGTGCACCGGGTCAAGGGCCCAGGAGCCCGTCAGCACTACAAACCCCTCGTTATATAAAACAACGCCGGCAACGCTGGCGGAGCCTTGCGCTTGAGCGTAAACGGTGCCACTAATCTGAACAAGTCTTCCGTCTCTGTTAATATCTTGAAGCTCGGCCACCAGAGTGCCGCTTATGTAGGTCTTTAAACTTACAGAACCCTTCTTAATAGATGAGCCATAAAATATTGACGGTACCGAAAGAAGACCCACGTTGCCTGCCCCGTTCGATGGGGAGGAGGCTGTAAGGTCGCGGCCCCCACCAATAAAAGAAGAAGAGACAACGTAATAAGGACTGAGCTTCTGATAGAAGTTTAACGTGTTAATGAGAGCATATAAATAGGAAACACTTCCAGAGTTGTCTACCGTATAGGCGGCGCCGTCAGAAGAAGTAACCACTGAAGGCCCGGTACGAGAAAGGGTAGAGGGATAATACTCTTTAGAGATGGAGGCGCTTAACGGATAGTTCTCCGTCATAACATCTCCTACGTTGTTGCTGGAATTAAAACTTTTCGTGCTTACAGTTCGGAATCCAATACGGGTTCCGTCTTTTACAATGAACGGCTGTGTTTTTGGATTCCTTCCTGAATAAAAGGTGGTGGGGTCGACTCGATTCTTAACGGCTCTTTCAAAAACCGGCAGCGATTGGGGGAGTGCCGTCATGCCGGAGGATCCACTCCTGTCAATGTTTTGCTCATAAAGAGAAATATACCCAGGATCGCAACTAAGAATACTGCCGGTAAACGCCCCGCTCACGGGAACGCTCTTATTATAGTATGCTACTCCCTCGTATATATCAAACTCTATTTTGGGATAAGCCCGTAGAGAGTTTATAAAAACGTCGTTATCTTTAAACTTAAAACAATGTGAACTGGCATACTCTTTGGGCATAATATTCCACCTCTCTAATTAGGTAGAATGTTAATAATCCAGCCGGACCCTTAAAGTAAACTCATCGTCCGGCGTCTTCTTAAGGGGCTCCGATAGCTTAGCTACTGCTAACAACTCATTGTCGCCCGAATATAATCCCACAGTCGTAATGTAAGAAACTGGCGTGTCGTCAGCATTATTCTTTATTCGGAGCTTGCTCGCGCTAAGATAAGTGGGATTAGCTGAATAGTTAAATTCATTATTGTTTGCTCGACAGAAATATATCGAAGAGTTTAGCTCCGTCGTATTGTTGAAGGAAATATTTGCTATTCTGTTTCGAAGTCCCGAACAAGAACCACTAATACTTGATCCTGTAAATGCCTGATCTATAGACCAGAATACTGTAGTGCCGTCATTTGGCCCGAAGCAGCCGGGGGCAACAATGCCGCAGCCGGCGATCGCGTTGTCGGTGGCAGAGTTGGACCCCGTGAACACCGAAGCCGATAACACTACAATACCGGCTTGATAATATATTAGTCCAACAGCAAGGCCCGAGGTTGATCCGGTGTAAAGAAGGCCATATTCCCCAGCTGGCGAATTAACCTTATAGGATGATAACGCGCCGGCATCTTGAATGACGATAGAACCTGTAGGTGTCAGGAAGTCGCCGTCACCTCCCGGGTCTTCTCCTCCGATTGTGCTTCCCGTTAGGAGAGTCATAGAAAAGCTTTGCTTTTTAATCTCATCCTTATTAAGAAGACGAGCAAAACTGAGAAAGAAGCATGCCTTCATCTTCTTGCCCCCGGTCAAGTCGCCGTCGCAATCAAACTGACGAATACCGCCCGTAACGTCATATCCCACCAATAGCTGAGCCATTTCATTATAGATATTAATCTTCTTAGCTTGTTGGGGGTTTGCTGCGGTGGTTGGGCTTGAGGCTGATAAGTCAGTGGAAGCTGCTGAGAATCCCAGCGTGACATCAAAAATGTGATTTGCTGAGGAGCTTAAATAAGGG
>Ga0114898_1000113_pt1 | contig 81072 bp, 97 predicted proteins | sample Malvired_Geostar_FD_83496 | JGI IMG/M metagenome (GOLD analysis project Ga0114898, IMG submission 83496) | Marine viral communities from the Global Malaspina Expedition - Malaspina viral metaG DeepMed_Geostar | ecosystem: Environmental > Aquatic > Marine > Oceanic | place: Mediterranean Sea...
ACCTGATCGTCGAGCTGTACTCCAAGTAAGGACTGCCTGAGGGATCTCTATGACCGCCGTGAACGAATTTCTCACGCCCCGCTCGATCGCGGTCAACGCGATCAGCGAGACCCACGCCAAGGTTGTGCTTGAGCCGCTGGAGCGGGGTTTTGGGCATACGCTGGGCACGGCGCTGCGCCGCATCCTGTTGTCCAGCATGCCGGGATGCGCCATCACTGAAGTGGAGATCGATGGCGTACAGCACGAATACTCCACCATTGACGGTATTCAGGAAGATGTGATCAACATCCTTCTGAACCTCAAGGGTGTGGCTTTGAAGATGGAAGACCGGGAAGAAGCGGTCCTGGAACTGGTCAAGAAAGGCCCGGGTGACGTGACCGCAGATGATATCCAGCGTGATCACAGCGTGGAGGTCGTCAACCCGGAGCACCTGATCTGTACCATCACCGGCGACACCGAACTGCGTGTCCGCATGAAGGTGGAAAAAGGTCGCGGTTATGTGCCCGCGGACAACCGTCGCAGCGATGACGACGAGACCCGTGGCATCGGCCGTCTGCAACTGGACGCCAGCTTCAGCCCCGTGCGCCGTGTGGCCTATGTGGTGGAAGCTGCCCGGGTGGAGCAGCGGACCGACCTGGATAAGCTGGTTATCGACCTGGAAACCAACGGGACCATTGATCCCGAGGAAGCCATTCGTCGCGCGGCCACCATCCTGCAGCAACAGATCGCGGTATTTGTCGATCTGGAGCAGGATGCCAAGCCCGAGCCGAAACAGGAACGGGAGGAGGTTGATCCCATCCTGCTGCGCCCGGTGGATGATCTTGAACTGACGGTACGTTCCGCCAACTGTCTGAAAGCCGAGAATATTTACTACATCGGCGATCTGGTACAGCGGACCGAGGTGGAGTTGTTGAAAACGCCGAACCTCGGCAAGAAGTCGCTCACCGAGATCAAGGATGTGCTGGCTTCCAAAGGGTTGGCGCTGGGCATGCGTCTGGAGAACTGGCCGCCGGTCAGCCTCCGTGATGATGACCGACTGAACACCAAATTGCGCTAATTGAGTTGTCGTGGACGCTGTGAAGCGCCCTTGAAGATAGGAATAGAACCATGCGTCATCGCAAGAGCGGCAGAAAACTGAATCGGAACAGCTCACATCGTCAGGCCATGTTCCGTAACATGGCGGTGTCGCTGTTGGAACACGAAGCGATCAAGACCACCTTGCCGAAGGCAAAGGAGTTGCGTCGTGTTGCTGAGCCCCTGATTACCCTGGCCAAGGAAGATTCCGTGGCCAACCGTCGCCTGGCGTTCAGCCGGACCCGGTCCAAGGAAGTGGTGGGTAAGCTGTTCAATGAACTGGGCCCGCGCTACAAAGCGCGTCCGGGCGGCTATGTACGGATCCTGAAAATGGGCTTCCGTGCCGGCGACAACGCCCCGATGGCCTATGTGGAACTGGTGGATCGTCCCGAGCCGGGTGAAGCCGCCGACGCTGAATAAAGGCGTAGCCTTCCGCATCAACGAAAAAGCCGGGTACAGCCCGGCTTTTTTGTGTCCGTCATTCCTGGCGGCGACCCTTCACGATCACTTGTGATCGTCCTCTTCCTGCTCTGGAAAGGCGTCCGCCTGTTCCAGCCAATCCGGGCCCATTTGTGCCTGGACATACTCCCGAATGAATTGCCGGACTTTCTGGGATGGTGTTACGTCCTCGCGGGCGCAGAGCTGTTCGAACGCGCGCTTTTTGCGAGGATCAATAAGAAGGGTGAGGCGGGCAGTGCGTTTTTCCATGTTAATTTGATTAACATTGAGTGAATGTTGAATAGGAATATAATGCTCATCTCATTTCTCTTCAATGGGATCGGGCTTTTATGTCGCACCGTCGCTATCTGTTCTCGTTGAAAATAGGTTATGCGCTGCGGGAGTGCGTGGCGGAGGGCTATGGCGCGGGCGCGCTGAGAAAGGACCTGGTCGCTGGGCTCACGGTTGGTGTCATCGCCATTCCCTTATCCATGGCGCTGGCCATTGCCAGCGGGGTACCTCCCCAGCATGGGCTGTACACCGCCATTATCGCCGGCTTTCTGATTGCCTTGACCGGAGGCTCGCGCTTCAGTGTCTCAGGGCCGACCGCCGCCTTCGTGGTGATCCTCTATCCGGTGGCGCAGAGTCACGGCTTGCCTGGATTACTGATGGCATCGGTGTTGGCTGGCGCCATGTTACTCCTGATGGCGCTGTGTCGGCTGGGGCGGTTGATCGAGTACATCCCCCAGGCGGTAACGCTGGGTTTCACCGCGGGAATCGCGGTGGTGATCGCGACCCTCCAGCTCAGTGACTTCCTTGGACTCAATAGCGGACCGGCCCCTGAAGGTTATCTGCAAAAGTGGGTGGCGCTGATTCAGTACCTGCCGGGGCTACATGGCCCCAGTCTGCTGGTGGCGGTGGTAACGCTGGCCACTCTTATCCTCTGGCCGCGTCTCAGAACGCCGCTGCCCGCCCATTTACCCGCGGTCTTGATCGGCTCGCTGCTGGCCTGGGGGCTCAGCCGCTATCAATTGCCGGTGGAGACCCTGGGATCCCGTTTCACTTTTCTGCTGCCGGATGGCTCCCGGGGGTACGGAATTCCACCGGTATTACCGGCCTTCGATTGGCCCTGGAATCACGGCGCTGGCGGTGGTGACAGCCATCTCTGGTCGTGGGCGTCTCTGCGGGAATTGGTGCCGGCGGCGTTTGCCATTGCCATGCTGGGGGCTATTGAATCGTTGTTGTGCGCGGTGGTTCTGGACGGTATGTCGGGTAAACGCCATAGCGCCAATAGTGAATTATTGGGGCAGGGGATTGGTAATCTGGTGGCGCCGTTTTTTGGTGGTATCACCGCTACCGCGGCAATTGCCCGGTCCGCCGCCAATTTCAAAGCGGGAGCCAGGTCGCCGGTGGCCTCCATGATCCATGCCCTGGCGGTACTGCTGGGCATGGTGGCATTAGGGCCCTGGCTGGCCTATTTGCCGATGCCGGCAATGGCGGCGTTGCTGATGATGGTGGCCTGGAACATGAGCGAGGCGCACAAGGCGGTGCGCCTGCTCCGTCGTGCTCCCCTGGGCGAGGTGCTGGTCTTTCTGACCTGTTTCTCCCTTACGGTATTTCTCGATATGGTGGTGGCCATCACCGTGGGGGTGTTGCTGGCCGCTTTGTTGTTCATGCGTGAAATCGCCGCCATGACGCGGATCTCCGACATCACCCATTCGCCACGGTTGCGCGACTATCCGATTCCGGGACAGTGGGGCGTGCTCAAAATCGTGGGACCGCTGTTCTTCGCCGCCGCCGACAGGGTCTTCGCTGAAGCCGACGAGCTGGCCGCCGGCCGGTCTGGTGTGGTGCTGTATATGGATGGCGTATCGGTGCTCGATGGTGGGGGTGTTTCCGCTCTGCAGGGCTTCGTCGACCGCTGCGCCGCCCGTGGTTGTCGGGTAGTGGTGGCGGATCTGGGCTTCCAGCCTCTCAAGACTCTGGCCCGCGCTGGTATGGCGCCGCAGGCCGAACAGCTGAGGTTCTCTCCGAGCCTTGATGAGGCCCTGAAGACGCTGACCTGAGTGATTGGCGGCTTCCGACTTTACGCAATTTTGCGTTTGTCCCTCTTGTGTTCCCCGGCGGCGGGGAGCATCACTAGTCAGACCCAGGTTCCACGTCTGAATCCGCAGGGAGGTATCATGAGCGATAAGCAACCGTTTCTGACCGATATCAAAACATTGCGTGAACGAGCCCGTAAGCACATCGAACAAGGGGCCGTGACCGAGGGGTACAACGCTGACCGCACTCAGGTGATCGAGCTGTTGAACGCGGCTCTGGCCACGGAAATCGTCTGCACGCTGCGTTACAAGCGGCACTACTATATGGCGGATGGGCTGAACGCCAGTATCGCCGCCGAAGAATTTCTAGAGCATGCCCAGCAGGAACAACAGCACGCCGACTGGCTGGCCGAGCGTATCGTACAGTTGGGAGGCGCGCCGAATTTCTCCCCCGAAGGCTTGCAAAGCCGGTCCCACGCGGAATACGTGGAAGGGGAGACTCTCAAGGATATGGTGCGCGAGGACCTGATCGCCGAGCGGATCGCCATTGACAGCTATCGTGAGATCGCCTCCTATCTGGGCGACAAAGACCCCACTACCCGCCGTATCATGGAAGAGATCCTGGCCCAGGAGGAAGAGCACGCCGACGATATGGCGGCGATTCTGGAAGCGCTGTGATTTCTTTCCACGGGGCGCTGGCCGGAGAGCCGGCGCCGCTTACGCCGACGTCGTAATGGAGATATCTATGACCGAGCCCCGTGTGGTGAAACAACCCGGCCGAATTGTCGCCGGCATTCAGATACGTACCAGCAATGAACTTGAAATGCGGTCGGATGACGCCCGCATTCCCCGCCTGTGGCAAAGCTTTGAAAGCGAAAAACTGAATGAGGTGATTCCGGATAAGGCGGCGGGATCCCCGGTGTATGGCGTTTACACCGAGTACAGTAATGGCGCGGAAGGCGAATACAGCGTGCTGGCCGGTGTCGAAGTCACCGATGAGGCCAAGGTGCCGGAAGACTACGTCACGGCGGTACTCAATGCCGGCGACTATCTGGCTTTTGAAGGGCAGGGGCAACTGGACAAGATCGTCCCGGAAACCTGGGCGCGGGTATGGGCCTATTTCGAGTCGGCGGAGGCGCCGCGGAGAGTCTTCGAAACGGATTATGAGGTTTACGAGAGCACCGACAAGGTCACCCTGTACGTCGGTATCCGTTAGCCGTCATCAGCCCGCCAGAGTTGTCCGAGGGGCCAGAGCCGGGCTGACGCCCGGCTCCGTCATGGTGTTATAAGCCCATGCAGTTGGCGTAGAAGGTGGTGGTTGCGGGCCAGTCGGAGAATACCGCGGTAACCCCTACGTCCCGGGCCAGCACGTCCAGTAGTGTCAGGGTGTCGCCGTCATTGTTGATGGCCTCATTGACGCTCTGGTAATACCAGCCGCCTCCCGAAGCCAATGGGCCGGAGCGCTCCAGTGACCAGGCAATCAACCGCAAGCCGGCGGCGCGGGCGGCGCGGGCGTACTCGCTGGGGACGATCTGGTTGTTGTCATCGGTGGTGACCAGCATCCACAGCGGCGGCGCCAGATAATTCACGCCTTGTCCGGCCAGGGTGGCCATGTCTGGTTCCCAGGTGCCGGGGTTTTGCGGGTCCAGCCCGCTGCCGTCACGATCGTCCAGGTAAACCGCCTGGCGGCCATAGGCCGGCTCAGCGCTGATCCAGTAGAGCACATCGTCCAGATTGAAGGATTGAGGGAACACCTGACGTGGTGAGACCCCGGCTTCCTTGTATTCGTTGATCAATTGCTGAGCATACTGCTCCTGGGTGTAGTCCCCGTCGTAGGGCATGGGGACGCTGGGAGCCTTTAATTCCGGTGTCATCTTCACGCCCAGTTCCCGGAACAGTGCAATGCTTTCCTTGTGGCTCATCAGGGTGCCGTTCTGGCTGTAGAGATCGGTGCGCCAGTCCGGTGTGGCCGCCATGTATTCCTCCACCGTGGTGGCATCGGGATTGCCGGCGTCCATCTTGCCTTCAAGGCTCTTGAATTCTTCCAGGGTCAGATCACTGGTACAGCAGCTTACGTTACTGAAGTCGTACTCGCCGTTGCCCAGCGGCACCGGCGGGCTGCTGCATTTGCCGGCCAGATCGGTGGCCAGGATGTTGGTGGTGGTGTGCAGGTCGCATTGGGAATGGCGGCAAACCAGTTCCTTGTCCCGGGTGAAAGCGACATCGCATTCCAGAATACCGGCGCCCATGCGAGCCGCGGCCCGATAGGATTCCTCGGTATGTTCCGGGAATTGTAATGGGGCACCCCGGTGGCCGATGGACCAGTCCGTGCGCCGTTGCGGGCGTTTCCGCTCGGCACAGGATTGCAGGCGCTGCTTCAATGGGCCTGGATCCATGTCGTCCACCAGATAGTAGGGGCGTGGTCCCAGTTCCACCGCGCCGGCGACATGGGCAGGGCGGTGGGGGTCGGGGCCGTGATCGGCACCGTGGCCATAACCGTTGCCTTTGCCGTTGTTGGCGCAGGCGGCGGTGGCCAGACCGAGCAGGGACAGGGCAAGCATGGAACGAGTCAGGGTCGAACGCATGGTGGGAACTCCCTTCTTGAGTTATTGGGGGGACTTCCCAACCTAGAAGTGTTCTATGACGATCCGGTTAGCGTCGTCTCCCCGCTCGGACCGGTTGCCTGAAGTGTGGACTGCGTCACGATCCTCCAAGGAGGCAGGGGGCCTTTCGTGGAAGGATGTTCCGTTATGGTGCGCGTTTGGCATGGATGCTGCTTCTTTATTCAGGAAAGAAAAAGGGGGGAGGCATGAGCACGGGGTTGAGCGATCACTGGTTGATGCACCGACAGGTGGTCAGTCTGGTAAATCAATGCCGGCGCCTGATTCGCGAGGAATTCGCGGTAGTGCTGCGATTGTCTGATGCCGACCTGCGCCAACAGCTCAGACACTATGCGGGGGTCAGCCAGGACACGCGGATCCGCGCGTTGCTGAACGAAATCGATAGCCTGGCGCCGGAGCTTCAGGCCGAGCCCGAGGCGCCTCGTCAGATGTACCGTGGCCAGGCGGTCCGTTCAGAGGAGAAACGTTCCCTGGCCATGGCGCCCAAGCCGGTGAAGAAAAGCAAACGAATGTACCGCGGGCGCCCAGTGGAGGATTAGCGGGAAATCGTTTTTTTGTGGTGGGAAGGAAGCCTTGGTGCTTTGTAGGCGGGTCTTGCGGGTTCCCCGGGTGGCCATGACCCGCCGTGAACCCATCCCTGGGGGCTTGCGTTCGGCGTCCTGCCTCACACAGTCATGGCCACCCGGGGAACCCGCAAGACCCTCAGTCACAGCCAATCGAAGGGTTCCTTTTTCTTTTCACCGCCGTTGATTCGAAGCTGAGTAGTCCAGAATTCGCGGAGTGTTGCTGGTCAGGGCGTTCCAGGACCGTGTTTGGCCAGGGATGGCCAAACCCGAGCTTACAGGGATGTACTTGTAGCGTGTCCTGGAACGCCCTGACCAGCAACGCTCCTCCGCTAGAAAGGGAAAATCCAGGATTGAAAGGAATCCCTTCCCGCCAACCCGCGATGAACCTTATTTTTTCCCCAGTAGAGGTTTCAGAAAACGTCCGGTGTGGCTGGCTTTGACTTTGACCACCTGTTCGGGGGTGCCCTCGGCGATGATCTCGCCGCCGCCATCACCGCCCTCCGGGCCGAGATCGACGATCCAGTCGGCGGTTTTGATCACATCCAGGTTGTGTTCGATCACGACGATGCTGTTGCCGTGATCGCGCAGCCGGTTGAGGACATCCAGCAGTAGCTGGATATCCTGGAAGTGCAGCCCGGTGGTGGGCTCGTCGAGAATGTAGAGGGTGTTGCCCGTGTCGCGACGGGACAGTTCCCGCGCCAGTTTCACCCGCTGCGCCTCACCGCCGGACAGGGTGGTGGCGGCCTGGCCCAGTTTGATGTAACTCAGACCCACGTCCAACAGTGTCTGCAGACGCCGTTGCAGGGCCGGCACGGCGTCAAAAAACTCGCGGCCTTCCTCCACGGTCATTTCCAGCACTTCGTAGATGTTCTTGCCCTTGTAGGTGATTTCCAGGGTTTCCCGATTGTAGCGTTTGCCTTCGCACACCTCGCAGGGAACATAGATGTCGGGCAGAAAGTGCATTTCCACCTTGATCACGCCATCGCCCTGACAGGCCTCGCAGCGGCCTCCCTTGACGTTGAAGCTGAAGCGGCCGGGCTTGTAGCCCCGCGATCGGGCTTCCTGGGTGCCGGCGAACAGCTCCCGCACCGGTGTGAAAATGCCGGTGTAAGTGGCCGGGTTGGAACGCGGGGTGCGGCCGATGGGGCTCTGATCGATATCCACCACCTTGTCGAAGTGGTCCAGCCCCCTGATCTCCCGGTATGGAGACGCGCGCAGGGTGGTGGCTTTGTTCAGGCGGGTGGCGGCCACCGGGTACAGGGTGTGGTTGATCAAGGTGGACTTGCCGGAACCCGAGACGCCGGTAATGCAGGTGAACAGGCCCACCGGCAGTTTGAGATGAGCGTCTTTGAGGTTATTGCCGCTGGCGCCGGTGAGTTCCAGCCAGCGATCGTTGGCGGCGACCCGCTTTTTCGGCACGGCAATGGCGCGGCGGCCGGACAGATAATCGCCCGTCAGGGACTTTGGATTGCCGGCCACGTCTTCCGGCTTGCCCTGAGCCACAACCTGCCCACCGTGCACGCCGGCGCCGGGACCAATGTCGATCACATGGTCCGCCATGCGGATGGCGTCCTCGTCATGCTCCACCACCAGCACGGTGTTGCCCAGATCACGCAACCGGGTCAGGGTGCTGAGCAGGCGCTCGTTGTCGCGTTGGTGCAGGCCGATGGAGGGTTCGTCGAGCACATACATCACCCCCACCAGGCCGGCGCCGATCTGGCTGGCCAGGCGGATACGCTGGGCCTCGCCGCCGGACAGGGTCTCCGCGCTGCGCTCCAGAGTCAGATAGTCCAGGCCGACATTGACCAGGAACTGCAGACGGTCGCGGATTTCCTTGAGGATCTTCTCGGCGATTTCGCCCCGGCTGCCGGCCAGTTTCAGCCGATCGAAATAGTCGAACGCCTTGCCCACCGCCATGCGCACTACCTGGGGCAGCGTGATCTCGTCGATGAACACATGCCGGGCGGCTTCCCGAAGCCGGGAGCCGTGACAGCTCGGGCAGGTGGAGGTGGACAGGTAAGTGGCCAGATCCTCGCGTACCGCTTCTGATTCGGTCTCCCGGTAGCGGCGCTCCATGTTGGGGATGATGCCCTCGAACGGATGGTTGCGGCTGATGATGTCTCCACGGTCGTTGAGGTAGCGGAATTCCACGTTTTCCTTGCCGGTACCATAGAGGATCTTTTTGCGAACGGTTTTGCTCAGCTTCTTGAACGGCACGTCCATATCGAAGCCGAGGCTGTCCGCCAGCGAGGTGAGCATCTGGAAGTAATAAACGTTGCGCCGATCCCAGCCGCGAATCGCACCCTCGGCCAGGGACAGTTCATCACTGGTGATGACCTTGTCCTCGTCGAAGAATTGTTTGACGCCAAGACCGTCGCAGCTCGGGCAGGCGCCGGCCGGGTTGTTGAACGAGAACAGACGCGGCTCCAGCTCCGGGATGGAATAGCCGCAGTGTGGGCAGGCGAACTTGGCCGAGAAGGTGATTTCCTCGCCCTTGCCGTCCATGGGGGCGATCACCGCGATGTCATCCGCCAGGTGCAGGGCGGTCTCGAACGATTCGGCCAGCCGGTTCTGCAGATCCGGGCGCACCTTGAAGCGATCCACCACCACTTCGATGGTGTGCTTCTTGTTTTTGTCCAGGGTGGGGGTGTCGTCCATATCGTAGATGCGGCCGTTCACCCGCGCCCGCACGAAGCCCTGGGCACGCAACTCATCGAACAGATGGAGATGCTCGCCTTTCTTCTCCCGTACCACCGGTGCCAGCAGCATCAGCCGGGCGCCGTCTTCCATGGCGATCACCTGATCCACCATCTGACTGATGGTCTGGGCCGCCAGCGGCGTATCGTGCTCGGGACAGCGCGGCTCGCCCACCCGGGCGAACAGCAGGCGAAGATAGTCGTAGATTTCGGTAATGGTGCCCACGGTGGAGCGCGGGTTATGGCTGGTGGACTTCTGCTCGATGGAGATCGCCGGACTCAGCCCTTCGATGTGGTCGACATCGGGCTTTTCCATCATCGACAGGAACTGCCGGGCGTAGGTGGACAGTGACTCCACGTAGCGGCGCTGCCCTTCCGCGTAGAGCGTGTCGAACGCCAGCGATGATTTACCGGAACCGGATAAGCCGGTGATCACCACCAGCTTGTCCCGTGGAATGTCCAGATCCACGTTTTTCAGGTTATGGGTACGGGCACCGCGCACCAGAATGGTATCCATGGGTACTGCCACCTACTGTCAAAATGAACAGTGGAGTATAGGGGAAATGTTATGAAGGAGAAAAGAAATCAACGGCCGGACGGCAATGCCGTCGGAAGGGCCGACACGCCGATGCGTGTCAGCCGGCGCGGGTTACAGGTTTTCCTGGGCCCAGTTCACGGCCTGCAGGCGGTTGGAGGCGTTGATCTTCTTGAAAATATTGTAGATGTGGGTCTTGATGGTGTGCGGGCTGAGGTTCAGAGCCGTGGCGATTTCAGAGTTCTTGGCGCCGGTGGCCATCACCTTGAGCACTTCCACTTCGCGATCGGTCAGGTTCACCTCGCTGCGTGAGAAGGTCTTGTTGAAAGCGCGGCTCTTCACCAGGTATTGCTGCAGCACCTTGCGCGGGAACCACAGTTCGCCTTCGAAGATCGCCTTGATGCCCTTGGTCAGCAGGCCCTGGGGGCAGTCGTGCAGGAAACCGCCGTTGACCATCGGCAGTCCGGCCAGGCGCGACAGGGAAGCATCGTCGTCCACATTGAAGACGCCGGTGAGCACGTCGCAATCCAGGCGCTGATCCACGGCCAGGAGGTGGTTGATGACGTCGTTGACGTCCACCGAGTGGTAATCCACCAGGAACAGGTTCTGCTCCGCTCCTGCGAGATCGTCTTCGGCTACCATGTCGACCGTTTTCACGGCGGTGGCGGGAATGGACTCCTTAGCGAGAAACTCGGTAAGCAGGGCGTTTTGCAGGTGCTGGTTACCAACCACGTACACCTTCTGAGCGGGGATTTTATCCATGGAGTCTTCCGTGATGCGCTGAGGCTATCGGAGTGGCTACGAAAAATACCGTATTGTGCAAAAATCTATCACCCCTGGCGGGGCGGTTCAATTTGCTATTGCCTTAAGTGACAAGGTTTTACAGGTTCGAGCTTGACCAGAGAGCCGCCGAGGCGTTTTGTCCCCGCCCGGTGCCGGGGGAATCTGATACACTTGCCGCCCCCTAACCAGCCGCATCGGTTGCCAATCATCATGACGGACGAGTCCACCGCCGCCCTGCGGCGCACGGAAATCAGTACCAGCAGTTCTCTGGCCGCGATTTTTGCCCTGCGCATGTTCGGGTTGTTCATGATCCTGCCGATCTTTGCCGTGTTCGGCGGACAGCTCGAGGGCGCCACACCACTGCTGATTGGTACCGCCATCGGTGCCTACGGGCTGATGCAGGCGTGTCTGCAGATCCCTTTTGGCATGCTCTCCGACCGTTTCGGGCGCCGTCCGATGCTGTTGATCGGCCTGGCCCTGTTCATGGCCGGTGGGGTGGTGGCGGCGCTCAGTGACACCATATATGGCGTCATCCTGGGGCGTGCCTTGCAGGGATCCGGCGCCATTGCCAGTGTCATTATGGCGCTGATTGGCGATGTAGTGAGCGAGCGTAACCGCACCAAGGCCATGGCCCTGATCGGAATGTCGGTGGGCGGTTCCTTCATCCTGGCACTGATTCTGGGGCCGCTGCTGGCTCACTGGCTGGGGCTCAGCGGCCTGTTCTGGCTGACCGTGGCGCTCGGTGCCGTGGCGTTGCTGGTAGCGCTGCGCGTGCCGGCGCCCAAGGTCATGCTCGATGAGGCACTGCCGCCATCGCAGCGGTTCCGGCGGGTGCTGGGCAGCGCGGATCTGCGCCGTCTGGATCTGGGCATTCTGGTGTTGCACCTGACCATGACCGCGTCCTTCGTGGTGCTGCCCAAATTATTGCAAACCCGGCTTGGCTTGAGCCTGGATCAGCATAGTCTGCTGTACCTGGTGGTTCTGGTGGCGGGCTTCCTGGCCATGATTCCGTTGATCATCGCCGCGGAACGCCGTGGCGCGGTGCCGATCAAAAGAGCGGCGGTGGCTCTGCTGATCGTCGCCGAGGTGCTGCTGGCGGTGGCGGGCGAGACCCTGTGGCACTTCGTGCTGGCCTTGTTTGTCTATTTCATGGCCTTCAACCTGCTGGAGGCCCTGCTGCCCTCCATGGTTGGCCGCGCCGCGCCGGCCGGCACCCGTGGCACCGCCATGGGCGTGTACTCCACCAGCCAGTTCCTGGGCGTGTTCATCGGCGGGCAGCTGGGCGGTGCCCTGTTTCAGTGGGTGGGCGCCGAGGCGGTTTTCTATGGGTGCGCCGCCATGGCGCTGTTCTGGCTATGGCGTCTGGCCGGCATGAAGGAACTGCCAAAGCTCGATAACCGGGTCATTCAACTGAGCCCCGCCGACGACCCGCGCCATACGGTGGAGCGGCTGCGTGCCGTGCCCGGCGTGCTGGAGGCGGTAGTGGTCGCCGACAAGCATCTGGCCCTGCTGAAGGTGGATAACCAACTGCTTGACGAGCGCGCGCTCCAGGCCCTCGCCGCCGAAGGGCAAAACTGACAGAATACCCGTTTATCCAGTTATGCCGCCGCAGGGCGGCCCGTCGAATTTGAGGGAGTGCAAGGCCATGGCGAGAGGGGTGAACAAAGTGATACTGATCGGCAACCTGGGTGCCGATCCGGAAACCCGCTTCATGCCCAGTGGCGGGGCGGTGACCAATGTCCGCCTGGCCACCTCGGAAACCTGGAAGGACCGGCAGACCGGTCAAATGCAGGAACGTACCGAATGGCACCGGGTGGTGTTCTTCAACAAGCTCGGCGAGATCGCCGGTGAATACCTGAAGAAGGGCAGCAAGGTCTACATCGAAGGTTCGATCCGTACCCGTAAATGGCAGGGGCAGGATGGCCAGGACCGCTACACCACCGAGATTGTCGCCAACGAAATGCAAATGTTGGACGGCCGTGGTGACGGCGGTGGCGGCTTCGGTGGCGGGGACCGCCAGGGCGGCGGGGCGCCCCGTCAGCAGCAAGGAAGTTACGATCAGGGCGGCGATGACTACAACCAGGGCGGTGGCCAGAGCAGTGGCGGCCAAGGTGGTGGTTTCGGCGGCCCGGCAGACGATTTCGACGACGATATCCCGTTCTGATTGTCCCGCCACCCGCCCAGGGGCCTTTGGTCCCTGGGCGTCCCCCGGCGCTTGCCGACGTTTCCATTTCCTGAAATCCCCGGTTCCGTGAATATTCCATGACGAAATGACGGTCATGGCGGTCACGGCTCGTCTTGTTAATGCGGTTCACCTGTTGGCGGCATGTTGCCCGCCGTCGATGTGGTCGGGCGGCATCAAGCATCAATCCAGACAATTGGCATATTCTCGTTGCCCCCGCTCCCGGGGCAACGATCTTTTTCCGCTGCGCTATGCAGGCCTCCTTCTCTCTTGTTTCGGCACCGCCTGTCACGGTTGGGTCATAAGTATTCGCCCCGGGTTGGGCCGTCATGAGCGTGTCATTGTGATGGCCCACCCTGGCGCCCCTTCTTGTGAAATCGCGCCGTCTTGCCTACCGCGCGGCACTGGCCGTATTTGATCAGGTGCTAGCAGGCTCCGGATTGAGGTACAGTTAGCGTTTCGGCTTCGTTAGTGGCGCGGTCGTACCAGCCGGTCCGTCGGGATTCGGCCAGGCAAGTTCATTGGGGTAGTGGATTCATGACCATGGATGCCATGAAAAATAAACGTCTGTGTCAGCACCATCGTGTGCCTGGCAGGATGTCGGATGTTGGATCGAAATGATGCGTCGTGGTTTCGCCTTGGGGGCGGTGTTTGTTGTCAGCCTGATCCTGTTTCTCATTGTGTTGATGCCCGCGGCGGTGCTGGTGGAACGTATTCCGCAACTGCGCCCGGGCGGGGCTCCGCTGACCCTGGCCGATGCCCGGGGCCGCTGGTGGAGCGGCTCCGCGGCGGTCAGTTGGCGCGATCAACAGGGGCGGGTGCGCTGGGAGGTCAATTGGCACGGATTGACGCCGGGGCTTGATCTGGCCATGGTATCCAACGATTTGGATGTGCAAGGCTGGTTGGGCGTTGCCTGGGGCGACTGGCGCCTGGAGCAGTGGCGCGCCAATGTGCCGGTGGCCATGGTGAGCCGCTATATTCCCCAGGGTCAGGCCGATGGCACGGTGAGGATGACACTGATTGCCCTGGAACTCGCCGATGATGCCGTGGTCGATGCCAAAGGTACCCTTGATTACAGTGGGGGCACGGTTGGCTGGGGACGTGGTGAGTCCGCGCCGGTACCGCCACTTCAGGGACGTCTGAGTATGGTGGAGACCGGTCCGTCGCTGGTGGTGACGGACCCCGAACAGAAGCAAGTGTTCGCCGCGCGGGTGGCGGAACAAAAACTGAACGTACAAGTATTCAGGGCGTGGCCCCAATTGCTCGGGGTCAGCCAGGGGGGGGATCCCTCCGATGTGGTGTTCCAGATGAGTCAGCCGTTCCCGCCGGGACGCTGAAATATAGCGCTGGAAAAAAAACCGCATTTTTTATATTACGGTAATGTGTCCGCTGTAGAGTCGGTCGATGTCGGCACCCGTGAACGTGTGTTGATGGGCCCGGCCCGGGTGAACAAGGACATCCAGCCAGCCCAGGAGCACCGGTTCCAGTATGGAAACGGCGCGTATCGGTGGCGGTTGGTATAACGATAACGGGAAGTGACGCTTTTATGATTCAGTGGGCCCAAAGGGGAAACACACAGCAATGGCTGCCTCCGCTCCGTTTGGCGGTGATGTTGCTGTTGCTGGTGGGGCTCGCCTACTTGATCGCGCAGACCGTCTGGCTGCTGAGTTATGGTCCCAATGACCCGGTGCCGGAATCGGGGCTGCGTACCGTTTCCGCCTCCGGGCAGGGCGGGGAGCGCCGTGGTATCTCCCCGTCGGAAATGGAGTCCTGGAACCTGTTCGGGGTGTACCAGGCGCAAGAGGAAGCCAGCGACAAGCCTGTCGATGCTCCGGATACCCGTCTTAAACTGCAACTGCTCGGTGTCTTCCGCAGTCTGGACCGCACCCAGTCTTCCGCCATCGTTGCTGAAAGCGGCGGCGACGCGGAGCTGTACCGTATCGGTGATGCCCTGCCGGGCAATGCCACCGTCGAGGAAATTTACGCCGACCGTATCATCCTTAAACGCGTGGGGCAGTTGGAAACCCTGCGTTTGAGCGAGCTGGCCGCGCTCGGCGGGGTTTCGGTATCGTCGCGGCCTCCGCCTCCCCCTCCGCCAAGGCGGCCCCAGGAGCCGGCGCCGCCCGCTGAGGCGGACCTTGGCCAGCAGCGCACCACCCTGATTCGCCAGCTCGGTCTCAAGGCCGTCACCAGTGGTGAGAGCCAGGGGTACTCGCTGGGCTCTTCCGCGCCAAAACAACTGATCGAGCAGGTCGGCCTGAATCAGGGCGACGTGATTTTGTCGGTGAACGGGTATCCCCTGGGCACCGAGGAAAATGACCTGGCGGCGTTGCAGTCGTTCCAGGAGTCCCAGAGCGCCACCATCGTGGTACAGCGTGGCGATCAGGAATTCACCGTGAGTTATCCACCGTAGCGAGACCTTTATGGAGCCCCTGAAACAGCACCGCGGAGTTTCTGCCAAGAGGCTCCTGGCACCGGCCCTAGGCAGCATACTGGCTGTCCTTGTTGTGTCCGTGAGCCCGTCGGCCCACGCGCAGCGCGCCGGCCAGGACCAGGTGGTGCAGAATGCCGATGGCAAGACATGGACCGTCAATATTCGCAATGCGGATATACAGGCGTTTATCAGCCAGGTGGCGGAGATGACCGGCAAGAATTTCGTGGTCGACCCGCGGGTCCGGGCCCGGGATGTGACGGTGATATCCAATCAGCCGCTGACGTCCGCCGAGGTCTATGAGCTGTTCCTGTCGGTGTTGCAGGTGCACGGTTACGCCGCGGTGCCTTCCGGCGATGTGGTCAAGATCGTCACTAACACCACCGCCAAGCAAAGCAACTTGCCGATGACCGAGGCCAACGAAGCCGGCGGTGAGGAACTGGTGACCCAGGTGATCGCGGTACAGAACTCTCCGGTGGAGGAGTTGGTGCCGGTACTGCGTCCCCTGGTGCCCCAGTACGGCCACCTGGCGGCGGTGGGCTCCGCCAACGCCCTGATTATCAGTGACCACGCGGACAACATTCAGCGCATGCGCGCCATCATTCACCACCTCGACAATACTGAAAGCGAGGAGGTGGAAATTGTGCAACTGCGGCATGCTTTCGCCGGCAACATGGTGTCGTTACTCGATCAATTGGTCAGCAGCACGCAGGCGGCCGGAGGCAATCGCCGCGCGCCGAGGGCGGAGTCCGCCACGGTGGTGGCCGATGAGCGCACCAACCGCCTGATCCTGAAAGGCGATCGGGCCACCCGGGCGCGTTTGCTGCCATTGATCTCACGGTTGGATACGCCGTCTTCCGCTTCCAGCCGGGTTCAGGTGATTCGCTTGAGCCACGGTGATGCCGAGGATATGGCCGAACTGCTGATGAACTTCGCCCAGGGGGCGGCGGCGGTGCGCAAGGGTGGGGAAGGTTCCGGCGCCGCGGGCGGTGCCAGCGGCGCCGCCGTGGCCGGCACCGGCGACAATAAAGTGTCGATCCAGGCGGATGCGTCACTCAACGCTCTGGTGATTCGCGCCGAACCGGAAATGATGAACGAACTGCAATCGGTGATCAGTCAGTTGGACGTGCGCCGCACCCAGATCCTGATTGAGGCGGCGATTGTCGAGGTCACCGGCGATAAGGCCGACAGTCTGGGCTTTCAATATCTGGCCGGTAGCAGCAGCGGTGGCTATGGCGGTGTCAATTTCTCCGGTCAGGGGCTCAGTGTGCAAGGGCTGATTCAGGCCATGCTTACCGACGATCCCACCAACCTGACGCTGGGCGACGGTATCGCCGCCGGTTTCGGCGAAACCGATGCGGATGGCAACCTGCGTTGGGGCGCACTGGTTCAGGCCCTGGCCAGCACCACCAATACCAACCTGTTGTCCACGCCCAGCATCCTGACACTGGATAATCAGGAAGCCTCCATCATCGTGGGCGAGAACGTGCCGTTCATTACCGGGCAGTCCACTTCCTCCAGTTCCACCACCGCCAACCCGTTCACCACCATCCAGCGGGAAGACGTGGGGCTGACCCTGAAAGTAACCCCGCATCTGGCGGGTATGGATACCATCCGGCTGGAGTTGGATCAGGAAACTTCCGCGGTGAAGGATGATTCCTCCGCCTCCGATATCATCACCACCAAGCGCCAGTTGACCACCACGGTGCTGGCGGATGATGGCCAGACCATTGCCCTGGGCGGTTTGATCAGCGATGACGTGCAGAAGACGGTGCGCAAGGTGCCGTTACTGGGGGATATTCCGCTCCTGGGTGTGCTGTTCCGCTCCACCAGCGAGACCCATGTGAAACGCAATCTGATGGTCTTTATCAAACCGACCATCCTGGAAAGCAATGAACGTCTGGTGGATATGACGCGCGACAAGTACATGGGGATCACCGCCATGCAGTTCAGCGTCGATGAGAATGGCGAGTTGGTGCAGGAAGTGAAGAACCCGCTGCCCACCCGGGTTGACCGGCTGTTCAATGGCCGTACCAGCACTTCCGACGACTATCGCCGGGCCTATGAGCGTGAGCAACAGCGCAGCGCCGATGAGAGTGTGGTGCCGCCGGCCTCCGGACCGGTGATCAACGCTGAACAGGGCTCGGCGGCGCAGAAGAACCAGTCCGGCGACGAACAGTAAGACTCCTTCGGAAGCGGTTGGCCCGCCAGCCGCTTCCTCTGCTTCCTTTCTGGGCTTCTCGGTGATTCAGGCGAGAGAGGCGCGGGCTACTCCGATGAGGTGGCGTCCAGCGCCCTCAGGTTGTTGAGGACCCGCCGGGTTCGTTCCAGCTTCTTGTTGAGTTCCACGTTGTCGGGTGCCAGGGGCTTGAGCTCCTGCCAGATAGCGTATGCGGCCTGGTATTCTCCACGGGCGTAGAGGGCATCTCCGGTGGCCATATCCTTGGTGTAGCGTTCACGGCAAAGTGTCTCCACCTCGTCGCGCAAAGCGGTGAGGTGGTTGTTGGGGGCGGATCGCAAGTATTCCCGTATCGCCAGCAGATCCTTCAGGGAGCCGCTCTCGCGGTAGGCCGCCATCAATGACTCGGAGCGTTCCCGCTGGCGCTGAGTTTGTTGCTGCTCGGCCCTTTGGCGGGCTCGGGCCAGTACCTGTTGCGCCTGACCCAGAGCCTCGGGCGCGGGTTGATCCGGTTGCAGCTGGTGCGCCAGATGCAAGGCCCGTTGCGCCCGTGACCAGTCGCCTTGCTCGGCGTAGGTGTTCCCCACCTCGGTGAGCCGCTCGGACAAATCGGCTTTCAAGGCCTGGCGGAGCTCAAGGGTTTGTCCCGCCTCCGGCAGGGTGTAGCCGGTGAGCGTGCTGTCCAGAGTGGCGCTGTCCAACAGCGCACGGGCCTGGGCCTGCCACCATTCGGAAAGACGTTGCCGCAGGCGCTGGGCTTCCTGCTGGTGCAGCGATTCACGCAAGGCCACCAATGGGCCGGGATGGATCAGATGCCCGCCGGTGGACTCCAGCAGCCCCTGGGCGTCACGCCATTGCTCCTGCCCGGCCAGACGCTGTGCTTCCGCCAGGGTTTGCTCACGGTATTCGCGGCTTGCCTTGATGATGTCTTCGCGCTGTTGGCTCAGTTCCGGCTGATCCGGGTCTTGCAGCAGGCGCGTATCCAGCATGGTCAGCGCTTCCCGGTAACGGTGCTCATGGAGCGCCTGTTGCAACGACTCCCGGGTAACCTCCGGTGGCGGCGGCGTGGTCTGGCAAGCGCTCAAGGCGATCAGTCCCGCCAGCAGAAGAAGAGCGGGGCCGCGAGTTGAATCAGGACGATGCACGGTGTCCGTCCGTGTTGAGGCGGGTCAGGAACTGGGCGATACGTTGCTCCATCAGAGTCTCGGACAAGGCGTGCACGCCATCGACCCGGTAAGTGCTGACCGGCTCCTGCCGGCCGCGAACGCGCATGGAGCCGTATTCCAGCGCCCGCACCCGGGGAGCGATGTTGGCGTCCTTGAACACGGCGGCGGCGGCGATGATTTCGCCGGCGGCGGCCATGTTGGAAAGCCGTGACGCCAGATTCACGGTATCGCCGACCACCGTATATTGCATGCGGTCACGGGAGCCCAGGTTCCCGGCCAGCATGGCGCCGGAATTGATGCCGATACGGAATTCCACGGTGGTCAGGCCACGGGCCTGCCGATGTTCGTTGAGGCGCTGGATCAGGCGCTGGATCATCACCGCGCAGCAGAGGCCATGGAACAAGTGCTCGGGATCCTCTTCCGGCACCCCGAACACGATCATGGCGCAGTCACCCATGTACTTGTCGATGGTGCCGCGATAGGAATCCGCCGCCCAGGCGACGGCATCGAAGTAAACGTTGAGCATATGGGCCACCGCCTCCGGCGCCAGGCTTTCCGACAACCGGGTGAAGCCGACGATATCGGCGAACACCACCGTGGCGTTGACGTCGCGACCGCCGAGGGTGACCTGATCCAGGTCGGCCATCATGCTTTTCGCCACCGAAGGACTGACGAAACGCTGCAGTACCCTTTCCACCTGATCTTTCTCCAGCATGCTATGGGCCATGCTGTTGTAGGCTTCGATCAGCAGACCGATCTCGTCATTGCGGCGTTCACGAATACGGAACTGCAAATCGCCACGCCGCATGGCGCTGGTGGCGGCCAGCAGATCACGGATTGGCTGGGACAGCCGGCGGCTGATCACGAAAGAGGCGATTATGGCGATCAGCCCCATGATCACGGTGGCGGTGATCATGGCCGTCCGGACCTCTTTCTGGGCCAGAGCGATAGGTTGATCGGAGAGAGTGATCGCCACCGCGCCGACCTGGATATCGTTGACCATTACCGGGGAAATATAGGTGCTCATGGGCGAGCCGGCCATGGTCCAACGGCTGACGCCCGCTTCGCTCAAGGGGCCGCGCCGGGCCGGCTGCACTCCCGCTTCATCGATCAGGCCACCGTCCCGGTCAAACAGGGTAGCGCCGTAAATATTGTCACTGCGGACCAGATTATTGATGTGCACCTTGAGCAGGAAGCGGTCCTCGGCCAGTAAGGGTTCGCGGGCGGTATGCGCCAATTGGGAGGCGATGGCACCACCGAAACTGTCCGCCTGCTGACGCATGCGCTCAAGCTGGTTGTTCAGCAGCAGAGTGCCGAGAACGGCCATGCCCAAAAGAATCATGGCGGAGATCGACAGGCCCATCTTCCAGGCCACCGGGAAGTAGGCGGGCAGGTAAGGGCGCAACAGCCGGCGGAACCGGTGCTTTTTTTGTTGCGGTTGCTGTCTTGAAGGATCGTCCACGCTGCTGTTCCTAGAGCCGGTTTTGCGAGTGCCCGTCTTTGCCGAAGCTGGAGCGGCGGTGCCGCCGTGCCCTTGCCGGGAATGGCTGGTGGCCGGGCCCGGTGCCATCGACACCGGATTGGTATTCTCTACCGATATTCTACCTGAATAGCCGCTCCGCGGAGGAATGGATCAAGGTGTGGCCCGCCCGCAGCTTGCCAGGGTGTGGCTCCGGTGTCACATTGCCAGAATGACGCAGGTTAGGGAACCATGGAATGGGCCTCGTTTCCACCCAACCAGCATGACGGGTTTCGGTGCCGGATGCGTCGTGCGTCCGATAACCGGGTAGTTCCGGGTTATTGTCCCGGCAAAAGCGGGTTCCAGGAAATCAAGATGGGATTTATACAAGAGCGGCGGGTGCCCGCCAACGGTCTGGATATGTTCATTGCCGAAGCCGGCGTCAAAGGCGCCCCTTTGGTGTTGTGTTTGCACGGCTTCCCGGAGTGCTGGGCGTCGTGGCGCTATCAATTACCGGTACTGGCCCAGTCCGGATACCACGCCGTGGCGCCGGATTTGCGCGGGTACGGCGAAACCCGTGGAGCGGCGGCGGTGGAGGACTGCCGCCTGTCCCGGCTGGCCGGGGATGTGGTGGCCCTGATTGATGCCCTCGGTGCCGAACGGGCGGTGCTGGTGGGGCATGATTGGGGGTGCGCGCTGGCCTGGGAAGTGGCCAGGACCTGCCCGGAGCGGGTGGCAGCGGTAGTTGGGCTGTCGGTCCCCTACGGTGGCCCCTCGCCACGCGCGCCCACCGAGGCGATGCGGGAGCTGTTCGGGGATCATTTCTTTTATATGCTTTATTTTCAGCAAGCCGAAGTGCCGGAACGGGAGCTTGGTGAGGATGTTCGCTATAGCCTGCGGGCTCTGTTCCACAATCTTTCCGCCGAAGGCATGGCCAACTTCCAGGTAGCGCCGGATGACAGCGGCGTGCTGGATTCCATGCGCGTGCCAGCACGGCCCTCGCGCTGGATGCGTGAGGAAGACCTGGATTACTACGTGGCCCGTTTCGAGAAGACCGGGTTTACCGGGGCGCTCAACTGGTATCGAGCCATGGATATCTCCTGGGAGGAAAGCCGCGCTGACGACAACTGGACGATTCAGGCGCCGGTGCTGTTTCTCGGTGGCATGCAAGACCCGGTATTGATGTTCAGTCAGAAGGCTCTGGCACGCATGCCGGACTATGTGCCGAATCTGAATACCGTGGTGCTGGACCAGTGCGGGCACTGGATCCAGATGGAGCAGGCGGCGGAAGTGAATCGGGAGATGCTGGCGTTTCTGGCTGAGGCGGCCCCGCCCGGAGAGGATCACCCCGAACCCTGATCTGTATCAAGGGCAGCCCGGCGTGGATCGGCGACTATTCTTTCCGGGGCGCAAGCCCCGCTGCGTATGCTTCCGGTATATCCGGTTTTTCAAGGCCCCACGGCGGGGCCTTTTTTATGCCCGCCGTCCATGGCGGCCACCTCCATCGTGCAGAACGCACCCGCTACCAGTGAATCCCCTTAAACAATCGGGAGAAGGCCGCCTGCTCGCGGCTGATCCGTTTGGGCGTGCGCTCACGCCGCCCCATCGCGGCGGCGGAGTCGGAGAACAGCTTGTAGCCGGTGTTCATGATCGTTTCCGTGGCCCGGGGGGTAATGAAATGCATCACCTGACCGAGGACGCCAAGACTGGTGGCGATCCGCTTGGGTTGGCGCACGATGGCGTCGCAGATCATGTCCGCCGCCTGGCTGGGGCTGATGGTGGGTACGTGATTGTACAGCTTGGTGGGTGCGATCATCGGCGTGCGCACCAGCGGCATGTTGATGGTGGTGAAACGGATGCCCTGGTGAGCCAGCTCGCTGGCGGCACAGCGGGTGAACGAATCCAGCGCCGCCTTGGATGCCACATAGGCGGAGAAGCGCGGTGCGTTGGTCAGAACGCCGATGCTGGAAATATTGATGACGTGTCCGCTGCCCTGTTCCAGCATGCTCGGTAACAGGCGCATGATCAGCCGCAATGAGCCGAAGTAGTTCAATTGCATGGTGCGTTCGAAATCGTGGAAACGATAGACCGAGTTGACCACCGAGCGGCGGATGGAATGGCCAGCGTTGTTCACCAAGATGTCGACGCGGCCGTAATCCGCCAGAACCTCCTTCACCAGATCATCCACGGATTCCATCTTCGAGACGTCGCAACGGTAGGCCCGGGCGATGCCTCCCACCTGCTTGATCTCGTGCAGGGTCTCTTCCAGTTTCTCCGGAGTGCGGGCCACCACCAGCACGGTGGCTCCAGCGCGGGCCAGCTTCAGGGCCGAGGCCTTGCCGATCCCGGAAGTGGCTCCGGTGATCAGCACGACCTTGTCCTCCACCTTGTCAGGCAAGGACGGTAGCGGCTGCAATTCGTCCTTGCGCTGGTCCCGCTCCGGGTCCAGGTGATTTTCCCAGAAATCCCACAATTGCTGGATGTAGCTTTCCAGATCCGGCACTTCAATGCCGCTGCCTTCCAGAGCGGCCCTGGCCCGTTGGTTGTCGTACTGAGTCGGGAATGCCAGGAACTGAACAATGGTGGGCGGGATGTCCAGACTTTCCAGCAGCTGGTTGATCAGTGCTTTCGGGGTCAGCGCGTTGACGCCTTTTTTGACGAAACCAGGGACCGCATTGAAGACGCGGTTATCCAGGCGCACCGGCATACGTGGCGCCTGGGCGGCGCCGGCGATGATATCCATCACCTCGCTGAAGTTATAGCTGCGCTCGGCGGTCAGATGAAAACACTGGCCGTTCCCCTCCGGCAGATGGGCGATGTGATCCAGGGCACTGGCGACGAAGTCCACCGGCACGATATTGAAATGGCCGCTTTCCACGCCCACCAGCGGGAACCAGTTGGGCAGATAATCCTTGAGCTTCTGGATCAGTTTGAAGAAGTAGTACGGGCCGTCGATTTTGTCCATTTCCCCAGTCTGGGAATGGCCCACTACCAGAGACGGCCGGTAAATGCGCCAGGGGATCCGGCTCTCCTGGCGTACCAGGGCTTCCGATTCGTGCTTGGTCAGCAGGTAGGGATTGTCCAGGCCGGAGGCCTCTTCGAACATGTCCTCGGTGAAGGTGCCGGGATAGAGTCCGCCGGCGGCCACCGAGGAAACATGATGGAAACAGCCGGCCTGCAGCTGTTCCGCCAGTTTCAGGGTTTGGCGGGTGCCTTCGATATTGGTGTAACGCTGGGTGTTCTCGTCGGCATTGAGATCGTAGATCGCCGCGAGATGGAAGAAGTGGTCGATCTGGCCGGCCAGGTCATCCAGGTCCCGCTTGCTCAGACCCAGGCTTTTTCTCGTCAGATCGCCGGTAATCGGTACCAGGCGCTGCTCTTCGACGCCCAGCCGCCTCCGCAGAGCCTCCAGCTTGTATTCGGAGCCTGGGCGAACCAGGGCGAAGACCCGGCTGTCTTCCCGTTTCAGAAGCCGGGCAACCAGAAAGCGGCCGATGAAACCGGTGGCCCCGGTGACGAAATAGTTCATGGCGGTCAATCCCTCGTTAGCACGCACGGTGTGTTGTAGAGCCTGTTTATGATCTTGCCGGGCACCTGATCGATGATGCGCCCCTTGTCCGGGCGATGCCAGCATGGGCCGGCCTCGCCATTACAACTAACAAGTGTTAGTTATTTTGTGATCGTTATGTCCGGATGTCAACAGCCTTCCACGGTTGTTGCAAGAAGCCTGCCTTTTATGGCTATATAGGGATAATCAATAACTAACAGTTGTTTGTTGAAAATGACGGAAACCCTGCGACAAAAGCAGAAAAAGGAAACCCGCGAACGGATTCTGGGCGCGGCCCGGCAGCTGATGGCCGGAGGGCGGGGCCTGGACAGCCTGGGATTGCGCGAGGTAGCCCGTGAAGCCGGCCTCGCCGCCACGTCTCTGTACAACCATTTTCCCGATATGGAAGCGTTGGGGCTGGCCTTGATTGACGAAGCCTGCTTTCGGTTGCGTGTCGCCATGTCGGAAGGGCGTCGCAGCATGATCGAGATCGGGCCGCGCCAGGCGATCCAGGAACTGGTGGGCCGCTTTGGCCGCTTCATTCTGTCCAATGAAGGCGAGTTTCGTCTGTTGCTGCAGCAGAGGCTGGGGCGCAGCCGGCGCTACCGGGCGCGTATTCACGGTGAGCTGCAACTGCTGGTGGATGAGCTGGCCGAGGACATTCGTGCCGTGGTGGCGGCCCAGGGGCGCCCGGCGGTGCCCGCCGAGCGTGAAGCGGAAGCGGCGGTATCGCTCATGTTCGGGCTTGGCGTGGCCATGCTCGATGTCTCCCCGGCGCGGCGTGAGGAGTTGGCGGCCAATGCGGTGGAGCAACTGGCGATCCTGGCTCTGGGAGGGCGCCGCTGGGCTCAGGGCGAGCGCCTCTAGGCGTCTTCCGGCGGCTTCGTTACGGCAGCGAAATCGGCCGTCGGAGGCGCCATCAGCGGGCTGCCGCGATTTGTGCTACAATGCCGTCCTTTCCCAATCTATCCCCTGGAGCACAATGGTAATCGTCAAAGGGCTCATTCCGGTGCGGGATGATCTGCGGGATGACGCCTTGGCCCTGATTCAGACTCTGGCCCGCGAAGCGCGCCTCGAGGAGGGCTGCGTTTCATACGAAGTCTACGTACAGGCTGACTCCCCCCGGGTCATCATGTTATGGCAGCAGTGGCGCGATCTGGACGCCCTTGAACGCCATTTCGATTCCGATCATTTGGATGATTTTCTCGATCGTATCCCCGACATGATCGACGGTGAAGTGCATTCATTGCGTTTCGACGTCACTGGAGAGGACGAAGAGGAAATCGACGACGTCCCGCCACGCCTCGACATGGTATTGGGAGACGATACCGTCCTGCATTGACGCCGTATGTCGGTTTCGGCCATGGCGGCGTCCATTCCTTCCTGAGACCCTGTCGGTGAATCCCCTACACTGGGGAACCGGACGTGGATAACCGAGAACAAACGCTCATGAAGACCCGTATCGATTCCGTGGATGACGTGATCGCCAGTTTTGCCCGCCAGGGCTACATATGCGATCAACGCACCGCGCTGGCGGTCTACCTGGCCGCTCAACTGCAAAAGCCGATTCTGGTGGAAGGCCCGCCGGGGGTGGGCAAAACCGAGCTGGCTAAATCCGCTGCCGCCTTTCTGGAAGCGCCACTGATCCGTCTGCAATGTTACGAGGGGCTGGATGAGAGCCGCGCCCTGTACGAGTGGAAATACGGCAAGCAGTTGCTCTATACGCAATTGCTGCGCGACAAGCTCAGTTCCCTGCTGTCCGATACGGAGAACCTGGAACAGGGCATGGCGCGTCTCGGCGACCTGGGTGACGCTTTCTACAGCGATACTTTTCTGGAGCCTCGTCCTCTGTTGCGGGCGCTGCGCGCGGAGGAGCCGGTGGTGCTGTTGATCGACGAGATCGACAAAGCGGATCAGGAATTCGAGGCTTTCCTGCTGGAACTGCTCTCTGATTTTCAGATTTCCATCCCGGAACTGGGTACGGTACGTGCCCGCCATCGTCCGCTGGTGTTTCTCACCAGTAACGACCAGCGTGAGCTGTCCGACGCTCTCAAGCGTCGCTGTCTGCATCTCTATATCCCCTATCCGGAACCGGATCTGGAACGGCGAATTGTCGCCGAGCGGGTGCCGGAGCTTGGTGATCGGTTGCGCGAGCAACTGGTGAGTTTCATTCAGCATCTGCGTGAGCAGGACATGAAGAAACTGCCCGCCATCTCCGAAACCCTGGACTGGGCCCGGGCTCTGGTGCTGTTGCATGCCGACAGTCTCGAGCCGGAGCTGGTTGAGCAGACGCTGACCCTGATCCTCAAGAACGAACAGGACGTGACGTTGGCGCGTGGCCTGTTACCGCATTGGTTCAGCAAGCAGCGCGCGGGCTGAGGTCGAGTCATGGCTGATCGTCGTTTGCATGAGTTCGTGCGTGCCTTGCGTGGGGCACAGATTCGTATTTCTCCGGTGGAAGCGGAAGAAGCGCTGCGGGCCGCGGCTCTGATCGGCTACCACCCGCGCGAACAGTTCCGGGAAACGCTGGCGCAGACCTTGGTCAAGGCCCAGGTGGACCGGGCCCGCTTCGATCAGTGCTTCGATGATTTTTTTCACTTCGAGTCCATTGCGGCGGATGGCGATGAAGACGCCGAGGTGGGGGCTTTGCCCGACACCACCGATATGGACACCGGAGATCTGTCGGAAACCACCGCCAATCTGCTTGCCCAGTCGCCGGAGCAACTGACTCAGAGTCTCGCCGAGGCCGCCGCCCAGCAGGACTTCACCGCTATGCAGGTCATTACCCAACAGGGACTGTTCGCCCGGCAGTTGGTGATGAACATGGGGATGGGGGCGGTGGACGACGATATTCTGCGTTTGGCGGCATCGCCGCGCCGCCGGGATCAGAACCGGGCGGAGCAGTTGCGGGATTGGCGCCAGCAGGTGCGGGAGCGGGCCAGCCAGTATGTGCGGCGGCAGTTCGAGTTGCACGGCCGGGCCCATGGCCGTGCGCTCAGGGAACACACCATGCGGGCGGCGCCGTTCCGTGAACTCCGTGAGTACCACCAGATTCAGGATCTGGTGCGACGCATGGCGCGCCGCCTTGCCGCTTTGCATCAACGCCGGCAAAAACGCGCCAAACGCGGCGCCATGGACGCCCGCCGTACCTTGGTCTCCAGCCTGCGCTATAACGCCGTGCCGGTGCAGTTGCACTGGCGTGAACGGCGCAAGCTGAAGAGCAAAGTGTATGTGATTTGCGATGTCTCCGGGTCGGTGCGTGAGGCGGCCCGGTTTTTGTTGCAGTTCCTCTATGCCATGAACGATGTTCTGCCCCAGGTGCGCAGCTTTGCTTTTGCCGCCCGCTTCGATGAGGTCACCGATGACTTCCGTCAATACCATCCCGAGGTGGCGGTGGGGCGTATTCTCGACCGGGTTTCCGGCAGCGGCACCGATTATGGCTACATGTTCGAGTCCTTCCAGGAGGCCTGTGGCCGGGAGATCGACCGGCGCAGCACAGTGATCATTCTGGGGGATGCACGCAACAATGACTTGCCCGCGGGTGAGGAGCATCTGGCGGAAATCTCGCGCCGTGCCCGCCAGGTCTTCTGGTTGAACCCGGAGCATCCGTCACGCTGGAACAGCGGTGACGCCATCATGGCCAAATACGAACCCTACTGTCGGGCCGCCCGCCGCTGCTCCAGCCTGAACGATCTCAGCCGTTTCGTGGATTATCTTTTGCGGGCGCTGAACAACGCACAGTAGTTGAAGTGAAATTTTAAAATGCGAACTGCTTCGCTCGCTTTTAACGCCATTTAACCCCTCTCCCGAACTCCCCCGGATAGCATAAGTCACACCGTTGTAACCCGAGTGGTTCGACTCGCAAGTAAGGAGTGATTTATGTTGACCCGGAAATTCGCGACAGCAGTGGCCGTTACTTTCTCGCTCACCGCAGGTGGGGCCTACGCGGCCGGTCCCTTTATCGGCGGCAACTACACTCAAATGCAATACGATAATGAGGAGTACGACAGCGATACGCTGAAAATTGACTCCGCCGTTTTCCGTGCTGGGTATGAATTCAACGATTATCTGGGAATGGAAATCCGCGGTGGCATGGGATTCGATGAGGACTCCCGGGGTATCGTCGATTTTGAAATGGACAATATGTATGGCGCTTATGTGAAATTATCAGCGCCTCTGGCGGAATCGGTACATCCTTACATCATCGGCGGCTATACCAAAATGAAAGGGACGGTGAAGGCCGAGGGGACCCTGGCGGGCGTCAATTATCAGGTGGATGACAGTCGCCGTTTCGAGGATCAATCCTATGGCGCGGGCATTGATGTGAATCTTACCGATACTCTGGGAATGAATCTGGAATACATGCGTTACTTCGACAAGGACGAAGAGGAAATTTCCGGCGTTAGCGTCGGTTTGCGGTCGGCGTTCTAACGTATCGGAGCGCGGTGGGGTAAGAGCCTGTTTAAGGCATTACCCCACTTTCGACATCGCCATGCTGGATTGAAGGCGTGGCAAGAACGCTGAATGAACTCCCAGGGCTTTCATGGTCCAGTAGTGCCCGCTCACCACTCTCTCCACCAGTAATGTCCGGGACGAAGGCTGAAATGTCAGCAGCGCCGACAGTGGCGTCTTGCGTACCGTTTCCACGATATCCAGATGAACCCGGGCGTCTGCGAAATTGACCGGCTCGGGAGAAAATCCACTCAGTATCAAAGGCACCCAGCGATCGTAGAATCCCGGTGGCGGATGGCTGTCGGGCCGCCGCGCGCCCAGTTCAATCAAGCCGGCATCGAGGTGTTCCCAGTCGCCCTTGGTGGCGGCGTTGATGACCTTGCCGAACAACTCGATATCCTCTTCGCTCAGTTGCTTCACCGCGCCGAAATCGTACATCACAATACTGCCGTCCCGGCGGAAAGCGAAATTGCCGGGATGGGGATCGCAGTGCACCGTTCCTAGTTGGAAAATCTCCGCCGCCAGGGCGTCAAACAAGCGCTCACCCAACAGATTGCGTAGCGGCTGGTCGAAGCCATTCTCGTCGTTGACCTGGTGTAGAGGGACGCCGTCTTCGCGGCTCAGGGTGAGCACCGCCTCACCGGACAGAGAAGCGTGGACCCGGGGGATCACCAGCCAGGGCTGGTCACGGTGAAACTCGCGCAGGTGATTCAGATTGCGCGCTTCCTGATGGTAATCCAGCTCTTCGTTGAGTCGCGATCGGATCTCCTGAAATACCGAGTCCAATGCGGCTTCATTCACCTTGAGCAGGCTGCCGAGTCTGAGGATGCGTTTCAGATGGCGCATATCCGAATCGATCGAGCTGCGCACCGCTGGATACTGCACCTTGACCACCACCGATTCTCCATCCCGGGTAACCGCGTCATGGACCTGGCCGATGGATGCGGCCGCGAACGGTGTTTCGGAAAACTCCCTGAAATGGTCGCCGAGTTTACCGCCCAGATGGGTTTCCAATTGCCGTCGGATAACGTGGAACGGCATTGGCGCGGAAGCGTTCTGCAGTACCGCCAGTTGTTCACTGATTTCCTTGGGCAGAATGTCCTGCATCTGCGAGGCGATTTGCCCCACTTTCATCACCGCGCCTTTCATCTCTCCCAGCGTGGCCGCGACCTCCCGGCCAATATGGCGCATCAGGGCCTCGCGGTTGGTCTCTCGCAGAGCGTCATCCTGAAACCAGCTCTTGACCTGATGGGTGGCCACGCGAGTGGCGATGGAGGTGGTCATGCCCGTCAGTTTAAGCAGGCGTCCGCCGCCGGCAAGCGGATTGCGGATTCGTTTGGCCACGGTGCCCTCCATGGGATCACTACGGTGTTGGAGTTCCTATGGTGCTCTAATCCGGCGAGGAAGGCGATGGAGGGTGACCAGGACCTGTTCACACAACAGGCGCGACGCAAGTAGAGTGAACAGCCCTAGCCGCCGCCCAGTGATGAGGTGTCCAAGTTTTGAACAGGTGATTTGTTTCCGCTGAGCTGCCCGGTGGTGGATCAAGGGGGCACTATAAGGCGGCCCGCTTGGCCCAGCCACCCCCAAACCATGCTGTGGTCGCTAGTATTATGGCGAATGAGGCCGCGCCTGCCGCCAACCCCACCGCGTCGATCAGGTAACCGGTTGCTACGGGTAACAGCGCTGCGGGTATATAGCCGCCGATATTGAGCATTGCATTGGCCTGCGCGCGATAGCTGTCCGGTACATGCAATCCAATCAGGGTCAGGCCGCCAAGTTGGCCGAGTCCTTGCCCCACCCCGGCGAGCAATGCGGAGGCGACGAGCGCGGGAACCAGCGAGGTATAAATCGCCAGTGCGAGACTCGCCATTGACAGCACCGTGGCGGTGGCGCTGATGATGAAGAGACGTGTTACTGGCCATTGCCGTGCCAGAAATTGCACTCCAACAGCGGAAAAGAACATCGCGCAAGCCATACCCCCAGCCAGCAAGGGGCTGCGCACGTCGAGCAGTCTGGACAGTAGCGACGGCCCCAATGCCAGCACAAACGAAGTGGCGGTAATACCTGGGCCGAAGGTGGCAATGCCAGACAGAACGTGCAGCCGGTTGGAGATCGGCACCTGGGGCAGGCGTAGACGGAGGGGGCTGTTTACCTTCGTGCTGCGTGCCGGCAATCCCCACGCCACAATCAGGGCACTGAGCAGGACGAGTGCCTCGATGATGAAAATTGGAACCACTGGCTGCGTCAATGTCTGAGCCAAGCCACCTGCCAGCAGTGGCCCCAGCCCGGCGCCCAGGACCATTGCGATGGATGCCAGCAACGCCGCCCGGCGTTTATGCTCCATGCCGCCGGCATCGACCACTGCCGCCATGCCAGCCGAAACGATCACGCCTACGGCGATACCGCTCAGCAGACGGCCCGCGGCAAGCATACCAACCGACGTCGCATTGGCGAACAGGACACAGGCAACCAACGCGGAGACCAGTCCAGGCACGAGTATAGGCTTGCGGCCATAACGGTCAGACAACTGGCCGGCAACCAGCAAAGTGCCCAGCAGTCCGGCGATGTAGAGCGCGAAGATGACGGTCAACATACCGGAGGAAAAAACCAGTTGCTCCTGCCAGTGCACATAGAGTGGTGTCGGTGAGTTGGACAGCATGAAAACTGCGGTGACCATCCAGGCGGCTGCCCACATGCTAACAGTAGAAGGCGCGGCGGTGGCCTTTACTTGGGCACCTCGAGATAGCGAGAAAAGTGACATGATGGCTTCCATATGCTGTACGAGATTTTTCGAACTATAGCATGGTTCGAAAAATCTCGTACAGCAGTGTTATGATGAGACCATGATGAAGACAGAATCTAGCGATACCCAATCCGCCGCGCCGGCGGACACGCCCGCCGATCTGCCGCCACCGTTGGATGAGCCGGCCGCCGAGGACTTGCGGTTGGAAACCATCCTGAAAGCTTTGGCTGATCCCTTGCGTCTGACCATCGTGCACAAGTTGATACGTGAGTCCGACGCCTACGACCATCCTTGCGGCTGGTTTGGTTTTGATCGACCCAAGTCATCATTGACTCATCACTTCAAAGCACTGCGCGAAGCGGGAGTAATCCGTCAGCGACAATACGGCCTTGAGCGGCGTAGCCGTCTTCGCCGCGAGGATCTGGACGCCGGCTTTCCAGGTTTGTTGACCTTGGTGGAGAACTGGCAGCCACCGGCCGGGTACGCGATGAACCAAAAAAAAGGGGCCGATAACGGCCCCAGGTAAGGAGAGAAGTGACAGAAAATTGGAATCAGGCGCGCTCTTTCTCGCCGGCGCTGATCAGCTCATCCAGCAGCTTCTGACCTTGTTCGCGCACGGTGGAAACGGCGCCCACACCGGCCAATACGAACTCGTTGCTGCTTTCCGCTTTCTCACCGCGCTGCTCCTTGCCGGCGGCAACCAGGTTTTCGTAAAGCTCCTGGCGTTTTCGCGGTGCCTCGTCGATCAGTTGACGGGCGCTCAGGAGCAAGCCACGGCTGGCCAGAGCCAGTTTTGATTTGCCGTCGGCCTCGTCGCCGTAGGCTTGAGCACCGGTGGACAGATAGTGTCCGTAGAGCTCCTCGGATTTCTCATTGGCCTTGCTGTAGGCACCCAGGCCGGCCAGATAGAGAGTGTTGGCCAGGCTTTTGGCACGGTTGACCAGGTTGGCCCGTTCTTCACGCAGTTCTTTCAACTCGCCCATGGATCGCCTCTCGTCAGCGGGTCTTTTGGGGGGCGACAAACGCCTTGGCGTTGTCGGAGAAAAAGGTTTGGCGAGAACGATTCGCCAAAGTATGGGGTTAGATTACGGGGTGGCGCGGCATGGCAAGGTTTTGATTGTCAGACAATAGAACAGCGCTTGTTGCCCGGCCTTGTGATGCATATCAACCTGCCCCCGCCAAGTCGCCCGTGGCAGAGATTTCAGACCGTCCGTACACTGCCTGAAGAATAAAATGGCGAGATGGATTCCATGAGTGAAGCGTTTATTGCCAAGGTGCCGGAGCGCATCTGGGCGGGGGGAAGGCCGGCTCGGGCCCGGCAATGGGAAGCGGAATTCAACGTGGCCTCCTGGGTGCGGGTGACCGGAGCCCGGGGCCGGGTGGAACTGCGCGTGTGTTGCCTGGACGAAAGGGGTGAGCAGGCGGTGGTGGTCGACTGCGCCGAGGTCCAGGGAGAAGGCAGTGCGTTGTTGTCCGGGGTGGTCAAGCTCCGGCTCAGTGACAGCGTGGAGCAGATCCAGGTGACCCTGGGCCTATCCGATCCGTCCATGCGCTATGTGGTGGAAGAGCTGTACATGCAGCGCCGGGGCATGGCATTGGATCCCCAGGACAAGCTGATTTCCAACTACTAAGCCGTGCCGCCCGCGGTACGACGGGGTTTGGTGCTGGCCGGTCGCGGCTGGGGCCGGGGCGTCTTGCGGTCTTGTTCCAGCAATGACTCCGGCCAGCAGTGGAAGTCCAGACCGGTGACCCGGTTCAGGTTTTCCAGGGCGGTTTCGGGGTCGCGCTCTTCGAGGCGTATGACCTTGCTCATGATGTCTCACCTGATCGTCGTCTCCATTGGATAGCGAGAACCGTGCCAGCCTCTTCTCCCTGATTATTTCTTTTTAAATCAGGGGGATATGTTTTTTGTCCCCGAAGCCCGATGATCCGGCGCCGCGCCCTGCGGCAGGATGTGACGGTTTTTGCCAGCCACCACGGCGCTGGTGGATAGCGGCTTGGCGATCAGGAATCCAGAAAAAAATCCGGTAACAGCTGATCATCGCTCAGCGACGGGTCTACCTTGTAACGGTCCAGGTCCACGCCTTCCGCCGCCAGGACCTCGTCATCAATAAAGAAGTTGCCGCTGCACTGGTTCGCCGGCTGGATCAGGATGGCATGGGCGGCGTCGGCCATGATGCTCGGCTGGCGTGAGGCCTGCACCGACTGCTCGCCGCCAAGGAGATTACGGACCGCGGAGGTGTTGATGGCGGTACGTGGCCACAGCGCGTTGACGCCCACCCGGTTGCGGTACTCATCCGCCAGGCCCAGCACGCACATGCTCATGCCGTACTTGGCCATGGTGTAGGCCAGGTGGCGACCGAACCAGGCCGGGTTCAGATTCAGCGGCGGTGACAACATCAGAATGTGAGGGTTCTCCGCCTGGCGCAGCAGTGGCAGGCACAGCCGGCTGGCGAGGAAGGTGCCGCGGGCGTTGACCTGATGCATCAGGTCATAGGACTTCATGCTGGTGCTTTCGGTGGAAGTGAGCGAAATGGCGCTGGCGTTGTTGATCAGAATGTCCAGGCCGCCAAAGGTCTCCTCCGCCTGCTGTACCGCGTCCGCCACATCTTCCTCATGGCGAATGTCCCCCACGCACACCAGGGTCTTGCCGCCGGCCTCCTGCATTTCCTCGGCGGCGGTATAAAGCGTGCCGGGCAGCTTGGGGTGGGGCTCGGCGGTTTTCGAAAACAGCACGATGTTGGCACCGTCGCGGGCTGCGCGCAGGCCTATGGCCTTGCCAATGCCACGGCTGGCGCCGGTGATGAACAGGGTTTTGCCGCTCAGTGTCGACATGATGTTCTCCTTTATGCGTGCCAGGGGAGGTTTACAGAGTACGCCTGCTGCTGGAGAGGTGGAAAGAGGGGGCGGCACGGTTGACCGCAGGTGCCCGTCCGGCGGGCTTCAGGGGCAATGCCGGCCGGGGAGAGGGCTGGGTATGGTGTGCAGGTCTGTCATTTCAGGCCAATGCAAGAGATCAAGACGGGAACGGCAAGATGACAATTCTAAAAATGAATCCCGAGGAATACGCGGTGTCCGCGGAGTACCTGATTCCCTTCATGGAAGTGATGAAGAAACGCGGGTTCAGCGAAGAGCAATTGCTGGATGGAACCGGTGTTCGCCAGGGATGCTGGCGTGAGGCGAAATCACGGGTGTCGGCGACGCTGTTGCGGCGGGTGGCCCGGCGTGCCGTGATGCTCACCAACGAGCCCTGGCTCGGTTGGGAACTGGGAGCGGCGACGCCGCTGTCTTCCCACGGTTTTCTCGGCTACGCGGCGATGAGCAGCGAAACCCTGGGGGACGCCATTGAATTGGCGGTGAAATTCTTCCGTATCCGCAGCACCCTGATTCAACTGGAGTCCTTCGTCGAAGGCGACTGGGCGGTGCTGCAGGTCAATGAAATGCTGTCTCTCGGTGATCTGGCGCCGTTGCTGACGGAGAGCCTGTTCTCCAGCTTCCATTTCATGGGGATGCAAATGCTGCCGGAAGTGGAGCTGTTCGGTGAGCTGCGCTTTTCCTATCCGGAGCCGGATTACTTTCAGCGGCTGCGGCCGCTGATTCCGGTGCCGGTGTATTTCGATTGTGCCTACAGCCAAATGCGCTTTCCCGCGGAGCGTTTGCAATACCGGTTGCGCTTCGCGGATCCGCGCCTGTCGCGTCTGGCGGAAGTGCAGTGCGAGCAGGAACTGGCCCATATAAAGGCACCGCCGCCGTTATTGGGGCAGGTGCGCAGAATTATTCTGGCGCGCTCGGGCCGGTTTCCCGGCGTCGAGGAAGTGGCCAGTGAGTTGCACATGTCCTCCCGCACGCTCAAGCGCAAGCTGCAGCAATTGGGGACCAGCTACCAGAAGCTGCTGGATGATCTGCGCAAGGGGTTGGCGGTGGAATACCTGTCACAAAGCCGCCGTTCGGTGGACGATATCGCCGCCGCGCTGGGCTATTCCGATGCTTCCAATTTCGCCCGTGCGTTCCGCCGCTGGACCGGCAAGAGCCCGTCGGACTATCGCGGCTAGGGTGTCGGGGCCGTGGGGTGTGGCCGGTAAACGGCCGCGCTCAATGAAGGATCAATGAGCTGATGGCCCCGCCGAGAGCGCCCAGTAGCAGTGTCAGGGTCGCCAGGAAACCAAGCAGGAAACCAGTGCCACGATCCCGGGGCTGTTCCAGATAATGATTAAAGTAGAGCTGGCGGCCGATCAGGAACAGGCTACCCACCACCGCCGCCGCGCGCGGCTCCAGGTACCAGCCACATAACCATAACGCGGGCAGGAACAGCACCAGTTGTTCCACCGTGTTGGCATGGATCCGGTGACTGCGCTCAAACAGCTCGTGTCCGGCCACGGCCGGCGCACGGATCTGATATTTGACCCGGGCCCGTCCCACCAGAAAACTGAACAGGGCGCATTGCAGCAAGGCAAGCACCGTGACGATGGCCACCCATTCCATAACCGTCCCCCCAGACAGAAAAACATGTGTCGCCGCCCGTGGCGGCACAGCCTTGATAGGCTCTAATAATTTTGGCGTATCATGCTAGCCTGGATGGCGTGGTATAGCGAGCCGTGCCCATACCAAGTGGAGAGGTTATGACAGCGGTGATATTGCACGAACGTCTGGCGGCGGATACCGGCGCCGTGGCGGAGGATGAGTTTTGCTGGATTCGCTGGCTGCGTGACGGCCGCTTCCCCTGGCTGGTGGTGGTTCCGCGCCGGCTCGATATCCGGGAGTGGCACCAACTGGCGGAGGAGGAACAGCACCGTCTGCTGAGCGTGGTCAATGGTTTGGCGGCGGAACTGGAGCGGGTCACCGGTGCCGACAAGATCAATATCGGGGCGTTGGGGAATCTGGTGCCCCAACTGCACGTGCATGTGATCGCTCGCTTCCGTGATGACCCTTGCTGGCCGGGGCCCGTATGGGGGCAGGGCACACCGCGACCATTGAATCATCCACCGGGCTGGCTGTCCGGATTGGTGTTGCCGGAGGGGGCATGGACGCGCTGATCCCGGTGCCGGTGCAGTGTCCCCATTGCTGGCAGTATTTCGATGCCCTGGTCGATGTGTCCCAGGGGGATCAGGAATACGTGGAGGACTGTCACGTTTGCTGCCAACCCCTGGTGCTGACAGTCTTCCTGCCGAACCCGGAGACGCCCGAGGTTTCGGTGCGGCCGGAGAATGAGTGATCCGTTTTATGGTTCATCACGGATTGGCGGGAAGGGTTTCTCTTCAATCAGGGATTTTGCCTTTCTAGCGGAGGAGCGTTGCTGGTCAGGGCATTCCAGGACACGCTACAAGTACATCCCTGTAAGCTCGGGTTTGGCCATCCCTGGCCAAACACGGTCCTGGAAGGCCCTGACCAGCAACACTTCGCGAGTGCTGCAATACTCAGCTGCAAATTGACGACAGTGATGAAGCCGCGCGCGAAAAATCCGGGCCTCTTGCGCGATAAATGAGAGGTCCGGATTCTTTCACAGGGCGCAACGCCGTTTCAACGACTCAGAATAACCCCGCCGGCTCCGCCTGGATATCCCAACTGAAGATCAGCACCTCGCCCCGCTGCACTCCTTTCCCGCCCCCGACCGTGTATCGAATATCCGTCTGCTCGATGTGGTATCGGGAAAACACCTGGCGTATGTCCGGGTGGTCATTGAGGCTGATGATTGCCTTGCCCTTGATCTCGCCGATCAGGCTGGCCATCTCCTCGTACTGCTCCCAGCCAAACTCAACACCGTAGCCCTCTGTTTCCCAGTACGGTGGGTCCAGGTAAAACAGCGTGTGCGCCCGGTCATAGCGATGGATGACGTCCTGCCAGGGCAGATTCTCGATGTAGACGTTTGAGAGCCGCAGATGGGCAGCGGAGAGGCTTTCCTCCAGACGTAGCAGGTTGAGGCCGGGTGGCGTAGTAGTGGCGGTACCGAAGGACTGGCCGTCCACCCTGCCACCGAAAGCGAGCTGCTGCAGGTAGTAGAAGCGCGCCGCCCGCTGGATATCTGTGAGGGTCTCTGGCCTGGTCATTTGCTGCCACTTGAACACCTCCCGGCTGGACAGCGCCCATTTGAACTGTCTGACGAACTCCTCCAGGTGGTTCTGCACCACCCGATAGAGCCGTACCAACTCGCCGTTGATGTCGTTCAGCACCTCCACCTCAGCAGGTACCGGCCGTAGGAAGAACATGGCCGCGCCGCCAGCGAATGGCTCAACGTAGCACTGGTGGCGTGGGATGAAGGGGAGAATGCGGTCGACCAGGCGGCGCTTGCCGCCCAGCCAGGGGATGATCGGATCCGGCATGGCTACCTCCTTACTGAGGCTCGCCGGCCTTCTCCGTGTGAATGTACCCGCAACGCGGGCACTTGATACTGATCCAGGTGAAAAGCGCCACCGCCAGCTTTCGGTTGCACCGGCGGCACCGCAGCTCTCTTTTTACCATCTGCAAACCTTTTGCCTAATCTGGTAGGCTCGCCCTGCTCGGATCCGAGCGGGGAGCCTTGCCGGCTCGCAGAGTACGCTGCGGGTTGGGCCTGCGGTTGGGTGTTGGTGCACCGAACCGCAGGCGCTCCTTCTTTCCGTTACATGATCCCTCTCCGATCATTCATGTGGGTAAGCTCACTGTCAGAGGGTTCCATGATGCCGCCTTCCATCCCTTCAGTCCTTTGAACGAGGGCAAAATCAATCCCAGGACAAAGCGGCCATATCTTGCCAGTCGCTGAGCACAGACAGTTGGTATTCCAGAGCCTGACGCCGCCCCAGCACCGCCGCCACCTGAGCCGTATAGGCATCTGCCTTGGCGATGACACGGTCCCGCAGATCCACAACGGTTATGCCCCGACCCACCGCGATCCCGGACAAGAGAGCCGACTGATAGTTCGGGTCCGCTAGCATCAAGCGCGCCTCTCGCTCCTGCTTGTCCCAGGACAGAATTTCGGATTCGGGGTACTGCGACCGCAGGATCGCAAGTTCCTGCTCAGCCCGGACATTGAACTGAGAACGCCGGTACGCCCGATAATCATCGGGGTGGAAACTGAAGCGGGCCACATCGATTTCGGTGACCTCTGCCATCACACTGAGGTCGTCACCGGTACCAAAGTAAATGCCGTCAAGAAGGATCCGCATCATTCCATGCTCCCCGCTGAAAGTAGAGGCGCCGTGTAGATGCCCGGATCCACCGCGCCACAGAAGAAAGCCGGACAGGCGATCTGGATTTTGGTGACGTTCCGCTCCCCATAAAATCGAGGGAACGAAGCGTCATAGCCTTGCGGCGCCACGCGCACGTAGCGCATGAAAACCCACCCCTCGGCGGGCGTCAGGATGTAGTAGTTCGGCGATAGGTGTGGGACACCGTTAATCTCCCGGACATCCCCCTCAGAATGCGGATTGCCAAACAGCGCGGCGTCTCCGTCAACCGCCCGCACCCACCCAGTGAAGGTGGAAAAGCTGCTCGCCGAGAAGATGAACTTCGAGCCATTCCCCAAAGCCAGATACAGCCCTGTGGAAAGGAGTTCGTTCGCGGTGCCGCCACCGCATGAGAGCTCGGCAATGTAGAATTCGATGCCGTATCGGGCATACGTACCGGTCCGCCCCATGGCGTTGATCAGATCGATAGTGGTTTGGGTCATGCTCCCCAAATTTCCACCAAAGTCATCATTGTTATGGATGAATTTGCCGGCCTCCGAGACCGTAGCACCGTTGTAAAACATCCAGGACGAAGTGAAGTCGAAAGGTGATGAGCTGACTTGTTGCGTGAACATGCCATAAGTGTTGGCGGACATGTCCGCCTGACGGCCACCATACCCAATCAAATTAGTGAACGGGAACGCCGCTTGGTCCGCAGTGGCGCCACTGCCCAATTGCGCCCATGCACCATCTTTCCGAGCATGGATTTCCCCGTCACTCGGGGCGTCATCCACCACCGCCATGCTCCCCAACTCATCCAGCGTCAATGACGTGTTGATCCAGCGGGCGGCACCGGCGGCTGCCGATGTGCACCGGAAAATCTCGCCATCGCCACTTTCATTCACCCAGATGGAGCCCGACGACTCCGGCCCAACACCGCTGAACCCCTGTGTTTCATCGTCGTTCACCGTCGGGTCGCGCGTGTCGACATGGTGCTTGATGCCGTTCGCCTTGAACCACCCCAGCAACACCGACAGCGCCAACTGGCGGCTGCTCAGGCTTCCACCAACGTCCTGCGACACCTCCATCAACTCCGTACCTGCCAGAGCCTGGGCAATTGCCAGATCTGAAATGCGGTCAGCCATTACTCTATCCTCCGGGTCTGGCCGTCTTCTGTGATACGCAGCGCCCCGTCTTCGGTGATCCGAGCGGAGGTCTGCAACCATTCAAAGGAGTGTTCGTATGCCTGCCAGCTGGCCAACCCATCCCGCACGGAAACCACCCGGACGGTGTACGTGCCGTCCGCCGGCGGAGTGATGGTTTGGCTGGTGGTGGCGGTGGTTTCCTGGGAGACCAGAGAGCCGCCCTGGTACAGAGACACCTGGTAGGTGGTGCCATCCTCTGGCCCGATATTGCCGTCAGTCCACGGCACCAGGACGTCGGCCTGCAGCAGGCGGTCGCGGTGGGCCCAGGTGACCTGGATCTCGCCGACCAGGCTCTCTGGCCAGTACTCGCCATTCAGTCGGACCCTGGCCGGCGGATAGGGCCGGTAATGGCGCTGATCGAGCGTGACCACGCCTGTGGGCGCCTGGGCCAGCTCCAGCAGCCCAGACGACGTGCGCGTGAGCAGTTTGAGATTGACGGTCTCGCCGTCGACGTACTCGCTCTGATCCACCGCCTCGTAGCCGTCGTAGAACCAGATCCGGGTGCCGGCCAGGTGCAGCACCGGAACCGTGTCTCCACACCCTCGGGCCACCGTGCAGGTCCCAGCGCCGGCATCCAACACGTCGACACGCACCATCTCGCTTCCCAGGAGCGCCGCGCCGCCGGTACCCACCTGGTTCAGATCAATGCCGTCTTGCAGGACCAGGTTCCCCTCACCAGGTTGGAGATCTTGTGCCAGCACCGCCGTCGGGCACCAATCGCCAACGTCGGCCTCCGCGTAGTCGGCGGATCCGGTCCGGGTCATCAGATTGAAGTTCAGCGCCAGGCCCGACGGCCGCGCGCCAAACGCGCCCACCCAGCCTGACTCCGGCGCCACCGCGCTCAGGTCACCAGGACCCAGCCCGGTCACCATGTCGCGGTAGGAGAACTCCAGAGCGACCTGGTCGAGCGCCGGCCGCGTTTCCCTATCTGGGGGCGTCCATTCCGTGGGCTGCTCTTCTGTGAGCGCCGTCGCCGGCAGACCGAACACGTCCTGCAGGGCGGTAATGATGATCTCGCCGTCCGTGATCGGGCTTTCCTCGATCCTGCCGGCCCGCAGCACCATCTGATCAATACCATGGTCCGGTGCCGAGATTCGGAAAAGCCCAGCCGGGTGGATATCGTATCCACGCCGGTCAAATCGAAGCCGCAGCCGCCGCAGCCCCTGTTCCTTGGCCGCCAGATCCCGCCGGCCCACGCGGCTGGCCAGCCCATAGGTGGGGATGCCTGGATAGTTCACAGTCTCGCTGTGTTTCACCCCGGCGGCCTGGATCGCTCCAAGGTTATACTCGCGGACGGGCCGATCCTTATTGGTGATCGGGTCGCGGTAAATGACCACCACCTCATTGACGGCGGTATCCGGGGTGGCCAGCCCATCCTCCTCGATGCTGAGAAGGCCCGAGGAGTAGTCGTAGAGCGGCAGCGCCTCGGGGTCGTAGTCGCCGCGTATCAGGCTCAGAGTCAGCAGCCCGGTTCGGCGGTGCACGTAGTGACTGGCGCCAATGTGGTCCATCACCGTCTGCATGAACTCGGACAGGCTGCTCTGCCTGGCATAGCGTAGACAGATCCCGAATTCCTCCGCATACAGCTTGTCGGCGGCCACCCGGTAGCTCTCAACGTCCAACCGATCGATCGGGAATCCACGCCCCCAGTCCCGATTGGTCAGCCCCTCCACAATAATGTGGACGCCGTTCATGGCGTGGATCTGTCCGCCCGCCAAGTTGATGGCCACCTTCTCCGGGTACCAGACGCCGTTATCCCAACCGCACATCCGCCGCCGCGTCCTGAACTTCCACGGTTTCGGGTACGGGTTCATCGCGCTGATCATGCCGCTGAAAAACGCGGTGAGCGTTCCCCTGAATCCGGGAGAGGTACCCCCGAGCAAGGCCCGCAGTCCCTGCGGTGCCACCTGAGTCGGTTCCCCCATCATGATGTGCAGGGGGCCCTGAACGCCGCCTTCGCCGCTCTCACCACCGAACAGCTCGGGTTTATCGATCTGTATCGTCGTCGATTCTGTAACGCTGCCGTTCCACGCTGTACGGTCGCCAACCCGGACTTCCACCACCTCATCCACAGCCTGGTCCGTGCTGGATCCACGCGACAGCCCCATCAGGATGTCGAAGTAGTACCGGTACCCAACCGTCCGGCGTTTACTGCTTCCGCCCATTGGCGACCTCCTGGCGGGCGGTGTCGGCGACCCGCTGACCCAATGCGTCCCCGGTGGCTTCCAGCATCTCGGCGGTGACTTGCCCGCGCCGGCATGCCTCGAACGTCATGCCGTATTTAATGAACCACTGACGCGCGCCGGACATGCACAACCCAGCGGCGCGGATATGGCGGGGATAGATCACCACCAGCGCCGTCATTGTCATTTCTTGCCGCCTTTCTTCCGGATTGCGCTGGTGCGGTAGTTTCCAACCGCGAGCACGACCCAGTCTTGTGTCCAGCAGTCGCCAAAGATGACGTACTGTTCCGTGCCTTCTTCCGCCAGCGGAAAGTCCACGTCCTCGAAGGCGGCCGGCTTCGGCGCCTTTGGTGTCGGGGCCAGAAAATAGCTGACCGCATAGCTGACAACCGCAATGGCAAGCTGTACCCACATCGCGTTTCTCCCTCAGAACACCGGATTGCCGTCGAATGGCGATGTGTCGGGCATGCCCGGCGCACCGCCGTAGTTGTCGTAATTGCCTTTCTCGATGCACGCCGCTTTGGTGAGTAGGCACCCGGCATGCGCCTGAACCACCTGTCCCACGGCGAGGCGTTCGGTACCGCCACGCAGGATGACGGTGTCACCCTGGTGGATATCGATCCCGCGTTGTTCCTGCAGACCGTCACTCGCCGTCCAGCTGATGAACCCACCGGAAAACCAGCCATCGGGCTTCGTTGCCAGCTCCAGGGCCGCGATGGCGACGCGATCCAGAGCGCCGATCGTGGCCGTTACACGGAAGTCCGCGGGCCTCAGCTTGCAGTTGTGGTCGTAGATGCTGTAGACGCAATTGGGGCTCCACGTCAGACGCAGGCCGGTGGTATCCAGGTCCTGAGCAATAGAGCGGCAGGTGATCTGGGCATCCAGCCGCCGACGGTTGACGTTGACGATGGACCCCGTCCAGACAGCGACCATCTGGGTATCGCCGTAATGCATGTCGTAGACAGTCAGCCAGATACGCTGCGACGGTGGGTAAAGGCGGTATTGCAGAAGCACTTCCAGATCTGGCGGTACGGTGATCTTGGCGTCGTCGGCGCTGGTCTCACCGGTCTGACGGAAACCGTCATCGCTGATCTGGATATTGGTCCAGTGGGTCAACTCGTGATCGATATCCCGGTTGGCGCTTGTGTATCGCCAGACCCGCCCCGCCTGGGAAAACTCGTAGAATCGAACGGGCCGACCGTCGGCCAGGCTTTGCTCCAGGGCGTCATAGCTCATCGCTGACCCCCTTGACTAACACCGAGGTGCGTGCCCCCCCCTCCTGGTCCGCAAGGTGCTCGATCTCAACGTCGTCTTGGTCCAACCGGGACAACACCAGCCAGCTGGCCAGCACGACGTCCGATGGCTCAAACGCCATCGGCAGACCGCTTTCCAACTGCAGCCGTTCCACGTCATCACTGACCACAGCGGCATCGATGACTCGCGTATAGATGACGTCACCGGTGCGCAGCTGCAGACGCAGATCCCGCCGGCCTGGCTGCGCCGTGCCATACACCGAGTAGCTCATGTACTCGATTTCGAGTGTGTCCTCGCCGATCACCACCGGGCTGACGATGACTACGTCCGGGCGCCAAGTGGGGATCCACATTGCCCGCCGGCGGCCGTCAAACCATGACACCAGCGAGCGGAACCAGTGGTGCTGCTCCATTCCCTCCAGCAGGTACTGCAGCTGCTGCACGGGCCAAGCGCGGTCGGCTGTATCCTCGTACACCGGATTCCCGGTCTCGTTGTCCAGGATCTCCACCAGGCGGGCATAGGTGTCAGTCAGATCGCCGGTCTCATCCGGTCGCTGTTCCAACACCGGGTGGCCGCGATATTGTGGCCAGGTCACCATCGTCGGCGCATCGTAGGGCCCGTCCACCTCGAACTCCGCTGACCATTGCGCCTGGTCGTTACTCGCTCGAGCCAGGCGCGGCTGCTCCACCAGGTGGGCCGGTACCGCTGGATAGAGTTTGCCGCCGTGAGGCCACGCTCGGTCCAGCGGCTCGCGAAGCACCAGGCGATCCGGCAGCACCTCTCTGATTTGCACCATCTCAAACCGCGTTGCGGATTCATCCTGTAGCAGCACCAGGCCGTCGGCAGCGTACTCTCGCCCCCCGGTATCGCACTCGATTTCCACCGCGCCGGCTGCCTGCGGACCGATCCATTGCACCTCGTGATAGAGCGGTACCGCCCAGGCCCGGCCGGACCAGCTGAACAGAGCCAGATCGAGCAGCCGGCGATCCCGACCCTCGACCAGACCCTGGATCTCGAACCGGCGCCGCGCGCCAATCCGGACCGAGCGACGCTGCTCGACACCGTGCTTGCTGGTCCGAATGCTGGTTTTCCAGCTCAGGCGTTCCAGTACCGATTCCAGCCAGTTGTGCGCGAAAGTCCAGGGAGCGATCCGGTTTCCCAGAACAGACAACACCTCTTGACGGCCGTCTTCAAAACCGAAAGCGTACTCAGCCCCAATCGTCGGTGGGCCTTCCCCTTGAACGGAGATGAAAAACGGGATGGATTCCAACCCCCGGAATGTTAGGGGAAGAGAAGGACGCCCCAACGTCACCGAGCTGTCAGGGTCAGGAGAAATCGTATCCAACCTGTACGGATCGAGGAAAGCCGACCAGATTTTTACTTCTTCAACCCGGTTGGATACCACGGCTCCCAGATCAAGCGGGTTCGGCGTAATGTAAATCCGGTCATAGAAGTCATTAAAGTGAGACAAGGCCCGCTCGCCCGAGAAAGACTTCCCTGGAAACGCCGGTAGAGGGGAATTATGGGAGATCGAGCCTGCGAACGGCACATCAGCCGACAGGTGAGGCAGATACTGCTTCCATCGAGGCAGAGTCCGCACACTAAAACTCGCGGAGTAGTTCGGGTTCTGCCCTGAACCTTCTGAGCCATCCGCCACAACACCAGTAAACGTGCTCATCCGTTACTCCCGTAGAATGGCTATGCCCAGCCACTCCGTTCCCATTCGATATTGATATCGCATATTTCCATCGGATGACGGGTAGACCCCACCCAAACCTTCTTCAACTGGAATGCTTTCTCCATAGGCATATCGCGTGGATCCCATCGGGAAGACCTGCCATTCCAGCCCCCCAACGGTTATCACTTGACCCTCGCCAAAGATGTCTGCCTTGATGGATCGGATTCCTGGGACGTAGGCGACGGGCGTTACCCACGTATCACTGCCCCCGGGAAGAGCAGCAAAGAGCAGTATTGGGTGTAGAGTTGTTGATCCATCGACACCAGTGGGAGAAACCGCCGAGAGGGCGGTGTTATATGCATCTCCCCAACCACCACCAGCCCGAAAAACTGCAGGTAGATTATTCGAACCAAAATAGTAAACAGAGCTTGGGGCATCCTCGTGATTGATTTCGATGCCACCGCTGTATCGGCCGGAGCCGGCGAAAAGCATGTGGCTATCTGCGTCGTCCCACTCGTCCGGCGTCCCAGCACTCAAAGTCCAGTATGTTGTTCCTACCAGCGCCCCACCCGAATAGTTGCCCAACTTGCTCCCGTATCCCAACCAGGCATGGACGAACACTCCTGGAATGGTGGTGAAAACCAAGTGCATCCACGGCTCTGGTGTATTTCCGGCAAAGACGTAGACATTGCTTAACGGCGTTAATGGCCTTGCCAAGGATTCCCAGGGCGTCTGTACTTGGGATACGCCGATCTTCAGGTACTCGTAATCGTAGTACCCGTAACTAGAATTACCTCCAGAGAATGACCCTGCTGACAACGAAAATTTCGCGGGCTTTCCAGGGAACTCAAGGTGAACGCCGGCAGCATCTTCCGTTACTGTCCATTCCATCGTGGTCCGAGCGAATTCGGCGACGCTCGCCAAAGCGTTGCTCACAGTGCCACCGGGAAATACAGCGTAAGGCATGGTGCATCACTCCAACTTCAGGGCGATAAAGTTCTGATTCGCGGTGCGATATACGTTTGGAAGGATGAGATAGGTGTCACCACCGATGGTTACCGTGTCCTCAGCCGAAACCCCCACTCCGGGGATAAAGAAAATGCCATCCAAGATGCCGTATACCCCTGGTGCATTTGAGGCCATAGAGTTGAGCGTGATCGGAGTTAGAAGATAGCTCCCCCCCAAAAGAGGGACTTGAGCCCGTACAAACACCTCCGTGAGCATTCCCCAACTACGCGAGCCCAATCCACCGCCCCAGCCGGGCGGGGTGGCCAGCCCCCCCCCTGAAGTGATATGGCGAGGCTGGGCACTAATGTTATAGGGGAAGGTTCGCGCTCCTCCCGTCCCGGTCTCGTAATCGTCGTCGGCGTTACCATTATCGAAATTGAGCCAAGTTCCGGTCGGTCCCTGAGCTGCCAGTTGACCCGCTGCCGGATCCGTGAAGAACGCGTGGTTGGTCCCCGTGGTTTCGAGACCGACAGAACTGATCCCTGCTGTTGTTGTTCCACCCACAAAGGCGGGATAAGGGTGCCCGGCAGGGGAAGCATAGGGTATGTACAGGCCCCCTCCACCCAGCCCGTAGGTCATTCCAGTCTTCAGCCCGATGTAGAACCGACGTCCGCTAGCAACAAACCAGTAGCCAACGGTGCTCAAGCCGAGAGGGAGTTGCTTAACACCAGAGCTGTTGATGTGCCCCTCATACGTGACATTGTCGGGCAGAACCCCGTTATGCCCTTGAATGTGGAGCATTGCTCTCAGAAGCGTTTGGCTCTCTTGGAGCCATAACGAAACGTAGATCTCATCCTGCGCAGCCAACCCTGGCCCTTTAAGCATGACGGCTCCAGTGATCCCGCTCCCTGCCGTATCCGCAACAAAGGGGGGAGGCGCTCCCACTTCCGGAACCCGCTCCCAATTCTGACCCGCCGCTACCAGGTCAGGATTTGAAGTCAGGAAGCTGTATAGCTTGTTAAACAGATCAACATGATCGGTCGCGGTACCAATTTCCACTGCCATTATTTAACCCCCATAACGCTGCGGAATTTCCCAGGATTGCGACTGATGTGCAGGACCATGGCTTCTTCGCCAGCCGGCCCGCGCAGCGCCTCCGGAATCAAATCCTGGTCCAAAATCGGCAATAGCCGTTGCTTCATCACCGGTGCCGGAATCGCCCCGGCCATCAGCACCGCCGGGCTGTCGGAAATGGGGGCCACCGGGGTGACAGGCCCGCCCTCGGCGTAGCCTCGGAATCGAGCCAGCGCCGCCATTCCTTCGGCACGAAACGCTTCCATGAACGCCATCGCTCCCGGCTGACGCATGATGTGCGCCGGCTGGACATACTCACCAGCGTGCACCACACCCGCGACCTGGTACTTGCCGCCCGGGCCTGTCCAGCCACCGATAGCGAAGCCCCCCAATCCGCCCGCCGCATTTGCCGCCGTGATCTGGGCAGCACCAGTGGTGAACGTGGTAGCGAGGGCAGTAGTCAGGAGCGTAGTCCCTGACGTCATAGAGGTGGCGATCGCCGTGCCCAGTGTGGTTGCGCCAGCAGCTGTACTGGCAGTGATCGTGCCGCCTATAGTCGTTGCCCCGGCCGTACTAGCGGTCGTAATCGCTGCCGACATGGTCGCGGCTCCAGCAGCGGTGGACGCGGTGTCCGCAGCTGCATCTGCCCCACGATTGAACCAACCTGATATCTGGTCCGTGGCCATCTGAGCCAGATTCTGCGCCGCGAGATCCAGCATGGCGTCGGCGATGGACTGAGCCACGCCTTGTACGACGTCGCGCAGGTCTTCGGCACCCTTTGCCAGCTGAACCAGGCCATCCGCCAGACCGCTTTCAAACGAGTCACGAAGCGTGGTGGTGAACTGGTTGGCGGTGGCTTGCAGCTGCTCCATCTCGGCCTTGAGATCTCGCACACGTTCCAGAGCCGCTGGATCGCCTGTCGCGGCGGCCAACTCTTCCATGCGGGGGATCAGCTGCTCGATCTGCTGTGCGGTCTCACGGTGCAGGTCGAGCACTTGGCGCCGCGCGCTCAACTCGCTGATCAGTCCAGTCTGTTGCTGGGATTGGATGGATTGTTCTCGGCGATCCTGCTCGCTGTAGATGCGGTCGATCTGCGCTTGCAGCTGCTCCATTTCGGCCCGAGCCGTCTCTACGTTGATCAGAGAGCGGACCATTTCCGCCCCGGCTACGTCGCTGGCGGCTTCCAGGCGGGCGAGTAGCTGCTTATAGGTCTGTTCCAGCTCGTTGGCACGGGCTTGCGCGACGTTGCCCTGGGCGCGCTGCAGGTCGTTCTCTACGCCCTGCAGAGCCTCCAGGTTCTCCTGAGCCGTGAGGGCTGCGTTCGCTGCCCGGGCACGTTCCAGCAGCGTACCGGTCAGGCCCTTCTGCTCAATGTCATAGGCCCGCGTCGCGGTCGCACCGCCGTCCAGTACTGCCGCCTCGCGCTCCAACTGCTTGACGAACCGTTCCATCTCCTTGCGCTGGCGTTTCAACTCACGTTCCGCTTTTGCGGACGCGGAGCTGCGGTCGGTGTACCGGGCATTGATATTGGCGATGTTGCGGTCGACGGTTGCCTGGTCGAGGCGTGCGTCGTCGGGATTAACCTTGCGGATAGCCTCCAGGTTCTCCCTGTACTCCTTGATCGCCGCGAGGCGCTTTTCTTCCTTGGTCTGTGCCGACTTCGTTTGTTTGTCGATCTCGGCCATGGCCTTGATGGCCGCATCCTGAGCCTGGCGCTCCTGAGCCTCTCTTTCGGCGGCGGCATCACGCCGCTGCCCCTCCAGCACCAGCGCTTCGCGTTGCGTTCTCAGGTTTGCCAGGATGCGGCCAGGCACCGACGGACCATCAACGCGATCCGCGCCGGCGTTCTCCAGTTTCGCGATCTGTCGATCCAGTTCCTCGATCTGCTCGTTGACCGTTTGCTCCCGGCCAATATTCAGCAGTCCGTCCCACGCCTCAGCGGCAACGCTCTTGAGCCCGTCCCAAGCTCGTTCGAGCAAGCCGATATCATCACTGATCTCGCCGGACCGCTTCCGCACCGTATCCGCGTAGGCGTTCATCGCGGCTTCGACCGCTTCGGCTGACCGGCCCTGTTCCTGCAGAGACGCGATTGCGGAATAGGCCGACGCATCCAAGAAGTGATACTGGGCGTTCAGCTCCTGGATCGCTTTGACTGGGTCTTCCGCGATCTTGACGAACTCCGCCACGGTGGCCTCGACTGCCTTGCCGGTGGCGCTTTCCATCAGGATTGCGGCCGTGGCAACGGATTCGATCTGTTCCGCCGTGAACTTGCCCGTTTCCGCCACGTCGGCGAGCACGGCCGCCGCGTTCCGGCGAGTGCCCTCAATGTCGTCCAGCCGCCGCGCCATGTCACCGAGCTGGTCCGCCGTGGTGCCAGCGGCGTTGCCGGTGAGGGTCAGCGCTTCCTCATAACGCCGGGACTCGCCGGCACCTTGCTCATACGCTGCAATGGTGGCGATCAGGGCTGCCCCTACAGAGCCAATCAGCAACGGTACCGGGCGGATGGACGACACCAGCGCACGCGCCGCTGGGCGGATACCGCCGAAGCTATCCTTGAGCTGGCCACCTTGCTGGATCGCCACCATCCAGATCGGCATGCCAGAGGCAATCGAGGTGGTGACGTCGGTGATCTGCGCAGGGAGTTGACGCATGGCCTGGCGGTATTCACCGGCGGACAAGGTGCCATAACGCATGGCCTCGGCGGCCTCTCTGGACGCGCTGGCCTGCTGGCGCATTCTCCGGGGGACCGGTGTCGCCCCCACAGCGCTTATGCTGTTGCGGGCGGCGTCGGCTGCCTGGTCGATCTCACGGAGTTCCTTCTCCACGACCTCCAGCGACTTTTTCGCGGGCGCGGTGTTCGTCGTACCGACAGCGTCCATACTGGTGGCGGCGCCTTTGGCGGCTGCATCGACTTCATGCAGCTCCTTCTCCACCGTTTCCAGTGATTGCTTCGCCGGTGCCACGTTGGTGGTGCCAACGCCGTCCAGGCTGGCCTCGGCGCCTTTGGCGGCAGCATCAACCTCATGCAGTTCTTTCTCGAACAGATCGAGCTGCTGTTTGGCGGTGTCCAGGTCTGCCTGGATGCGCAGGGCGAGGTCGAGATTTGATTGGGCCATGCCGGCATTCTGTCGTGCCGGTGCCAGGGAGTCTTTTGAACGAGGGCAAAATTAAGGCGGCCGGAGCCGCCTATTTGGAGAGGGCCTTGAAGAGCGTGTTCGCTTCCTGTTTATCGGCTCCCCACGCGGCCCTGACGTCATTGAATCGCCATGCCCGCTGTCGGCGCTCCCGCCGCAGAGCGGCATTGTAGTAGAGCATCAGCTGGCGCTCGGTGTATCCGCCGATTCGATCTGGATCGTGTCCGTTGGCGATGAGGGCGCCGTAGATGTCGGCCCAGCGGAGCGTTGACTTCGTTGTGCGTGCTCGCTGGCCATCTCGGCTATCCTGCGATTCTGCACCGAGCGCATGAAAAAAGGGCCATTGACCATCCACCAGGTCATCATCAGAACCTCGCCTTCCATGCTGGACAGCCCGCGCATCCAATCCATATCCCGGTCGATGGATTGCGCGATCAGCTCCAGGATGATTTCGTGGTGTGTCTCGATCAGCCCGAGCACGTCGGGGAGCGTCAACGCCTTGCCCGACATCAGCCCTTCCATGTCATCCAGGAACGGCTTTGCAAAGGGCTTTAACCGCAGCCCTTCAACAAAGCCGTACTCCCGGACGGTGATCTGCTCCCCCTGGAGGGTCAGCTCACGCTCAGGGTGGAGCTTCTCCAGATCCTCGTCCGGGTTGTCCTGGTTGCTGGGGGCCGGAGCATCCGGTTTTGGCGGCAACACTTTTCCCACGTTACGCCTCCGCCTTCAGCTGCTCCATCCGGCCATAGCCACCAAACTCATCATCCAGTGCTGCGGTGGGCTCGAACAGCAGGGTGCCCGACAACTCCAGCGAGCCGAACGATTCGTTGATCAAGTCCAGCTGACTGACCGGATTGAATTTCATCTTATACAGCCGTACCCGGACACGTTCATTGCGATACTCGTCAACGCGGTTCAGACCGCTGAACAGCAGGTAACGGATCGGCGGGGCGGCCGTGAACATGGTGACGTCGTCGCTGGCCATGTGTTCGTAGTCCGCCAGGAACGGCTGGGTGAACGTCGAGGTGTCCAGCATCTCGATAACGCCCCCCTCCACGTCGTCCACACGGAAATGCGTATCTTCCGCCAGCGTGGCAGGTGTCGCATTACTATCGGTGATCTGGACATTGGAAATGCCTCCACGGTCCAGGGCAACCAGATCACCGTCCGCCACCGGCGGGAAGGATTCCCCGGTAATTGATCCAGCCGCCACGGTGCGCGTCTCACCATACAGCGCCAACGCCAGGTTCTCGCGAGACATGTGGTGCAGGGTCAGGTTGAACGTCGCCTCGGTCGGCCCACTCAGGGTTGCGGTGGTGCGTTTCATCCCCGACCAGCTTTCCTGCCGGGTCTCTTCATTCGTCGAGAGGGCGATATTCAGTACCGCCGCGTCATCCACCCACCGCAGCGCACCCGGGTTGCCCCCGGGCAGCGATGCGCCCAGCAGCACTTTGCCTTGTAGAGAGTAATCCCTCATTTTTTGTCCCCTTTCTGCTCAGAGGTTTTGCCGGGCTGATATCCACCAGGGCCGCTCGCTGCATCGATCTTGCCGCGCGCCTTCAGCCAGGCTTTCTGTGGTGCCGTCACCTGGATCTCAGTCCCAGCCGCACGGTCTTTACCCTCGTGGCGGTGGGGCTTGGTCAGGGTGACGGTTTCGGTTTTCTGCTTTGCAGCCATTAGCGCTTGCCTCCAATGAAACGTTGGGTTGAGAACACGTCGATCCACAGCAGCGTGCTCGCGTCGTAATCCAGCACGTCGCCCTGCAACCACCACGCCGCCCCCATGATCCGCGGGTCTGGCGTCCAGCCCATGAGGGCATCTCGGATCTGACCGATATACGGGTCAGCGTCGCGCTGGGCGGCTGCGCCCGTGACGTCGCTGTAATTACGAACGGCGGAGATAACACCGAACGTTGACACCGCTTGCTGGGCACCAGATGGCCGGCGGCCTGGTCGTTCCGGTTCGTCGGGCCCGCGCTCGTTGGCGAGCACGACATAGGCGGACGGTGCCCGGAAGCCGCGCAGGTCCTGAATCGCCGCGTAGTCGGCCGCCAGCCCAACCGCTTCCAGGTCGGGGACCTCCTCCACCAGGCGGGCTTGAATGATGGTCGTATCGAGCGGCTGGCTCATCAGTAGTGCCTCATGTTGCGACGACTGAACACCGATGGGTCCCCCTCGAACCGGACGTCAATCTCCTGGGGACTGCCGGATACGGGGTCATCCGCCCCGAGGGAGAAACTGCCGTCCACGATCTGCTTCAGGAACTTCAGCGCATCGCGGTAGGCCCGCACAATAGGATCTTCGCGCTCATCCGTGATCCGGTCCTTGTGCAGCAAATACCGGGCAATATCCCGTGACCACACCGCCACAAGATCCGGGACCGGATTCATCGGCACCGCGTAACCACGCTTGCGAAGGTGGCCATTGATCAGTGCATCGGCGTCGCGCACGGCGTCCTCAATGCGCTGCAGCGCGTCATCCGCCACCGCCACGTCCTCTGGCGACCACGCACTGCGGTCCGCACCCAGTAACGTGGCCTCCATCAGCGCACTGTCCACCACCCGATGACGCTCAGCGGTGGCCACCTGGGCCAGCTCGGTAGCACCAGGTCGTTCTGCTAGTTGTGCGTGGGTGATATAGCCCATGGTGGCCACTCCTAGAAAAAGCGCCGGTTCCGCTTCGTTGCGCTGTGTTGCGGGCGGCTATGAACCGGCAAGGTCACCGCCCACCAGCGCCGGCTGTATTCAGGGTTTGGGCAGGGCCGCGTCGGTAAAGGTCACGCGCTCCACCACCAGATTGGGCTCGTTTTCCAACGCCTCGATCTGCTCCGGGGTCAACGCCTCCAAGGCGATACCATGGCCACGGCGATTGAACTGATGACCGGCGCGGCGGAACGTCGCGGGCAGCGAGCGGATCCACAGACCTTCAATGCCGCTCTCGTCCTGGGATGCCTTGGTGGCAGCGGCCGCCTCGTTTTGTTTGTCTGCGGCCTGCTGTTCTGCTTCGGCCTTTGCTCGTGCTTCAGCAGCGTCCTGCTCCGCGTCCGCTTGTGCCTTCTCCTGCGCTTCGATCTTGGCGTTTTCCTCTTCGGCCTTTTGGGCTTCAGAGGCCGCTGCAGGTTTACTGGCGGCGGGCTGTCGAGTCTGGGTACGGGTGTTCTTTGCCATCATTCACTCCGAAATTAGGTCGATGTCCCAACCGGCCCCCGCCGTCCATGGCGAGTTATTAGCCGGTGGAATGATCATCCTTGAGCGCTTGCCATAGGGTGTTCGTTAGGCCAGCCAGGGCACGACCAGGATCTCCACCAGGTCTTTGTTAGCGTTGTCGGCGCCATCCGCTTTGCGGGCGACTTTGATCACTTCCTGGGCTTTCTTACGATTGCTCGGACCGACCACCAACAGATCCGGCAGCACTCCCAACGGGCGACCTTCGTCAGTGAATTGGCTGGTCATGGCGTCATAGGCCGCATCGAAATTGGTTTCGTCGAGCGTGGCTTTGGAACCGAACGCCTGCTGCCAGAAACCAAAACCGACATTACTGCGACCGTCCACGCCATATCGGTATTCATCACGCATGAACACGGCTTCGTCGTCACCGGCGGTCATGGCCTTGATGTCATAGGGCTTGCGCTCCTGGTAGATCAAGGGCTTGAGGGCGCGGCGGGTGTCCAACAGGAACCAGCCTTTACCGGAACCGGCCTGCATGTTGGAAACGCTGACCTCCTTGCCGTCTTCATCGACGCCGGGGTGATCGGTATCAAAGAAGTATTGCCCGTCATAGCAGGTTTCCTCGAAACCCCGTTTCAGCAACGAATACACCTGTTCGTCCGGGTGGACGGCGGCCGCATAGCCCATTTCCGAAAACAGCGGTGTGAACACCCCATAGGTGTCATCCCCGATGTCATCGGAGGGGATCGCGACGGAGGACTCGAACTTCTTGTTGACGATGGTGTAGGCGTGCGCCTCCATGCTTCTCAGATGGCGGTCACCGACCCATTCCCGCAGACGCGGGAACTGCCCGAGCCACGCGTAGGTTTCCGATTTGGTCGTGGACGGCACGCGAGTAGCGACTCGGCTCCAGGTTGGCTCGACGCGGCTCCGGCCTTCATTGAAGGCCGCTTTGATACCGACAAATAGCGCGTTCAGATTGGATTTGTTGATGATCATTGCAGGGCTCCTTAAAAGTCGATCCAGACGCCATCGGCATCCACGTCGGCGATGGTGCCGGCGACGGATCGCGTACCCCCGCCATCGGTCAGCGCCACCGTTTCATCGTCGACCAGGTAGGCGTCCTGGCCGAGATGTGCGCGGGTGATTTCATCGGCCCCGGCGCTGTTCTTCACCCGGTGCCATCCATGGCGGCACTCCACGGCGGTCTCGCCATCAACCGCGCCGCCAACCACGTGCTCTTGGGCGATTCCTCGTGCCACCAGGCCGGTGCCCTCGGCCGCCGCCTGGGCGAACCCAGTGGCGGTGTCGACCACCACGATTCCGCCCGCAAAGACTTCCGCACCCGCAGCCAGTGGCTCAAAGGTGAACACGCCTTCGCGGAACGGGGTGCTACGGTCTTTCGTCAACATGATGTACTCCCGTTACTTATCGGAGGTGCTGCCGGCAGCCGGCTTATAGCCGGGCTTGCTCTTGGCGTACTCTTCCGGATCAATGCCCATGGAACGGCACACGGCCAGTTCCTCCGCATCCAGGCCGTTGTCATCGACCTGGGTCGTCACACCATTGGTTTGAGTGCTACGCAGTGCCGCAATGGGTTGAGCGGTCTCCAGGTAAGCCTTCAACGCCTGGATGTCCTTCTTGCCAAGGTCACGGGCCCACTGTTCCTGCGCCTTCAAAAGTCGACCGTCTTCCAACCCCTCGCTCACGAGTTCGTCAAGCTGGTTGGAGTTGAACTGCCCGGACAGCGCCGCCAGTTCGGCACGGAGGTCTTCAACCACCTTCACCGATACGTATTTGGCCGGATCCGGGGTCTCTCCTCCCTGGGTGCCGCCGGATTTGAGGGTGGCCACGCGTGCTTTCAGCGCGTCCAGACCAGCGCCTTCTTCCGCACCCAATTCCTGGCGCAGTGCCGTCAACATGGCCACGAAACCCGTGTTGTCGGCCGTGACCTTTTTCAAAGCCGCAATGGCGTCGTCTTCGGTGGTGTTCGGTTCCAGGCCCAGGGCCTCGATCAGCATCTTCAGCAAATCCACGGGGTGTTCCTCCGTTGGGTGATGGATTGACCGCATGGCAGCCAGCGCCTGCATCCCGTCCAGGCCGGGATAGTTGGTGACGGCAGCCATTTCTAAGGTCAGAACGTCCCCCGTGCCGGGGGCATACTGGAAAACCGGGGATAGGTAGCGGTACTCGCCGGCCTGGATCATCTCCCGAGCCTTGGCGGTCCACTCAATCTTCGCGAACAACCCTTGGCCTTCACGCCACTGCAGCTCATTGATCCAGCCGGCGGCCGGCGCGGGCACGCCGTTCACCTCGGCGTGCAGCGTCTGGTGCTCGTAGTCCACCACGGCGGCGTTCACCCGCCGACTGAACTGAGCAATCAGAGTGGCGGCGAGAGTCGCATCCAGGCGCCACGCCGGCGCATCGACCGGACGGCCATCTCGTGCCGAGAACGTGCCCGCTGGCAGGATCTGCTGCCATTCCCCCGTGGAGCTCTGCAGATCGAACACGCAGGCCGCCACCACCGGGCAGCCCGTTTGGGCGGTCGGCTGAGCGCTACAGACAGCGAGGCGCGAGGGTTGAGTTGTCCGAGATATCGTTTCCATGGTGGCCATAATGGGACCGGCCACCGACGGCGTCTTTTGAACGAGGGCAAAATTTGTCGGGAGGCGGATTTCCGGACGCGGAATGGCGCATCGCCCCGAAACGCACCACGCAAAGGGGGCAACGGCGTTTTATAAACGTTTTATCAGTGGAAAGCGGCCGGTGACCGCCATGGTTGTACCGGCCAGGGGGCGCCAGAGGCCTTACAGGGCCTCTCAGCGCGTCAACGCATTGGCGAGGTAATCCTGGGTGATATCCAAGATGTGGTTGTCCTGATCGTCGTTCGTGCCGAGCCACGGGCGGGCCGGGATCCGGATCATGTAAGCCTTCACCTTGGCGCTTTGGGCGAAGTCGCTCTTTGACCGTTTAACGAAACGGTTGCCCACCTCGCCGTTGCGAGTACGCCGGAAGTAAAGCTCGCGGACCGAAGCCGCCCGCTGTATCTCTGCGCCGAAATGTTGGGCGGCACCGTAGGGCCGGTCAGTACCAAATTCCAAACCCGTGTCGTCGTACTGACCGCGCAGCGTTCCGGATAGGTATCCCCGAAGGGTCAGGATCCGATTGCGGTTCCGGTGCTTCCGACGTTGATAGGCCGGCGACAACGGTGCCCACGGCGTGCCGTCAGGCGCTGTCTGCGCCCGGAATCTCGCCCGGTGGATCCGAGTCAGGTATTCAATGATGCTCTGAAACAGCGGGGCGGGATTATCCAGGCGCTCGATGGCTGTCCCCAGCGCCGCCGATGCCTCCGCGTGATCCCATTCGATTCTGGCGCCTGCCATGGAAACCTCCTAAACTGGTCCTACGGTTGTTGCATGTGCTGCCCCCGGCGGCTGGGCCACCAGGTGCACCAACTGCCCACGTGAGCCGGCGCGTGGGATCACTCCTCTCTGCGGTACAACCGCACCCCCACCCGCAAATCATCCAAGCTGCCGGACTCCAAGGCGAACGTGGTGATCCCCGACCACCCCGACTCGCTCCATTCAAAGACGGCGAGCGCCGGGACGTCCTCACCAGGCAATAGGAACTGAGCGATATAGCGGCGGCGGACCACCGCCGTTTTGCGCGCGGCCTGGTATTCGACCCGCACCCAGATCTCGTCCGGGCTCAGCACCGCATCGGCAAGGATCCGCATGTACCGCCCCCGGCCATTCTTGTCTGCCTTGAGCCGCCCAGTACGGCGCTGCTCGAACAGATCCCGGCCCACGACCAGTGGTTCTCCAATCACATCTCGAACGACGCGCGGCTCGTCGAGGCTCGCACCAAATTCATCCAGGAAGGCGCCGGCATACTCTTCATCAGTGAGACCGCCGGGGAGAAGGCGGCTTGCCGGCGCGTGGCGCGGCGCTGGGAGCGGATCCGATGGTCGGCGGTTGGGCAGCCCCTCGCCGCCCACGGAACCGGGCAGCGGCGGATCCGGACGCTCGGGAGGAACCGCACTGTCCAGGCGGCTTCGACCGGGTGCGTGTTCAAAGCCGGGATCGATTCCGGCCGGAACACGGACGGTCCGAGGGCCATCTGGACTGTACTGTCCGATGACCCGCTCCTCCCATTCGATCGTGGGCGCCTCATCCGGTCCCGTCTTGCCAAGGTCCGTGAGATCCCGCTCAGCCAGTCCGGTCACCCAACACTGGCACCCCCACGCATTGATCGGGAAATGGGTTCTCCACCATGGATGCCCCGCAGGCAGCACCAGACCATCCCACGCCAGGTGCAACTCACGGGGGTGCTCCACGGCATCGCTATGGTTGTATTGCCAGTACGGCAGCGCCTCGCGGTTCTCCCAAAGCTGCTGATAGCGGCCAGCCTGGTAACTGGAGAACAGGTTGGTCTCGAAGATGGTACGGCTACGCCATTCCCGGCCGCCGTTGTAGTCCCAGCCATGCCGGGCCACGATGTCGTCGAAGTCACGCCGAAAGGTTTCCAGCGTTCCGCCATTCGCAATGGCGTTTTCCACCGCCTCTCGGAAGTCCGTCACCAGGGCGTCACGGTTGGCACCGGCGACCATGAAGGCCCAGTCGTGCTCCTGACCGTAGATGTCCGTCCAGGCATTGGTAGGGACATTCAATTTGCGCTGGAAAAACTGAATCTGCTCCTGGAACGGTACGGATCCGTAACTAGCCGAAGGCATCCGGATTTTCCTCCGTGACTTCATTGCGACCGGCCAGGTGGGCGGCCGCCAAGGCCTGGGCCATTACTTGGGCGTATTCGTCCAGGGTAAGGTTCGGATAGATCTCCAGCAGCCGCTCGCTCAGTTCCTCCAACGAATTGACCTGAGCCAGGAGCCCGCGGATCTCGTCGATCCATCCGTTCGTCACGGTTTCCACCCGCGCCCGCGCCATCGGCATCATCTGCACCGGCGGTGCTGGTACGCCGGATGACGGCTGGGCCCGCAGAGCCGCTGCACCTGCAGGGCTTTCCCCGCGCGGTTTCCGGGCGAGGATCGGTTGGCCCGCCTCTGGCTTCGGGATGCCCAGCCGCTCTTGCGCCCAATCCCTGGGGATCTCCAGCCCGACATCGACCAGGCGTGGCAACGCGACAGCATAGGTTTTGATGTCCTCAGGTTCGCTCAGATCGAACACGAACTTCGGGCAGCGACGGTAGCTGTCGATGGGCGCATTGAGCACCACCATGGGCCAGATCAGATCTCGCGTGATTGTTCGGGCCACCTGCCGCGCATCACCTTCCAGCAGGTCACGACGTACTTCCTCATGGACATTACCAAGCGCGTTGGTGGAGGTTTTGCCATCGGCCTGGCTGGTCAGGGTGCCGCCGAGGATGGCCTTGGATTGGGCCTTGTCGCACCAGTTGATCATCAACTCAAAGGGTTGTCCGTTTCCCTTCACTGCCTCATGGAACTCCACCTCCATGCCGGCGGGAATGATGCCGCTGGCACGGTGTCCGATGCTCAGCAACGCCCGCAGCAGTGTCCGTTTTTCCTTCTCGGTGGCACCACTGTTGTACTTGCCCAGGCGCACCGGAATGCCATACGCCTCCAGGAACTCCGCCAGATCGCCGACGCTGTAGTTCTTGAACAGGTAGGGCCAAACCAGGGCACGAAACAACGCGGACCGTTCGATCAGTCCACTCTTGGCCTTGTGAACGTGGGTCACCCAACCGAACGGCTGCAGCGGTTCGCCGTCGGGGTGGTTGGTGCGTAAACGCATCTCCTGGCGGTACCCATTGTGGATGCGGAACATCGCCTGGGGCCGGTGCGTGATGGAGTCAGGTAGCCACAGCCCGTCGGCCCGGTGCCATTCGATTTCCTGACACACAAACCCCTTGCCGATCGCATCAGTGAGGTCGAACAGCGTTTCGTCCCAATCCTCCAGCTCGGCCATCCAGCCGGTGACGGCCTCGGTCAGTTTCTTTTCTTGGGCGGTGGCGTTGGGCGGCGGATCGATGCGCCAATCCAGGCCGAGCAGGCCCCGTCGACGCTTGCCCATCTCCGCCATGATATGGGTGTCCTTTTCCTCCATGTCCTCAAACAGCTGATACTGGGCCGCGATATCGCCGTCTTCCGCCTGCTCCAGGATCGTCGACAGCTTTGACGGCGTGAGCCCCTTGCTGGGGTGGTCGTTGAAGCGCGTGTTCAAGCCGCCGGCCTTGGACGTCTGCGGCGTCTTAAGGTCCTGCGGTTTCACCAGCCGGTTGGCCAGTGCCGCCAGTCTCGCCATTACCATGCTGAGTGCTCCTCCATTGGCAAATCGCTGTCGTCGTCCAGCACGTTGTCATACCCTCGGCTGGAGCGAGGCACCTCGGTAAATTCCATCGGGGATACGTTCATATGCGCGGCTCGCGCCGCCATCACCAGCGCCACCGCGAAGTCGCCATGACGCTTCGCTTTACCGGACTGGGATTCCAGGTCTTTCTGTCGGCCTTTATCGATGCTGGGGATCCCGTTGACGACCTTGATACTCAGCAGGTCATCCAGAATGGACTGATGCCGTGGCACCTCCATGTTGAAGGCCTCAAACTCGCCCTTCAGTTTGGGCATCCATTCGTGATACCAGGACTGGCTGATGTCCACCTGGTCCACCATGTTGCTGCCGAATTCCAGCGCTGCCTGTTCCGCCAAATACCCGCCGTTGCCGGTGGCATCAAACGCCGAGCCGCAGAAGTTGGGAAGGCGTTTCATGATGTAGAACAGCACCTGACGTTGCTGCTCGTAGGTCAGATTGCGCAGCTCCACCACGAAGGGAGCCCGCTTGCGCAGATTCGCACTGATCGCGAGTGGGACAAAGACGGTCAGGTCGCCTTTGCGGGCGAAGTCTTCCCCAAATACATGGCGGTGGCTCTTGTTGAGCCGTGCCAATACCGGTGCCAGGTACTCCTCACACCAGCTGTCGATCTCAGCCTCACGTTGGGCCTGTGGCCATCCCTCGAAGCCGCTAGGCGCTTCATATCGGAAGATGGGGATGGACCGATCCGCGACCATCGCCGCCTCGATCAGGATCCGACTCAGATAATTGCCGCCGGATCGCTTCGGCACGCAGCCGTATTCCTCATCCGCGCTTTCCGGGTTCGGGGCGTTCTTGTACAGGTCATCCCGCCATTTCTTCTCGGCCTCTGGTGACCACGGTTGGCCGGTGACGTAACAGATCCGGCGATACAAGCCTTCAGCAATGGCTTCGTCCAAGGTGATGCGGTGAACACTGTAGTCCTTGCGGCCTTCTCGGGCGTCCTGGATGTACTGATTGAAGGCGTTATCCACGCCGTTATGGGTGCTGATCAGGCGTACCTTGTTTCCCCACATGGTGAGCGCCAGCGCGGCCTTGAGCAGCTCCTCCAGGGATTCGTGAAAGGCGGCTTCATCAATGACCACATCGCCCTGCAGGCCCCGCAAGTTGCTGGGGCGCGATGACAGCGCCTGAATCTTCCGGCCAGTTTTGGGAAACCGGATCATGTAGGTCAGGATTTCTTCCTTCTTGCCGTCATCCCAGAACGTTTGCTCATAGACATCGGCCTCGGCCAGCTCATTGAACGCCCGGGCGAACAACGCACAGGCGGCAATGTACTCCAGCGCCATCTCCTGTTTACTGCCCACGTAGAAGGTGTTGCAGCCACCACGTCGCCGGGGCTTCGCGGCGTTCATGACATTGCGGCCTGCCTCCGCCCAGGTCAGACCGGTCCGACGAGACTTCTCGGCGATCATGATCTGGCTCAGGTCCTCGAACCAGCGCTGTTGGTACGGCAGAAACACCGGCTCGTTGTCCGGCTGAGCGTCGACCATCTCCTGCGGCACGTCCACCCCGTACAGCGCCATTTCTTCCGCCAAGTCGATCTTGCGGGGCGTTCCGGTGGGCTCCATCACTCTCTCCCCAGCAGGATCCCTTTGATCCGGCTTTCCAACTGCTCGCTCATACCATCGCTGCCACGCATCTCCTCCAGCCGCTCCTGCTGTTCCTGAAGCAACTTGTCGCGGGCTTCCTTGGCGATCTGCCGGCGCTCTTCCATGCTCGCCTTACGGGCATGCAGCACGTCCTTGGCGGCGCGGGCCAGCTTTCGGACCGCATCAATGTCGACCTCTTCCTCGGACTGTGCGGAGAGCGCCGCATGGGTGGTCAGGGTAGTGATGGACTGCACCATGAGGGCACCGGCGCGCTCGTCAGGATTCTCGCCCAGTTCCGATACCAACATGGCGGCCAGATCCTGCTGCTCCTTCGCCCGGCGTGTCAGTTCATCGAACTGCTTGCTATATCGACCAACCGAAGACCGGCTGGGATGGTCGACGCTGGGGAACCGTTCTTTCAGGTCCGCAATCAATTCATCCAACGTCATGCGGCCTTCGCGCAGACGTTTCTCGATGTGTGACCGAACCTCGGCCGGCATTTGCTCGATACTGGACTTACGGCCCATGTCAGGCTCCTGGTCTGCGCACGCCCGGTACGGAGGCACGTCCAGCGGCGATATCCGCGCCACGTTCGGTCAGCTTAACCAGCATCACGGCATCCATGTCTTCCACCTCGGCGAGACCTTGCTCATCGAGCCAGTGCAGTTCTGTCTTCACCTGGTCTCGGGAGGCGTTATGGCCGTACTGGCGAAGAAGACCGGCCAGCACCGAACTGTTGGCACTGTACGCCGGCATTTCACACAGAATGCGCAAGATCACCAGGCGCTGGTCCTCGCGCAGGAAATTCGCGTACTTGCTGCTCATTGGCGGTCACCTGTGCTTCAGAAGGTAGTCGTTAACACGATCCAGATTCTTGGCGACGGGAATCATGCTTTCCGCTATGCCGCCTAACCGGGCCTCCAAGCCCGCCAATCGCTCCACCAAATTGGAGAGCTGATCGGTGGTGGGGACAGATTTCATCGCCGTCTCCAGAGCGATCAACCGGGAGCGCATTTCCAGCACTTCCGTGGCCCGGGCGGATTGGCGCCCGATCAACCAGGCGTAGATCCCCACCAACACGGTCAAAATCCATTGCATGTTCGAGAACGAGAACGTCAGCTCCCCGAGTTCCATCTACTTTTCCCCCTGCATCTGATATTCGTACTGCTCGTACTTCAGCCCCGCGCACTCGCCGTAAAGGTCATACATCTGTTTCAGCACGACCGGGCACTGATTTGGATCATTCGTCGGATACGGGATCCGAGCGCTGCAGGGCACCGTCGAGACCGCCGGTTGCGGCGTCGACAGCCCGCTGTCGGGCGGCGGTGAGGATGTGCACGACACGGTCGCTATAGCGCACAGCAGCACGCAGCTCGGCGTTTTCAGCGAGTGCATCTTTCAGCTCCTGAGTGGTGGTCTGGTCCTGCCGGTATCGCTCCGCCAGGAGTTTGGACAGCCGCACGCTGGCCGCTTTCGAATCGACCAGTAGCGTCTTGTGAGTGGCTAGCGCCTCGGTTAATGCGGCCAGAGTGGCCTGGTTGGCTTGCGCTTCGGCTCGGCCTTTTCCTTGCTTGTAGCCGATGCCGTATCCCCCACCTGCGGACAGAATGGCGGCCACCAGGATGGCGATGATCCAGCGCGCGATCATGGGCAGACTCCCGTGCCCCAGCCGGCCCGTTCATACAGCGGGGACCAGCGGAGCAAGATCCGCCGGGGGTAGTCTCGGTTTTCCCGGAACGCAGCGGCGGAACGGCCCGCGTTGAACCGCTCCACCGAATCAAACCACGCCAGCGGATCGGCCCCCTTAGCCGATGCCAGCCGTTTGTCGCGGAGGATCCAACCGAGACCGCCGTTGTAGCTCGCAAGCGTCATGGCCCAGCGGTCGCAGACGTGGGTGGCGTGGATCCGGTCATAGAGCCAGCGGTCATACAACACCAGCGCTTGTAGCGCCCAACTCGGGTTATAGGGCTGACGGTCTCCCAGGTACGCCGGATACAACTCCGCGAACCAATCCGACGTGTCCGGCATGAACTGCGCGAGCCCCTCAGCGCCGGCCCATGACCGAGCGTCAGAACGCCAGGCGCTTTCTTGGTGAACCTGAGCCGCCAGCGTAGCGATGGGAGCATCCAGGCCCCAGTGGGCATGGGCGGCGCGGGTCAGCAGGCGCTGGTATTGCAGCGCCTCCCGAGGGACGACATCGGCGTAAGCCGGCTGGCAGGCACTGACCAGCAGCACCATGGCGACGATCAGCCCGCGCATGTTAGAGCCCCAGCGTCAGACCGAGGATGCAGGCCAGCACGACCAGGGCACGCCGCACCATTGCCGCAGCACAAGGCACGGCCTGGGTGCCTCGGGCAAACGTATGCGGTCGCGCATAGGGGAACAGGGTCCGGTCAATCCAGTAGCCGAGCACCGCACCCATCGTGACCAGCGACGCTTTATACAGGACAACAGGCAACTGCTGCGGTTGGATCAGAGCGATAACAACCAGCAGCCCTATAGTGATGACCAGCCATTCTGTGAGGCGGGGGAATCGCATGACGCTCTCCGTTCGGTGGGTCCGAAATAACTACGCCCCCATGATGGGGGCGCAGCCCGTGAGCGTCTTTTGAACGAGGGCAAAATCAGTCGCGGCGGAGCACCAGGTGCTGGCTGGTGCAGTCAGATGTGGAGACCACTCCCATAAAGGCGTTCAGTTTTACCGCGCATTTCTCGACATTCAATCCATCACGGCCGTCGCTGGAAATATTGGTCACATACGGACCAGCCGTGGTACATCCCCCAGTAAAAATGGCAAGCGCCAGAAGTACTACCTTTTTCACATCGTTCTCCTTGGTTTTTAGATATCGCTATTTCAGGGTGCCAGGCGTGTTGATCACCTGTTGCACTCGGATCATTTTTCCAGTGCCAGAAAACAAAACAGACGCCTGCTGGATGGCGGTATTCACTGATGTACCCCGTGCTTTCGACTCGACGTACTGCCACACATAGAGCTGGTTGCCGTCCTGTAGAGTGACGATCTGTTGTGGTTCGCCGAGGATAGCCCTCGCGTCATCGGTGGTGGTTACTCCGGGCTGTAGCTGTTGTACCGCATCAGCATTAAATTGAGCCCCGGAGGTTGCCGTAGCGCACCCGCCGAGCAGCAGCACGCTGAAAAGAGCAGTCGCCAACAGCCTTATGTTCAGTCCCTTGATCATGTTTTATCTCCTGCCGCGTAACCGCAACAGCTCAGCGTCGAGCTGTGTGATCCGTGCCCGGCAATCATTCTGAAGGCCTTGGGCCGCCGAACGCCGCAGAGTCCAGAGCCCGGCGGCCGCCAACATCACGGCCACCACCACCGCATAAAGCCACAGCGGCAGCATTTCGTCGAGGCGTGGCATGCCGTCTGCCGGCAGCAGCAGCACCGTCCAATCCCGGCCACTTAACTCAAGAGTCCGCCATACGCTCCAAACGATCATCGCAACCAAACTGAGGAACGCGCTGGCAAAGATAAAAAACGGTGTATTGACCCATTCAGAGCATCGCGCCCACCACATGTCTCTCTTCAACGAGGATCTGCGGTCTCGCAATTCCGTTTCAGAAAGAGCATCTGCACGCAACGAAAAGTGATCGTCGCTTTCGTTCAATACCAGGCTCAGAGAAGGAGTAGGCTGATCGCTCAGGATGCGCATCAGCTTGGCCAGGTCCTCCGCGCTCCCAAAATGCAGGTGAACTTCGTTGTAATCCCGCCCCGCAACCCGATTGAAGTTACCGGTGACTTCCATGGCTTTGCCCCCTGTCAGTAGGTAAATAGGGTTTCACTTTAGAAAAGTGAACCCGATCACAGTATGCCGCCCATCCGCGCCAGCCGACCGCTTGTCGAATGCCAGCCAAAACGGAAAACGTTTTCCGCTTTGTAACTGATTCCCGTTCTTATTTTTCGCCTTCTTTGTAATCCCGGCCAGCAACCCGGTTTCCCCGGCCGGAGACACGGACACCAGTCTTCGACTCGCCGGAAAGCAATGCCGAAAGCAGAGCCTTCCGTTCCTTTGCTGGCATCCCCCGATAGTGCTCTAGAAGCAACTCTTCGTCTGGTGCCATTTCTGGCACATCGCCATGGCGCCCCGTTACCAGGTACATCACATCCAGACCGGCCCCAGCCCACACACCAAGGGCATCGGCATCAGGGGAGGCAGTACCGCCCTCCCAACGAATCAGGGTTCGTTTGGACGCACCGACCATTGAGGCGAATTCCGTCTGGGTGAGGCCCAAGCGCTCACGCTCCTCTCGGAGTCGAGCGCCGAGTGTCATATTTGTCATCAATGCACCTTGACAGGTGACAATAATGTCACCATGATCCACCTAGAATCATACTGTAATTCAAGGAGCCGCCACCGCCATGGCAACCCCTAAAGCACTGACCCCGGAGCAGGTCAAAAAAACCCTGAAGCAACGTGGTATCACGATCACCCAATGGGCGCAGAACCACGGGTACCGTCGGGACGCCGTTTACCGCGTCCTGAATGGAATCGACAAGGCCCACTACGGACAGGCGCACGAGATTGCCGTCGCACTCGGCATCAAACGGCAGGCAGCCGCATGATCAATGCACGCCTGACCGCGCCCATGCTCCGCCGGCCTGTAGTAGCCCGTACAGCACACTTATTGGCTGGAGAACGTCGGGAGAAATACCAACGTCATCTCCTACATTTGCCCTCTGGTACAGCTCTCGCCGTTCTCGCCAACGAGGTTCGAGGTCCTGCAGCACAGCGGGAGTTCGATGACTCATCACCTGCAGAACGTCGTTCAGCGCAGCGCACACGCCTTGAGCCCAGTCATCAGTCGCGGAAAGCTCCGCTTCCAGCTGCTCCATGCGGGCGTTCAATGCGTCCAGATTGTCGGCCATGGGGCCCCTCCGTCATCCGATTCATGATGCCGGAATTTGGACATAGAGCAACCCCGTTTCACCAGATGCAAAACGGTTTTTTGTTTGGCACCTCCAGCCAGACGAGACGCCGGGGACTTTCCAATGTCGCCTAGAGTTTGGAAACGCCGGATACCCACAAGCCTCAGACAGGCGTTCGAGTGGTGTAAGGACTATGCGCGTGACGTCCACAACCTCAGCGTCCCTCAAATCGCCGAAGGTATGGGGGTGGCGGATCACTGGCGTCTTTATAAGTGGATCGCGGGTGCCAATATGCCGGCGGTCAAAGTCACCGCGTATGAGCGCTGTTGCGGTATCAATTTTGTCAGCCGTTATCTGGCCGCAACGGGTGGACGCCTAGTTGTTCAGATCCCTACCGGAAAGACCTCTTCCGCCCAGGATGTATTGGCTCTGCAGGGAGAGGTTACCGACGCAATCGCCGCGCTGATCGATTTCTACAAAGGAAAAGCTGAGGCCACCCAGACTCTGGCGAAAATCCAAGGCGCTATGGAGGGCCTGGCCTACCACCACAGCAACGTAGAGCAACACAGCACCCCTCAATTGCCTTTCGACACCGAGATGGAGGACGACTCATGAATGTTATCCCGTGCAAGCTGCGCCCAGGCGACCCGCTCATTGTGAACGGGCCGGACGGAAAGGAATATCGCGCGACGTTTATCCAGCGGTACCCAGAGCACGACCTCAACAAGCTGCACTCCAACGACTGGGAAGGCCTCCCCGATGTCGACGAACTGGGCTTCGTCAACTTGTCCGACGAATGCCTGATTCGGCGCTCCCGCCTCGCTCCCGAGTCAGACCAGGAGGCCGACGGTGACCGATAAACATACCTCGCTCCACAAAGGCTTCCGCGTATTCAAGGCCCTGCGTGGACACACCCTCAGCGGCATGAGCAACCAAGAGCTGTGCCGCGCAACCGGCCTTAACGCCTCGGCCGTGACGCGCATCATGCAGGCGCTCATCGACGAGGGGTTGGCGGAAAAGCGGTCGGATGGGCGTTTCTCGCTCAGCGTTAGCACCCTGCAAATCGCCCAGGCCCATGCGCTGGAGATTCAGCGTGCACAGGACCGCATTAACGAACTGGGCCACCGCATATCCACCGGCCTGCAGTAAAGGAGCGCCTCAATGAGCACAAAAACCGATGTGGCCGAATTCCAGGCCCACAGCCAGTTGATCAGCGACCTGTACCTTGACGGCCAGCCCTATGACCGGCGGCGAGTGGTGAATGAAGCGAGGTTCTGTCTGGAGCAGAGCGCCACCGCGATGCTGGAGACTGGTAAACGGTTGATCGTCCTCAAGGAGAACGAACCCTTCGGCGACTTTGTGACCATCCTCAATCAAGAACTGGGCATGGACGATCGGATTGCTCGGAAGATGATGCAGGCAGCGGCTAAGTACCTTTCTCCCAAACTGGAGAGCAAGAGCAAGGCCCTAGCCGCCCTGGGTAAGTCCAAGCTCTACGAGCTGATGATGGAGGACGACGACGAACTGGTCGCTCTCTCAGAAGGCGGCACCGTTGCCGGATTGGAGCTGGATGACATTGACCGCATGAGCACCCGCGAGCTGAGAAAGGCCCTGCGTGATGCTCGGGCGGACGACGCCGCAAAAGACCAGGTCATTGCCGACAAGAACAAAAAGCTCGACGAGTTGGCGACGAAGAAAAAGCGCCTCAAGCCCTCGACGCCAGATGAAGACAGCAAGGCCATTCGGCTGGAGGCCGCGGATCTCTGTTTTCAGGCAGAGGCCCTGGTTCGAGGGCAGGTCCGCGAGGCGCTGATGGCGGTCCTGGCCCACGGGAACGACAACAACATCGACGTTGACGCGTGGCTGGCTGGCCAACTCGACCAACTCGACCAGGCATTGCTGGAAGTCCGGGATGCGGTTGGTATTCACCGCAGCGTTGAAGGAGCGCCCTGGGAGCAACAGGGGGACGCTGAATGAATCCCGCAATGACCGAACAGTTGCTGTCGGTCGCGGCGCGGGCCAGAGAGGCCGGCCACGGCCGCAAGACCGAGATCTATGCCGAAGCTGCCGAGGCGCTGGGCATCAGCATGGCGACGCTGCAGCGGCGGCTGAAAGCCGTCACCGACCGTCCCCGCCGCCGCCGCCGGAGTGATGCCGGCACCAGCGCGTTGAGCCACGACGACGCCCGGCAGATCGCGGCCTACCTGATGGAGAGCCAGCGCCGCAACGGCAAACGCCTGGCGTCCATTGAGGACGCGGTGGAGGTGCTGCGTGCCAATGGTCGGATCACCGCCGGGCGCGTCGATGAAGACACGGGCGAGTTCCGGCCGCTGTGCGCGGCGACCATTGGCCGGGCCCTGCGTGGCTACGGGCTACATCCGGAGCAGCTACGCCGCCCGTCGCCGAAGATGAAGCTGGCGAGCCTCCACCCCAACCATGTTTGGCAGATCGACCCCTCCCTCTGCGTTCTGTATTACCTCCCGACCCGGACGGGGCAGCGTCTGCAGGTGATGGACGAAACCCAGTTCTACAAGAACAAACCGGCAAACATTCGCAGGATTGAGCGGGAACGTGTGTGGCGTTACGTCATTACGGATCACACCAGCGGCGTCATCTACGTCCAGTATGTGCTCGGGGCCGAGAGTGGCCAGAACCTGGTCGATGCGTTCATCGGTGCCACGCAGAAAAGCGAGCATCCGGCCGACCCGTTCCACGGCATCCCCAAAATGGTGATGGTGGACCCAGGCTCCGCCAACACCGGTGCCGTATTCCGCAACCTGTGCCGCGCCCTGGGTGTTCATCTGCAGGTGAACGAGCCCGGTAAGCCGTGGGCGAAAGGCCAAGTCGAAAAGGCCAATGACATCGTCGAGCGCTCGTTCGAGCACCGAATGGGGCTGATGAAGGAGGCGCCGACGTCACTCGGAGAGATCAATGAAGCGGCGTGGCAGTGGATGCGCTGGTTCAACTCCGTCAAACCACATAGCCGTACCGGCCAGGCTCGGTATGCCGTGTGGCAGACCATCACGGCGGAGCAACTGCTCAAAGCGCCTGCGCCCAAGGTCATGCGGGACCTATCGTATCGGGCACCAGAACCCCGGAAAGTCCGTGCGGATCTGACGGTCAGCTACGGCGGGCAGACATTCCGCGTCGCTGATATCCCGGGTGTTGCCGTTGGTGAGCAGATCCTGATTACACGCAACCCGTGGAGGGACGACGCGGCGCAAGTGGTCTATGTCGATGATGAGGGCGCGGAGCGCATGCAGGTGGTCGAAGCCGAGCAGCGCAATCAATACGGTTTTGTCTCCGACGCCCCAGTCATTGGCGAGAACTACAAGGCCCACGCCGATACCCAACTGGACACCGAACGCAAGGCGGTCGAGCGCTTGGCTATGGAAGCGCCGACGGACCAGGACGCCGCTCAGCGCCGCAAGGCCAAGGCCGTTCCGTTCGGTGGCTCCGTCGATGCCATGAAGCCGGTCACTGACACCCAACTGCCAGATTACATCCCGAAACGCGGTACCGACCTGGACCTACAGGCTCCGACCGTGGAGGCCCTGCGCCTGAACCACGTCCAGGCCGCAAAGCAACTGCGTAGTCGCCTCGGCGATGAATGGCAGCCGGAGTACTTCCAATGGCTGCAGCAACGACACCCGGAAGGCGTGCCCGAGGATCAGTTGGATTCTATTGCCGAGGTACTGCAGCGCCGGCCGGTGGCGCCGCTGCGGATTGTGGGAGGTGACGCCTGATGTTGGTCCTGAAGCGAGAGCTGAAACGCCACGGTATCAGCCAGTCAGAGCTGGCCCGGGCCCTGGACGTGTCGCCGGCAACGGTGGCGCAGCTGGTAAACCACGGCATCTGGCCAAAGCGCCCGGCGCCGGAGCCCCTGAAAACCCGAATTACCGAGATCTTGAACCAGGACGGTGGCGATGTATCCGCCGATTTGTTCGAGGAAGACCGCGCCCCGGATAGCGGCCGGGGCGCGGCCCAATCACCAGACCGAAACACGCACACGCAAGAGAGCGACCTGGAGGACATCATGTTACTACGCAAACAAACCCTCTCACCAGAAGCGCGGCGGGCGTTCATGTTGGCGCGGGATCCCTTCGCCGAGGTGAGCAGCTCCGAAGACGTATTCCTGACCCGAGATTTCCGGTACGTGCGCGAGTCCCTCCGCACCACGGCTCGCCATGGCGGATTTATCGCCGTGGTGGGGGAATCCGGCGCCGGTAAATCCACGCTGCGCCGGGATCTGGCGGAGTGGATCCGGAAAGAGAACCAGTCGGTGATCATGATCGAGCCCTATGTGCTCGGCATGGAGGACAACGACGTCAAGGGCAAGACGCTGAAGGCAGCCCACATTGCTGAGGCGATCATGGCGGCTGTGGCGCCCAGGGAGCACGTGAAACGCAGCCCGGAGGCCCGGTTCCGCCAGGTGCACGCGGCCCTGCGAGAATCCCATCGGGCCGGTAACCGGCACGTGCTGGTGATCGAGGAAGCCCACGGGTTGCCGATCCCGACCCTCAAGCATCTGAAACGGTTTTTCGAGCTGGAGGATGGCTTCGCCAAGCTGCTGGGCATCGTGCTGATTGGCCAGCCGGAACTCGGCCAAAAGCTGGACGAACGCAACCCGACAGTCCGCGAGGTGGTCCAGCGCTGCGAGGTGGTGACGCTAGCGCCGCTGGACAGCGACCTGGAAGCCTACCTGCGCCACCGGTTCCAGATGGCGGACAAGCCGCTGGAAAGCCTCATGGACGGAACGGCAGTGGACGCGCTCCGGACAAAGCTCGCCGGGCGCGGCCAGTACTCCGTGCTCTATCCATTGGCGGTGCACAACGTCGTGACCGCCGCGCTGAACGAAGCCGCCGTCCTGGGCATTCCCCAGGTGACGGGCGATGTAATCGCGGGGGTGTGACATGGCCAAGTACGTCATCACGCTCGAAGACGCCGGCAGCGGCACCCTGATTGATGTCCAGCAGGACGACAGTGTGAGCGATATCCCTGGCAATCAGGGGGCGCGCCATATCGTCCTGGGACTGATGGTTTCCAGCAATGCGCTGCTCTCTGTAGGGCGCGCGCTCACCCGTCATGACGATATTCAGCCCATCCACCGCTCAACCAAGGTCCATTGATTGAGGAGGTCCCATGCGTCTGGAAACGGAGCAACTGGAGTACTGGGGTAACCGGTTCATGCGGCATGGCCTGAATCGCTATATGACGTTCGCCGCCTTCATGGTGAACCCGCGCAAGTACTGGATAGAACTGATGGGCGGCCCGTATCGGCCGCCCACCAGTGCCGCGCAGCGCATCGCGCAATCAGGGCAGGGCCTGGAACTGGCTATGGAGCGCCTGGAAGCGCAGGTCGACCACCTGCGCCGGATCAATAACGGGCATCCCTACGAGCAGCTCAAGCATCACGCGAACGGGAGATAGAAATGGGGAGTTTCGCGCATCGAAAACAGGCGGAGAAGCTGCGGAATGACATCGCGGCTTATTTGGCCCGTGGAGGAACAATCACCGAGGTGGCTCCGGGGCAGTCTGGCGAGAAAACCACCTATGGTCGGCTGAACTGTTCCACTGCAAATGCAGCCAAGGCCAGGCTGAACGGCCAAAAGGCCTGTGGCCGTCAAAAACAAGGGAGCAGGTAGTGATGGACAAGGAAAAGGTGCTGCGCCGGATCCAGAAATGTCTGGCTTTGGCAAAAAGCAGCAATCCGAACGAGGCGGAAACGGCATTGCGCCAGGCGCGCAGGCTGATGGAGCAATACAACATCGAGGAAGGAGCTGTAGCCGCCCTGGATGCCAGTGAGGTGCTGCAGGCGACAGGCTGTAAAGGTCAACCACCACATTGGAAGTGGCACCTGGCCTATGTGGTCGGGGAGGCTTTCAGCTGCAAAGTGGTTCTACGTCACGGGTTATTTGACTCTCACTTTGCCTACATCGGTACATCTCTATCTCCCAAGTTGGCCCAGTACGCTTTCGAGGTTCTGGAACGGCAATTAGTTAAAGCCAGGCGCGAGCATGTGGCCGGGCTGAAACGCTGCAAACTGGCGACCAAACGCCGGCGCGGGGATGTCTTCGCAAATGCCTGGGTGGACGCTGTCGCGATGAAGGTACAAGCCTTTGCTGGCATGAATGAAGAAACCCAGCAGGCCATCGACGCCTTCATCAAAGAGCACCACCCCGACCTGAAAACTGCCGAGTCAAAGCCCCGCAAGGCGAAAGCCAATGATGACCGATCCGCATGGGACGGTCACCGTAGTGGCCGCTCCGCAACTCTAAATCATGGTGTGGCCGGCCAGGACGGGCCGGCGCGCCTTCACCAAGCAGGAGAGTGAAATGGGTACCCATGCTGTTCCTGAAGGCTATATGAAAAACGCCCAGGGCCACCTGGTGCACGAAGACAATGTGGAAGAGGTGGACCTGGTTCGCGACGATCTGGTCCGCAACCTGGTGGCTCGCGGCAAGCTGATACAGGGCGACATCAAGAAATATCGCAACGATGCGATGTCAGAGGTGAGGAGCTTCATCGAGTTGGCGGCGTCCAAGTACGACGTCGCGCTCGGCGGGAAGAAGGGCAACGTCAGCATGACCAGCTACGACGGGACCCGCATGATCAAGGTTCAAGTCGCCAATCTGATTCGCTTCGATGAACGGATCCAGGCCGCTGAGCAGTTGATCAATGAGTGCCTGGGAGAGTTAACCGACCACCCGGGCATTCCCAGTGACCTGAAAACCATCGTCGCGAATACGTTTGCCAGAAACTCACAGGGGCAGCTCAGCGTAACCAAGGTTATTGGTCTGCTGCGCTGGGACATCAAGCACCCCAAATGGCTGAGAGCGATGGATATCATCCGTGATGCCATGCAGGTGGTGGGCTCTGCGGAGTACATCCGCCTATATGAGCGTGATACCCCAGAAAGCCAGTGGAAGGCCATTCCCCTGGATATCGCGAAGCTGTGAGGGGGCGTTATGGCTACAGATAACTGCCAGGAAGTGCCGATGAGCGCGTCTCCTCTAACTGAGCGCGAAGCCATGGAGCTGGAAGTGCACCTGTCGGATCTGGCGCGATTCCTCGGTGCCCCAGGGGATTGGGGGTATGCCAGTAAATTAGGGCAGTTCACCAAAAGCACCCATCAGATGCTGGCTGAGCTGCGGATCAACATGGAGCAACAACAAGGAATGGGGGGAAACCATGGCGATTAAACGCCTGCAGGACGAGCTACATCGATTGGAAGCGCTGGAGCTGCGCGAGATCTTGGATCAAATGGCCAGCCACAACACGCCAAAGATCTCTATGGCGTTCAACGATGACAAGGGCAAGCCAGTGCTCGCGGTGGTGCTGCTTCACGGGAAAGACACGCAGCACTACCTGGACGCGCTGGCCAAAGTCGAAGTGCCTGATGAGGAGAAGGACGATGGAAACTGGGACTGATCAGCCGGCATCAACAGTTCCTGAGTATCTGGATCCAACCAGTAATAACGGGGACCTGCGCCCCGATGCCGAGTTTCGTCGGGGTTGGAATGCCTGTCGTGAGGCTATGATCGCCAGCTCGAATCCCCGCCCTAACGGCGTGTGTCCTCACGGTGTGAGTGGCGTTCACGAATGCAAATGTTGTGCTGATGAGGTACCCGCGCACATCGCTAGAGCTGCTGTAGAGCGCGATCTGGCCACCATGAATGCTGGTGATCTTCATGGATTGCCAAACCCTGACGATTACACCAACCCCTTAGACAGGGAACTGGCTCGCCGCATCGGCAAAGACATTGCGAGGCGTCGAAAAAACACCGTCATCCAGGATGAGAAGGGCCAACAATGCAAATAGGCCGCTGCCCGATCTGTCATCATCGGTTGGACCTGCAGGCCATGGCTCAGGACGAGGCCAGCAGTGCGCTGCTGGGACTACTGGCGCGCCTGTCGACCCCCCTGGGCCACGCAGTACTCGGCTACCTAGGGCTATTCCGCGCTGAACATCGGGACCTCGCCAACGACCGGGCTCTGCGCTTGGCTCAGGAAGTCCTCGATCTGACCAGCGACCAGCATCTCCTGACAGCCGCCCTGGTCGAGACCACCGAAGCTATCCGGTCAAAACGCCAGACCGGCGACCGGCGACCGCTCAAAAACCACAACTATCTCGGCCAGGTGATGCAAGGGGTCGCTGATCGCGTGGGCCAGGCAGTCCCCAAGGCCACGGAGCAACCCCATTCGCATCAGAAGCAACCGGTGCACGCTGACAGCATGGATGCATGGAGGCGCCAGATGGAGCGCCTTGGCCGAGATCCCGACAAGCTGCTCGGAGGTGGCCAATGAGCGACTCAGCGGGGGACATCCGGCGGCGGGAGCTGGCTCAGATCCACATCGCCCGTAGTGAGCTGGGCATGGACGAGGAAACCTATCGCCTGATGCTGCATGACACGGCAGGCGTGACCTCATCCGCTGATCTGACACCAAGGGGCCGATCAAAGGTGCTCGCAAGGATGCGGAAGCTCGGCTGGAAGCCTAGGACCGCGCGCCGTCCACGGCGACGCATCACGGCTCAAACGCCTCAGGATCGAATGATCCGGGGCCTCTGGTTGGAATTGGCCGACCTGGGGGCGGTCCGTGACCGTTCTGAAGGCGCATTGGGTCGGTACGTCGCTCGCCAGACCGGTATTGACGCCCAGGACTGGATATCAGGGGAGCAAGCTGAGCAGGTGATCGAATCACTCAAGGCTTGGCGCAACCGAGTTAAACGCCAGCAGCAAGGGGGTAGCAATGACTCGCGATGATTCCGACATGTCGCTCCGCCGGCATGAATTGCTAGAGAGTGTGCACGATAAGACCCGGCGGATCCTTGAGGAGCACGGTGTTGATGCGGCGGTGGCTGACCAGGCTGGCTGTGCTCTGGCGGACGAACTGGCCGAGGATTTCGGCGGCCAGAACTTCTTTTTCCCCATGGACAGCGCCTATAAGGTCGCTCTCCGCGATATCCAGATCTATGAAGACTTCACGGGCAAGAACTACACTGAGCTGAGTCGCCGCTATAAAATGTCCGTTCGTGGGATCTACAAGGTCATCAAGCGAGTAAGGGCAAAAGGGGACCCGAATCAGCCGCGCCTGTTCTGATTCTGGGCCCCGATCCCTTTCATATTCTGCAATTCCGTTTCATTCCCCATCCCGATATGTCCCGAATCATCCCGCCTCATCCCGCATTTATCGCATTACATGGTAGGATTTAACCCATCACTGATCACAGTGAGAAGAAAAAGGAACCCTTCGGTTGGCTATGACTGAGGGTCTTGTGCGCTCCCCCGGGTTCCATGACTGTGTGAGGCAGGACGCCGAACGCAAGCCCCCAGGGATGGGTTCACGGCGGGTCATGGAACCCGGGGGAGCGCACAAGGCCCGGGCTACGAAGCTCCAGAGAAGAGCTCTCCTTGCCAGAACAACACCCTTTCGAAAAGAACCTTTATCTGTGTGCCGGTCAGCTAGCGGTCAATATGCCCCAGAGAACGATCCGGGCAGGCGATATCGCGCACCCGGCGTTTCAGTTCGGTGATCTCCGGAAAGCCGCCATCCTCGGCCCGATCCCAGATCAGCGTGCCATCCACGCTAATCCGAAACACCCCGCCGGTGCCTGGACGCAGAGTGACTTCCTCCAGTTCTTCCGAAAAGGTGGCGAGCAGTTCCTGGGCGTACCAGGCGGAGCGCAGCAGCCAGTTGCATTGGCGGCAATAGTGAATGCTCACTTGGCCAGCCATGAAACCGTTTACTCGCTATCGCTGGGGAAGTCGGCGCCAGCCAGAAAGGCCAGCATTTCCGGATCCTGCAGCAGGCGCTCGATGGCTTTGGCCAGGATGTCGTTGATCATCTGCCGGTTTTGCGCCAGGGACGGCGTGAACGGCGTCTTGTGCTCGACGCTGCTCTTGTAAGTGCCGGTATGGGTGGTCGGGCCACGGCGGGCTTCCGCCTGCAGTACCAGGTTCAGGTCGACCCGATTCACCACTGAGCCCGGCTCCGGAACATAGTCCAGCTGCTCCAGGCGGACTTCCAGAGTGGTGGCGTCTCCGCCGGGATTGAAGGCGTTGAAGCCCAGACTCTGCAGGCCATTGCGGACGGTGTCGGCGATCACCGCCTTGATGTCGTTGCTGGGGATCAACAAGGCGGTCTCGTCGTAAACGCCGCCGCGGCTGCCGAACTCATTCTTGTCACGGGAATCGACGCCAAGAACCTGTATTGAACGGTTATGGCCGACGTTGGAGGCTTTGACCTGCACTTGCGGGTCGACCTCAATGCGCTGCGGGCTCAGGGCACAGCCGCTTACAACCAGGGCGGCAATCAGAACGGTCAGTAGGGAACGCATGAGTCTTTCCTCATCTGTCTCGGTTCAGGGCTCTATGAACAGGCTCTAATGGGTCCGTTTCAGGGATTCCAATGCCAGGGTTTGCAGAGCCTCTTTATAACGGGACTCGGGCACCGTCTCCAGTGCCGCCAGGGCGAGCCGGGTCTGTTGCTCGGCCACCGCCACGGTGTGACTGAGACCGCCGGAGTCACGAACGATGTGGATGATGTCCTGCAGACGGTCCAGGCCGCCGGTGCGGATGGCGTCCTTGATCAGTTTGGCCTGCTCCGGAGAGCCGTTGCGAATGGTGTGGATCAGCGGCAGGGTGGGTTTGCCTTCGGCCAGATCGTCGCCCACGTTCTTGCCCAGTTCTTCCACATCACCCTGATAGTCGAGTACGTCATCCACCAACTGAAAAGCAATACCCAGGTGGCGGCCGAAGGTGGCGAAGGCCTCCGCCTGATCCCGCCCTTCGGTGGCGCCCAGCACGGCTCCGGTTTCCGCCGCGGACTCGAACATTTTCGCGGTTTTGTGGTGGATCACCCGCATGTAGCTGTCTTCACTGGTGTCCGGGTCGCGGCAGTTGATGAGCTGCAGGACCTCGCCCTCGGAGATGGTATTGGTGCTGAGGGACAGGATTTCCAGCAGCCGCTGGTCTTCCAGCGCCACCATGAGCTGGAATGAGCGTGAGATCAGGAAGTCGCCCACCAGCACGCTGGCGGCGTTGCCCCATACCGCGTTGACGGTGGGGCGGCCGCGGCGCAGGCCGGATTCGTCCACCACGTCGTCATGGAGCAGGGTGGCGGTATGCAATAATTCGATGACCGCGGCAACATTGACATGCTTGTCGCCGGAATAACCGGCGGCACGGGCACAGAGCAGACACACCAAGGGGCGCAGGCGCTTGCCGCCGGATTGGATGATGTACTCGCCGACCTCGCGGATCAGAGGCACATCCGTATCCAGATGGTGTTGGATGAAGCGGTTGACCGCCTCGAAATCGTCGGCGACGTTGGAACTGATGGCCTTAAAATCCATGGGGCAGCAATCCAGCAGAATGAGCGCGAACAGCGGGCAATGCTAGCAGGGGGCGGCGGGCAGTCAAGAAAAGCCGGACGCGGGCCACCGATGGCCGCCGTTCGGCGCCGCCGGGCTTGAGTCGCGGCCTGCTTTGGCGTACACTTCGCGGCCCTTTTTAGTCATCGTCCAACGGGCCCCCAAAGTGACGTCTGTCTTGTATGGACAAGATAGGCAAGTCCGCCCGCGAGGATCATCTGGAGTAAGACGGATGTACGCAGTCATCAAAACCGGTGGCAAACAGTACCGTGTGGAGGAAGGTGATATCCTCCGCGTGGAGAAAATTGAAGTAGGCACCGGTGATACCATCGATTTCGACCAGGTTCTGCTGGTTGCCGATGGCGACGACATCAAAGTAGGTCAGCCGCTGGTGGAAGGTGCCAAGGTCAGCGCCGAAGTGGTCGAGCAGGGCCGCCACAAGAAGATCCATGTGGTCAAGTTCCGCCGCCGCAAGCATCACCGCAAGCAACAAGGCCATCGTCAGTGGTACACGGCGGTGAAAATTACCGGGATCCAGGGCTGATTCTGGTCAAGGCAGGAGGATTGAGACATGGCACATAAAAAAGCCGGTGGTAGTACTCGTAACGGTCGCGATTCCGAAAGTAAACGCCTTGGCGTGAAGCGCTATGGTGGCCAGCTGGTTCAAGCGGGCGAGATCATCGTTCGTCAGCGTGGCACCCGCTTCCACGCTGGTGTGAATACCGGTATCGGTAAAGACCATACCATCTTCGCCAAGGCCGAAGGTCGCGTTAAGTTTCAGGTGAAAGGCCCGAACAACCGCAAATATGTGGTGATCGAACCGGTCGCCTGATCCCCGCGGATCGGCCTGAAAAACCCCGCGAGGTTCACTCCCGCGGGGTTTTTTGTGGCCGCCGTCCGTGGCGGTCATCCTTCGGGCCATTGCTAGCGCAATGTCACAAATCGTTCCCGACGATTTTTTGTGTCCTGCCGGCGGTGAACTCACCCAGCGCCTCGCGCTAAACTATCCCTTACGATTTCCAAGAGTCCTTCACCATGCAATTCGTCGACGAAGCCACCATTGATGTCCATGCGGGCAAGGGCGGTGATGGCTGTCTGAGTTTCCGTCGTGAAAAATATGTGGAATTCGGCGGCCCCGACGGCGGCGATGGCGGGGCCGGCGGACATGTGTTCGTGCGGGCCGACAGCAATCTCAACACTCTGGTGGATTACCGCTACGAACGCATTTTCAAGGCGCGTAATGGCGAGCCCGGCAAGGGGCGCCAGATGACCGGTAAATCCGCCGATCACGTGGTTCTCACCGTGCCGGTGGGGACCACCATCATTGATGTGGATACCGACGAGGTGCTGGCGGACCTGACCGGAGATGGTGATCAGGCGATGGTGGTGCGGGGCGGCCGTGGCGGCCTTGGCAACGTGCACTTCAAAAGCAGCACCAACCAGGCGCCGCGCAAGACCACCAAAGGCACCCCGGGGGAGTCCCGGCGTCTGCGGCTGGAGCTGAAGGTGCTGGCGGATGTGGGGCTGTTGGGCATGCCGAATGCCGGCAAGAGCACCCTGATTCGCTCCATTTCCGCGGCCAAGCCCAAGGTGGCGGATTATCCGTTCACCACCCTGGTGCCCAATCTGGGGGTGGTGAAGGTGGATCGCTATCGCAGCTTCGTGGTGGCGGACATTCCCGGTCTGATCGAGGGCGCGGCGGAGGGGGCGGGTCTTGGTATCCGTTTCCTCAAGCATCTGGCGCGTACCCGGTTGTTGTTGCATGTGGTGGATATTGCCCCGATGGATGGTGATCCGGCCGATCATGTCGATGCCATCGCCGATGAGCTGGACCGCTTCTCTCCGGCGCTGGCCGAGCAGGAGCGCTGGCTGGTATTCAACAAGATCGATCTGATGGCCGACGATGAGGCTCGTGAGCGGGCTGATGCCATCGTCGAAGAGCTGGGCTGGGAAGGGCCGGTGCATTTGATTTCCGCCGCCGCCGGAGTTGGCTGCGAGGAATTGGTGTACGCGCTGATGAATGCCCTGGAGGATCGCCGGCGGCTTGAGGAAGAGGATCCGGAATACGCGGCCGGGCAGCGGGAACTGCGCTCTCGCCTGGAGCAGGAAGCGCGCGAGCGGGTTCAGGAGATCAAGCAGGAAAACCGGCGCCGCCGCGACGACAATAATGATGATGACGACGATGACGATGATCACGATGTGGAGATCGTCTACGAACAATAGATCGTAAACAGGCTCTTAAGGACGACGGTGCACCATGGCGCGACGCGCACGTTGGGTAGTGAAAATCGGCAGTGCCCTGCTGACCAATGATGGCAAGGGTTTGGATCGGCGGCTGATGCAGCAGTGGGTGGATCACCTGGTCCGGCTCATGGATCAGGAGGTTGACCTGGTGGTGGTGTCCTCCGGTGCCGTCGCCGAAGGAATGACCCGGCTGGGCTGGCAGCGCCGGCCCGAGTCCATTCATGAGTTGCAGGCCGCCGCCGCGGTGGGGCAAATGGGGCTGGTGCGGGCCTGGGAAGCCTGTTTCCGCCGGCATGACCGGCACACCGCCCAGGTGCTGCTGACCCACGATGATTTATCCGACCGCAAGCGTTATCTCAATGCCCGTGCCACCCTGTTGACCCTGCTGGGGCTGTCGGTGGTGCCGGTGGTGAATGAGAACGATACCGTGGTCACTGACGAGTTCCGCTTTGGTGACAATGACACCCTGGCGGCGCTGGTGGCCAATCTGGTGGAGGCGGAGCGCCTGGTGATCCTCACCGACCAGGAAGGGCTCTATGACGCCGACCCCAGGCAAAAGCCGGATGCCAAGCTGATTCGGGAGGCCCGCGCTTCGGATCCGGCCATTGTGGGTATGGCGGGCGGTGGCGGTTCCGGGTTGGGACGGGGCGGCATGGCCACCAAGGTGCGGGCGGCGCGGCTGGCGGCCCGCTCCGGCACTATCACCACCATCGCTTCCGGACGGAGCCCCGATGTGATCGGGGAGCTGGGAGCCGGGCGGGCGCCCGGTACCACGCTAATGCCGGACACTTCACCGCTGAATGCCCGCAAACAGTGGCTGGCCGGGCATTTGCGCATGCGTGGCCGGTTGGTACTCGACGACGGTGCCGTGCGCCGCCTGCGGCAGGCCGGTTCCAGCTTGTTGCCGGTGGGTGTGGTGGATGTGTTCGGGCAGTTCTCCCGGGGCGAGATGGTGGTCTGCGAAAGCGAGCAAGGGGAGAGGGTGGCCTGTGGGCTGGTCAACTACGACGCCGCCGACGCGCGTCGGATTTGCCGCAAGAAAAGCTCGGAGATCGCCGGGGTGCTCGGCTATATGAACGAGGAAGAGCTGGTGCACCGGGATAACATGGTGGTGTTCGGATAGTGTGGATATGAGGGGTTGCCAGCAGAGTTTGGCGGCCATGAAAAATAGCCCGAAGGGTGGCCGCCAGGGACGGCGGGCATAAAAAAACCGGCCGAAGCCGGTTTTTTTATGGAACGCTAGATTCAGGCGGCGGACATGGCCTTGATCTTGGCGTTCAGGCGGCTCTTGTGGCGAGCTGCCTTGTTGGCGTGAAACTTACCCTTGCGGGTGGCCTTGTCCAGCACGGAGGTCGCCGTTTTGTAAGCTTCCTGAGCGGCGCCTTGGTCGCCAGACGCAATGGCCGCGTTCACCTTTTTCAGGTAGGTGCGCACCATGGAACGCATCGCTGCGTTATGCTGACGACGCTTTTCCGCCTGACGCGCACGCTTGCGTGCTTGCGGTGAGTTAGCCAAGGTCCTGCTCCTATAAAATCGGTAGTCTGTATTCAGTTCAGTATTCGGTACTGCCCGTGGCTGCAAGCGGCCATGGGTTTTAAAGACGCGCAACTATGCCTATCCGAAACGCGCTTGTCAATGGGAACTGGCGCCCCGGCGGTGCATTCGCTACGCTTGCCCGGCTTTGAGAGGCCGGGATGTCCTGACCGCTTCCCTGGACATCTTCCCGCGGCGGGAGCTACGAAGAGGCTGTGGGAAGCTGCCTTGGCGGCGAATCGGCGTGTGAGCGTGCCAGCGAATGGGGAGACCATGAATGGAGCAACGGGCGGATCAAGGCAAAACCGGCGCGCCTGAACCGGGCAAAAGGGGCGGTTTGCTGGCGTCCACCGTGGTGGTCAGCGCCATGACCATGCTCTCCCGGGTGCTTGGGCTGGTTCGGGA
>Ga0114898_1000118_pt1 | contig 79845 bp, 72 predicted proteins | sample Malvired_Geostar_FD_83496 | JGI IMG/M metagenome (GOLD analysis project Ga0114898, IMG submission 83496) | Marine viral communities from the Global Malaspina Expedition - Malaspina viral metaG DeepMed_Geostar | ecosystem: Environmental > Aquatic > Marine > Oceanic | place: Mediterranean Sea...
GCATGCCCATGGCGGCATTGCCGTCGGCGGCCAGGGCGGAACCGCCATTGAAACCGAACCAGCCCACCCACAGCATGCCGGCGCCGGTCACCGTCATGGTCATGTTGTGCGGCATCATCGCCTGCCCCGGCCAGCCTTTACGCCGCCCCAGTTCCAGGGCCGCCACCAGCGCCGCCACCCCGGCGGTGATGTGCACCACGGTGCCGCCGGCGAAGTCGTACAGTCCCAGTTCAGCCAGCCAGCCGCCGCCCCACACCCAGTGGCACACCGGCACGTACACCAGCAGCACCCACAGACCACTGAACGCCAGCATGGCACCGAAGCGCATACGTTCGGCGAAGGCACCGACGATCAGCGCCGGAGTGATGATGGCAAAGGTCATCTGAAACAACGCGTGCAGGCTCAAAGGCAGCGATCCGGACAAGCTCTCACGGGTCATGCCGGCAAAGAAGGCCAGATCCAGGCCACCAATCCAGGCGTTGGCGGCGCCGCCATCAGTGAACGCCAGGGAATAGCCGGCCACCAGCCAGATCAGCGACACCAGACAGGCGATGGCGAAACACTGCATCAGCACCGACAGCACATTCCGGCCCCGCACCAGGCCGCCATAGAACAGACTCAGCCCCGGCAAGGTCATGAACAACACCAAAGCAGTGGCGGTCAGAATCCAGGCGGTGTCGGCCTGGTTCAGGGTATCGGCGGAAGCCACGCCTGGCAGCAGCAACACCGCCAGCCATCCCAACCATCGCCGCGAAGAAATCAGAGATATGCCCATAGATCGAATTCCTGGTCCTCGAAGGCCGCCCGGGCGGCCGGTTGCACCAGCGGGAAGCAGCCCGCCCCAATTGCACCGGACAAGGGCATTCAAGAATCGGGCCAGGGAGGCATTGCCCGGAATTCGGGCATATCAGGGCATAAGCACCGTTATTGCGCACAATATCGGTGCCAGGGCAGAGCATTTGGCACTGTTTTTGTGCACTTCCGATGTTATCAATCAGTGCGGAAAGATGGACGGGATGGACATCTCCTCCCCTGCCTGCCCGGCACCGGTGCGGCGGGCGGGCAGGACAGGACCGGCGGGTGCCGCGTCAGTACAGGTAGGTAAACATCTTGCGGCGGTATTCACTGGCCAGCGGATCGCCCTTGGGCAGGCAGTCGAACACCTGCAGCAGAGCTGCCCGGGCAACCCCTTCCTCATAGTCACGATGATCCCGCAACAAGGTCAGCAGCGCCTCCAGCCCTTCACGGAACTGGCCGGCGGCGGCGGCCCGCAGCCCATAGGCATGCAGATCCTCCGGCTTGCCGTCGGCTTGGATGCGTTCCGCCAGCGTCTTCAGGCTCTCGTTGCCGGCCGGCAGCTTGTCCAGCAGGGCAAAGCGGGCACGGAACGGACGCAACTCCTCCACGTCCTCGGCGATTTCCGCCAACACCGACTGCGCCTCGTCCTGACGGCCTTCGCCGAGCAGGAATTCCACCAACAACGCACGGAAAGCGTGTTTGTCCGGCTGTTGCTGCAGCGTCTGCCGCAGGGCCTGCTCCGCCTGATCGCCGTGGCCGGCCTCGATGGCCATGCGGACCTGCTCGAGAAACCCTTCTTCCTGTTCTTTCTCGGCGGCTTCCGGATCCAGCACCGGCGCCAGCCATTGGCGCAGAGCCCCTTCGCTCTGGGCCCCCTCCAACTCCGCCACCAACTGGCCCTGATAGACCAGCTTCAGGGACGGCAGGCTGCGTACGCCGAACTGCGCGGCGATGTTCTGCTGCTCATCGGCATTGACCTTGGCCAGGATCAGCTTGCCCTGATACTCAGCGGCCAGTTTTTCCAGGGTCGGTGCCATTTGCAGGCAGGGCTGGCACCAGGGCGCCCAGAAATCCACCAGTACCGGCGTCTGCCGACTGGCTTCCAGCACCTGCTGAATATTTTGTTCGTTAACGTCAATGATCGAGGCGTTGTCTTGCACCGCAATGCTCCTGTCGGGGGTGTCGGGACCAGGGAGAGCGGCAATTGTACGTAATTCCGCGCGTCAACGACATCCGCACCCACCGCGCGGGATTCATCCGATAGTCACCGCGGCGACGTCAAATACGGTTAAAAGACCCCACGAACACAGGTATAAAGGTAGACTAAAGTCGTCCCCAAGTGTCGTCGCAGGGGAGCGCACACGGACGGGACAACACCGGATGCCACCGGTGCCATTCACGCTGGCAAAGGAGATGACCATGTTGAGTCTGCTGGCCTTGCTGATTCTGGCCGCCACTCTGATCACTGTTTTCTATTTACAACTGTCGCTGACCGTCGGCTCCATCACTTTCGTGGTGGCGTACCTGTTGTGCGGTGTGCTGTTCGCCGGCTGGTTGTTGAATCCTCTGCTGCTGATTCTGGTGGCGGCGGCCCTGGTGGTGCTCAACCACCCGGGACTGCGTCGCAAGCTGATCGTCCAGCCGGTGTTCAACAGCCTCGGCAAGGTAATGCCGCCGATCGGCGATACCGAGCGCGAAGCCATCGAAGCGGGCGCCACCTGGTTCGAGGCCGAGCTGTTCAGCGGCAAGCCGGACTGGGATGATTTTTCCAAGACCCGCTTCACCACCCTCAGCGAGGAGGAGCAGTCCTTCATCGACAACGAGGTGGAACAGCTCTGCGGCATGCTCAATGAATGGCAGATTTACCATGAGCTGCGCGACCTGCCCGAGGAGGTCTGGCAATTCCTCAAGGACAAGGGTTTCTTCGGCCTGATCATCCCCAAGGAGTACGGCGGCAAGGATTTCAGCCCCTACGCCCAGAGCCGGGTGATGAGCAAGATCGCCACCCGTTCACTGACCGCCGCCGTCACCGCCATGGTGCCAAACTCCCTCGGCCCGGGTGAACTGCTGGCCAAATACGGCACCGACGAACAGAAACAACGCTGGCTGCCGGATCTGGCCGCCGGCAAGGAAATCCCCTGCTTCGGTCTGACCGGGCCCGAGGTGGGGTCCGACGCCAGCAACCTGCCCGACCGCGGCGTGATCTGCACCCAGGAGGTGGATGGCGAGGAAGTGCTGGGCATGCGTCTGAGCTTCGCCAAGCGCTGGATCACCCTGGCGCCCATCGCCACCGTGGTGGGGCTCGCCTTCAAACTGTATGACCCGGATCATCTGCTCGGCGACGAGGAAGAGCTGGGCATCACCTGCGCCCTGCTCCCCGCCGACACCCCCGGCGTGGAAATCGGCCGGCGTCATAACCCCGGCGGCTCGCCGTTCATGAACGGGCCGATCAACGGCACCGACGTGTTCGTGCCCCTGGACGCCATCATCGGCGGCCCGGACATGGCCGGCAAAGGCTGGCGCATGCTGATCGAATGCCTGGGCGCCGGGCGCGGCGTCTCCCTGCCGGCCCTGGCCACCGCCAGCGCCGAGATGGGCTACCAGACGGCCGGCGCCTTCGGCCGCATCCGCCGCCAGTTCAACACCGCCGTTGGGCAGTTCGAGGGGGTACAGGAAGCCTCCGCTGAAGTGGCCGGCCTCGCCTACACCCTGGAGGCCTACCGCCATCTGGTTACCCGGGGGCTGGAAGAAGGCACTATTTCGGTGGTCACCGCCATGGCCAAGTACCATTCCACCGAAATGATGCGCCGCCTGATCAACCGCGGCATGGACATCGCCAGCGGCCGCGCGGTGCAGGCCGGGCCACGCAACTTCATGGCACTGCCCTACCAGGCCATCCCCATCGCCATCACGGTGGAAGGCGCCAATATCCTGACCCGCTCGCTGATGATCTTCGGCCAGGGCGCGCTGCGCTGCCATCCTTTCCTCTACGACGAACTCAACGCCCTGCAGGACGAGGACAAGGAGCGCGGCCTGGAGACCTTCGAGGCACTGTTCCTCAAGCACGCCGGTCACACCATCGGCAATATGTGCCGGGGCCTGGTCCATGCCCTGACCGGCGGCCGCCTGGCGGACATCCCCGCCAACGCGGACAGCTTCAGCACCCCCTGGTACCGTCTGATCAGCCGCTACAGCGCGGTGCTGGCCAGCACCTCCGACGCCGCTTTCGCATTGCTGGGCGGCGACCTCAAACGTCGCGAACTGCTCAGCGCGCGGCTCGGCGATGCCCACAGCCAATTACTGATCGCCTGCGCCGTGCTCAAGTTCCATGGCACCCTGCCCCGGGACGAAGCTAACGACGCCCATGCCACCTATGCCCTGCATCACGCCCTGAGCCAGGCCCACGAAGCCTTGGAGGCGTTCTACCGCAACCTGGGCGTGTTCGGCATCGGCTGCCTGTTGAAAGGCTGGTTCTTCCCGCTCGGCCGCCCGGCCGGCGCCCACCGTCCCGGAGACGATCTGATCCGCACCGTTGGCGACCAGATCATGGAGCCCACCAGCGTGCGGGAATCCCTGGCCAGCTTCACCTACCGCTGTGATGACCCGGAAGACGCCATCGGCCGGGTGGAAAACACCTACCGCAAACTGCTGGAGGTGGAACCCGCCTACCTGGCCTTCCTCAAGGCCGACGGCAAAGGCGAGTTGGATGGGGAAACCCTGGAAGAACGCCTGCACGTAGCGGTGGCCAAGGGCGTGATTGCCGGCGACAAGGTGAACGAGCTGCTCGAGTACGACGCCCTGCGCTACGACTGTCTGCTCACCGACGCTTTCGACTTCGAACTCAAAGAGGTGAAAATGCACACCGAACGGCCGGTGTGAGTCGCGGGCCGGGCGCCGGGGAACCGGCGTCCGGCAGCATTTCGCTAATCAGACACAAAAACAATAAATCCTGTATGGCCAGACTGCCGGCAACGACTACCTGGAAGCCCCATTCACCTTCGTGACCTCCAGATTGAATGGATCAATACCCTGTAAACACCCGGCGTTTATACCGTACTTGCCGGACAAAGCGCGGGGCTTATGATGCGTGTAGATACCACAGGTCCTGCAGAAATAATGCTCGGCCACTTTAGTGTTGAACTGATAGCAACCCAGGCCGTGCTCTCCCTTTAACAGCTTAAAATCGGCTTGCTCTGCGTAGACCATTCTCGCCCCTTTCCTTGTGCAGATGGAGCAGTCACACATATAGGCCATGTCGAGGCTGCACCTGACCTCGAATACCACTGACTGGCAATGACAGCTTCCTTGATACGTATTCATGACTCGAAGACAACCCTGGCAGTGGTATTTACGATGTGTGCTGCTGAATTCCAGTCTTGAGCCTATCGTCCTCCCCAAACACGGGCAATCGAAGCCTGGATAGATTCGGAGCGAGAGTCCGCGGAGTTCGTGGCCACCGTCCACGGCCGCCGCCCTCCGGGTCGTCGCTGACGCGACGTCAAAAATCGCTCCCGGCGATTTTTTGATCGGCGGGTCCCAACATTGGCAAATTTAACAATGACCGTGGGTCGCGCGTCTTTCGCCGCTTGTCGGTTTCGTCTACGCTTTGCCGGATATGTCGAGTGCCCCCAATGGCCGGCTCATTCGCCGGTCAACCGGGGCCTTTGCCGCTTCCCGGCGGCCGCCTTCGACCCAATAAGCAGGTAAAAAGACCCAGTCAATGACAGTTTCCATCGAGGAAAAGGCAAGTTTCGAGTTCAAGGGCCGCATGCTGATGGCGACGGTCCTCTATCTCAAGGACCTGGACTCCCGTAGTCTGCATCAGCAAATCTCCCAACGGCTGGAAGACGCCGCCCAGTGGCTGCTGGACGCACCGGTGGTGGTGGATGTGGCCCATCCGGAAGAAGCCTCCCAGGTGGAGCTGCTGACCGCCGTGGACACCCTGCGCGGGCTGGGCGTCAATCTGGTCGCCCTGGCCCGCCACCCGGAACTGGACGACCAGGTGGCCGCCATGCTCGGCCTGGGCAGCATCAATCTGGCCAATGGCCGCGATGTGGCCCGCAGTGAGCCGCCGGCGCGCACCGGCAACAGCAAGGCCGCCCCGGCCGCCGCCGAGGACACCCTGGTGGTGGAGCAGCCGGTGCGTTCCGGACAACAGGTCTATGCCCGTGGCGATCTGATCGTGCTGGCTCCGGTGAGCACCGGCGCCGAATTGCTGGCCGAAGGCAATATTCATATATACAACACGTTGCGCGGACGGGCTCTGGCCGGCGTGCGGGGCAATGAGGCGGCGCGGATCTTCTGTCAGGATCTGGACGCGGAACTGGTGTCCATCGCCGGCCATTACCGGGTCGCCGAGGATCTGCCTGACGCCTATCGACGCAAACCCGTGCAAATGAGCCTGGACGGCGACGCCATGTGCTTCGCCGATCTGATGGGCAAAAGTTGAGAACCTGTCGTTGCCGGTGTCCGGTAGCGGCTCGCACCTACGTCTGCAAGGACTTCGAGGAGAAGAGATCGTGACAAAAATCGTGGTCGTGACATCCGGCAAGGGAGGAGTGGGCAAGACCACCACCAGCGCCGCCCTGGCAACCGGTCTCGCCATGCGTGGCCATAAAACCACGGTAATCGATTTTGATGTGGGGCTGCGGAATCTGGACCTGATCATGGGTTGCGAGCGCCGCGTGGTTTACGACCTGGTCAACGTGATCAACGGTGACGCCAATCTCAAGCAGGGTCTGATCAAGGACAAGCGGGTGGAAAACCTGTTCATCCTGCCCGCCTCCCAGACCCGCGACAAGGATGCTCTGACCCAGGAAGGCGTGGAGAAGGTCCTCAACGGCCTGCGCGACATGGAGATGGAGTACGTAATCTGCGACAGCCCCGCGGGGATCGAGAAAGGTGCGCTGATGGCCGCCTACTTCGCCGACGAAGCGATCGTGGTGACCAACCCCGAAGTGTCCAGTGTGCGTGACTCCGACCGCATCCTGGGGATTCTTTCCAGCAAGACCCGCAAGGCCGAACAGGGCGAAGGCGACATTCCCGCCCGGCTGCTGCTGACCCGCTACTCTCCGGAACGGGTGGACCGCGGCGAGATGCTGTCGGTGGGCGATGTGCAGGAAATCCTGGCCGTGGACCTGCTCGGCGTGATTCCCGAATCCCAGGCCGTGCTCAATGCCAGTAACTCCGGCGCGCCGGTGATCCTGGATCTGGAATCCGATGCTGGCCTGGCGTACGCCGATGCCGTGGCGCGGTTCATTGGCGAGGAACGCCCCCACCGCTTCCTCACCGCCGCCAAGAAAGGATTGTTTGGACGACTGTTCGGAGGCTAAATCATGGGCATCTTCAGTTACTTGCTGCCTAAGAAGCAGAACACCGCCTCCACCGCCAAGGAGCGGCTGCAAATCATCGTCGCCCGCGAACGCAGCGGACGCGGCGGTCCCGACTACCTGCCACAACTGCAGGAAGAACTGCTGGCCGTGGTGCGCAAATACGTCCCGGTGGACCCGGAGGCAGTGAATGTGCAAGTGGACCGGGAGTCCGGCTGCGAGGTTCTGGAACTGAACATCACCCTGCCGGAAGGCGAGGACGATTGATCATTATCGCCGAACCTTGACACACTGTTCTTTTGTACAGTATCTTTGCGGTTCGGCGAGCCCCCTTCAGATTCCCTTCTGTGACCCCTTGAAGGCCTGATCGATCTCCAGGTTCCACGGATGGAACCGGGCTCCCGTTAAGGCAGGGAATAGTGAATAGGGAACAGTGAATAGCTCGCGGGAAAAGCGTGAGCCTTATTTCCAGGAATATGAAAGTAAAGAGGCCGCATCCATCGTCTGGGCGCGGCCTCTTTGTTTTCAGCTTCCAACCGGCGCATCCCGCGCAACTATTCCCTATTCACTGTTAACTGCTTCTCTCATCCCATATGCCACCCATGGCTGACCACCACGGACTGGCCGGTGAGCGCCGCCGAGGGGAAGGCCGCCAGGTGCAGGGCCAGTTCCGCCACATCCTCCACGGTGGTGAATTCGCCGTCCACGGTGTTCTTGAGCATGACGTTGCGGATCACCTCATCCTCGGAGATGCCGAGTTCTTTCGCCTGTTCCGGGATCTGTTTGTCCACCAGCGGGGTGCGCACGAAACCGGGGCAGATGATGTTACTGCGCACACCGTGGGCAGCGCCCTCCTTCGCCACCGAGCGGCAGAGGCCGAGCAAGGCGTGCTTGGCGGCAACATAAGGTGCTTTCAGCGGTGAGGCCTCCAGGGAGTGCACCGACCCCATATACAGCATGGTGCCGCCACCGCTGGCGTACATGGCCCGCAGCGCTTCCCGGGTGAGCAGAAAGGCGCCGTCCAGATGCACCGCCATGACCTTGCGCCAATTGGCGAAGGACAGCTGATCCAGCGGGTCGATATGCTGAATACCCGCGTTGGCGAACGCCACATCCAGACCGCCCCAGGCCGTCACCACGGCGCTGACGCCATCACCGACCGCCGTTTCGTCGGTGACGTCCATGGTCACCGCCATGGCCTCGCCACCGGCGGCCCGAATCGCCGCTGCTGTTTCCCCGGCACTGTGGCCATCCAGATCGGCCACCGCCACCCGCGCGCCTTCCCGGGCATAGCGCTCGGCAATACCCCGGCCAATGCCGCGGGCGGCGCCAGTGATCAACGCCACCTTGCCGTGCAGACGTCCCGCTTGCTCTCCCATTCCACTACTCTCCTGTCCTACTGCTTCCCGGTTCATGACACCACCGGGCCGTCCTTGCCCTTGTTGCCGCTTTCCTGCTCGCCGGCCGCCGTGGCGTCATCGCCGTTGCCCTGTTTCCGCGATGACGACCGCCCTGCCCACAACCGTAACTGACCGACGATGCCGGCGGGGAAAAAGTACACGCTGAGCACGAACAGCAGACCGAACCACAGTAACCAGCGCTCCGGCCCCACCAGCTCCGCCAGCAGCGAGCCCGGCTCCAGACCGCCGCCCAGCCACTTGAGCACATCCTGCAGATAATTCTGCGCCAACAGGAACAAGACCGCGCCCACCACCGAGCCATACAGTGTACCCATGCCACCGATCACGCACATCAGCAGAATGAACACCATCAGCTCGAAATTAAGTGTGTTCTCCGGATTCACATAGCGGTTGATCAGCGCGAACAACACACCAGCCAGCGTCGCCAGCAAAGCGGAAATGATCACCACCGCGGTGCGGTAAAACACGGTCCGGTAGCCGAGCGCCTGGGCACGGAATTCATTCTCCCGAATCGCCTGCAACACGCGCCCGAACGGAGAGTTCACCAAGCGCAGCAGGAACAGGAACACGCCAACAGTGACAAAGAAAGTGATGTAATACATCAGATCGCGGCCAGTGATACGCGCCTTGAACACCGATTCCCGCCATACCTCACCGAGATTTCCCGGATCGGTGAACAACCCGGTCAGGAAAGTAGTGATACTGAAACCACGCAGCTCACCATCAAAAGGTTTGAAGGCCGGCCCCAGTTCACGCGGCACCCGCACGCGCAGCCCATCCTCACCGCCGGTGATGTGATAAAGCTGCGTCACCAGACTGAGGAACGCGAACGCCACCGCCAGCGTCACCAGCGCGAAGAAAATCGCCTTCACCCGCAACGACAACAATCCCAATAACAATGCCAACAGCAGGCTCACCAGCAGGGAGGCGCCCAGCCCGATAAAGATCGGAGCAAAGCCTTTACCCATGGCGTCCATGGTCATCGCCACGCCATAGGCGCCAATACCGAAAAACATGGTATGGGCAAAGGACACAATGTGGGTGTATCCCAACATCAAATCGTAGGACGCCACCACGATCACGAACACGCAGATCATGCCCAGGGTGGAAAATGCCCGTGTACCGGGGAACAGGAACGGCCCCAGCGCCAAGCACAGGAACATCAACAGCAGCACCACGGTGAGCGGACGGCTGCGCGGATAATCTCCGGAAAGCAAGGTCTTCAGCATGTCTCTCTCCTCACACCTTGATGACCGGAATCAGGCCCTGGGGCCGCCACATCAGTACCGCCACCATCAGACCGACGGTGGCCACCGCCGCCAGCCGCGGCTCCAGATAACCGACATAGAGATTGATCAGGCCCACCAGCACGGCGCCGTAAAAACAGCCCCGCACCGAACCCAGACCACCGAGAATGATCACCACGATCACCGAGATCATCAGTTCCTCGCCCATGTGCGCGGTGATGATTTCCCGGTACATGGCCCACATGGCACCACCGATGCCAGCCAGGGCGGAGCCCGCCACGAACACCGCCAGGAACAGCAGACGGATACGGTAGCCGTGCACTTCCACCATCTCCCGGTTTTCCACTCCGGCACGGATCAGAATGCCCAGGCGGGTACGGTCGATTACCCACAACATCAGCGCGTACACCCCCAGCCCCAGGATCACCGCCAGCAGGCGATATTTTTCCAGGGCGATGCCGCCAATAATGGGAATGGCATCGCTGATCAACAGCGCGCCGCGCAGCGCTTCCGGTCGCGGCACCGGGATCTCGTTGGAACCCCAGATCACCTGCAGCAGTTCCATGACGATGATGGAGCCGCCCACGGTCACCAGGATCTGCTTGAGGTGATCACCATAAACCGGCCGGATCACCAGCCGCTCGAACAACACGCCGAGCAACCCCGCCACCACCAGCGCGAACAGCAGCGCCGGAACCACGGCCACCAGATTGACCCACAGCGAGCCGCTGGTGTAGTCGTTCAGCCACATGGTCAGCACAGTGGCGCCGGCGAAGGCGCCGAGGGAAATAAAGGAACCGTGGGCCAGATTCAACACGTTCATCAGGCCGAAGGTCAGGGTCATGCCGGAAGCCATCAGAAACAGCATGGCGCCCATGGCCAGGCCGCTCAAAGTGAGTACCGCCCAGGTGGAGGAAGGCATCAGAAACAGCGGAATCACCACCATGATCAGCAACAGGAACAGGTGCGGTTTGTCCTGCCGGAAGGCACGCAGCTTCTCCCACCACGACCTGTTGCCGGTGTCGGCGTCAAAAACATCTTGAGGAGCGGACATGCTCTGTTCTCCTTATTGGTGCGCGCCCAGGCCAAGGCCCAGCAGTTCATGCTGCAAGTCCTCGTCCTCGGCGAGTTCCGCCATGGTGCCCCGGTGCACGATATGTCCGTCACTCATCACCGCCACGGACTGGCCAAGGCGCCGGGAAAAATTGAAGTTCTGTTCCACCAGCAGGATCGATACCCGCTGTTGTTTGAGTTGCTCGAAAGCATCGGCCAGGTCATTGATGATGGCCGGCGCCAGCCCCTTGGTGGGCTCATCCACCAACAGCAACTCGCGCGGTTCGATCACCGCCCGGGCAATGGCCAGCATCTGTTTCTGCCCACCGGAAAGATTGCCGGCGGCGCGATTCCAGAATTTCTTCAACGGCGGAAATACTTCAAAAATCCAGTTCAGGCGTTGCTCGTCCATGGCACCGCTGACCGCCGCCAGGACCATGTTTTCCCGCACCGTGAGCTGACCGAAAATGCCCATGTTTTCCGGTACGAAAGCAATACCACCGCGGGCGATGGCCGGCGTTGCCGTGCCACCAATGTCACGCCCCTGAAAACGCACCTGCCCTTTGGTCAGGGTGGTCAACCCCATGATGGTGCGTAACGTGGTGCTCTTGCCGGCACCGTTACGTCCCAGCAGCACGGTCAGTTCTCCCGCCGGCACATCCAGATCGACACCGTGCAGAATGTGATATTGATCGATGTCCGCGTAGACGTCCCGCAGAGACAGAATCGGCTCGCTCATGCGCCCTCCTCCGCTTCCGCCGCCACACCCAGGTAGGCTTCCTGCACGATTGGCGAGGCGATCACCTCGGTGGGCTCACCATCGGCCACCAGTTCGCCGTTATGCAATACCACGATGCGATCCGCCAGGGAGCGCACCACATCCATTTTGTGTTCCACCAGCAACACCACTTTGTCTTCACGCTGTTTGATCTGGGCGATCAGATCCAGGATCACCGGCACTTCGTCCACGCTCATGCCGGCGGTGGGCTCATCGAACATGAAAACAGTGGGCTCCAGCGCCAGCATCAGCGCCACTTCCAGCTTGCGCTGATCACCGTGGGAAAGATTGGCCACCGCGTCATCGGCGCGGTGCAGCATGTTGACCTGCCGCAGATACTCGGCGGCGCGGTCGGTGATATCACGGCGCTTCGACGCCATTTGCCAGAATACATGGCCGATCCGGTGACGCGACGCCACCGCCAGGCGCACATTTTCCAGAGCGCTGAGATCGGGAAACAGATTGGTGAGCTGAAACGCGCGCCCCAGCCCTTTGTCCGCCCGGGCGGCCACGCCCAAATCGGTGATGTCTTCGCCAAACAGATGGACACTGCCGGCGCTGGCCCGCAGTTGTCCTGAAATCAGATTGAACCAGGTGGTTTTACCCGCCCCGTTGGGACCGACGATGGCGGTCAGGGTGCCCGCCTGGAAGGCGCAGGACACCCGATTCACCGCCACGTGACCACCAAACTGGATGGTCAGGTCGCGGGTTTCGAGAACGGCGGTTGGTGACGCCATGGCAACTTCCCCGTAGGCAAACTCAAACCGTGGAGACGAGGCTCCGCGAGCTGCGCGGACGGCGTGCCGGAACACGCCGTCCGCAACCGATCAGCGCTGATTGCGCAGCGGAATCTTCATCTCGTCCATGGAGATTTCCCGTACCAGCACCGGCACGCCGGCGGTGACGGTGCGATCCGCGAACCAATCGTCACGCTCTTGCGATTCGATACGGAAGTGGTACATGGCCTGCATCGCCTGATGGTCTTCCTCGCGGAAGGTCATCTTGCCCTTGGGCGTGTCGAAGCTGAGCCCTTCCATCGCCTCGATCAGGTCCTCGCTGTCGGTGGACCCTTCGGTCTTGCGCAGCGCCGCGGTGATCGCCATGGCCTGGGCGAAGCCCTGGGCGGTGAAGAAATCCGGTGCCGCCTTGAAACGCTTGAAGTGCTCCTTCACGAACCAGTCGTTGATCTCGTTTTTCGGGGACTCGAAGTAATAGAAACCGGCGCCTTCCATGCCTGGGAAGGCGGAATAGCCGGCCAAAGCGGCCAGAATGTTACCGCCGGTGGCCAGCTTGATACCGTAACGCTCCGGATGCAGATCCTGAATACGGCCGAGCGGATTGGCGCTGCCCGCCCAGATGGCGAAGATGTACTTGCCTTTGTCGCAGCCGTCCGGATCCTTCAACGCGGTGAACAAACGCTGGGCGGCGGCGGTGAAATCGGTGGTGTCCAGGGGCAGGTATTCCTCATGCACCACTTTGCCGCCGGCGGAGGTCATCGCTTCCTTGTAGGCGGCGACGCCATCACGGCCAAAGGCGTAGTCCTGGGCGATGGTGGCCACGCAGACACCGGGTTGCCCCAGCGCCACCGCGTTGGAGACCGCATCCTGTGAGGAATTGCGCCCCACCCGGAAGACATAGCGGTTCCAGTCCGCGCCGGTAATGGCGTCGGCCACCCCTTCCGGCATGATGATGCGCTCGTATTCCTCGGCGATCGGCAAGGTGGCCAGGGCGACGCCGGAGGCCACCGGCCCCACCACGATGCTGGCATCGTCCTCGGCGTAGGCTTCCTCCACCAGGGAGCGGGCCCGGGCGGGGTCGTTCTGGGTGTCTTTATCGATGATCTCGATCTTGCGGCCGGCCACTTCCATGGTGCCGTCGGTGGCGTATTCAAAGCCCATGCGCATGCCGTCACCCAATTGCTTGGCGTACGCGGAAAGCGGACCGGAGAATCCGGTGACGTGGGCGATGCGGACACTGTCACCGGCTTGCGCGACAGCGGAAAACGACAGGGTACCCAGGGTGAACGCCGTTACGGCGAGCAGACGCTGCTTCATGTTATCTCTCCCTTTCTATCTTCATCGTCTGCACGGCAGCGCGATGAGTGGGCTTGTTGTTCGGTTGTTGTCATTGGGTCGAGAACCGTCCCGGCACGGCCGGACGGCGCGGCACCTCGCCTTGTCCAAACAGGGCGAACTGCATTGGCTCACAATATGACAACTGAATCAGGTTTCTTCAAGCATCAAAATGGATACAAATTTCATTATTTCGTCTACAACGCAATTCAAAGCCATCCAAAATGCTCAATAAAACCCTATAAAACAGGAACTAACAGCGACCAAAAAGAAATCCCTTCAAACACGGTTCAACTTGACACTGCATGGCTTCAGTCGTAATTTTTCTGACTACCGATTCAGTTTTCAAATAACAAAACAGGATTTGCCCATGAGTTCCGCCGCCAAGGACATCTCCCCCAGCGCCCCGAAAACCGCCCGTGGTGCGCGCACCCGTGCCCGGATTCTGAAAGCCGCCGAGGACACCTTTGGCACTCTTGGCTATCACCGCGCCGGCATCAGCGACATCACCCGCGCCGCCGGCGTGGCGCAAGGCACGCTGTACTGCTACTTCTCCGGCAAGGAGGAAATCCTGCGGGAACTGGTGCGCGACATGGGGCATAAAGTGCGGGCTCATCTGGCCGCCAGTGTGATCGGCGCCCGTGACCGGCTGCAGGCGGAGGAACTGGGTCTGCGCGCCTTCCTCGAATACGTCAGCGCCAACCCCTCGCTGTACCGGGTGCTGCAGGAAGCGCAGTTCGTCGATGAAGCGATCTTCCGCGAGTACTACGAAGCATTCGGCCGGGGCTACATGCGCATGCTGGCCGATGCCACCCGCAAGGGCGAAGTGCGGCCTGGCAATGATGAAATCCGGGTCTGGGCCCTGATGGGCCTGTCCAATTTTCTCGGCCTGCGCTTCGCCCTGTGGGACCGGGACCGCTCCTTCGACGAGGTGGTCGCCACCATATCCGATCTGTTCCGTAACGGGCTGGCCCTGGACGGCAAGGAGAAGGCATGAGCGAGTTGGTGCTTTATCGGAACCAGGACGGCCTGGCACGGCTCACCCTTAACCGCCCGGAGCGGCACAACGCCCTGGTGCCGGAATTACTGGATGCCCTTGCCGATGCCCTGGCCCGCGCCCATGGCGAAGCCCCCAGGGCGCTGCTGCTGGATGCCAATGGCCGCTCCTTTTCCACCGGCGGTGACGTGGCCGGCTTTTATCACACGCCGCGAGAGCATCGCCGCGACTATGCCCACCATGTGGTGGGCCGCCTCAACGACGTCATCCTGGCCCTGCTGACCCTGCCCTGCCCCACCGTGGTGGCGGTGCACGGCACGGTGACCGGCGGCTCCCTCGGTCTGGTACTGGGCTGCGACATCGCCGTGGCCGGACCGCGCGCCAGCTTCGCACCCTGGTACACGGTGGTGGGCTACAGCCCGGACGGCGGCTGGACCGCTCTGATGCCGGAGCGTATCGGCCGCGCCCGCGCCCTCGACATCCAGTTGCTCAACCGGCGAGTGAGTGCCGAGGAAGCGCACCGCATCGGTCTGGTGCAGCACCTGGTGAACGAGGGCGAGGAACAGGATCAGGCGCTCGCGCTGGCACGGCGGTTGTGCCGGGCGCAGCCGTCCAGCGTCCGTCACACCCTGGCATTGACGCGGCCGGATCCACACCGGGTTCGCGCCGCCCTGGATGACGAGCGTCAGCATTTTCTGGAACAGATCGACAGCGACGAAGCGGACAGCGGCATGGCCGACTTCCTCGCCCGCTGATACGAAAACACCCCAAAGCCGCGAATCAAACGGGAGAGCAAACCGCCGGGAAACCTTCCTTTCCCGGCTCAACGGCCCAAGCAGTGTGAGCGAGTCTGTTCCACAGTCTCTATCAGGGCATAACAACAACAATCGGGAGAACCACAATGAGCAGAAACACCCTGCTATACCGGCTCGGCCAGGCCGCGCTGATCAGCGCTCTGCCCCTGTCGGCCAGCGCCTTCCAGACCTTCGCCGATGAAGATCGTTCGGCGGAGTTGAGCAGCGAGCCGGCACATCAACGCTACCAATTCAACACCCCCACCACCGTTACTTACGACCGCGACACCGTCGCCCTGGGCGCCGCCCAGACCCGCGTTTACGTGGCGGACATGGGCGACTACAAGATCCGCGTGCTCAACCTCAACGGCGCCGCCATCGGCACCCTCGACGACGCCGACCAGACCCTGGCGGCGGACAGCCCGGCCAGCACCGTTCCGGATATCCGCGCGCCGCTGGGCATCGCCTTTCTGTCGAAAAGCGAGGCGGATGACGATCGTCTGGCCGGTCTTTACGTCAACGATGTGGGCCGTCAGCAGGTGCATTTTTTCCGCACCGTCGCCGGCAGCGCCGATAATTTCGAATACGTCACCTCCATCGGCCAGCCCGGTCACGGTGGCGGCGAGGATCTGTATCTGCCACGCAACATGACGATCACGCCGCAAGGGTTCATCTACGTCTCCGATGAATTCAACCATCGCATCAAGGCGTTCAGCATCGACCCGGACAACAACTATCAGGTCAGCCTGATCCAGACCGTCGGCTGGCAGGACGGCAGCGGCCAGTATGTCGGCGCCGGGCCGATCCTGCGCGGCGTGGATAAAAACTACGGCACCGATTCCACCAACTACGACGACTATGCCGGCGAACCGGAAAAACGCGACGGCTTCCGCATTCCCCAGGGCATGACCTACTACCAGTCACCGGACAATGGCGCCACCTATCTTTACGTGGCCGACAACGGCAACAATCGCATCAAGATTTTCCGGGTCAATACCGCCACCGGCCAATTAACCCTGGACGACATGCTCGGGCGCATCCGCGATGACGACGGCAACATCGATCACCTGAAACGCCCCCGCGGCGTGCGCACCGACCTGCAGGGCAACCTGTACGTGGCGGACACCTACAACGGCCGCATCCTGCGCTTCCCCAACCTGGCCGCCACCACCGACACCAACCCGGTGAAGTACCGAAGCAGCGGCAGCGCCGACGCCCAGGCCACCTGGGTCTATGGTCATCTGGGTATCCATCAGGTGGAGATGCGCGCCCCCACCACCGCCGCCAATGAAGATGCCGCCTTTCAGTTACCCAACGACCTGGTGCCGGTAATCGATGCCAACGGCAATTTCCACCGCGAGGATATCTGGTCGTGGGGTTACTTCTTCAGTGACGCCCGCGTACATCTGGTCAGCGACAGCGGCAATAATCGCATCAAGAAATGCTGGACCAATTCCGCCGGCACCACCCTGCTGCGCTGTTCCGTTTCCGCCGGCGTCGGCGGTGAGAGTAACCATGAATTCTGGGGGCACCCGCGTACGCTTGCCGGGCAGTTGCACTCCGCCAGCGGCATGGCATGGCTGGGCAGCAAGAACCGCCTGCTGGTCAGTGATACGCCCAACACCCGCATCAACATGTACGATGGCAGCGGCAATTATCTTGGCCGTTTCCCCGGTACCGATATCAGCTATGGGGTCACCGGCATCGCCACTTTCAACGATAGCAACCACGGTGAAATGGTGGCGGTTCTGGTGGGTGCCGACGCCACCCTGCCCTGGCCCTACACCGGCGACGCCAGCGTTCGTATTTACGATGCCGACGGCAACCTGGAAGAGCTATTCAACCTGAGCTACCGCACCGGCGGCCTGTCGGCGCCGCGCATCGCGCTGACCTCCAGCAACATCAATTATCCGGTATCGATCTCGGTACGCGGCGGCGGCGACCAACACGAACTGTACATCACCAGCTTCGCCAATTACGCCTGGCGATTCGACTATGACAGCGGCAGCGGCACGCTGAACCGGATCTGGTACGCCGGCGGCGTCGACAGCAACAAAGGCAGTGACCTGGGCGACAACTGGAGTCTCGGCCCGGCGTTCTTCGATCAGGGCGCCCCCGGCACCTTCGATCAGATTGGCAGTGTGCTGGCTCTGTCCGACCGCATCTACGTCACCGACCGGCGCAACCAGCGCATCCAGGCTCTGTCCCCGGCCAACGGCGGCCTGCTTGGGCAAGTGGGCGTCGGTGGCGGCACCTACGACCATCCGGAAGACCTGGAAGCGGACCGGCTGTTCCTGCCCGCCGGCCTGGCTTACGACGCGCAGCAGGACAGCCTGCTGGTGGCCGATGGCTTCAACATGGTGGCGCGGGCCTGGGCCAACCCGGACGACAGCGCCCCGGACGGTAACGGCGTGATCCGCCCGAACTATCTGGGTCACTGGCTGGACCGCTCGCTCGGCAGCCGCCCGGGCGGCTTGTTCGACGCCGAACAGGTGGCCGTGGGTGACGGCTCGGTATTTGTGTTCTCACTGATCAGCAACCGCGTCACCCGCTTCAACTGGTCGGAACTGAACCCGTAAGAAAATGTGGGCGCGGGGCTCTGGCCATTGGCGAACCCCGCGCCGACGGAACAAGAAACCGGAGGCATCAATGGAAATGTTCGACCTTCTGGCCCAACGTGCCCGGGTAACCCCGGACCGGCTGGCACTGGAAGATCTGCACAGCGGCGAACGCTACAACTACGCGCAGCTCAACGAAAGGGCGGCCCGGCTGGCGGCGGCGGCCCGTGAGCATTGGGGGTTGCGGGAAGGCGACCGGCTCGCCTGGCTCGGCCACAGCCGCGCGGAATTCTTCGCCATGCTGTTCGGCTGCGCCAAGGCCGGCCTGATTCTGGTGCCACTGAACTGGCGACTGGCGGTGCCGGAGCTGGAAGTCCTGATGGCCGACTGCCAGCCCGGGGCCTTGATCTTCGGTGACGAACTGGCCGACGCGGCCCGCGCCCTGGGGGGCACCTTCACCGACCTGACGCTGGTGGCGCTGGATCAGCCGGTCGGCTCGGAACGCCACTATCACCAGGATCTTCAACAGGTGGCCCCGGATCTCAGCGCGCACCCGGAAAAGAGTCCGGACACGCCCTGGTACCTGCTCTACACCTCCGGCACCACCGGCCGGCCCAAGGGCGTGGTGCAGACGTTTCGCATGATGCTGGCCAATTACCTGAACATCGGCCTGGCGGTGAATCTCATCGGCGAGGACGTACTGCTCAACGTGCTGCCATTGTTCCACACCGCTGGCATCAATCTTTACTCCAGCGCGGTGTTTTTTGTTGGCGGTACCGTGCTGGTGGCACGCAATTTCGAGCCTCAACAAGCCCTCGACATATTGGAACGGCGGGCGACCATTTTCTTCGGCGTGCCGGCGGTGTACCAGGCGCTGCTGGAGCAACCGGGATTCAGCGGCGAGCGGCTGCGCCGGGTACGTTCCTGGGGTTGCGGCGGCGCCCCGCTATCCCTGCCGGTGGCGCAGAGTTATGTGGAGCACGGCATTCATGTGCGTACCGGCATGGGCATGACCGAAACCGGCCCCACCGTGTTTTTGCTCGATGAAGACAAAGTAATTGAAAAAATCGGCTCCGTGGGCCGCCCGCAATTGCTCACCGAAGTCCGTATCGTCGACCGGGATGGCCGCGACGTGCCCGACGGCGAAGCCGGCGAGCTGCTGATCCGCGGCCCCAACATTACGCCGGGTTACTGGAATCGTCCGGACGCTACCGCCGAGGCCATCGAAGCCGACGGCTGGCTGCACAGCGGCGACGTCGCCCGGCGCGACGACGACGGCTTTTATTACATCGTCGATCGCTGGAAGGACATGTACATCTCCGGCGGCGAAAACGTCTACCCCGCTGAAGTGGAAAAAGTGCTTGAACAACATCCGGCCATCGCCGAAGTGGCGGTGGTGGGCATCGCCGACCAGCGCTGGGGCGAAGTGGGCAAGGCCTGCTACGTGCCGCGCCCGGACAGCCAGGTCGACGAGGACGCTTTGCGCGCCCACTGCCGTGAACGGCTGGCCGGCTACAAGGTTCCCAAGGTTTTCCAGTGCCTGCCGGCACTGCCCCGTAACGCCCTGGGCAAAGTCACCAAACAGGAGCTGCGCAATGGCGCCGAATAAACCACGGCTGGAGCAAGCCGTGACCCTGTCCCAACAGGACTTTGATCATTTCGCCGAGATCAGCGGCGATCACAACCCCATCCATGTGGATCCCCAGTACGCCTCGGTAACCCGCTTCGGCGCCACCGTTTCCCATGGCATGCTGTTGTTTTCCCATCTGCGCGCGCTGATCGCCCGGTCCTGGCCCGGCGCCACCCTGTCCATGCAGGAACTGATGTTCCCCGCCCCCGCCTACGCCGACGAGGCATTGACGGTGATCGTCGAAGCGCGGCAACAGGACGATCTATTCACCACCCGTGTGGTCAAGGCCGACGGCAGCGTCTGCCTGGAAGGCCGCGCCCGTATTCACATCGCCGAGGAGAACACCCCGTGAGCGAGACCCTGCCCCGTTTTCACGCCCTGAAGGTCGGCGACCAGGCCACCGTCTCCCGCCATTTCAGCGCCGGGGAGCTGAGCCAGTGGTGCGCGCTGGTCAACTTCCCCGAGGCCCGGTGCGCCACCGTGCCGGAACCGCTCATCGCCGGCTTGTTTTCCTATCTGCTTGGCGAGAAGTTGCCCGGCCACGGCACCAACTATCTCAAGCAAAGTCTGCACTTCGAACAGAACGCCGATGTGGGCGAAGCGCTCACCGCCAAGGTCACGGTGACCCGCCTGCGCGCCGACAAGGCACTGGTGAATCTGGCCACCGAATGCACCGGCGCCAATGGCCGGATGATCTGTTCCGGCGAAGCCCTGGTGCTGTTTCAATGTTGACAGGAATGCTGAGCAAGGCGCTGCACCCCGGTCTGTTGCCCTGGCTGACCCGGCTCAACCATCTGATCGAGGAACAACGCCGCAAAGGTATCGAAGCCACCCCCGCCATGGTCCGCGACAGCCTGGCGGGGATGACCGACACCCTGGTCACGGATAGCCCCGACATCGCCGACGTACGCGACCTGCTGGTGGATGCGGACGGACATACCATCACCGCGCGCGCCTACGATCCGGCACCGGGCCAGCGCAAGCCGGTGTGTTTATTTTTTCACGGCGGCGGCCACATGGCCGGCAGTGTCCAGGTGTACGACCCGATCTGCCGCAAACTGGCCAGGGCCAGCGGTCACCTGTTGCTGTCGGTGGAGTACCGGCTGACACCGGAGCACCCCTACCCGGCGGGCCTGGAAGATTGTCTGGCGGTGACACGAGGGCTCTACCCGCTGCTGTCCCGGGAAGGCTATCCAGTGCAACGGTCACTGACGCTGGCCGGGGACTCCGGCGGTGGCGCCTTGGCCGCCACGCTTTCCGCCCTGCTGCAGGACGATGAGGCACATCGCCCGCAACGCCAGGTACTGATCTATCCGAGTCTGGATTACACCCTGGAACAGCCCTCATTGCAGGAAAACAGCCACGGCTATTTGTTGGAAACAGCGCGTATCGAATGGTATGTGGATCATTACTTCCAGCACGGCGAGGACCGGCGCGCTCATTCTCCGCTGTACATGCCCATGGGCACGGGCATGCCGGAGACCCTGATGATCACCGCCGGCCTGTGCCCGCTGCGCGACGAAGGCTTGCGCTACCTTGACCGGCTGAGTGAAGCCGGCATCCCTCATCAGCACGTGCATTTCCCGGACATGATTCACGCTTATCTGAATCTGGAGGATCTGGTGCCGGAGGCCTGCGCGGAAACTTACCGGTGTATCGGTGAATTCCTGGGGCGGGCCAGGCGCCTGAATAACACCCCGTCATCCCGGGCTTGACCCGGGATCTCCTTCTGGAGGCACACCACCTTGTAGAGGGAGATGCCGGATCGAGTCCGGCATGACGTTGGCTTGGTAGCCCGGCATGACTTTTTTCGGAGGCTCCCCAGCAGCGAGTGGCCTGCCAGCGTGTTGCGTGCCTGCGTTATTTCATTGGTAAAACTTGTGAAAACCTGGCCGTTCCGGCCGGTATGCATATTGACCGTTTGCCCCGCGGATTTATGGTAGAGAAAACGGTTTGAAGAATGTCCAGGGACCATGACATGTCTTCTGCAGTACCCGCTCCACCCAGCCCTTTTGTTCACGGCCATCTGACGCTGGAAAGACAGGAACGCCGCGCCCGTAATCTGCTGCGCGGCGCCCGCCGCCATCACGGTCCGGCGGTGTTGCGGCTGGCCGCGCGCCGACGTTCGCAGCGCCAGCCGTTCACCCTGGCCGATGCCCGGCGCGCCATTGCCCGGGAACAGGGTTTCCCGGATTGGGCCTCGCAGAGCCATCACATTCGCGAGCTGGAACACAGCCAGCCGCTGTACGGACTCAGCCCGGATGGCGACGAAGCCACCCTGCATCTGTGCGGCGCCATGGACCTGACCCCGCGTCTGCGCGAAGCCGGCTTCGTCGGGGAAATACTGAGCCTGGCGGACCCGTACAGTCTCGGCCCCCTGCGTAACGAACCGATACCGCTGTTCCGGCAGCGGCGCAGTCGTTTTCTGGCCAATCTGCGGCAACAGGACTGGCAACGGGTGGCGCGGGAACAGCAGGACATTCAAGACCGGCTGGCGGAAGCCGCGCGGGGACGGCGGGTGGTGTTGTGGTTCCAGCACGACAGCCAGGATCAGCTGATTCTGGCCCGGCTGCTGCACCAGTTCAGCCATGATGCCAACGGCGGCCGGTTGCAATTGATCGCGGTGGAGTCGGTGCCGGGCGTCAAACGCTTCCGCTGCCTCACCCAACTGGCGCCCTTCGTGCTTAACTGGTTGTGGCGGCGCCGGCGCGCGGTCAGCGCCGCGCAGCTGTCGCTCGGCGAAGCGGCCTGGCGCGCGGTGACCGCCAACCATCCCGAAGCGCTTTACCGCCTGTCCCGGCACACCACCTCGGCGTTGCCCATGCTTGGCCGGGCCCTGCGCCGTCATCTGCTGGAACTGCCGGATCCGGCCACCGGCCTGGGACTGAGCGAGCAATTGGCGGCGCAGCTGGTGGCGGAGCGCGGGCCGATTTCCATACGCGGGCTGTACAACGCCCTGCAAGAGGAACGCGAACCGCTCCCCTATTTGTCACCCCAAATGTTTCGCTGGGTATTGAAACCCCTGCTGGAAGGCGAGCGGGCGCTGCTGGAATATCACCGCACCCCCGGGCGCCCCTGGGATGAAGGCTTGCTGGATGTCACCCATGCCGGCCATGGCGTCCTCAGCGGCTACCGCAACTGGCTGGACAGCCGCCCGCCCATACGCTGGGTGGGCGGCATCCCCATCGACGGCACCCACACCTGCTGGTGCATTGACAAGAGCAGTGGACAACCGAGACAGCGCTGAAAGGCAGTTAAGAGTGGATAGTGAATAGTTAACCGAGAAAAAACCAAAACAGGCTTAGCCGCTGTGGGAGCTTGCCTGCAAGCGAATGGGGTTTGCTCGGGCGCTTGCCAATATTCGCTTGCAGGCAAGCTCCCACAGAAAGCGCATGGACCGCATTTTTTTCGTTATTAACTATTAACTATTCACTGTTCCCTATTCACTCTTAACTGCCTTTTTTTCTTCTTTTCGAATGTGCTCCACCAAAAGCTCCGCCACCGCATCCGGTTGTTGCAGGTGCAGGAAGTGGCCGGCGTCGGCCAGGGTTTTGACGTAGAGGCCTTCCGGGAAGTCACCGGGGTAGATGGTGTGGTCCAGCAGGCGCGGGCTCATGCAGCCGTCGCTTTCGCCGAGCAACACCTGGGTCGGAACCCGGGTTTCTCCCAACAGTGTCTTGCTGGCCTGACGCAGGTCCCGGCGCCATAGCCGGGGCAAGTGCCGGTACCAGCCCAGGGCGGCGGACAAGACGCCGGGTTGGGCCAGGGTGTGCTTGGCCTGCTCCAGATAGCGGCCGGCTTCCCAGCCCGGCGACCAGCGCCGCCACAGTGTCGCGACACCGTCCAGGTCGTTGCGGTTGAGCCAGGTCTCCGCCGCCAGTGGCAGTTGGAAAAACGGAATATAGGCACTCAGACCCAATTGCTCCGGCACCCGCAGCAGCGCCTGGGGTAAGCGCTTCAAAGGCGGTATCGCCAGCGCGGAAAAAGTGCTGAAGGTTTCCGGATAGCGCGCGCAGGCCAGGTAGCCCAACACCGCGCCCCAATCGTGGCCGACCAGGTGCAAACGCCCGCCCAACTGATCGGTGAAGGCCATCAGATCCTCCAGCGCGGCGGTCAACGCATAGTCGCCACTGCCCGGCTGACAGGAGGGTGCGTACCCACGCAATGCCGGCGCCACCGCGGTATAACCGGCGCGCGCCAGCCGCTGCATGATATCGGCCCAATTCTCATGGGTATCCGGAAAGCCATGCAGCAACAATACCGGCTCGCCGTCACCGGTCAGCAGTGCCGGAAAGCGCAGATCGCCATTCACCAGTTCAACCTGTTTCACCGGGATACCTCGAAGTCCTCGTAACCCCTTGGGGTGCGTTCGGTTTGCGTCACATCGGTGACCCGCGCGCGGGTCGGGCCACGGCGCATCCAGGCCAGTAAGGCGCTGACCGCCTCCTCGCTGCCCTCCAGCCAGGCTTCCACGCCACCGTCCTCGAGATTGCGAACCCAGCCCACCACGCCATGGCGGCGGGCTTCATCACAGGTGCTGGCACGAAAATACACGCCCTGAACGCGGCCGCGCACCACCACTTGACGGGCAATCATGATCATTCGTCCTCTTTTCGATGACCGGCCCCCTCATCACTGAGGTCGGGATCGGGGCCGGTTTCCGGCAACTGATTCTCGAACAGCGTTTCCAGAGGAAACGACAAGGGTTCACGCATGCCTTCGCGCGCCTGATCGCAGCGTGCCTTGAGCACCGTTTCCCAGGGCTCCAGCCCCTGGGCATTGACGCTCAGTTGCTGCTCGCTGGTCCAGGGTAACATGGCGAGCAGCTCCGCCAGGGTCAACGAACGTAAATCTCCGCTCAGCATGTAACCGCCTTCATCGGTGCGGCGCATCAATCCACGATCCTCCAGCAGATTGCGGAATTCATCCCAATGGGTGACGCCGGCTTCCCGCAGTACGCGCTGCACCTCATTATGACGTAGCACTTCCCCGTTACGTTGCCGTGTCCACAGCACGCACAGCAATCGCAGCAGCGACTGGGTGCGTGGCACCCGGCGCCGAAACTCCTCGAACACCACCAGGCCGCGAACAAGCTCGGCGCCGGCGAGAACGATGATCCAGGAAATATAAATCCACAACAGAAACACCGGCACCATGGCGAAGGCACCATAGATGACCTGATAGCTGGGCACCTGCCGGATGAAGAACGCGAACCCGCCCTTGGCCAGTTCAAACGCCAAGGCCGCCAGCAAGGCACCGAGCATGCCCTGACGAATCGGTACCGAGGTGTTCGGCACCACGATATACAGCAGCGAGAGTAAACCGGTGGTCATCACCACCGGCAAGGCGCGCAGCCAGAAACGATCGCCGCCCAGATACGCCACGGTATCGGTAACCAGGGAAACGGAAGTGAGATAGGAACTGATACCCAGGCCGGCGCCCAGCAGGATCGGGCCCAGCGACAACACCGCCCAGTACATCATCAGGCTGGTCAGCCCCTTGCGCGGCTTGCCGATACGCCAGATCCGGTTCAAGGACTGCTCTATGGTGCGCAACATCAATACCGAGGTCACCACCAGGAACAAGGCGCCCACAACGGTGAGATTGGTGGCCTGCCGGGAGAAGCCTTCCAGGTGGCGAAGAATCTGGTCACCGGCGGACGGCACGAAATACTGAAACGCCCACTGACGAATCGCCAATCCCCGTTCATTGAGCGCCGGAATCGCCGATATCACGGTGAACATCACCGTCATCACCGGAACGATGGCGAACAAGGTGGTATAGGTGAGCGCCGCCGCCGATGACAGGCAGCCGTCCTCGACGAACTGGCGCCGCAGTAAGCGCAGAAACGCCACCAGCGACTGCATGCGCACACGAAAGGGAATCAGCGGTGTCTCGTCCTTGTCCGTCATCGGTTTCTTTTTTCCCATCGTTCACCGGGTCACCACGAAAAAGCAGAGGCAAGAGTCCCCTACCATCTTCCCGCGGCACATGGAATCTCCCACAAACGCCGCCCACTACCGTACAATCGAGGGCTTTCGCGTGCGCCGCCGATTACGGGGACGGCACCGCCCACTATTTCGCAAGGGGAGCGAGGCCATGGCCGACTACAGCATCTATCATAATCCGCGCTGTTCCAAATCCCGCCAGGCGCTGGCGCTGCTGGAAGAGAACGGCATTGAGCCGAACGTGATAAAGTATCTGGACAACCCGCCGGATGCCAACACTCTGCGCGCTCTGGTCCGACAACTCGGACTGGCCCGTGCCCATGATCTGGTGCGCGTCAAGGAAGCGGAATACAAAGAAGCGGGGCTGCATGCGGACGCCGATGACGACACCGTCATCGCCGCCCTGGTCCGCTACCCCAAGTTGCTGGAGCGGCCGGTGGTGGTCCACGGCAAACGCGCGGTCATCGGACGGCCGCCGGAAAAAGTGCTGGAGTTGATTGAATCGTGAGCGCCTACATTCTGGTCCTGTACTACAGCCGTACCGGCGCGGTGGCGGAACTGGCGCGCCAGGTCGCGCGGGGCGTGGAAAGCAGCGGCATGGAAGCGCGCCTGCGCACCGTGCCGCCGGTATCCGCCGATCACCAGGCCACGGCGCCGGCGGTACCGGACAGCGGCGCGCCCTATGCCACCCTCGACGACCTGCGCGGTTGCGCCGGGCTCGCCCTGGGATCGCCCACCCGCTTCGGCAATATGGCGGCACCGCTGAAGTATTTCATCGATCAGACCAGCGACCTGTGGATGTCCGGGGATTTGATCGGCAAACCCGCCGGCGTGTTCACCGCCTCCGCCAGCCAGCATGGTGGCCAGGAAAGCACCTTGTTGTCGATGATGCTGCCACTGTTTCACCACGGCATGGTGCTGGCCGGAGTCCCCTACAGCGAAGCGGCTCTGACCCGCACCCGTGACGGCGGCACGCCCTACGGCCCGAGCCATGTGGCAGGTATCGACAACCGCACCCAGCCCAGCGACGACGAAATCACTCTGGCGCGGGCGCTGGGGCATCGCCTCGGCGGACTGGCCCGGGCACTGGAGCAGCGCCGATGATTTTGCTGCTGCGGCTCACCTATGCCCTGCTGCTGCTGATCGGGCTGGCCAACCAGTTCTGGCTGGGGCCGCCGGACGCGCCCTGGATGGCGGCGGTGATCATGGGGGTTGGTCTGTATCTGCCGTTGCTGCTGATGATGCCGGCGGTGATCAACGCCGACAAACGCGGGCTCACCTGGTTGTGTTTTCTGCTGCTGTTCTATTTTTGCGGTTACGTGATACAGGTGCTGGACCCGGAACCGGTGCGCACCCTGGCCATCGTCAAGGTGAGCCTGACCACGGTGCTGTTCGTATTGTCCATGCAAGTCATCCGGGGTGGACGTGCTGATCGATGAACGTCTGCATATTGATACGCCGGAAGGCGCGCGGCTGACCTTGTCCCTGGCCGGGCCGCTGCCGCGCGGCATGGCCTACGGCATCGATTTGATGATCCGTGCCCTGATTCTGATGGTGGTGGCCACGCCCCTGATGTTGCTGGGCCGTGGCGGTTCCGGTCTTTATCTATTGCTGCTGTTCCTGCTGGAATGGTTTTACCCGGTGCTGTTCGAGGTGTTCCGGCAGGGGCGCACGCCGGGCAAGGCGGCCATGGGCCTGGCGGTGGTGCACGGCAACGGCGCTCCGGTGGGCTTGAGCGGCTCGCTGGTGCGTAATCTGCTGCGCACCGCTGATCTGTTCCCGTTCGCCTACCTGACCGGCTTCGTGGTGATGCTGGTTTCCTCTCGCCAACAACGGCTGGGCGATCTCGCCGCCGACACCCTGGTGATTCACGTGCCCGCGCCGCAAACCCGCCCCGCTCCCGGTGACAGCGGCGGAGAGCCACCGGATTGGCCGCTGGACCGTGGCGATCAGTTGGTGCTGCTGGCCTTTCATGACCGGGGCTTGCGGCTGTCCGAGGACCGTCAACGGGAACTGGCCAGACTGGCTTACCCGGAACTCACCGATGATGCCGCCCTGGCCCGGTTACGCCGGGTGGTCAATCACGTACTGGGGGCGACATGAGACAAAGCCAGTTCGAGCAGCGCTATCAACCCCAGTGGCATCGCCTTGAGCAGGGCCTGACGGCGCTGGAGAAAAAGCAGCGGCCCAAGAACGTGGACCTGTCGCGCTTCACTGGCGACTACCAGGACCTGTGCCATCAGTTGGCGCTGTCGCGGGAACGGGGCTACAGCCTGGTGCTGCAGGACTACCTGAACGACCTGATGCTGCGTGCCCATCGCCAACTCTACCGTCACCGGGCACCGTTGATGCCGAGGTTGGCGGCGTTCCTGCGCGGTGACTTCCCGCGCGCGGTGCGCGCCATGTGGCGCTGGCATCTGATCAGTGCCCTCGCCTTCCTGCTCTCCGCCGGACTGGTCGCGGCGATGATCCTGCACGACCCGGAGCTGGTGCATACCGTGGTGGACGGCAATGGTGTCAGCGATCTGGAAAACATGTACCACCCGGATCTGCGCGACAGCAGCGACCGCAATCGGGCCGACGATCTGATGATGTTCGGCTACTACATCTACAACAATGTCGGCATCGCTTTCCGCACCTTCGCTGGTGGGGTGTTGTTCGGCATCGGCTCCCTGGTGGTGATGCTGTTCAACGGCAGTTTCCTCGGCGCCGCCGCCGCCCACCTGACCCTGGTGGGCGCCGGGCAGCCGTTCTACACCTTCGTCATTGCCCATGGGGCGCCGGAACTGACCGCCATCGTGCTGGCCGGCGGCGCCGGGTTGCGCCTGGGCTGGTCGTTGGTGGCGCCGGGCTCCTGGCGACGGGTGGATGCCTTGCGCCGGGCGGCGCGGGAAACCCTGCCGGTCATGTACGGCGTGTTCCTGTTGCTGGTGCTGGCGGCGATGATCGAGGCGTTCTGGTCCTCCCGGGAATTGGACGCCCAGATCAAATACACCGTCGGCGGTATCAGTTGGGCCCTGCTTTACGTCTATTTGCTGTTCGCGGGGCGTCATGGATCTGAATAACCTGCGCGCCCGCCTGGCGCCCCGTTCCCCCTGGCAGGCCATGGATCTGGGCACCCGTTTCTATCGCCGCTGGTGGCGTCAGGTCACCCTGGTATGGCTGCTGTTCACGGCGCTGCCCTATACCCTGCTCAGCGCCCTGTCCATTGGCCTGGACAGCCTGTGGCCGATAGTGCTGTTCTGGTGGTTGAAGCCACTGTGGGAAAGACCGCTGCTGGCCTTCTTCAGCCATGCCCTGTTCGGTGACTACCCCGGCGCCAGGACCCTGCTCAAGCGCTTCCCCGCCTATGGCCTGAACGGCTTGGCCGGACAGTTGACCTGGCGCCGGCTGAGCCCGTTCCGGGGTCTGTTGACCGGCATCTGGCAATTGGAAGGCTGCCGCGGCGCCCAGGCCTCGTCCCGCATCCAGGTGCTGCTGAGTCCGCCCGGGCAGCGGGCCGGCACGCTCATGGCGTTGATGGTGGCCCTCGAACAAGTGCTGCTGACCGGTCTGATGGTGCTGGTGCTGACGCTGGTGCCCTGGGACTTCAACATGGAATTCAGCGTCTGGTTCAGCGAACAGAGTTATTTGCATCTGAGTCTGGCGGCACTGGCCTGGTATCTGACACTGACCATCACCGAGCCGCTTTACGTAGCGGCCGCTTTTTCCCTTTATCTTAATCAGCGCACCTGGCTGGAAGGCTGGGATCTGCAATTGGGGCTGGACCGCATCGGCCGGCGCCGCCGGGTGCTCGGCGTCACCACCCTGGCACTGCTGCTGATGCTTACCGTGATGCCGCATCCGGCACCAGCGGCACAAACCGAACCGGAAGACCCCAAACAAGCGGCCATTGAACTACTGGCCGGCGAGCGGTTCATGCCGGTGGAAATCCGCGAGGAGCGCCAACTGCGCCCTTCCTTGCGCAGCGATGACAAGGACAGTTGGTGGAACCGCCTGCTTGATCAGTTGTTCAACAGTGACCATGCGGATCGCGACCGCGCTGGCGGTGACTGGCAACTGCCGGATCGGCTGGTCACGGTCCTCGCCAGTCTGGTGCTGGTGGCCCTGATCGTGTTCCTGCTGCTGGCCCTGTTCCGCAACCGCGGCGCTCTGAAAGGCGGACGTTCCAAGCCCATGGAGATGCCGGTGAGCGTGGCGGGGCTGGATACCCGCGCCGAGTCCTTGCCGGACGACCTGGGTAGCGGTGTGGAGCAGGCGCTGGCCGGTGACGATGTGCGCGCCGCGCTGGCGCTGTTGCTGCGCCATGCCCTGGTAGCCCTGTTTCAGAGCCACCCCACCCGGCTCACTCCCGGCGCCACCGAGCGGGATTGTCTGAATGCCTACCGGCGTCTGCTCGGTGACGATGCCAGAGTGACGTATCTCGGCGACCTGATACGGCAATGGACCCGCATCGCCTGGGCCCATCAGCCGGTGACGCCGGAACAGGCGCGCCAACTGCTGCGGCGCTGGCAACAATTGAGCAGCGCGGAGGCGGCATCATGAAGCGCTGGTGGCCCTATCTTGTACTGGTGCTGCTGGTGGCCCTGGTGGCGGGCTACTTCTGGGCCACGGTACCGGTGCAATACGCCGCGCCGGCCTCACCGGACGCCAGCGTGCGTAATAATCCGTACCTCGCCGCGCAACAGCTGTTGGACCACTGGGGACGGCCCAGCCGCCGTATCTTCAGCACCCGCGCCCTGTTTCCGTTGCCGGACACCGATACCACTCTGATCCTCGATGGCGATCGCGGCTCACTGGGCTACGAGCGGCAATTGGATCTGCTCAACTGGGTCCACGATGGCGGCAATCTGATCATTGCCGCGCGCTACCTGCCGCCCTCAAGCGGCTGGTTCGCCGAAGAGGAAACGGAACAGGACGAGAACGAGACGCGGCGCCGCGATCCGGACTCGCTGCTGTCCCTGTTCGAGGTGGAGGTAGAGGCCCTGCCCCGCGAGGATAATGAAGAAGACCCGCTGGCCCTGCTGTTCGACCGTTTCCGGCCGATGGAAGACTGGTTTCTGGAGTATTGCCTTAGTGGTGATGCCTCCGAGGAGCGGCTGCATCAATGCGAGGTCCTCACCTGTCAGGCACCGCAACACTGGCAGCCGCCGGCGGCGACCCACAATCTGGGCGACCAGCCCCGGCTGCTGCAGAGCGAGACGCCGATACGGCTGCTTTACACCCCCCTGCCGATAGACGATTCCACCGGCGAGCCGGCGCAGGTACTGGAAGCCTCCGCCAGCAACGAGGCCGGCGAAACCCTGCTGCGTTTCCGGGTGGGCGGCGGCACCGTCACCGTGCTTACCGAGCTTGGACTGTGGGACAACCAGCACCTGCACCATTTTGACCACGCCCGGCTGCTGGCCGACCTGACTGCCCGGGGACCGGTATGGTTCGTACGTGGAATCGATATCCCGCCGCTGCCAATATGGCTGTGGGAGCGATTCTGGCCCCTCATTCTGGCGCTGGTGCTGGCGCTGGCATTCTGGTTGTGGCGGCGGCTGCCACGCCGCGGGCCCTTGTGGCGCGATCCGGCCCGCCAGCACACCGATTATCTCGGTCATTTGCGGGCCATTGGCCATTTCCATTGGCGCACCGGCCAGAGCGACCGACTGCTGGCGTCCCTGCGCCATCAGGTCCAGCGCCGCATCGCCCTGCAACACGCGGACCCGGTCAAGGCCCTGGCGTTGACCGCCAAGCGTCTGGACATCCCCGAACACACGCTTTCCCAAGCCCTGGAGCAAACCCCCGCCGACCGCGCTCAATGCGTGGCCATGGTGGCGCTGTTGCAACAGGTCAGGCAGAGGATCAGGAGTCAACCATGAAAACCGCTGAAACCCTGGAACAGGCCACCGCCCTGGCCGCCGACATCGAGGCGCAGCTGAATCGGGTGCTGATCGGGCAGCCCGAAGTCACCCGTCAGGTGCTGATCGCCCTGATCACCGGTGGCCACGTGCTGATCGAAGGCGTGCCGGGACTGGGAAAAACGCTGCTGGCGCGGAGCCTGGCACGGGTGCTGAAACTCGATTTTCAGCGCATCCAGTTCACCCCGGACCTGATGCCCACCGATGTCACCGGCCACGCCATCTATGACGCCGGCAACGCCACCTTCCATATCCGCAAGGGGCCGGCCTTCACCAATCTGCTGCTGGCGGACGAGATCAACCGGGCCCCGGCCAAGACCCAGGCGGCCTTGCTGGAAGTGATGCAGGAACGGCAGATCACCATCGAGGGCGAAAGCTTCAGTCTGGCGCCGCCGTTCGTGGTCCTGGCCACCCAGAACCCGTTGGACCAGGAAGGGACCTACCCGTTGCCCGAGGCGGAGCTGGACCGTTTTCTGTTCAAGATCCTGATCGGCTACCCGGAACAGGAAGACGAGGCGCGGATGCTGCGCATGGTGCTGGACGGCACCCTGGCGGACAGCCTCGACGACGCCGGGCTCAGTGCCGTCACCGACAGTGCCGGCGTGCTCTCCTTGAGCCGCTGGGCGGAACAGGTGCTGCTGGACGACGCCATCCTCGATTACCTGCTGCGCCTGGCCCGCGCCACCCGCGATCACCCGGCCCTGGTTCAGGGCGCCAGTCCGCGTGCCAGTATTGCCCTGGCCCGGGCGGCGAAAAGCTACGCCCTGCTCGATGGCCGTGACTTCGTCATTCCCGATGACATCAAGGCGGTGGCGCCGCCGGTGCTGCGCCATCGCCTGCGCCTGGGCGTGGACGCGGAACTGGAAGGCCAGACCGTGGAGACGGTGCTGACCCACTTGCTCGAGCAAGTGGAGGCCCCGCGTCAATGAGACCCGGGTCACGCCTGCTGTTGCTTCTGCTCTGCTGGGCGGCGTTGAGCTTGCTGCCAGTGCTGGCGGCGGCCTTCGCCTCCGGATGGCGCGACAGCGCCCTGCTGATCTGGGTGCTGGCCGGCCTGGCACTGGCGTTATGGGCGGTGCTGGATGCCCGGCGCCTGAGTGCCCGTCCGGCACCGGCCGCCGAGCGCTCACTGCCCGCCGCTCTGTCAGTGGGGGTGCCACAGACCATTACATTGCGTCTGAGCGGCGGGCGGCCCGGTGAGATCTGGAACCTGGCCGATCATCACCCCGATGACGACAGCCACACCGGCCTGCCCCGGGAAGTGACCCTGGCGGCGGACATCACCGAGGTCCGCTACCGCTATCGCCCCTCCCGGCGCGGCCCGGTGGCGTTCGGCGACATCGAAGTGTGGCTGCCGTCCCCGGCGCGCCTGTGGCAAGGCCGCCGCCGGGTAGCCGCCGCCCGCACCGTACCGGTGTATCCGGACTTCTCCCCCATCGCCCGGGCGGCCCTGGCGGTGGATAAAAGCCAGCTGCGCTTTGGCAACCGCCAGCAACCGCGCCGCGGCCAGGGCCTGGAATTTCACGAACTGCGGGAATATCAGCCCGGTGACAGCCCGCGCCGCATCGACTGGAAAGCCAGCGCCCGCCGCCGTCATCTGATCACCCGTCACTACCAGGATGAACAGAACCAGAGCCTGTGGGTGCTGCTCGATGCCGGGCGGCGAATGAAGCTGCCGGTGGGCGATCTGACCCTGTTCGACCATGGGCTCAACGCCACCTTGCTGCTGGCCTGGTCGGCACTGCGCCAGGGCGACCGGGTGGGCAGTCTGCTGTTCTCCCGGGACACCCCGCGCTGGCTGTCGCCGGTACACGGGCCCAGCGGCATTCAAACCCTGCTGAAAGGCTTCTACGACGTTCATCCCCAGGAGCACGCCAGCGACTTCAGCCAGGCCGCCCGCTATTTCCACGGCCGCTGGCAACGCCGCTCGCTGGTGGTGCTGGTCAGTCGGCTGCACCCGGAGGACAGCGACGATCTGCTTGCCGCCGTGACGCTACTGAGCCGGCGCCATCTGGTGATGGTGGCGGACATCCGCCTGCCCGAGCAGGAAGCCCTGCACCAGGCGCCGGTCCAGGACCTGGACGATGCCCTGCGGCTGGCGGCGGATGCCCAGGAACAAGAGCACCGGAGAGCTCTGCACGTGCGCCTGCGCCGCGCCGGCGCCAACGTGGTCGCCGCCACCCCGGAACGCCTCGCCGAACGCCTTGGGCAGACCTATCTGGCTTTGAAACGGGCGGGGAGACTGTGAAAAGCAGTTAATAAGGAACAATGAATAGTGAATAGTTTCGCGTGGCAGATCCTTCCACGCAGATAGTACAGAGGCCGCGTCCAAAGCCCTGCGCGACATTATCGTCATCAAGAAAACAAGCCGCTTCACGGCTGCGGCCAGACGTTATCGATACTCAATCGTCCCCCGGCTACGCAATGTTTTTGATTTTCGCTGTTAACTATTCACTGTTCCCTATTAACTGCCTTCATTCGACGCTTCCCCCGCAAATTGTTACCCTAGTTTTCTGGGTACGGATCATTTTTCTGACAAGCCGTTGAAAAAGCCGTGGCTGTTATTCTTCAGGATAAGGAATCTTGCATGGAACCTAATTCCCTCGAGGAACCTTCCGCAAAGGTCAAAATAAACCCCCCGGTTTTTTTCACATCCGTGATCATCATTGTTGGCCTGGTGCTGTTCTCGATCTTGTTTAAAACCGAGGCGGCCGAGTTCTTTTCAACAATGAAAACCGGTGTGCAACAATACGCCAGCTGGTTTTACATTCTCACCGTGGCGATTCTTTTATCGCTGGTGGTGTTCGTGATCGTCAGCCGTTACGGGGATATCAAGCTGGGGCCGGATCACTCGGAACCGGACTACAGCTATGGCTCCTGGTTCGCCATGTTGTTTTCCGCCGGCATGGGCATCGGCTTGATGTTCTATGGCGTGGCGGAGCCGGTATTGCATTACATGTCGCCGCCCATGGCCGAGCCCGGCTCCATCGACGCCGCCAAGGAAGCCATGCGCGTTACCTTCTTCCATTGGGGGCTGCACGCCTGGGCCATTTACGCCGTGGTGGCGATGATTCTGGCGTACTTCAGTTTCCGCCATGGTTTGCCGCTGACATTACGCTCCGCTCTCTACCCCCTGATCGGCAAAAAAATCTACGGACCGATCGGCCACATGGTGGACGTTTTCGCGGTGGTCGGCACCGTGTTCGGCGTGGCCACGTCCCTTGGCCTGGGCGTGGAGCAGGTCAACGCCGGCCTCAATCATCTGTTCGGGCTGCCCAAGACCGAATGGGTGCAAGTGGGGCTGATCATCTCGATCACCGCCCTGGCCACCATCTCGGTGGTGACCGGCCTGGACGCCGGTATTCGGCGCCTCTCCGAGTTGAACCTGGCCCTGGCGTTCCTGCTATTGATGTTCGTGCTGTTCCTGGGACCGACCCTGTTCCTGCTGAAGGCCTATGTGCAGAACCTCGGCGCTTATCTCTCCAATCTGGTGGACATGACGTTCAATCTGTACACCTATCAGCCGGTGGAGAACGACGGCAGTGGACCACAGGGCTGGCTCGGCGACTGGACCCTGTTCTACTGGGGCTGGTGGATTTCCTGGTCACCGTTCGTGGGCATGTTCATCGCCCGCATTTCCCGCGGCCGGTCGATCCGTGAGTTCGCCCTCGGCGTAATGCTGGTGCCGGCCGGCTTCACCCTGCTGTGGATGACGGTGTTCGGCGACTCCGGTATCCAGATGATCGCGGACAATATCTTCCCCGCCCTGGGCACCGAAGTGCAGAAGGACGCGGCGGTGGCGTTGTTCCATTTCCTCGAACAGTTCCCCTGGTCCGGTGTGATCTCGTCCATCGCGGTATTGATGGTGGTGGTGTTCTTCGTCACCTCCTCGGACTCTGGCTCCATGGTGGTGGACATGCTCGCCTCCGGCGGCCATGACGACACCCCCGTATGGCAACGGGTGTTCTGGGCCAGCTCCGAAGGGATCGTGGCGATTGCCCTGATGTTGGCCGGCGGTTTGAAGGCGCTGCAATCCGCCACCATCGCTTTGGCACTGCCATTCTCCCTGGTGCTGCTGGTGGCCTGTGTCGGCCTGTTGCGCTCACTCAAGGTGGAGGGCATCCGCAAGCTCAGCTTCCAGGCGTCGCTGGCACCACCGCCCACCGTGCACATGGGCCACAGCACTCCCGCCGGCGGCTGGAAAGCCCGACTCCGCGGCATGGTCCATTTCCCCGGCAAGGCACGGGTTCTGCAATACGTGGCAGAGGTGGCCGCTCCGGCACTGCAATCAGTGGCCGAGGAACTGCGTGGCCATGGCCTCAAGGTGGAGGTCAACGAGAGCGACGAAGGGGATCGGGTTTATCTGACCGTGGATCTGGGCCAGGAAATGGACTTCGTCTACGGCGTGCGGGTACGCGGCTACACCCGGCCGTCCATCAGCATGCGTCAGTTGGAACACTCCAAGCGCAAGGCGGAAAGCGACCGCTACTATCGCGCCGATGTGTTCCTCAGCGAAGGCGGTCAGGACTACGATCTGATGGGCTTCACCCGCGAGCAGGTCATCGGTGATGTGCTCGACCAGTACGAGAAGCACATGCACTTCCTGCACATGATGCGGTGAGACGGCGGGCCCTTCGGGCCCGCTTTTCCAAAGCAAAAAAATCGCGGTCCTTTCCTGTATGAAAAAAGAGGACCGCGATTTTTTTTGTCTCGGGAAACCTTAATCCAGCGGCCTGAGCAAACCGTCGTGCAGCTCATGGCGGGTATGACAACGGCTGGCGAAATCCGGCGCGTGGGTCACCAGCAGGAAAGCCGTGCCCAGCGTCTGATTGAGTTCCAGCATCAGGTCCTGGACCTGGGCGGCGGTGCGCTCGTCCAGGTTGCCGGTGGGCTCATCCGCCATCACCAGCGCCGGATCGGTCACCAGCGCCCGGGCGATCGCCACCCGCTGACGCTCACCACCGCTGAGCATGGAAGGCTTGTGTTGCAGGCGTTCACCCAGCCCCACCCGGGACAGTACCCGCTCGGCGCGCTCGGTGGCGTGTTTCGGCAGCTCACCGCGAATCAGCAGCGGCATGGCCACATTTTCCAAAGCGGTGAACTCCGGCAACAAATGATGGAACTGGTAGACGAAGCCCAGATAACGGTTGCGTATCTGCCCCAACGCCCGTTCGTTCATCCCCGCCAACGGCTGACCGCCAATGGTGACGCTGCCACGGGTCGGCACATCCAGACCGCCGAGCAGGTTCAACAAGGTGGACTTGCCGGAACCCGAGGCACCAACGATGGCCGCCATATCCCCGCGCCGCACATGCAGCTCCACGCCATTGAGCACCTGCAGCTCGCCGCGCCCTTCCTGATAGCTCTTGATCAGCCCACGGGCGTGCAGAACGGTATCATTCATAGCGCAATGCCTCCGCCGGATGGACCCGGCTGGCGCGCCAGGACGGATACAAGGTGGCCGAGAAACTGATCAGCAAAGCGATGGCGACGATGATGCCCACATCACTCCACTGCAACTCGGACGGCAGGTAGTTGACGAAATAAGCGTCGAACAGATGAGTATTGAAAGTGCGCTCGATCCATTGCGCCAGAGTGCTGACGTTATCCGCCAGCAGGATCCCCAGCACCGTGCCAAGCAAGGTGCCGACCATGCCCACCACGGTGCCCTGCACCATGAAGATCCGCATGATTGCGCCGGGGGACGCGCCCAGCGTGCGCATCACCGCGATATTGCCGCGCTTTTCGGTGACCAGCATCACCTGGCTGGAAATGATGTTGAAGGCGGCCACCGCGACGATAAAGCTGAGCAACAGCGTCATCATGGTTTTTTCCATCTTGATGGCCTGGAACAGGTTGCCGTGGGTACGGGTCCAATCACTGGTGTAGTAACCGTAGCCAAGACTCTGCTGCAGCTCCCAGCCCACCTGAGGGGCGGCGAATAAATCATTGAGCCGCAGATGCACCCCTTCCACGGAGCCCGGCTGTCGCGCCAGGCGGGCCGCGTCTTCCACGTTGACGTAGGCGTAGAGTGAGTCCACCTCGGCGCGGGCGCGGAATATCCCCACCACCGTGAACCGTTTGAAACGCGGCATCACGCCCGCCGGCGACACCGTTGCCTCCGGCAGTACCAGAGTGACTTTGTCACCCAGTTCCGCATCCAGCTTGCGGGCCACGCCATAGCCCAGCACGACGCCGAAACTACCGGACTGCAGGGCATCGAAATCCCCTTCCCACATCATGTCACCGACGATCGACACCTGGCGTTCCGCCTCCGGCTCGATCCCGGAAATCAGCGCCCCGGCCACGTTGCCGTCAAAGGTCAGCATGCCTTCCAACTGCCGGAACGGGGCCACGGCCTCCACCCCGGGATAGCCTTCGATCTGATCCGCCAGCTGCTGCCAGTCGTTGACCGGTTCGCGTCCGTATACCGACAGGTGCGTCACCATGCCAAGGATGCGGGTCTGCAGTTCCCGGTCAAAACCGTTCATCACCGACAGCACGGTGATCAATACCGCCACCCCCAACATCAGCCCCAGGGCCGAAATCAGCGTGATAACGGAAATAAAACTGTTGCGGGCCCGGGCACCGGTGTAACGCAGGCCGACATAGAGAGAGAATGGTCGAAACATGGCGCGCATTTAAGCACTATTGCCGAAATGACGAAACTGCTTTCGGTTCCGTCCCCTGGTCGGATCACCTCAACTCGCTTTGTGACCAGTATCCTCGACCATGCAAATCACAATTGATTCAATGATCCGCGTTTTTATTGATCCGGTGGCCACTGTCGCCAAGCCGGATTCCTTTTTTATGTTGTTGGGGGACACACCATGATAAGAATCGTCGTGGCGCTGCTGGCGCTGGCGGGGGGCGGCCTGGTACTGGCCGGGGAGGCGCCACAGCGTGGCATGACCCAGGCCCAGGTGCGCGCGCAGTTCGGTACCCCGGTGGACACCAGGGGGCCGGTGGGCCAGCCACCGATCAGCCGCTGGGTCTATCCGGACTACACCGTTTACTTCGAGAATCAGGTGGTGCTGCACAGCGTCACCCGGCCCTTGAACGAGACCGCGGACAACGCCAGGCCGGCCAATGACGCCGGCGATACCGAAGACAGGCATCCCGGCGACGGCGCCGGAAACGCGGAACCCTCTCCCCCGTCCCCCGCTGCCGCACCCGAGCGGGACGGCGCCACCCCATCGACGGCACCGCGCGACGATACCGCCAGCGAGGCGGAGGACGGCGGTGACGACGGCCAATTCCGCTTCGATCCGGTCACCGGGCGCATTGTCATAGACGACCGGCCGACCACGGATCAGGGCGGCGGCGCGGCACGCCAGTAAAACCGTCGATCGATATTCGCCAGCAGGCCGGCTCCCACAGTTTGCGCTACGGAGCCGCTGTGGGAGCTTGTCCGGGCGGCGGGCCGCTGCAAGCGAATACCCAACACCGGAGGCCACGACATCGGGCCAGTTGACGGCGCCTTCGGGCGATACCACAATCGCGGGCCATCCCTTTTTGGAACCCGATATCATGCGCCGCCTGCTTCCCGAATGGCATCCTCAATGGGGCGTACTCCTGGCCTGGCCGGACGCCAATACCGACTGGGCCGGACTGCTGGAAGAGGCCGAACAGAGCTTCACCGCCCTGATCGGCGCCATCCTCGGCCATGAAAACGTACTGCTGCTGTGCCGCGACACGGCGGTGGAGGCCCGTGCCCGTGAGTGCCTGGGCGCCGTCGGCGCCAACCTGGCGCGGCTGCGGGTAGTGCACGCCGACTATGACGACACCTGGGCGCGGGATTTTGGTCCCATCGCGGTGGCCGACGACGACGGCTTGCGCCTGTTGGATTTCCGCTTCAACGGCTGGGGCGGCAAATTCCCGGCGGAGCGCGACAACGCCCTCAATCGCCGTCTGCCCTGGCGGGTTCCCGTGGAGGGTGTCGGGCTGGTTCTGGAAGGCGGCTCCATCGACACCGATGGCCAGGGCACGCTGCTCACCACCCGTCATTGCCTGGGCCACCCCAATCGTAATCCGGATCTGGATGACCAGGCCCTGGAAGCGGCGCTGCGCGAGCATCTTGGCGTGGACCGCATCTGGTGGCTGGAACACGGTCATCTGGAAGGCGACGACACCGACGCCCACGTGGATACACTGGCCCGCTTCGTCAATCCCACCACCATCGCCTACGTGCAGTGTCAGGACGACGGCGACAGCCACTACCCCGCCCTGGCGGCCATGGAACGGGAACTTCAAATACTGGCCGAGCAGAATGGTTTGACGCTGGCACCGTTGCCAATGGTGTCGTCGCAGTACAATGACGACCGCGAGCGATTGCCGGCCACCTATGCCAACTTCCTGATCACCAATCAGGCGATTCTGATGCCCACCTACCAATGCCCCACCGATGAAGCGGCGCTGGCCGCGCTGCAACAGGCGGCGGGCAGCCGGCCGGTGATCGGCATTCCCTGCCGCGCCCTGATCGAACAGGGCGGCAGCCTGCATTGCGTTACCATGCAATTACCGGAAGGCGTGCTGGAGGACTGACATGCGGATCGCCCTGGTTCAACAAAACATTGTTCAACACAGCAACGGCAACGACCTGGAAGCCAACCTGAACCGGTCCCTGGAACTGGTGCGTCAGGCCGCCGCCGAAGGGGCCGAACTGGTGCTGCTGCAGGAACTGCACCGCAGTCTCTATTTCTGCCAGACCGAGGACACGTCGGTGTTCGACCTGGCCGAGCCGATCCCCGGCCCCAGCACCGAACGGCTCGGCGCTCTGGCCCGGGAACTGAACATCGTCATCGTCGGCAGTCTGTTCGAAAAACGCGCCGCCGGCCTCTACCACAACACCGCGGTGGTGCTGGAACGGGACGGAACCCTGGCGGGCATCTATCGCAAGATGCACATCCCCGACGACCCCGGGTTCTACGAGAAATTCTACTTCACCCCCGGTGATGCCACTTTCAATGACGGCCACTCCGGTTTCACGCCGATTCAGACCAGCGTCGGCAAGCTGGGCGTGCTGGTGTGCTGGGACCAGTGGTATCCGGAAGCGGCCCGGCTGATGGCGCTGGCCGGCGCCGAGTTGCTGCTCTACCCCACCGCCATCGGCTGGGACCGCAACGACGATGACGCCGAGCAGCAGCGGCAACTGGACGCCTGGATCACCGTGCAGCGAGCCCACGGCGTCGCCAATGGCCTGCCGGTGCTGGTGGCCAACCGCACCGGCTTCGAGACCAGCCCGCACGGTGGCGATGGCATTCAGTTCTGGGGCAACAGCTTCGTCTGTGGCCCGCAAGGTGAATTCCTGGCCCGGGCCGGCAGCGACGAGGAAACCGTGCTGGTGGTCGACGTGGATACCCGCCGTAGCGAGGCGGTGCGACGCATCTGGCCGTACCTGCGCGACCGCCGCGTGGACGCTTACGGCGATCTCAGCAAACGCTACCGGGACTGAATAACCTCGCGATCCGGCGATCCGCTGACACCAGGTCACTGTAGGAGCTTGCCTGCAAGCGAATTCTTCCACCGTCGGAGAATATATTCGCTTGCAGGCAAGCTCCTACAGCGGCTAAAGAACAGGGTGCATGTTCCCCCTTTACGGCGAGGCGAAGCGCTCGGCGGCATCTTCCTCGCTCAACGGCGCCATCCGCCGTGGGCGGTGAACGCTGGCGTATTCCATCACCGCCGTCACCGAATCGAACTGACCGAGACGGCGCAGCACACTCAACGTCGGAGTAGCGAACTGGCGCTCGCCTCCGCCATGATATTCCAACGCCAGACGGGGGTTGACCCAGCAGTGGTCGATGGTTTCCTGGCCATCATGACGGGGTTGCTGGAACGGTGGTGCCTCGGCGACGAAGAAACGGGTATCAAAGCGGCGCGGCGGCCCCGGCGGGGTCACCCAATGGTCGAAATAGCCCAGGCTTTCCAGTGGCACCCGCAGATCGTGGCGCCGGCACAACGTCAGCCAGTCCAGTTCGCCGTTCATGACCGCGTCACGGTCATCGGCCAGTACCGGATGGTGTGGTTCCGGCCAGTCGGCATCGCCGGGCCGGGCCAGCAATACACCGGCCTCCTCGAAACACTCACGAATCGCCGCCACCAGATAGCCCAGACCGCCTGCTTCCAGATTCAGCAGGGTGTTGGCGGCGGCCTCATCGAGGCCGTCCAGATGGGGCATCAACGCCGGATCGGAATCGGCGTGATCCACCGCGCCACCGGGGAAAACATAGAAACCGGGCATGAACACCGCTTTGTGGGTGCGCTGCAGCATAAGTACTTCGAGGCCCTCACGGGCGTCCCGAAGCAGGGCCAGGGTGGCCGCGGGACGTGGTTGCATAGATCAGCTCGCTTGATTCTTCTTTCCCTTCACCATAGCCGGTCCTTGAGCGGAATGCGACGCTTGCCAGGCGACTCCGTTCATTCCTCGTTCTCCGGCTCGCATTCCACGGCGTCATTGGCCGGTCTGACCCGGCTGCCCGGCGTCACGCCGTGACGGACGAAAAAGCCGGCATTCACTTCCAGGACGTTTGAATAGCGGGCATCGGAGCGGTACACCGGGCAGGAATAAGGGTCACGGTGAAGGCAGGGTTCCATGGTGTGAATCGTCAGGATTTCACCGCTCTGGTCCAGGAACGCGATATCCAGCGGAATGCGTGTGTTGAACATCCAGAAACCGTTGGCCGCCGGCTGTGGCCGTTCAAACCGGAACCACATGCCCTTGAACGCGCCCAGTTCATCCCGCTCCATCAGGCCACGGGCCCGCTCTTCAGGAGTGTCCGCCAATTCCACCAGTAGCCTCTTCGATACGCCATCCACACACAGCACGGTATGCCCCGTCGGCACTTCCACGGCCATCCCCAGGGATGTCACCATCGTCAATCCGGCCGCCAGCAGCCTGACCGGAAACCACTGAGCGATAGTCCTTGCTCTCACCGCGCCGATTCTCCCATGGTTGTTAACATGGCAATGGCTCATTGCCGGGCTCATAACTTATGTGCACGATTGTATTCAAAAAGTTGTTTTGTGATATAGTCAACTGAATTCGCTTTCCTGAGGTGTGCATCAAGGACTCCCAGTCGGAGAAAGGCTTCTCCGTCGGCACACCTCCGCGCATAACAACAAACAAGTGCGGAACGAAGGATAAGAATGATGAAACGGACGCCAGACTTCAGCCTCTTTCTCGCCGTGGTGAAAGCCGGCACCCTGTCGGAAGCTTCCAGGGTTCTCGGTATGTCCGCGGCGGCGATCAGCAAGTATCTCACGCAACTGGAACAGCACATGAAGCTGCGCCTGCTGGCCCGTAGCGCCCGCGGCTTTCATCTTACCGAGCATGGTCGTGAACTGTTCGAAAGTCTCGATCACATGCTGCCGGAACTGACCCCGATTCTCGGGGAGCCGATGTCGCGGCTGGACCATCCCACCGGCACCCTGAAAGTAGTCTCCTCCATCGCCCTGGGGCGTCACCGGGTGGCACCCTTGCTATCGGAATTCAGCGCCCGCTATCCGGAGGTGTCCATCCAGTTACAACTGGGCGACGCGCCGGAAGATCTGTTCCGCTCCGGCGTGGACGTGGTGATCTCTCCTGGTGAGCCCATCGATCAGTCGCTGGTGGCGCGCCGGTTGATTACTCACCCGTGTTGTTTGTGCGCGGCGCCGGACTATCTGGCAAGGCGGCCAGCGCCTTCCCACCCCCGGGAATTGCACCAGCACGACTGCTTGATACTGGATTGCCACGGTGCCTTCCGCGATCGCTGGGTGCTGCGCGACCCTCGTGGCGGCACCCACACCATCAAGGTGGCGCCGCACAAGATCACCGATAACAGCGAGCAGCTCAAGCAGTGGCTGCTGGACGGCCACGGGCTGGCCCTGAAAAGCGAATGGGACATCGCCGAGCACCTTCACCGGGGTGAATTGGTCAAGATCCTGCCCGATTACGAAATGCCGCAGCTGAGTTTCTATGTGATCTACGGTGGCCGCCATCTGGTACCGGCGAAAACCCGGGCTTTCGTGCAGTTCATCGAGAATCAGCTGCGCCCCCGGGAAGATCCGGAACGCCTGCGCGCCTGAGCACTGGCTTAAGGTGCCCGCCCCGGTGGCCCGACCCGGCTACGGGGGCGGTGATCATTTTTTATTCTTTTTTCTTTTCTTTATCCCTCCATAAGCGTAGTTTGAAGAGCAGAACCTTCGGTTAGAGGCCGGAGGTCGGGCCCGAGGGATCGGGCGATACAGGTTGCAGCAAGACCCGACTGAACATGGCGCACGGGCGATACGGGAGCTGATCGGCTCCCCAAGCAGGTCCCGGAGTTTTTACCGACTCCCGAGCCGGCACTACCCCCGCCGGAGCAGTCTCGAAGGAACCCGGCCGGATCCACTGGAGATGGCAAGACGGTTCCGTTCGATGCCCCCATGCGCAGCCCATTACCGGCCCCCAAAAAGGAGGCCTCACAGGGAGGTTCATATCATGACTGACCGTTTGCTTTACAAACTGCTTCTGGCATCCGCGCTGATCTATCTGCTCGGCGCCACCACCTCCACGCGTGCCCACGAACCCGACTCATCCATTTCTTTACCCTTCTCCCAAAGCGCTGTCGTTTTCTCTGCCTGACGCCAATCGGGGGCTCTGGCCCACCGCTTCGCGGTGGGCTTTTTTATGACCGCCGTCCGTGGCGGTCACCCTCCGGGCCGTCGCTAAAGCGACGTTAAAAATCGCTCCCGACGATTTATTTATGACCCTCAGTGCGGATGAGGATGATCATGGTCCTGCGTTTCCGGCGAGGGTATCGCCCGGGCCCGATCCAGCCAGCGCCGCCGCCAGTTGGCCAGGGTATCGCTAGTGACGCTTCGGGTGCCGGTCAGCAGCGACGGCGTCTCGCCCACGGCGCTGCCGGTGAGGCGATGGAACACCCTCCAGGTAGGGTCCCGTTGCGCCAGCCCCCCTCGATCCGACGCAAATACCACCTGGTCGCCCGCCGCCCGGGGCCAAACCGCGTTACCCGTGCCCGACAGCCGCCGCGCCGGGCTCCAGCCCGTCTCCGCGCGCCAGCGACTCCCCCATAAACGATGGCGCCAGTCACTGTCCCGGGTGTCCATCCAAACAGCCTGAATCGCGCCGTCACCGCGGACCGCCAGCGTCGGCCTCTGGCTCATGGCCTGATCATTGCTGCCCACCGGCACCGGTTCCGACCAGCTCAATCCCCCATCCTCGGAGACACTGGCCAGAATGGCACTGTTGACCCCGGCACTGCGCAGCACCTTGGCATCCCAGGCGGCGATCAGGCGGCCGCCGCCATCGGCGACCAGACTCGGGTGGCGATCCGCCAGCGCGGTCTCGATGAAAGCGTCATCCGGGCTGCCATTATTGGAGACCCGAACCAGGGGGGACCAGACTCCCGTGTCCGGATCGCGCCGGCGAGTGACGATTTCCCAATTGTCCGGATCGGTACGATCCAACCCTTCCAGGCCATCGTAAAAACCGGTCTGTCCGGTCCAGCCCGGATTAACGTCGAAGCGATTGTCCTGGAACGCCACCACCACGGTATCGTCCGCCAGCACCGTCAGCGCCGGATGCAGGGACGAGGGATCACGGGTGCTGCGGGTATCCAACGCATGACCACCGTCACAAACCTTGTCGCTGCTGAGCGACTCCGCGGCGCCATCGGCGCCGATCTGTACCATCAGATCAAAGCACCGCCGGGCGTTATCGCTCCACGCCACCACCGGCCGTCCGTCGGCGAGCACCGCCAATGCCGGCCGGATCGCCCGTCCCTCGGTGGCGCTCAGAAGCACCTCCGGTTCCCAGGTCAAACCACCATCGGTGGAACCGCGCAGAATGATCCGCGGCCGGCGCGGTTGCTGCCCGCGACGCTCATCCTCCCAGACCACCCACACGCGGCCGCCGCCAGCAGCAACCCGGGGGAAGCGCGCGGCGCCCGCCAGCGTATTGAGCACCACCGGCTCGGCCTGATCGCCGCGCCGGAACAGGATATCGGTGCCCTCGGCGTCGTGGCGTTCGGCTACCACCAGAGGCACTCCCTCCGCCGTCTCGGCAACGTCCGCGAAGCCGCTGAAGGCGCCGCGCTCCCCCACTACCAGTGCGGCGCCGTCCCGCCATTGCAGGGACGCCGGCACCGCCCTTTCCCCTTGCGGCACGCCGCCAGCGTCGGAGGCGCGCAGGAATACCGGCGAGGTCAGCGCTTTGCGCACACCCAGCAAATCGGTGACTTCGGCATAAACCCAGTAAGGCGCATCGCCCTCGGGCCGGCTCACCGTGGTCACGAAGGTGTCATCGGAGGAGGAAGGCCGGAACGTGGCCAGAGGGCCAGCGTCCCTGCCTGGCGCCGCGTACAACCTCAGACGGTGCGCCAGCCCCCGCTGCACCCGCATTCGCAACGTCACCGGCTGCCCCGCCGCAGCCACCACCGCATCGCCCGGTAACGCCTCGAAGACGCCATCACCCTGAGCGTCCGCCCGCAACGTCAGAAACGGCGCCAGAGCACCGCCCTGGCTCAGCACCGTGTGGCCGTGCCGGAGTGCCCCGAGAATCGCCCGCTCGGTAACCACCGGAGCGAACACATGGGTTTTCACCGTACCCGGGCCGAACCCCAGCCACAGTTCGCGAAAATGGTTGTCGGAACTGGCGGTGACGCCGGTTTCCATACCCAGATTCCAGCGGCTCTCGGCGTAGGCCAGTTGGGCGTCCTTGTCCTGGGCGATGTTCCAGACCTCGATCAGATCACCGCCGATCAGGCTGGCGTGATCATTGGGCGTGCCGTCGTCATCGCTCCAGTCCCTATCCGGATGGTTCGATTGCCACACCGCGCCCTGGCCGTGAGCATCCCAAAGGCTCTGCTGGGTAGGCCGGTGCTCCGCGCCTTCAGCGCCATCCATGCCATCAAGGACGGTGTCCACGGCGCCGAGGATGTTGGCATGGGGCCGGCCATTGGCTTCCTCTCCAGGGATCAACAACAGATCCCCGGAGGTCCATAACGGATCCCAGTGCTGGTCGTAGGTGCGATGATCAGTGAGGGCCAGGAAATCCAGGTCCTGGCGCACCGCCTGACCGATCTGATCGGCCACCGCCACGTTGCCAGGCAAGGCGTCGTCACTGGCCTGACGCCACATGGAGCCATCCGAGGAGTGATCGGTATGAACGTGGGTATCGGTGGTCAGCCACTGGCCCCGGGGCGCCTCCAGGGAGGCCGCGGGTAGCGGCTCATTGCGCCACTCCGGATCGAAATAGACCGGCTCGGGTTCAGGCTCGGGTTCAGGCTCCGGTTCTGGCTCGGGATCCGGGTCCCCCTGCCCAGGCGGCGAGCCCGGATCACCACCATCATCCGGCTGGCCCGTGCCACCCGAGCCACCGCCGCCGCCGCCGCAACTGGCAAGCACCAGCAACAGCAGTCCCAGGCCAAGCCACCGATTGATCCCTCTACTTTGTTCCACCGCCGATTACTCCTTGTCCTGCCCAGGCACCATGGTTCCAGGTTTAAAACCAGCGGCACTTTAAGCGCGCCCCATGTTGCTCCGATGACAGCGGGGTTATCGAAACCGGCAACTGTGTTGTGAAAATGTAAGGTTCATCGCCAAATAACGGAGATAATTACCTCCATCGAGGCGCGGCTCTGTACGGAGGCCTTCCGGGACCCTGTTTGACAGGGACGTCAAACCGGGAGCCTACAGGGACGTATTCACGGCGTTCCCGCGAAAGCGTAACGCGCCTCCGCTGTCCCCGATGGAGGGAAACGAACCAACAGCAAATAGAAGGCGTCTGAGGCCTCAGCGTGACCAGACCGAGGCGTCGTAGGCCAGCGGCCGTTCGACCCTGGCGATGTCGGCGAGCAGATCGTGGCGCAGGTGGTAATCCAGATCAAAAGGGTGGATCGACAGACGCAACGGCGTGCCGGTAACGGCGGCGAGACCACGATTAACGGCATTGCACAGGCGCAACACGCGGGCACGGCCAGGGGTGTCCGCTTCGTACCCCAGCAACGGCAACAGACGGAAGCGGCTCTCGCGCAGATCGTGGATACCGGTCAGCGTCTCCAGGTAACGGAATGGCAGCTGGGCACGCTGCCGCCGCGACAGCGCACCCAGCGCCCAGGCCGGCGGCACGTACAGATCACCCACCGGAACCCGGTGCCGTGCGAACCAATCATGGCAATCCCGGATCAGAGCGGCCACGCCCTCCCCATCCAGGGATAGATGCTCGGCCACATCGCGCGATAGCAGCGCACTGTGCGCACGGTGATAGAGACTTCGCGGAGGGTCGCAACAATGGCGCCAGCCGTGACCGGCCAGCGGGTATCCGCGCGCCGCCAGGCCCCGCAGCCAGGAAAGGTCGTCATCGCTCCAGTCCCGACCCGGCACCACCAGCAGAGTCACCGCTTGCGCCGGTAACCGGTCCAGAACGGCCAGCAGCGACGACACCGCGGCGCGGGTCTCCGGCATCACGTCATGCACCGAAACCAGAACCGGGGTCATCAACTCACCCGTGCCTGAGTGGAAAGCCGCCGCAACAGCGCCAGGGTCGGCGACGGCCACGGCTTCGGCAGCGACTGGGCCTGGCCGGCGCACTGTTCCAGCACCCGCAGCCAGTGCCCCACCGCCTGTTCGTTCATCAGCACGGCGGCGGATCGGCCGCTACGGGCACGCAGCGCCCGGCTGCCGGCGCTTTTCGCCTCCAGCTCCGCCAACGCCTGCGCCAGACTCTGATCGCGGCCCTGCACCACCAACGCCGCCCCCAGCGCCGGCCATTGATTGATGCCGCAGGCCGGCGCCGTGATCACCAGGCGCTCCCGGGCCAACGCTTCCAGCGCCACGGTGCCGAACGCTTCCACCGTGGAAGGCAGGATCAGCACCTGGGCGTCATCCAATGCCCGTACCACGGTGGCGCGATCGCACCAGCCCAGATACCGCAGATTGGGAAAGCGTTCGGTGGCGGCCTCCACTTTGTCCCTCTGGGGGCCGTCCCCGGCCACGGTAAAGGTCATCTCCGGGCGGGCCGCCGCCAGTTCCAGGAAGCGGTCAATGTTCTTCTCCGCCGCCAGCCGGCCCACATACAGCACCGAGGACACCGTGTCCGCCAGCGGCGTCACCGGCGTGTGCACGAATTCCGGCGCCAGCGGCGTACCCACCAGTTGCGGATGGCGAGCGCCGGCCTGTCGCGCCTTGCCGAGCATGTCCTCGCTGATGGTCACCACCGCGCTGCTGCCACGGAACAGGGTCCGGTTCAGCCAGTTCAGAAAACCGCCAGCCAGACGCGCCAGGCGCGGCCCCCAATAGAGCTGCACCAGTTTGTCGTAATCGGTCTGAAAGGTGACACAGACGGGGATACCCAGTTTGCCGGCGGCCCAATAGGCCCCCAAGGAAAAGATCCCGGGACCGGGGATCACCACCACATGGGGTTTCATTTCCCACATCAGCGCGGTCAGCTCACGCATTTTGGGAAAGAAAAGCCGCTGAGTGGCATCGCCGGGAATGGGAATGGACGCCCCCTGACAGGGGTGCGGATCCTCGAGGCTGGGCGAGACCAGTTCCACCCGCGCCACCCGATCCTGCAAATGCGCCACCAGATCCTGGAAGTAGGCACCGACCCCATTGCGTCCCTTCATGGCGTCGACGACGAACAGCACGCGTAAATCGCTTTGTTTCACCATAGGACTTTGCCTCGTGAATACGCATCGCGCTGGCACATCATCGTGACGATACCAGGGCGATGCGTGTTCGCGGGCACAGTATGGTGAGAGCCGATGTCGATTTTGTGACAATCCGCTTTCATCCACTCTATCCTTCCGGCAGCGGGAATGAAAAACGCTGGTAGACCCAGCCGAAGGTGCGCCGCAACGGCTCCACCTCCAACCCCAGTTCGCGGGCATCGTAATGATGACCGCTGCGATAACGCCGGGCACGTTCCGACTCGGCGACGAGATAGCGCTGGTACTCCTGCGAAGGCGTCCAACCGAAACGCCGGTAGAACCCTTCCACCGTGTCCCGCGGATCGGCGGCGAGTGACTCCATTACCGACAGCGCCTGGCGGGATGGCGGCAGCGCGTCAAGGCTGTCGAGCAGGTGACGGTAGTAGTAGTCGAGCATCGCCATGAAGCCCTCACGCCAGTAGGCAGCGGTATCACGGCCGTCGAAAAGACGGGCACCGACGACAATGGAGTTGATCTGTGAGGGCACCGATTGAGTGGGGTTACGCAGACAGCCGATGAAACGGGCGTCCGGAAAGGTCTCCGCCAGGGCCTGGATCCAGGGTGTGAACGAGGGGTTCTTGGACAGGAACACCCGGTCCTCGCCATGGAAATACAGGTGCCGCTGCACGAACCGGCGGTAGGCCGCCATGATCCGGCGCTTTTCCGCCGCCGGCAGATCGCGGTCGGCGAATGTCAGGCGCCAGAGACGCTCGTCCGGCACCACCAGCACCAGCAGGAAACAACCCAGCACCGGCAACAGCGCCAGGTAATCCTCCTCCGGATCACGCAACCCGGTCTTGTGAATATCATCCAGACCGCCGAGCAGCCGCCGCTCCAGCCAGGCCAGCAGCCGTCCCAGCGGCTGGCCGAGCCGGCGGTCGATGAGGCCGATGCCGTGAAACAGGTAACGCTGGCTGATGGAGGGCGCGAAAATCAGTTCCCACAGGGAGGTGGTGGTGAAACGCTGGTCATCGCCGGCCAGCAGACGGTGCAAAAAAGTGGTGCCGCTGCGCGGAATGCCCACCACGAACAGCGGCTCGCGCACGGCGATCTGGCGATAACGGGGAAACAGCACTCGATCCAGCAGCAAGGCCAGGCCGTTGATCGTCTGCAGCAGCAAAAAGGCGGGCCAGAACAGCGCCATGGCCAGCAGCCGTCGCGGCGACCAACCACTCACCCTGCCCTGATAATCCGGGTTCCAGGATTTCAGGAACAACCGCCCGTACAGTTTGGCCACATGCCACATATGGAGGTTTCCCGATTCACGCCATTCGCGGTGATCCTAGGGTTCAAGAATGACCGTTTTATGACGTTTTGCAACCCCCGCGCCGACGCTTGCGGCGTTCCCCGGCGCGCTGCACAATGCCGCCAGCTTTTTTATTGCTCCCGGCAATTTTCTATGACCGCCGTACAGGATACCCGCCATGTCCCAGCCCTTCCCCACCATCGTCGGCCATCGCGGCGCCCGTGGCGAGGCGCCTGAGAACACCCTGGCGGGCTTTCAGGTGGCGGTGGCGGCGGGCGCCGGAGAAATCGAGCTGGATGTGCGCCTTTCCGCCGACGGCCATCTGATCGTTCTGCACGACAGCGACCTGAAGCGCACCACCGGCCAGAAGGGCCACGCCCGGCATTTCACCCTGGCCCAGCTCAATCTGATGGACGCCCGCGTCAACACACCCGGCTGGCACAGCACCGTGGGGGTGCCCTCGCTGCGCGAAGTAGTGGCCCTGTGCGGCCCGGCCATGCGCTTTCAGTTCGAGGTGAAGGGCGCCGACCGTGCCATCCTGCACCAGCTGGCCCATCAGTTGACGCATATGATCGACCAGGACGGTCTGCGTGAGCGGGTGGTGATCACCTCCAGTCATACCGGCTTCCTGCGCATGGTCGCCACCATGGCCCCGCATCTTGAACGCGGCTATGTCAGTGAATACCGCTACCAACAACCCACCCGGCGCGCCGCCGCGCTCGGCTGCCGCTGGCTGATGCCCCACCACAGTCTGGTCTCGCCGCGGCTGATGCGCAGCGCCCGCCGGCGCGGACTCAAGGTCTCCACCTGGACCGTCAATGATCTCAATGAGGCGGAACGGCTGGCAAGGCTCGGCGTGGACGGCATCATCACCGACTTCCCCACCAGCTTCCTGGCCCACTTTCGCGGCAAGGATCAGCGTCAGGTGGCGGCCCCCGCCGCCCAGGCCGAGTTGGATCCGAGCCTCAGGGATCCTTGAAGAAGTCGCGGATTTCCTGCTCCCGGGCCGTCGCGTCCCGATACCCCAATTCGATCAGCTCGCGGGTGAAGCCGGGCTCGAACAGCAAATAACTGAGCGCGCCGGCACCCGGCGAACGGGTGGCGCCGGAACCGCGCAAGAAGAACCGCAAGGTGCGCGGCAACTCGCGCGAATGCCGCCCCGCGATCTCGTCGATGGGCTCGGAGGGATAGATCTTAAGAACATCCACAGGACGCAGTTGGATGCCACGCTGGCGCCGCTGACCGGCATCGGTGGCGGCCAGGGTGTTGTTGATGCGCTCGAGCCGTTCCACGTCCCCTTCCAGGGTATCGACGAACACGCTGTTCAACACATGACCAAGCACCTGGGCCAGCGAAGGATAGCCGCTGAGCGCCTGTTGCTGTCCCGGACTGTTGCCGCCGGACACGCCGATCACCAACAGGCGGTTGGCGCCCAGATGCAATGCCGGGCTCACCGGGGCCAGTTGGCGTACCGCGCCGTCGCCGTAAAAACTGCCGTCCACCTGCTCCGCCGGAAACAACAGCGGAATCGCCGCCGACGCCAGCATGTGCTGCACACCGATCACCGAGCGGCGCCCGAGGCGGCGGGCCCGGGTCCATTCCTGCAGATCATCGGCGCCCTGGAAGAACGATACCGACTCGCCGGTGGCGTAACTGGACGCGGTGATCGACAGCGCCCGCAAATGGCCCTTGTCCACGCTGTCGCCGATCCGCTGAAAATTGATCAGCAAGCGCAGCAGCCGTTTCAGCGGCGTGTTATCGAGCAAGGCGCTGCGAGTCTTGGCCTGGCCGCCGGTGGCGGCGGAAAACATCCAGCGCAGCAGGCTGCTGGTGAAAGCGAAAATATCGGTGCGGTAAACCTGCTCGGCGGTCATGTTGGACCACACCCGGTCCAGGCTGTGCACCGCGGTGGCGTAGTTGTGAGCACCGGCGGCCAGACCGGCGGCGTTGATGGCGCCGGCGGAGGTGCCGCAAATAATCGGAAACGGATTGGGCGACTGCGCCGGCAGCATTTCCGCCACCGCGCGCAATACCCCGACCTGATAGGCGGCGCGAGCGCCGCCACCGGACAATATCAACCCCCGCACCGGGGGCGTTGGTGATGCCATGAATGGTTCTCCTCGAAGCGCCTCAGTATGCCTTTGGCGCGCCTCAGCGTCATCCGCTGGCGTCACTGTTTCGGCTGTCTTATGCTGCCGTCGTGGCCGTCTTCCGCGGCCGCTGACGAGCACCCGCTAAATGGCATTACGCACCGCCCGCGCCGACGACCTGGACGCCCTGTGCGCCCTGGAGCAACGCTGCTTCAGCAGCGACCGGTTATCCCGCCGCAGCTTCCGCCATTGGCTGCGGCAGAGCCCTTGCGGCCTGATCGTGGCGGAGGAAGAAGGGCACGGTCTGGTCGGTTACGCCCTGGTAATGCTGTACAAAGGCACTCGTCTGGCGCGCCTCTACTCCATCGCGGTGGACGCCAGCCAGCGCGGCAAAGGGCTTGGCGAGCAGTTGCTCGACGCCGCCGAGCACTACGCGCACCGTCATCGCCGGCTTTACCTGCGCCTGGAAGTCCGCGAGGACAACGCCGCCGCCATCCGCCTGTATGAACGGCGCGGTTATCGGCTGTTCGGCCAGACCGCCGACTATTACGAGGACCATCAGGACGCCCTGCGTTTCCAGAAACGGCTGCATTACCGGCCCGACGGCGGCGAGCGGCTGGCGGTGCCGTGGATCCGGCAGAGCACCGATTTCTCCTGCGGCCCCGCCTGCCTGATGATGGCCCGTGCCGCGCTACAGAGCGAACCGCCCAGCGACAGCGAGGAACTGCTGATCTGGCGCGAAGCCACCACCATCTTCATGACCGCCGGACACGGCGGCTGCCACCCGCTCGGCCTGGCCCTGGCGGCGCGCCGACGCGGACTCGCCGCCGAGGTCTGGTGCAATCAACGTGGCCCTCTGTTTCTTGATTCGGTGCGTGATGCGCACAAGAAAAGAGTGATGGAAACGGTCCACCACCACTTCGTCGAACAGGCACAGGCGCAAGCCATTCCGGTGCACTACATGGAACTGGACAGCGAGCGGTTGGATCAGGCGCTGGAAAACGGTGAAGTGGCCATGGTGCTGATCAGCACCTGGCGGCTGGACGGTCGCAAAGCGCCCCACTGGGTGGTGGTGGCCGGCGGCGACCGGGAGTGTTTCTACATCCATGACCCGGACCCGGCGGAGGATCAGATCCCTCTGGACTGCCAATACATCCCCATCGCCCGCGACGGCTTCGACAAAATGGCCCGTTATGGCCAGTCACGGCTGCGTACGGCAGTAATTGTTAAGGCAGTTAAGAGTTAATAGTGAATAGTTAACAGCGAAAAACATTGCGGATCCGCAAAAGGCATTTGTGTATCTGCAACTCCTCTGCCTCTCTTCTGTTTAAAGCAAAGAGGCCGCTCCCCTCTCTGGGCGCGGCCTCTTTGCTTTCAGAGCGCATGGTCGTCCCGCGCGCCGCTGTTAACTATTCACTATTAACTGTTACCTGCTTTTTTTCAGGTTTTCAGCACATCCTTACCCAAGCTTCCGGCGCGTTTGGCGTTTTCCTGGCGGGTGTTTTCCTCGCAGGCATTGCGGTCACCGCCGCAGATTTCGCAGCCGTCCTTCATGCCCAGCGTTGCCAGGCCGCCACAGGACCCTTTGATCGGCTTGTTGGAGAAGATCACGCCAACGGCCATGGCGGCGAACAGGATGCCGATAACGACAAAGGCGGCAATAAGAGTGGCAAACATATCACTTCTCCTGTTTCTGGCTGTCCAGAACAGCCTGGAAAGCCGGGGTCAGAATTTCTTTTGGCCCCTCATTGGTTCTGACAATGAACAGCACCGGCAGTTCATGCTCGCGGGCAAAGGCGACGCCCTCTTCCGGCCCCAGCACGGTCAGCGCGGTGGCCAGAGCATCCGCCATCATACAGGACTTGTGCAGCACGGTAACCGATGCCAGATGATGAGTAACCGGGTAACCAGTACGGGGATCGATGGTGTGGGAGAACAGCTTACCGTCCTCTTCAAAAAAATTGCGGTAGTCGCCGCTGGTGGCAATGGCGATATCGTGCAGTTTCAGCACTTTCTCCACTTCCCGCTTGCCCACTTCCGGGCGCTCGATGGCCACGCGCCAGGGCTGGCCGTAGGGTTTGGTGCCGGATGCCACCAGTTCGCCGCCAACTTCCACCAGATAATTACTGATGCCGGCTTCTTTGAGCACTCCGGCCAGCTTGTCCACGCCAAAGCCCTTGGCGATGGAGGACAGGTCCACATACAGTCCGCCGGGCTGGGTCGCCTCCCGCCCCTGGAGCGTCAGCCGCTGCCAGCCGATGCGCCTCAGCGCTGCCTGGACGTCCTCGTCCGCCGGTGGTTCGAAGCGGTCCGGATCCGGGCCAAAGCCCCATAGATTCACCAAAGGCCCCACGGTGACGTCATAGGCGCCGTTGGTGTCTCCGGACAATTTCAACGCCGCCGCCAGTACCTTGGCGAAATCCTCCGGCAAGGTCTGGACCGTCCCCGCCTCCGCCTGATTGAACCTGGACAGGTCCGAATCCGGCCGATAGGTGCTCATCTCCTGGTTCACCTGCTCCAGGGCCGCCTCCAGCTCGGTCTTGAGTGCCGGAATACCGTCGCGGGGGGAACCGGTGAACTTCACCGACCAGGTGGTGCCCATGGTCGGGCCGGACAACGCCGAAAGCCGTTGTTGAGCGTCGTCGCAGGCGCTCAGTATCAACAGCAGCAACAGCGTGAAGGGAATCAGAAAGAGACGGGATTTCATGGCTGCTCCCAGGACAGGGCCCAAACGCCAATACGCGGTATCGATAAACAAAGCCCGGCCATGGTTGGCTATTGTTTCACCCTCTCCCGGCCCGGCCTGCCCTGGCCGGTCGTCAATCATGCTGCGATATGCCACTGGCATATCGGCGGTGGATGCCACCAGACTCGGAGTCGCCATCCCTGGCGCGACGCCCGGAGTTTCGCCAACCCCCGGCCCGGCCTTCCCTGGCCGGTCGTAAATCATGCTGCGATATGCCACTGGCATATCGGTCATGATTTACCCACCAAAGTCATCGAGAAGGATGTTCTCGGGCTCCACGCCCAGATCTTCCAGCATCTTGATGACCGCGGCGTTCATCATCGGCGGACCGCACATGTAGTATTCACAGTCCTCCGGCGCCGGGTGATCCTTCAGGTACTGTTCGTACAGCACGTTGTGGATGAACCCGGTGAGGCCAGTCCAGTTGTCTTCCGGTTGCGGGTCGGACAACGCCAGATGCCATTCGAAGTTGTCGTTCTCCTCGGCGAGCTTGTCGTACTCATCGTTGTAGAACGTCTCGCGCCAGCTGCGCGCACCGTACCAGAAGCTCATCTTGCGCTTGGAATGCAAACGCTTGAGCTGGTCGAAGATATGGCTGCGCATCGGCGCCATGCCCGCGCCACCGCCGATGAACACCATCTCCGCGTCGGTGTCCTTGGCGAAGAACTCACCGAAGGGTCCGAACACGGTGATCTTGTCACCCGGTTTCAGGCTGAACACATAGGAGCTCATCAAGCCCGGCTGGATGCCGGAGGAGCCCGGAGGCGGCGTGGCGATCCGGATGTTGAACTTGAGAATGCCCTTCTCTTCCGGATAGTTGGCCATGGAGTAGGCGCGGATCACCTCTTCGGTGTTCTTGGTCTTCAGATCGAAGAACTTGAAGTGCTCCCAGTCGCCGCGATACTCCTCACTGATATCGAAGTCAGAGAAGTTGACTTCGAACGGCGGCGCTTCCAGCTGCACATAACCACCGGCACGGAAGGCCACTTCCTCGCCTTCCGGCAGTTTCAGGGTCAGTTCCTTGATGAAGGTGGCGACGTTGTCGTTGGAGATGACCTCGCACTCCCACTTCTTCACACCGAAGAACTCTTCCGGCACCTTGATCTTCATGTCCTGCTTGACGTTCACCTGACAGCTCAGGCGCCAGCCATCGCGGATCTGGCCCTTGGTGAAGTGGCCTTCCTCGGTGGGCAGGATATCGCCGCCGCCGTCGAGGACCTGACACTTGCACTGGGCGCAGGTGCCGCCGCCGCCACAGGCGGAGGACAGGAAAATGCCCTGGTTGGCCAGGGTACCCAACAGCTTGCCACCGGCGGGCGCGTCGATGCCCTTCTCCGGGTCGCCATTGATATCGATGTGAACGTCCCCGCTGGCCACCAGCCGGGAACGGGCCACCAGAATCACCGCCACCAGCGCCAAAACGATGGCGGTGAACATGGCGACGCCAAGAATGATCTCAAAACTCATAATCTGGCTCTCCCCTTTCCCTTAGAGCTGCACGCCGGAGAACGACATGAAACCCAGGGACATCAGACCCACGGTGATGAAGGTAATGCCCAGCCCCTTCAGACCGTCGGGTACGTCGCTGTACTTCAGCTTTTCCCGGATTCCCGCCAGCAGTGTGATCGCCAACGCCCAGCCGGCACCGGCGCCAAGGCCGTACACCAGCGACTCACCGAAGGCGTAGTCCCGCTCCACCATGAACAGGGAGGCCCCCATGATGGCGCAGTTCACCGTGATCAGTGGCAGGAACACGCCCAGCGCGTTGTACAGCGCCGGCACGTATTTATCCAGGGTCATCTCCAGGATCTGCACGATCGCCGCGATCACGCCGATGTAGCTGAGCAGCCCCAGGAACCGCAGATCCAGAGTGGCCAACGCGGGAATACCGGTCCAGGACAGCGCCCCTTCATTGAGCAGGTAATGCAGAATCAGGTTGTTCACCGGCACGGTAATGGTCAGCACCACGATCACGGCGATGCCCAGACCGATCGCGGTGGAGATCTTCTTGGAGATGGCGATGAAGGTACACATCCCCAGGAAGAAGGCCAGCGCCATGTTCTCGACGAAGACGGCGCGGACGAACAGACTCAGATAATGTTCAAACATGCGGCTTCTCCGTTCAGAACGCGTCGCTGGTGCGGGTGTGCGGCTTCATCTTGAAGACGTCCTCTTCCACCTGCTCCGGCTTCCAGGCGCGAATCGCCCAGATGAACAGGCCGATCAGGAAGAAGGCGCTCGGCGGCAGCAGCATCAGGCCGTTGGTGTTGTACCAGCCGCCGTCCACGGTGCGCTCCAGAATCTGGTAGCCGAACAGGCTGCCGGAACCCAGCAGCTCACGGGTGAAACCGAGCCCCAGCAGGATCACGGAGTAACCCAGGCCATTACCAACACCGTCCAGGAAGGACGGGATCGGCGGGTTCTTCATGGCGAAGGCTTCCACCCGGCCCATGACGATACAGTTGGTGATGATCAGGCCCACGAACACCGACAGCTGCTTGGAAATGCTGTAGGCGTAGGCGCGCAGGAACTGATCCACCACGATCACCAGCGAGGCGATGATGGTCATCTGCACGATCATGCGGATGCTGCCCGGAATCTGATTACGGATACAGCTGACGAAAAAGTTGGAGAACGCCGTCACCGCCGTCAGTGCGATGCACATGGTCAGCGTGGTGTTCAGATTACTGGTTACCGCCAGGGCGGAGCAGATACCCAGGATCTGCAGCGCGATGGGGTTATTGTCGAAAATCGGACCAAACAGAATGTCCTTGGTTTTCTCCGCCATTACGCTTCTCCTCCGTTGTCGGCCTGGACGGCGGCGGAACCGGCGCCGTCATCGGCCGCTTTCATGCGATCCAGATACGGACCGAACCCGTCTTCCCCTACCCAGAAACGCACCAGATTGTTGACGCCCTTGCTGGTCAGGGTGGCACCGGCGAGGCCGTCCACCTTGTGTTCGGCTCCGGCGGTGCCGGAATCGACGGTGCCCTTGACCACCTGAATGGCCACGTCACCGCTGTCGTCATGCAGTTTTTTGCCTGGCCACAGGCCCTTCCAGGCCGGGTTGTCCACTTCACCGCCCAGACCCGGGGTTTCACCGTGTTGATAGAAGCCCAGGCCGGAGATGGTCTCGGCGTCCGCCTCCAGAGCCAGGAAGCCATACAGGGTGGACCAGAGGCCGTAGCCGCGCACCGGCAGGATGATACGGCTGAGGTTGCCGTTGTCGTCCCGGGCCAGATACACCTCGGACACGTTCTCCTGCCGTTTGATGCTGGCGATGTCCTGATCAGCGCTCAAACGCTCGCTTTCCGCCGGATCCTTGGCCGCTTTCAGCGGATCGTAGGACTCCGGCTTGTCCACGTACTCGCCGGTTTCCAGGTCGACGAATTTGCGCTCAATGGTATCGAACGCCTTCTGCACGTCCATGCCCGGCTGATACAGCCCGGCGGCCTGGAGAATGTTCACCTGGCGGTCGAGCACCTGGTTCTTCTGCTGCACCGGCCGCAGTGACACGGCGGCGGTGGACACCACCACCGCGCACACCAGACAGACCAACAGGGCGACCAGCAGCGTTCTGCCTACACTTTCGCTATTTCCAGCCATTACGCTACTCCCCCGGTCCGACGCAGGCGACGACGTACGTTCGCCTGGGTAACGAAATAATCAATCAACGGCGCGCACAGGTTGCCGAACAGGATCGCCAACATGATGCCTTCCGGGAAGGCCGGGTTGACCACCCGGATCAGCACGGTCATCACACCGATGACGATGCCAAAGATCAGTTTGCCGGTATTGGTCATGGCGGCCGATACCGGGTCGGTGGCCATGAACACCAGACCGAAGGCAAGACCGCCCACCGTCAGGTGCCAGTACCAGGGCATGGCGAACATCGGGTTGGTGTCGCTGCCGATCAGGTTGAACACGGTGCTCATCGCCGCCATGCCCAGCAACACGCCCAGCATGATCCGCCAGGAGGCGATCTTGGTGAACAGCAGGAAGACCGCGCCCAGACCGATGGCGATCAGCGAGGTCTCGCCGATGCTGCCCTGGATGCCACCCAGGAAGGTGTTCATCCAGCTCAGGCTCTGGCCGGCATCGGCGCCGATCAGCGCGTTCTGGGCAAGACCGGCGGAAAAGTCCAGATTGCCGCTGGCGGCCAGCGACAGCGGGGTGGCGCCGGAGAAGTTGTCCACCGCGGTCCAGATGGCGTCACCGGACATTTGCGCCGGATAGGCGAAGTACAGGAACGCCCGGCCCACCAGCGCCGGGTTGAGGAAGTTCTTGCCGGTACCACCGAACACTTCCTTGCCGATGACCACGCCGAAGGACACACCCAGCACCACCTGCCAGAGCGGAATCGCCGGCGGCAGAATCAAGGTGAACAGGATACCGGTGACGAAGAAGCCTTCGTTCACTTCATGGCCGCGTTTCCAGGCGAACAGGGCTTCCCAGAAGAAACCGGTCAGATAGACGGCGATCAGGATCGGCACATAGTAGACCAGGCCGTGAACCATGTTGGCCCAGAAGTTCTCCTGGCTGAAGCCGGTGAGCGCCGCCACCAGCTCGGTACGCCAACCCGGAATCGGGTCGAAACCGAACTCGGTGATTTGCAGGTTGGCCTGAAAGCCAGTGTTGTACAGACCGAACAGGATCGCCGGGAAAGTGGCGAACCAGACCGTCATCATAATGCGCTTGAGATCGATACCGTCACGTACGTGGGCCGCGGACCGGGTCACCGAGTCCGGGCTGTACAGCATGGTGTCGAACATCTCATAGAAGACGTAGTACTTCTGCAGCTTGCCACCCTCGTGGAAGTGGGGGGCGACTTTGGTATCAAGGTAATTCCGCAGACCCATATCAGCTCTCCACTTCAATGGTGGTCAGGTTGTCGCGGAGGATCGGGCCGTACTCGTATTTGCCGGGGCATACGAAGGTACACAGGGCCAGATCCTCTTCCACCAGTTCCAGCGCGCCCAGGGCGGTGGCGCTGTCGGTATCGCCCACCGCCAGCGCGCGCAGCAGCTGGGTCGGCAGAATATCCAGCGGCATCACTTCCTCGTAGGCGCCGATCGGCACCATGGCGCGCTCACTGCCGTTGGTGGTGGTGGTGAAGTTGAAGCGCTTGCCCGGCATCAGCCTGGAGAGGTAGATGTTCATCACCGAGAAGCGATTGGCACCCGGGGAGATGTAACCCAGCAGGTCGCGCTCATGCCCTTCACGCAGCACGGTGACCTGGTTACACAGACGGCCCAGGTACGCCACCGGACCGCGGGCGTGGTGGCCATTGAACACGGAGCCGGAGATCACCCGGTTTTCCCCGTCTTTCAGCTCTCCACGGCAGAAATCGTCGCTCTGCGCGCCCACACGGGTACGCAGCAGGCGCGGCGTTTTCACCTGCGGGCCGGCCAGAGCCACCACCCGCTCGCTGCTGATACGGCCTTCGGTGAACAGCTTGCCGATGGCGATCACTTCCTGGTAACCCACGGCCCAGACCTGTTTGTTCAGGCTGACCGGATCGAGGAAATGAATATGGGTCCCGGCATTACCGGCAGGGTGCTTGCCAGCGAAGCTTTCTTCACGGATCTGGCCCTGGGCGAAGGACGGCAGCGTGGACTTGGCCGCCTTGCACACCCAAACCGGCCCTTCGGTGAGACGGGACAACACGGTCAGCCCGTGACGGAAGCTCTGCTCGTTCTCCTGGATCACCAGGGACGGATCCTGACACAACGGATTGGTGTCGATGGCGGTGACGAAAATGGAATTCGGCACGCTCTCCGGTGCCGGCACCTTGCCAAAGGGGCGAGTACGCAACAACGTCCACTCACCGGAATCCACCAGTTGGGTCACCACGGTTTCACGATCCAGGGAAGCCAGTTGGTCCGGCTGATAAGTGGTGAAGGTCACCTCTTCTTCCTGGTCGGCCACTTCGATGACCACGGACTGCAGGACGCGCTTGTGGCCGCGATTGATGGCGACCACCTTGCCTCCGGCCGGCGCGGTGTATTTCACGCCGTCGGTTTTTTTGTCCGTGAAGATCAACTGACCTTTCTTGACTTGGTCCCCTTCGCGGACTTCCATAGTGGGTTTCATGCCCACGTAGTCGCCGCCGAGCACGGCGACAGAACGGACCTGGTGGCCTTCCTCTATCGCCTGGCGCGGCGCGCCGGCGATGGGCAGGTCCAGTCCCTTCTTGATTTTGATCATAGTGTCTCGCCCACGTTGCGTGTTGCTGATGTCGGGCTGCGCCTTCCTCGGAAGCACTGCACAGGCAGCGGATGGGGGAATTCGCGCAATAACCGGTAATAGCGTCAGGATCACCCGTGAATGAGGATTCAAGGGCCCGGCCCGTCGGCCGGCGCGCGACATTATAATGACCACATGAAAAGTATGCCAGAGAGGCAAGCCCCTCCGATGGTCCCGTATCGCTTCCCGATCGCTTTCCCGCCCCGTTTTACGCCGATACCGGCGAATTCGGGAACGGACGAAAAAAAGCCCGCTAAAGCGGGCTTTCCGTGCCTGACTTATTCCGCCGGATACACCGGGTATTCCACCCCGGAGATCTGCTGCAGAATCCGCAGCACCTGGCAGCTGTAGCCGAACTCGTTGTCATACCACACGTACAGCACGCAGTGGCGGCCGTTGACGATGGTGGCCTCGGCGTCGATGACGGAGGCATGACGGGAGCCGACGAAGTCGGTGGATACCGCGTCCGGGCTGCTGACGAAATCCACCTGGCGCTGCAGCGGAGAGTGCAGACTCACCCAGCGCAGGTATTCGTTCATCTCCTCCAGGCTGGTTTCCTTCTCCAGGGTCAGGTTCAGGATCGCCATGGACACGTTCGGGGTGGGAACGCGAATGGAGTTGCCGGTCAGCTTGCCATTCAGGGACGGCAGCGCCTTGGCCGCGGCGGTGGCGGCACCGGTTTCGGTCAGCACCATGTTCAGCGGCGCGGCGCGGCCACGACGGGGACCTTTGTGGAAATTATCCAGCAGGTTCTGGTCGTTGGTGTAGGAGTGCACCGTTTCCACGTGACCGTACTCGATGCCGAATTTGTCCTCGATGGCCTTCAGCGGCGGCACGATGGCGTTGGTAGTGCAGCTGGCGGCGGAGATGATCTTGTCGCTGTCGTCGATCATGTCGTTGTTGACGCCGTGCACGATGTTCTTGAGGTTGCCTTTACCCGGCGCGGTCAACATCACGCGGGCGATGCCCGGACATTGCAGATGCTGGGACAGGCCTTCCTCGTCACGCCATTTGCCGGTGTTGTCGATCAACACGGCGTTCTCGATACCGTACTGGGTGTAGTCGACGGACGCCGGATCGTTGGAGTAGATCACCTTGATGTAGTTGCCGTTGGCGATGAGGGCGTTGTCTTCCTCATCCACGGCGATGGTGCCGGCGAACGGGCCGTGCACGGAATCACGGCGCAACAGGCTGGCGCGCTTCTGCAGATCGCCCTTGCCGGACTCACGCACCACGATCGCCTTCAGGCGCAGGCCATCGCCGGAGCCGGCTTTCTCGATCAGCAGGCGGGCGAGAATACGGCCGATACGGCCGAACCCGTACAGCACCACATCGGTACTGCCGGCCAGTTTGGCCTTGTTTTCCACTGCCTCGGAGAGCGCTTCACGGACGAAGTCTTCCACCGACAGGCCGCGATTGTCGTTTTTGTACTCAACCGCCAGCTTGCCGATGTCCAGACGGCAGGGGCCCAGGTCCAGCTTGACCGCTTCCTGGAGGATGGGGAACGAATCCACCACGGACAGACCGCTGTCGGACAGGCCGTCTTCAATCTGCTTAACAAAACGGTGGGTCTTGAGAATCTGGATAACGGACTTGTTAACCAGGGAACGGCTATAGACCGTGGTGGTCACGTTCTTTTCCCGGTACAGCCGACCGATCATCGGAATCATCGCCTCGGCGATTTCCTCACGGTTTTTCCATCGTCCGAAGTGGTCTTCCAGTTTGTTCACGGATGAGCCCCTCTCAATTGGGTTCCTGGGGGCGCGCATAATAGCGCCAACGCGGGGGTTTATCCACCCGCCACGCGCTCTGCCCCCCGGGCTTTCTACACTGGCTTGGCGCTGGGCCGCAGCCGCATCAGCCCTTCCTGGGCCACCGACGCCACCAGAGTGCCGTCCTGACGGTAGATGGCGCCGAAAGTCAGCCCCCGGGCACCGGCGGCGCCGGGGCTCTGGCAGTCATAAAGCAGCCAGTCGTCCACCTGGAAATCATCGTAAAACCACATGGCATGGTCGATGCTGGCGCACTGGATATCGCTCTGCCAGAAGGTCATGCCGTGGGGCTGCATGGCCGTGCCCATGAAACCGAAATCAGAACAATAGGCGAGCAGCGCCCGCTGGGTCATACGATCGGCGGTGACCCTGTCGCTGACCCGGAACCAGAAGCGTTTGAGCGGCTCCCGGCTTTCCGGCGCGAACAGGTCCTTGGGGGTCACCGGCCGAAACTCCACCGGCCGTTCACGCAGGAAAGCGCCACGGAACTGCTCCGGAATCTGCTCCACCACCCGCATGCGGGCACTTTCATCGCTTTCCAGGCTGTCCGGCTCCGGTACGTCCGGCATGGTATTCTGGTGCCGGCCGCCCTCTTCCTCCACCTGGAACGACGCGGACAGGCTGAAGATCGGCCGGCCGTGCTGGATCGCGTTGACCCGGCGGGTGGTGAAGCTCTTGCCGTCACGGATCCGGTCCACGTCATAGATCACCGGCACGCGGATATCCCCGGGCCGCAGGAAATAGGCATGCAGGGAGTGGGCCGGGCGGTCCTCCGACACTGTCATGGACGCCGCCAGCAACGCCTGGCCGGCCACCAGGCCACCGAAAATACTGCGCTGGCCATTGGCCTCGGTCTGACCACGGAACAGGTTGTCCTCCAACCGTTCCAGGGTAAACCGGTTCATTAGTTCCGCGACGGACTCTCTCATAGTTCTCCCCAGCTGTGGTGCGCGCATAGGCGCGCAATAGTACCGCAAACGCAGGCCAGGCTCTAAAGCAAAAGCGTCGCGCCCGCGGATCGCTTCGCTCCGTGATTCGCTGGCACCCCGACCGTTCTTCCCACCGAAAGGGCTCCGAAGCCGCTGAGGGAGCTTGCCCGCAAACGAATCTTTTGGTCCAGGAACCCAATTCGCTTGCAGGCAAGCTCCCTCAGTGGCTTCGTCCGACCCCCCTGCCCCTGCTACAATGCGCCCGCGCTGGAGACCTTTGATGACCCTGTTACCCGATTCTTCCCTGTTTTCCACCGGACGTGAACACTACCGCGACTGGCGCGATCCCGGCGCCGGCGGTCTGGCGGCGGTACTGGCGGAACTGGCCCGCCGTGATGAGGGCCTGCTGCTGGTGGCCGCGCCGTCCAGCAACCGTGCCCAGCAACTGGCGGATTCCCTGTCCTTTTATCTGGCGGACCGGGAAGTGCCGGTGCGGCTGTTTCCGGACTGGGAAACCCTGCCCTACGATCTGTTCAGTCCCCACCAGGACATTGTCAGCGACCGCATCCAGGCGCTGCACTGGCTCGGTCAGGCCCGCGGTGGCGTCCTGGTGGTGCCGGTGAACACGCTGATGCAGCGGCTGGCGCCGCCGATCCATATCAATGGCAATCATTTCCAGCTCAAGGTCAACGACACCTTCGACATGGAAGCCACCCGCCAGCAGTTGGTGGCCTGCGGCTACCGGCAGCGCGACAACGTCTACGAACACGGCGAGTTCGCCGTGCGGGGCGCCATCATGGATATCTTCCCCATGGGCGCGACACAACCGTTCCGGGTGGAACTGTTCGACCAGGACATCGAATCCCTGCGTCTGTTCGACCCGGAGAGCCAGCGCTCCACCGGCCAGGTCCAGGAAATCAATCTGCTGCCGGCGGCGGAGTACCCGCTCAGTCAGGACGGCATCCGCCATTTCCGCGGTGCCTTCCGGGAAACCTTCGACGTGGAGCCAAGAAAAGTCCCGCTCTATGAAGAAGTGTCCGAAGGCATCGCCAGCCCGGGGCTGGAGTACTACCTGCCGCTGTTCTTCGAGCAACTGGCCACTTTGTTCGACTATCTGCCGGCCAACGCCCGGGTGGTGGAACTGGCCGAATGCGAAGAGGCCGCCAACCACTTCTGGGACGAAGTCAATCAGCGCTATGAATCCCGCCGCCACGACATCCGCCGGCCGGTGCTGCCGCCGCACAGCCTGTTCCTGCGCCCGGACGAGTTGGCCGGCGCCTGGAAAACCCTGCCCCGGGCCCGGGTGCGCGACTCCGAACAGGCGCTGACGTTCAACCTGGCGCCCTCACCCCGGCTTGCCGCCGACCCGCGCAGCGGCAATGTACTGGCGCCCTTGCATACCTTCTCCGATGCTCACCCGGACACCCGCATCCTGGTGGTCGCGGAAACCGCCGGGCGCCGCGAGGCACTGCTCGAACTGATGCAAAAGGTCTCGATCCAGCCGGCACTGAAAGAAGGCTGGCGGGACTTCCTTGACGCCCCCGAGCGCTGGAATCTGACCCGGGGCGAGTTGGACGCCGGCTTTTACGCGCCGGACCACGATTTGCTGGTGGTCAGCGAAAGCGAACTGTACGGCGAGCGGATCATGCAACGGCGGCGGCGGCGCACCAGCGAGGACAGCGGCCAGGATCTGGCGGTCCGCTCCCTGGGCGAGCTCACCATTGGCGCCCCGGTGGTGCACCTGGACCACGGCGTCGGCCGCTATCAGGGCCTGGTGCACATGACCGTGGATCATCAGCCCCATGAATTCCTGCTGCTGGAATACGCCGGTGGTGACAAGCTCTATGTGCCGGTGTCCTCGCTGCATCTGATCAGCCGCTACGGCGGCGGCGAACACCCACCGCTGAATCGTCTGGGCAGCGAGCAATGGAGCAAGGCGCGGCAAAAAGCCGCGGAAAAAATCAACGATGTGGCGGCGGAACTGCTCAACACCTATGCCCGCCGCGAAGCCCGCGAAGGCCGGGCTTTCCCGCTGGAACAAGAGGATTACCAGCGCTTCGCCAGCGGCTTCCCGTTCGAGGAAACCCCGGACCAGGAAAACGCCATCAACGCGGTGATCGCCGACATGCAACGGCAAAAACCCATGGACCGCCTGGTCTGTGGCGATGTCGGTTTCGGCAAAACCGAGGTGGCCATGCGCGCTGCTTTCGTGGCGGTCCAGAACGGCACCCAGGTAGCGGTACTGGTCCCCACCACCCTGCTCGCCCAGCAGCACTATGAATCCTTCGTCGACCGTTTCGCCGACTGGCCGGTGCAGATCGAAGTGCTGTCCCGTTTCCGCAGCGCCAAGGACAAAAGCCAGGTGCTGACACGGCTTGCCGAGGGCAAGGTGGATATCGTCGTCGGCACCCACCAGTTGCTGCAAGAGAATGTCAGTTTCAAGGACCTGGGCCTGATCATTGTCGACGAGGAACACCGTTTCGGCGTGCGCCACAAAGAGCGGCTCAAGGAAATGCGCGCCGAGTGCGACATCCTCACCCTCACCGCCACACCGATTCCGCGCACCCTGAACATGGCGCTCAGCGGCATGCGCGACATTTCCATCATCGCCACGCCGCCGCAGCGGCGCCTGTCGGTGAAAACCTTCGTGCGGCAACGGGACGACACCGCCCTCAAGGAAGCCATCCTGCGGGAGTTGCTGCGTGGCGGTCAGGTCTACTACCTGCACAACGACATCGACACCATGAGCCGCGCCGCCGAACAGATCCAAGCGCTGGTGCCGGACGCTCGGGTCGGCATCGCCCACGGCCAGATGCGCGAACGGGAACTGGAAGCGGTAATGGGCGACTTCTACCATCGCCGTTTCAACGTGCTGGTGTGCACCACCATCATTGAAACCGGCATCGACGTACCCAGCGCCAACACCATCATCATCGAGCGCGCCGACAAACTCGGCCTGGCGCAGTTGCACCAACTGCGGGGACGGGTCGGCCGCAGCCACCACCAGGCTTACGCCTACCTGGTCACGCCTTCCCCCAAGGCGATGACCAAGGACGCGCTGAAACGGCTGGAAGCCATCGAACAAGCCACCGACCTGGGTGCCGGCTTCGTGCTCGCCAGCCAGGATCTGGAAATCCGCGGCGCCGGCGAGCTGCTCGGAGAAGAACAGCACGGCAACATGGAAACCATTGGTTTCACGCTCTACATGGAAATGCTGGAGCAGGCGGTGGAAGCGCTCAAACGTGGTGAGCAACCGGACACCGCCAAACCGTTGTCCGGCGGCCCGGAAGTCAACCTGCGGGTTCCCGCCCTGATCCCGGAAGACTACCTGCCGGACGTGTTCACCCGCCTGACCCTGTACAAACGCATCGCCGGCTGCAAAACCGGCGACCAGTTACGGGAATTGCAGGTGGAAATGATCGACCGTTTCGGCCTGCTGCCGGAACCGGTGAAAACCCTGTTCAAGGTCACCGCTTTGCGGCAACAGGCGGAAGCGCTGGCCATCACCCGGGTGGACGCCAACGCCGCCGGCGGCAAACTGGAATTCGCCGAACGCACCCCGGTGGACCCGCTCACCGTGGTCAAACTGATGCAGAACGCCCCCAACCGCTACCGCCTGGAAGGCGCCCACACCCTGCGCTTCCAATTGCCGTCGGAAACCGCCGATGAACGCGTTCAATTAGTCGAGCAGCTGTTGGAACATCTGGCAGGGAACGGGAAAGCACCGTGAAAAAGGCAAGGAATAGTGAATAGTTAACAGTGAATAGGGAAAAAACGGCGTTGCGGATTTGCAGGGAGGTTTTGCAAATTAGCAACACTGACGTTAAGCATCGTACTTTCTTTGAAAACACTTTCTTTAAAAACAATGAGGCCGCGCCCAACTCCTGAGCGCGGCCTCACTGTCTTCCAATCACTCTGCTCTATCTCGCGTCGCTGTTCCCTGTTCCCTGTTCACTATCCACTATTAACTGCCTTTCCCGCCGCCACCGCGCTGGCCCAGGCCCACTGGAAGTTGAAACCGCCGAGCTGGCCGGTGACGTCGAGCACTTCGCCGATGAAGTACAGACCGGGAACGGTTTTGACGTCGAAGGCTTTGGAGGAGACGGCGTCGGTATCGACACCGCCGAGGGTGACTTCGGCGGTGCGGTAGCCTTCGGTGCCGGAGGGTTTGAAACGCCAGCCCTTGAGCACGGCGGCGATGCTGGCCAGGCGTTCGTTGCTCTGGTGCTGCAGCGGGCCTTGCCAATCGAACCGCGCCACCAGAGCCGCCGCCAAACGCTGGGAAAAGAACGAGCGTAACCAGCGCTCCACGGTGCCGTTGGGATGTTGCTTGCGCTCTTCCAGCAGAGCCGCGTAAGGCTCCGCCAGCATCGGCAACCAGTCCACGGTAACGTCGGCGCCCGCTTGCCAGAACGCGGACACCTGCAGCATGGCCGGCCCGGACAAGCCCCGGTGCGTGATCAACATGGGCTCGGAGAAAGACCGGCCCCCGGCTTCCGCGCGAACCTCGGCGCTGACGCCGCTGAGTTCCGCCAGCCATGCCTTGTCCGCGGGTTGCAGCGTGAACGGCACCAGCGCGGCGCGGGTCGGCAACACGTTCAGACCGAACTGTTCCGCCACTTTATACCCGAACGGGCTTGCCCCCATGGTGGGAATGGAAAGCCCGCCACTGGCGATGATCAGCTTGCTGGCGCGCACCGCGCCATCGTTGGTGCGCAGCGTGAAGCCTCCTTCCGCTCGCCCCGTTCCCGGTTTACCCACCGGCTGATCATTGATGTGCGTTACCGTCGTGTTCAACCGGACTCTGGCGCCAGCCCATTCGCATTCGGTGAGCAGCATCTCCACGATCGCTTTACTGGAGTCGGCGCAGAACAACTGCCCTGGCGCTTTTTCCACATACTCGATGCCGTGCCGCTCCACCAGCTCGACGAAATGCCAGGGCGTATAGCGGCTCAACGCGGATTTGCAGAAGTGCGGATTGGCGGAAACGAAATGGGCCGGCGTGGTGTTGAGATTGGTGAAATTACAGCGCCCGCCGCCGGACATGAGAATCTTCTTGCCGGGCTTGTTGGCATGATCCAGCACCAGCACCGAGGCGCCCCCATAGCCGGCGGTGGCGGCGCACATCAGCCCGGCGGCACCGGCACCGATGATCACCACGTCGTACTGTTCCGCCATGCCGCTACACCCTCATTCGCTGAAGCCGCGCAGCATAACGGGATGCCGGCGGAGGTGCCAGATGTGGGTTCAGGACGGAGGTAACGACAAGGCGCCTGTAGGAGCTTGCCCTGCAAGCGAATGTTATCGGTGCGGCCCATTCGCTTGCGGGCAAGTTCCCTCGGCGGCTTCGTGGCGTAATCCGTGGGAGCCAGCCCGCTGGCGAAATACCCAACCCCGCTAACCCCTCCCCACCATATAACCAATCGATCCAAGCACCCTCTCCAAACCCGCGCTATGGTTTAAGCAAAGGGGCCGTGATCCGGCCCCGGAACCGCCCACAGCGGGCTTACCGGCCCCCGGGACGACAAGGAGAGCGTTGCCATGTTCGCTAACCTCGAACGGACCAACGTTGCCGAGCTGCACCTGCATCGTGATCCGCACTCCGGGCTGCGTGCCCTTATCGCCATTCACTCCACCCAACTGGGTCCCGCCGTCGGCGGCTGCCGCTGCCTGCGCTACGACGACGAGGACGCCGCGCTAGAAGACGTCACCCGCCTGGCCCGAGGCATGAGCTACAAGGCCGCCCTTGCCGGGCTGCCCCTGGGCGGCGGCAAGGCGGTGATTCTGGAACCGCCGGACGGCTATGACCGGGGCGCCCTGTACCGGGCCTTCGGCCGCGCCGTGGACAGCCTCAATGGCCGCTACACCACCGCGGTGGACGCTGGCACCCGCCTTGAGGATCTGGACCAGGTGGCCCGTGCCACCCGTCATGTCTGGGGCTACAGCGGCGACGGCCTGGACCCTTCACCGCTCACCGCCCTGGGCGTGTTCGCCGCCCTTGATGCCAGCGTGCGCCAGCGGCTGGGCCGGGACAGCCTGCGCGGCCTGCACTTCGCCGTGCAGGGCGTGGGGCACGTGGGCAGCCGCCTGGCACTGCTGCTGACCCGGGCCGGCGCCCGCCTCACCCTGGCCGATGCCGATGCCAAACGGGCCGGCGAACTGGCCGCCCGGCTGGGGGCCTGGATCGTGCCCGCCGACGCCATCTACGACGTGCCCTGCGACGGCTTCGTGCCCTGCGCTCTCGGCGCCGTGCTCAACCGCGACACCATTGCCCGGCTGCGCGCGCCGCTGGTGGCGGGCAGCGCCAATAATCAACTGGCCGGGGACGAGGACGGTGAACGGCTGCGCCAGCGGGACATCCTTTATGCGCCGGATTACGTCACCAATGCCGGCGGCCTGATCGCCCTGGCGCTGGGGCACGCCGGCGCCGGCCGGACCCGTATCCGCCAGCAGGTGCTCGCCATCGGCACTACCCTGACGCAGATCTTCCGCGAAGCGGAACGGGCCGGCTGGTCCACCAGTGCCACCGCCGACGATCTGGCGGAACAACGGCTCAATGGCCACCGCAACGTGGCCTGAGGAGGTGTTATGAGAACCGACCATGACAACCGCCGGGTGACGGCCTACAAGACCATGGCATTGATCCGTCACTTCGATAAAAAAGCGGTGAACCTGCAACGCACCGGGCGGCTGGGCACCTATGCCTCCTGCCTGGGCGCCGAAGCGATCGGCACCGCCGCCGGGCTGGCGCTGACCCGGGACGATTACTTCGTGCCCTACTACCGCGACCACGCCACGCTTTATCTGCGCGGCGTGCCGCTGCATCAAATCCTGCAGTACTGGGGCGGCGACGAGCGTGGCAACGCTTTTCCCGCGGCCAGCGACGCGCGCCGCGACCTGCCCTACTGCGTGCCCATCGCCACCCAGTTGACCCAGGCCGCCGGCATCGCCAGCGCCGCCAAGCTGCGCCACGAGCACGCCGCCGTGCTCGCCACCTGCGGCGACGGCGCCACCTCACGGGGTGATTTTTACGAAGCGCTCAACGTGGCCGGCGTCTGGCAGCTACCGCTGGTGGTACTGATCAACAACAATCAGTGGGCCATCTCCGTGCCCCGGGGCTTGCAGACCGCCTGCGCCAGTCTGGCCGACAAGGCGGTGGCCGCCGGCATCCCCGGCGTGCAGGTGGACGGCAACGACCTGGACGCCCTGCTCGAAGTACTGGACCACGCCCTTGAGCGGGCCCGTGCCGGCAAGGGCGCCACTCTGATCGAAGCGATCAGCTACCGGCTCAGCGATCACACCACCGCCGACGATGCCAGCCGCTACCGCAAGGCCAGCGATCTGCACCGGGCCTGGCAGAACGAGCCGGTGCGGCGCCTGCGCGACACCCTGGCCGAGGCCGGCCTGTGGGATGCCCAGCGGGAAACCGACTGGCAGCAACAGTGCGAGCGTACCGTGGAAGAGGCCATCGACACCTATCTGAATCTGCCCCCCGCCCCGGCCACCGACATGCTCGATTACCTTTACGCGGAATTGCCCGCCGCCCTGCGCGACCAGCGCAACGCCCTGGCGGTGGTGGGCCAGGAGGTGCGTCATGGCTGAACTACAGACTCACGGCGCCCACGCCGTACCGATGAACCTGCTGGAAGCGGTCAACCGCGCTCTGACCCGGGCCATGGCCGAGGACGACAGCGTGGTGCTGCTCGGCGAGGATATCGGCACCAACGGTGGCGTGTTCCGCGCCACCGAAGGCCTCAAGCAACAATTCGGCTGCCGCCGGGTGATGGACACGCCACTGGCGGAAAATCTGATCGCCGGCCTGGCCGTGGGCATGGCCAGCCAGGGGCTGAAACCGGTGGCGGAGATCCAGTTCATGGGTTTCATTTACGCCGCCCTGGAACAGATCCTCAGCCACGCCGCCCGTTTACGTAACCGCACCCGCGGCCGGCTCAGTTGTCCGCTGGTGATAAGGGCGCCCTACGGCGGCGGCATTCACGCGCCGGAACATCACAGTGAAAGCACCGAGGCCCTGTTCGCGCATATCCCCGGCCTGCGTGTGGTGATGCCGTCCTCGCCGTCCCGCGCCCACGGCCTGCTGCTGGCCGCCATCCAATGTCCGGACCCGGTGATCTTCCTGGAACCGAAGCGGCTGTACCGGCTGAAACGGCTGCCGGTGGTGGCGGACGGCGATCCCCTGCCGCTGGATACCTGTTTCACCCTGCGCACCGGCGACGATCTCACCCTGATCAGTTGGGGCGCGGCCATCCACGAAACCCTGGGTGCCGCCGATCAACTGGCGGCGGAAGGCATCAACGCCGAAGTGATCGACGTGGCCTGTCTGAACCCATTGGACCGGGATACCCTGGTGGCATCAGTAAGCCGCACCGGCCGTGCCGTGATCGTTCATGAAGCCCCCGGGCACGGCGGCATGGGTGCTGAAATCGCCGCCACCCTCGCCAACCAGGCGCTGCTGCATCTGCGCTCTCCGGTGGAGCGGGTCACCGGCTATGACTGCCCGATGCCCTATTTTCAACTGGAGCAGCATTATCTGCCGGATGAGGAACGAATCGTGGCGGCGGCGAAACGGACTTTGGCGTATTAAAAAGAACAGCCAGGTGCCAGACGCCTGACGCTTTTAAAAAGAATGTAAAGCGTTTGGCGTCCAGCGTCCGGCGACGACCAACGGGAGTCTCACCATGAGCTACTTCACCCTGCCGGACCTGGGCGAAGGCCTTCAGGAAGCGGAAGTGATCGAATGGCACGTCAAGGAAGGCGATGAAGTGAACGTGGACCAGGTGCTGTTGAGCGTGGAGACGGCCAAGGCCATCGTCGATATTCCGGCGCCCAAGGCCGGTGTCGTCGCCCGTCGCTTCGTCGCCGAAGGCGATCTGGTGCACACCGGAGAGCCGCTGCTGGCCTTCGAGGGCGAGGAGGACACCAGCCAGAGCGTGGTGGGTGAACTGGCCAGTGGACAGGACGGCGACCGTGATGACTTTATCATCGGCGCCGCCGCCGGCAGCCAGGGCGGCCCTGGCGCGGCGCCGGCGATCCGCGCCCTGGCTCAACATCTCGGCGTGGATCTGGAGCGCCTCAAGGGCAGCGGTCCGGGCGGCACCATCACGCTCAACGATGTGCAGCAGCACGCCAGACTGAAACAAAGCCATGGTGACAGCACGCCACTCAAAGGGGTCGCCCGCAGCATGGCCAAAACCATGGCCAGCGCCGGCCAGCAGGTGGTGCCGGTCAGTCTGTTCGATCAGGTCAGCATCTGCCATTGGAGCGCCGGCACCGACATCATGTTGCGTCTGATCCACGCCATCGTCGCCGGCTGCCGGGCGGAACCGACGGTCAATGCCTGGTTCGACGGCGATCAACTGAGCATGCGCAAAGTGGAAAAGATTGATCTGGGGATTGCCGTGGACACCCCGGATGGCCTGTTCGTGCCGGTGCTGCGCGACGTCGCCAACCGGGATGACGGCGATCTGCGCGAAGGCCTTGACCGCCTGCGCCGCGACGTGGAGCAGCGCAGGATCCCGCCAAAGGAACTGCAAGGGGCCACGCTGTCACTGAGCAACTTCGGCACCCTCGGCGGCCGTTTCGCCACGCCGGTGGTGGTCCCTCCACAGGTAGCCATTGTCGGCGCCGGCAAGGCCTTCACACAGCCCGGATTCAACAACGGCGAGGTGTTCGAGGACAAACAACTGCCGCTATCGCTGACCTTCGATCACCGGGCTCTGAACGGCGGCCAGGCGGCGCGCTTCCTGGCGGCCTTGCTGCAATCGCTGGCGAACTAGGGCCTGTTCACCCTATTTCCATCGCGCCTGCTGGATGCCCTTTTTGCCTCCAGCCAGGCGGAGGGCGCGCGGTTTGGTCATTCCAAATAAACGACGAGTAACGCGGAGTGGTGACGTTTTAGCCGCAACAGGCGCGATGGAAATAGGGTGAACAGGCCCTAGCGCGATATGGCGCCATTGCATCAAGCCAGCCCGATCCGGGCCCGTACCGCCTCGGCCAGCGCCACCACCGATAATGGCGAACAACCTTCCGCTTTATTACTGAGAGTCACATAAGCCGGCTGCCCCGCGCCCACGGTGCCGGCGATCACCTTGGCCAGGGCCTCGCGGGTCTCCGGGTCCGGATCCACCAGTTTGTCGAACGGCGAATACTGATCCCGCGCCCTCTCGTAACCGTAAGCGCCGTGTTTCACATTGAGATTCCAGCGGCACACCAAAGGTCCGGGCCAGAGCGCGCGCAGGATCGGCAGTTGTTCGGCAATGGGCGGCATCTTGCCATGGAGTCCGAGGCAGTAAGTAGTTCCGGTGTCTTTCAGAGCGTCAACAAATGCCGGGGTGAGCCATTGCCGATCGCGTACCTCCACCGCCACCACCGCATCCGGGCAACGGGCCCGGAGCCCGGACGCGTTTCGCAACAGTGTATGCAGCCCTTCGATCAGCCGTTCCATTTCTTTGAGCCAGTGAGCGGGCAACGGACTGATTTGAAATACCAGCGCCCCCAGCTTCGGCCCGAGCCCGATACCGGCCGGTTCGATGAATTCGGCCTGTGCGGCCGTCGCATCCAGGAAATCCGGGTTGATCTTCTGCCCCTTGCCGCCGGCGCCACGCAACAGGGCATCGGTCACCCGGCTTGGTGCCTTGACCACGAAGCGGAAATCATCGGGAACCTGCTCCGCGTGATCGGCGTATTGGTCCACGCTCAACGGCCGGTAAAAGCCGCGGTCGAGACCGACGGCGCGAAACAGCGGATGTCTGGCATAAGCATCCAGCCCCCGACGGGACAGCTGCTCTTCGCTGTAGAGTTTGTCCCAGACCAGCCCGGCCCAGCCCGGATAATGCCAGGACGAGGTACCCATTCGGAGCGCCTCCGGCAAATCCGCCGCCAGCGGGATCAGCGACGGCTCCGGCGTGGCTGCCCGCACTTCGGAAGCGGTGCCACCGTCATCAGGAAAAAGTGCATTTTGCATGACGCTCTCATTCCTCCGGATAGTGCGCCCGCCGGCGAGACCGGCCTTCCGGGTTACCGATAATAATGAATCGACCAGAAACGGAACGATTTGCCCTGTTTCCCGCCCTCCTGTTTTTCACACCATCGTGGAAACGTTTCCTCACGCTCAGTCGAGGTGTAATCGCGCCAGGCGGCGAGCAAATCGCGGAAGTAATCCACTTCCCTTCGGCAGGCGGCGCGCTTGTCCTCATTTTCGAGATACGCCAACAAGGACTCAGCCCGATCCAGGGCCTGCTCCGCCTCGCTTTCCTCGCCAAGGAAACAGGATTCACAGAGATGGTGGGTCTGGAAATCCACCTGATTGAGCTGCTCGCCGAAAAGCGCGCCGAGGCTGATTTCATCCCCTGGGTCCAGTTCATGGGCCCGGCGCGATGCCTCCAGGTCCATCACCAAATAGCCCAGCCATTTCCACGGTATCGGATTGTCCGGTTCGGCGTCCGTCCATTGCTGCAATATGGCTTTCAAGGACATTCGCAGCGGGTGCGGCAGTAACCGATGCACTTCGGCATGCCGATACGACAGCGCGGTCAGCTCCTCGGCGCAAGCGCGCTGTTGCGTCACCGGCCGTGCTTCCATTCCGGTGATGAACTCCCGGGCGGCCGCCAGCGCCGGCTTTCTAAGCCCCTTTTCGGCAAGCAGACAATAACGGCTGAAGGCGGCGAACCCGCTTCGATCAGCGTACTGCTCGCCAATCGACTTCAGTCCCTCGAAATTGCTCTGGTTCCAGTAATGCATGTTAGAAACTCGGACATCACGATCCGTGGACCTACTGTGGGAGCTTGCCTGCAAGCGAATGGGATAGGTTCAGGTGTTTGCGATATTCGCTTGCAGGCAGGCTCCTACAGCGGCTCCGTAGCAAACAAAGAAAACGCTGCCCTGCCCATGCCTTACCAATGTTCCGCCAGATCCGCCAGCACCCGGCATACACCGGCCATGCCGTCGTGGATCACCGCTTCAATCTCGGCCATGGTGATCTCCCGGTCGGATTTGCCGGCACCGGGGTTCACCACCAGAGACAGCATGGCATAGGGAATATCCAGTTCCCGGGCCAGAACCGCTTCCGGCATGCCGGTCATGCCCACCACGTCACAGCCGTCGCGCTCCATGCGCAGAATCTCCGCCGCGGTTTCCAACCTCGGCCCCTGAGTGGCGCCATAGCAACCGCCGTCCGTCCAGGCCAGACCGCTGACGGTGAGCCGCTCCTTGAGCGCGGCACGCAGGGCGGCATCAAAGGGCCAGCTGAAATCAACGTGCACCAGAGGCTCCTCCGGATCATCGAACAGCGTCATGTCACGGCCGTGGGTGTAATCAATGATCTGATCCGCCAGTACCAGCGCACCGGTGGGCGCCTTGTCGGTGATCCCGCCCACCGCGTTGACGGCGACGATGGCGCTGGCGCCGGCGTCCTTCAGCGCCACCATATTGGCCCGGTAGTTGACCTGGTGTGGCAGCAGCACATGGGGATCCCCGTGGCGGGCCAGGAACAGCACCTCACGACCATTGAGCCGCCCTTCCACCACCGGCGCCGACGGCTCGCCGAAGCGGGTGCTCAGGGTCTGGCTGCCGGTAATGCGCAGGTTGTCCATGCGCGTCAGGCCGGTACCGCCAATGAATGCCAGCATCTCAGTTCCTTATTCTTCCACGGCGAAGATGCCGGGGGCGTTACGCCAATAGCCCTTGTAGTCCATGCCCATGCCGAACAGGTAAAAATCCTCGGCCTCCAGCGCGGTGTAATCAGCCTTCAGACCCGGCCGCGCCTTGCGGTCGTGCACCTTGTCCACCAGCACGCAGGTTTTCACGCTGGTGGCCCCCTGGGCGTGGCAGGCATCGACGATCGCCAACAAGGTGGAGCCGACATCGAGAATATCGTCGAGGATGATCACGTCTCGCCCGGACAGGCTGGCACCCGGAGTGACGATCCACTCCACGTCCCCGCCCCGGGTGTCACCCAGATAGCGGGAAGCGTGCAGATAGTCCATTTCCAGCGGAAAATCCAGGCGCGTGAGTAAATGCCCGGCGAAGATCATGCCGCCGTTCATGATAGTGACAAACAGCGGGAAGCGCTCGCTGTAGTCCTCGGTGAGCTGAATCGCCAGTTTGCCGATGGCCGCTTCCACCTGATCCTGGGAGTAGAGCTGGCGCGCGTCGCGGCGCACCTGCATCAATTCCTGTTTTACCTCATCCGCGATGGGCATGTTGTGCCTCCTCGGCCGCCGGCGCCGGTGGGGTGTCCTGTTGATCGTCATCGCTGACCATGTGCAGAGTACGGGTGGGGAAAGCGAACTCGGCGCCATGCTGCTCGACAATCTCCATGATCTTCATCAGCACGTCCTGCTTGATCTCATGGAAACGCACCCAGTTGGTGGTTTTGGTGAAGGTGTAGATAAAGAACTCGATGTGCGATGCCCCATAGGTATCGAAATTAACGATCAGGGTGCGGGCGTCGGTTTCGATGTCATCGTGATCAATGAGCATTTGCCGGACGTCGGCGACAATGGCCGGCATTTTGCGCCAGTCGTTATAGCGAATACCGATTTTTTCATTGATCCGCCGGTTGAACATGCGTGATGGATTCTCCAGCACGATGGTGGTGAACAACGAGTTGGGAATGTACAGCGGCCGCTGATCGAAGGTGCGGATGCGGGTCAGCCGCCAGCCGATGTGTTCCACCGTCCCTTCGATGGTGCGGTCCGGCGAGCGAACCCACTCCCCCACTTTGAAGGGCTTGTCCATGTAAATCATCATGCCGCCGAAGAAGTTGGCGAGCAGGTCCTTGGCGGCGAAGGCCACCGCCATGCCGCCGATACCACCGAAGGCGAGCACCCCGGATACGCTGTAGCCCAGCGCCTGCAGGATGATCAGCAAGGAGGTGATGATCACCGACACTCGCAGCAACTTGGACACCGCCGCCGCGGTGGTGGTGTCCATGGGTTTCTTCATCCGCCCGGGATCGGTCAGATTGTGCTCGACGCCGGTGATCAGGCGGTTGGCGAACATGGCGATGATGGCGATGAACGCCACCCGGCGGACCATGCCCACATGCTCGAACAAGGCGCTTTCGGAAACGTCGTAGAGCATCTCCGCCGCCACCGACAAACCGATCACCCAGGTCACCAGCCGCAACGGCAGGCGCAGGGCCTCAATCAGCACGTCATCCCATTTGCTGGCGGTTTTGTTACCCAGCACGGTGAGGATGTCCAGCACCCGCATCATCACGAAATTCAGCGATACGGTACAAAATACCACCACGAACACCTGCGTCAGCCAGATGATCGTCTGCGTTTCCGGGCCGGGCCACTGGAGCAACAGTTTCCAGTTCAGCAGGGCCTCCCAATTCATGCGCTTTCTCCCGACAATTGTTCGGCAAGGTCACAAGCCCGCTGGCGGCGGACCGGATTCATCGGCCGGCGCGGGCGCGCCCGCAGGGCGCTGGCCGGTACCACTTTCGGCAGTGATTGCTGTTCCAGCCAGGACAGCACCGCCAGGGCACCGGCTCGATCGTTGCACACCAGCACCATGTCGCAGCCGGCGTTCAGCGCCGCCTCCGCCCGCTGCGTGTAATCGCCGGCGGCGGCGGCGCCGGCCATGGTCAGATCATCAGAGAAGATCACACCGCGGAAGCCCAGTTCCTCGCGCAGCACCTTCTGCAACCAATAGGGGGAAAATCCGGCGGGCTGGGTATCCATGGCCGGATAGCGCACATGGGCCGGCATGATGCCGTCCAGGCGCGGCGCCAGCGCCCGGAACGGGGCCAGATCGGCGGCCATCTCGGACAGCGTGCGCGGGTCCTCGGGTAATTCCAGGTGGGAGTCCGCCTGGACGTGACCGTGGCCGGGGAAGTGCTTGCCGGTGGCGCACATGCCGGCCCGCTGCATGCCATCCAGAAAGGCATCCGCCAGGGTGATCAACACGTCGACGTCGTCGCTGAAGCTACGATTTCCGATCACCGTGCTGCGGCCATAATCCAGATCCAGCACCGGCGCGAAGCTGATGTCGATGTCCACGGCGCGGACTTCGTCCGCCATCAGCTCGCCGAGCAGCTCCGCTGCCTCACGACCGGCCCCGGGGTCCTGCTGATAACGCCGTCCCAGCGTGCCCATGGCCGGCAACCGGGTAAACCCCTCGCGCAGGCGTTGCACCCGCCCGCCTTCCTGGTCCACGGCGATCAGCAATTCCGGCCGCAGCGCTCGCATGGACGCCACCAGATCACGTACTTGCAGCGGGTCCTGATAATTGCGGCTGAACAAAATCACCCCGCCAACGGCGGGATGAACGAGTAAATCGCGCTCCTCACTGGTGAGCGCGACGCCTTCCAGATCCAGCATCAGCAGAGGCTGGGTGTTATTGGCCTGATTCATGTGATTACTCGGTGATGGAGACCGCGCACCCCAAGGGCACGCGGTCGAACAAATCGATGACGTCGGCGTTACGCATGCGGATACAACCGTGGGAGGCGGGCTGCCCCATGGGCTCGTGGTCCGGCGTGCCGTGAATATAAATAAAGCGCCGGAAACTATCCACGTCGCCGCCCTGGTTTTTACCTGCTTCCAGACCACCGAGCCAGAGC
>Ga0114898_1000119_pt1 | contig 79627 bp, 73 predicted proteins | sample Malvired_Geostar_FD_83496 | JGI IMG/M metagenome (GOLD analysis project Ga0114898, IMG submission 83496) | Marine viral communities from the Global Malaspina Expedition - Malaspina viral metaG DeepMed_Geostar | ecosystem: Environmental > Aquatic > Marine > Oceanic | place: Mediterranean Sea...
GCCCTCGCCCCTGCCCTCCCCAGGCCCTTCGCCCGGAGCGTTGACCGGGATCATCTCGCGGTGATCGGTCGGGCTGCTCATCGCCGAACCCGACACGCATTTGAGACGCTCGGCCTGACTGCGACGGATCCCGAAGCTCGAGGCGAGGGCATCGGTGATATCGTTCGAACCGATCGGGATCGAGGTGAGCCCCAGCAGCATTCCCGCCGCATGAACCGACACATTGGTCACCTCTGCGCCGATCTCGATCAGCGCCACACCCAGATCGCGCTCCTCCGGGCTGAGGCAGGCATAGGCGCTGGCGAGCGGGCTCGCCACCACCGCCTCGACCTCGAGATGCGCCATCTGCACCGCCTCGATCAGGTTCTTGACCGGCGCGCCTTCGGCCAGGGTAACGTGGATATCGACGCCCAGCGCTTCGGCATGGAGGCCCTGAGGATTGGCGATCCCATGCGCGCCGTCGAGCGTGTAATGCGCCGGCTGGGCATGGAGGACCATCCGCCCGTCCGGCTGGATGTGATCGCGTGCCGCATAAAGCAGATGCTCGATATCGTCGTCCTCGATCCGCCGCCCACCGATGGCGATCTCGACGCTGGCGATGCGGCTGTAGAGCCCAGCTCCGGCGCAGCCGATCCAGACGCTGGAAACATTGGTACCGGCGTTCTGCTCGGCTTTCTCGACCGCCTGGCGGATCGCATGGCTGGCGGCGCGCATCTCGGTGATATAGCCGCGCTTGACGCCCTCGCTTTTGCGGTGGCTGGAGCCCAGCACCACCATCGCTCCGTTCTCGTCCTCGCCCATGATCATGGCCGAGATCCGGAAGGAGCCGATGTTGATCGCCGCAAAGGCGCGGATGATGCGCGGTCCGGCCATCACTCTTCGGTCTTGACTAGCTGGCCCAGATTGCACGGTCCGTTGCTGCATCGAAAATAGGCTTGGTCGGCGACCCGCATGTCGATCGCAGTCGCGCGCCCGCCGAGCAGGCGATGGCGTCCGTCGAGCGTCGCGAACCGCACCAGCGCCGCAGGGGCCCTTTCCTCGGGAAGCGCCAGCACCTGACCGCTCTTGAAGGTCAGGTTCCAGCGTCGGTTGCCGACCCATTCGGCCTCGGCCACCTTTGGCTTCAATGCCGGCGCGGCGTTCAGCAGATCGTCGAGTGCGGCGACCTGCTTCTGCGCGCCCGGTCCCTCGATCAGCAGCTTGTCCCGCGCATCGGCCCGCGAGACAGGTTCGAGTTCGTGCCCTTGCGCATCGATCAACATCAAGCGGCCCGGTTTTGCCAATACCGCGTGTTCCTTGCGTTCGACGATATCGACGATCAGCGTATCGGGCAGCTGGCGAGAGACACGAGCATCCTGGACCCAGGACAGGTCGAGCAACCGAGCACGAACCGCCTGCAGATCGACCAGCGGCATCGGTCGGTTGCGCTCGGCCAGCGCGCGCTCGTAGACCTTGAGTTCGTTCATTCGTTCGACGCCGGTCACCTTGACTTTGTGGACTTCGAAACCGGCATTCGAAGCGGCGACCGCCATCCGGGCCTGCGCCATCTGCGGCACGCCCGCGAGGCTCGCGACCAACCAGGCTGCCGCAAGCGCCGCGACCATGATCAGGAACAAGAATATCTTGTGCAACTGCTCGTCGGTGAAGGGCAGCAGCGCCATGATTCGATCGAACAGCGTGACGGTGCGTTTGCGCGCGGCGCGGGTCTTCTGATGCCGGTTGCGGGTGGCGGCCGAACGGCGGACCCCCGTGACCGAGCGGGTGACCTTAGCCATCGGATGCCGCCTTGCGCGCTTGGCCTTGCGCCTGTTCTCCCGCTTCCTTGCGGAGCGCGGCGGAGATGATCATCTCGACCAGCTCGCCATACTCGATGCCCGAGTGGCGCGCCTGTTCGGGGACCAGGCTGAGCGGAGTCATGCCCGGTTGGGTGTTGGTCTCGAGCAGGAACAGCCCGTCCTCGCCGCGTTCGTCATCCCAGCGAAAATCGGTGCGGCTGGTGCCTTCGCAACCCAGCAGGACATGCGCCTTGAGCGCATATTCGCGGCACAGAGCGGCGATCGGCTCGGGAATCTGCGCCGGGCAAACGTGCTCGGCCATACCATCGGTGTATTTGGCGGCGAAATCGTAGAAACCCGACTTAGGCACCAGTTCGGTGACCATCAGCGCACGAGATCCCTCTGCGGTGTCGATTACCGCGGTCGTTAGTTCCCGGCCCCGGATGAAGGGTTCGGCGAGCAGCCGGTCGAACTGCTGCCATGGACCTGCGGAGGAACGGTCGATTGGATTGCCGTAATTCGCCTCGTCGGTGACGATCGCAACCCCGACCGAGGATCCTTCGTTGACGGGCTTCAAAACATAGGGGCGCGGCAGCGGGTCGCGCTCGTGGATTTCTTCGGTCGCGACGATCCGTCCCCCGGGGAAGGGCAGCCCATGGCTGCCGAGCACCTGCTTGGTCAGCTGCTTGTCGATGGCGACCACCGATGCGGCGAGACCGGAATGGGTGTAGAGAACACCCATCAGGTCGAGCATTCCCTGCACGGTGCCATCCTCGCCCGGGACGCCGTGGAGCGCATTGAAGACGATATCGGGCGCCGCCTCGGCGATGCGCGCGGCGACCTCGCGATCCATGTCGATCCGGGTGACGCGATGGCCGCGCTCCTCGAGCGCGCTGGCGACGCCTTCGCCCGACATCAGCGAAACCTCGCGCTCATTGGCCCAGCCGCCCATCAGCACGGCGACGTGGAGCTTGCGATCGAGGGTCATGGCCGACCCACCCGCTGGATTTCCCACTCGAGTTCGACTCCGCAATTTTCGTAGACGCGACGCTTCACCTCTTCCCCCAGTCCCTCGATCTCGGCACCGGTGGCATCGCCGGTATTGATAAGAAAATTGGTGTGCTTCTCGCTCACCTGCGCGCCGCCCATCGTCAGGCCGCGGCAGCCTGCTGCATCGACCAGTTCCCAGGCCCTATAGCCAGGCGGGTTCTTGAAGGTGGAACCGCCCGTCTTGGTACGCACGGGCTGCGATTGCTCGCGCGCCTGCGCGATCCGGTCCATCTCGGCGCCGATCGCATCGGGATCGCCAGGCTCGCCCTGAAAACGCGCGCCAATCACGACCGCACCGGCTGGAAGCGCCGAATGGCGGTAGGAATATTGCAGGTCCGAAGCGGGCAGATTGTGGCACCGGCCATCGGGCATCACCACGTCGCAATCGATCAGGATGTCACCGACTTCGCGGCCATAGGCACCGCCGTTCATCCGCACGAACCCGCCGACGGTGCCGGGAATCCCACGGAGGAATTCAAGCCCGGCCACACCCGCATCGCGCGCTGTGCTGGCGACGAGAATACCATGCGCCCCGGCCCCGCAGGCGAGCACGTGATCGTCCTGCACCTCGACCCCGGCGAAAGGCTTGCCCAGCTTGACCACAACGCCGGGAACCCCACCATCGCGGACGATGAGATTGGAGCCCAGCCCCAGCGCCATGATCGGAAGGCTCCCCTCGAGCCGCTCGAGAAAAGTCCGCAGCTCATCGGCGTCCGCAGGTTCGAAGAGCCAGTCGGCAGTGCCGCCCGCCTTGAACCAGACGAGCTTCGCGAGCGGTGCATCCTGCGTCAGCTTGCCGGAGAGGCCCTCCATCGAAATCGGGGCATCGCCGCCGCTCGCGACCTCGCCACCCGGAGCCGAGCCGCTGTCGTAGTTCCAAACATCGTCGGCCTGACCGCTCATCGCCCGCCTCGCTTGGCGGCGATCGCATCGGCAAGCCCGGCGGCCCAGCGGGTGATATCTCCCGCGCCCAGGCAGACGACGATATCGCCTTCGCCCACCTTGCCGGCCAGCGTCTGCGAAAGATCCTCCTCGTCCTCCACCGTGGCGGCCGAGCGGTGGCCGCGCGACTTCATCCCCGCGACCAGCGCTTCGGAAGAAACGCCCGCAATCGGCTCCTCCCCCGCTTCATAGACGGGGGTGACCAGCACCTCGTCGGCTTCGTTGAAGCAGCTTTGGAAATCATCCATCAGATCGCTGAGCCGGGTGTAGCGATGCGGCTGCATCACCGCGATCACGCGGCCCGTCGCGGCCTCGCGCGCAGCGCCGAGCACCGCCCGGATTTCCACCGGGTGATGCGCGTAATCGTCGATGATCGTCGCGCCGCCGACCTCGCCCACCTTGGTAAAGCGCCGCCGCACCCCGCCGAAATTGGCAAACCCGCTGCAGATCACTTCATCCGAACAGCCCATCTCGATCGCCACCGCGATCGCGGCGAGCGCGTTTTGGACGTTGTGACGCCCGGGCATCGGCAGACGCACCCCCTCGATCCGGCGGTCCTCCTCACCACGCTGGCGCACGATCACGTCGAAGCAATTGCCGCCGGTATCGGGGCGCACATTGACGCCGCAGATGTCGGCCTGGAGCGAAAAGCCGTAGGTCACCACGCGGCGATCGCGTACCTTGCCGATCACCGCCTGCACTTCGGGATGGTCGATGCACAGGATCGCCGCGCCGTAGAAGGGGACGTTGTGGATGAATTCGACGAAGGCGTCTTTCACCCCGTCGAAATCGCCGTAATGGTCGAGATGCTCGGGGTCGATATTGGTGACCACCGCGATGGTCCCGTCGAGCCGGAGGAAGCTGCCGTCGCTCTCGTCGGCCTCCACCACCATCCAGTCGCTATCGCCCAGCCGCGCGTTGGAGCCATATTGCTCGATGATCCCGCCGTTGATCACCGTGGGATCCACCCCGCCGCTGTCGAGCAGCGCGGCGATCATGCTGGTGGTGGTGGTCTTGCCGTGGGTGCCCGCCACCGCGATGGTGGATTTCAGCCGCATCAGCTCGGCCAGCATCTCCGCGCGGCGGACCACCGGGATGCGGTTCTCGAGCGCGTATTCGACTTCGGGGTTGGTCCGCCTGACCGCAGTGGACGTGACCACGACCGAGACGCCTTCCACATTCTCGGGCGCATGGCCGATCGCCACCTTCATGCCCCTGCCGCGGAGGCGCTCGATGGTGGGGCTCTCTCTGAGATCGGAGCCCTGAACCTTGTAGCCGAGGTTATCCATCACCTCGGCGATGCCGGACATGCCGATCCCGCCGATGCCGATGAAATGGATCGTGCCGATTTCGGTGGGGACGCCCTTCATTTGCCGCGCTCCCGTGCTGCGTTCTGTCCTGCGCGAACGCCCTGCGAAGCACCGCGCGCGTTGTTCGCGCCGACGCGGATCACATCCATCATATCGGCTCCCCCGAAGCCCTCCACCAGATCGGCGAGATCCCCAACCGCATCGGGCCGTCCGCAGTTCCATGCGGCATGCGCGGCCTTGGCGAGGCCCTCGGGATTGTCGGCCAGCGCCATGATCTGCTTGGCCAGTTCCTTGGCACCGAACCGCTCCTGACGGATCATCCGCGCGCCGCCGGCCCTGGTCATTTCGCGGGTATTGGCTGCCTGGTGGTCGTCCGTGGCGATCGGGAGCGGGATCAGGATCGCGGGTCGTCCCACCGCGGTGAGTTCGGCGATGGTCGAGGCCCCCGCGCGACCGATGAACAGATGCGCGTCGCCCAGCCGGGTCGCCATGTCTTCGAAATAGGTGCCGAGTTCGGCGGGGATGTCGTGCGTGCGATAGCGCTCGCGCACAGCGTCGAGATCTTCGGCGCGGCACTGCTGGGTGACCTGCAGCCGCTGGCGCACCGCAGGCGGAAGCATGGCGAGACCGTCGGGCACCACTTCGCTCAATATCCGCGCGCCCTGGCTGCCACCCGTGACGAGGACGCGCAGCAGGCCCTCCTCGCCCAGCGGCGGGAACTCCTCCTCGCGCAGACCCAGCACCTGCGCTCGCACCGGATTGCCGACGAGTGCAACCTTGGCGCGATGCTTGTCCTTCAGCCGCTCGATCTCGGGATAGGCCGTGGCGATCGCCTGCACCCGCCCCGCGAGCAGGCGATTGACGCGGCCTAGCACTGCGTTCTGTTCGTGCAGAACGCTCGGGATTCCGGCCGAGGACGAGGCGAGCAGCGCGGGCAGCGAAGGATAGCCGCCGAATCCGACCACCGCGCTTGGGGCGAAGCTTTCGTAGAGCCGCAGCGCCATCTTGCGGCCCTGCAGCACCGCCCGCGCACCTGTAAACCACTTGAGCGGGTTCTTGCCGAAGCGCCCGGCGGGCAGGACATGGGTGGTGAGGAAGTCGGGGCGTCCCGGGATCTGCTCGCCGCGCGCATCGGTGATCAACGCGACATGATGCCCGCGCCGCTCGAGTTCGGTGGCGAGGGCGAAGGCGGGGAGCAGGTGCCCCCCGGTACCGCCTGCGGCGAGTACATAGTGGCGGTTGGAGCCGGTCATGGATGAATCTCGCGTCGGATGGTATCGACGGGGCTTGGGTCGGGCCGTTCTGCAAGACCGAGCAAGTCGGCCAACCCTCGAGTCTCGCGCTTGAGGTAGGGGTTGCGCCTGGTGATCGCGAGCAGCAGCCCCACGGTCAAGCAGATGGCGATCGTGGAGGAGCCGCCATAGCTGACCAGCGGCAGCGTCATCCCCTTGGACGGAAACAGCTGCAGATTCACCAGCATGTTGATGAACGCTTGCCCGCCGAACAGCGTCACCAGACCCGCCCCCGCCAACAGGGCGAACAGATCGTCTTCGTCGACAAGTTTCATCAGCACTCGGACCATGATCGCGAGATAGGTGATCGCCACCAGCCCGCAAACGATAAGCCCGAATTCTTCCCCGATCACGGAGAAGATGTAATCGGTGTGCGCCTCGGGCAGGTTCATCTTGCGAATGCCGAGGCCATAGCCGCTACCAGTCCAGCCGCCCGCCAGCAGCGTGCGTTCGGCGAGATCGACCTGATCGTAGGCGGTTCCGCCACCGAAGAAGGAATCGATCCGGTGGCGCGCGTTGTCGTAGAGGAAATAGGTTGCGATGAGTGCCACGACTCCTATTCCCGCCAGCGCTCCCATCCGCTGCACCGGCACCCCGGCGAGCAGGACCATCACGAACCACACACCGACGAAGAGCAAGGTGTCGCCCAGGTTGGGCTGCATCATCAACAGCAGGGAAATCGCGCACAACGCGACAAAGGTCAGCGCCACCACCGGCAAATTGGGGTCGCGCATCCGCCAGGCGAGCACCCAGGCAGTGGCGATGACAAACCCTGGCTTGAGGAATTCGCTGGGCTGGAAGCGCATGCCGAATTCCAGCCAGCGCGTTGCCCCGTTTACCTCCGAACCGATCACAGGAACGAGGAACAATGCGCCGAGCATCAGCGCGGCCAGCACCAGACCGAACCGGCGCGCACTGCTGCGGTCGAACATCGACACGACCAGCAGCACCGCGAGCGCGACCATTTGCCAAACCAGGTGCCGGTAGAAGAAATAGAGCGGATCGAGGGTGACGGCAGTGGTCGAAAGCCGATCGGCGGTCGCGGGCGAGGCTGCCGCCACCGCGACCGCGCCAAAGGCCATCAGCGCCAGGACGAGCCCGAGCAACACCCGGTCGACCTCGCGCCACCAGATCTTCAGCTCCGACCAGCGCGACAGCTTCTGCTGCGCCAGCCGCGGCGCCCGGCGCCCGGCGCCCGGGACGAAAGGGCGCTGCTGGTTCATGCCGCGAGCTCCTTCACAGCGGCGCGGAAGGCTTCGCCGCGCGCTTCGAAATCGGCGAACTGGTCGAAGCTGGCGCAGGCCGGGCTGAGCAGGACGGTATCGCCCGATTCGGCGGCGGCGGCGGCATCGCGGACTGCGCGCTCGAGTGTTTCGCTGTGCGTGACGGGCACGTGAGACTCAAGCAGAGCGGCGAACTCGGGCCCGGCGCTGCCGATGGTGTAGACGGCCTTCACATGGCCAAGCTGCACCTCGCATTCGCCGAGGCCGGGCTCCTTGGCGAGCCCGCCGAGGATCCAGTGAATGTTGTCGAAAGCGGCGAGCGCAGGCGCGGTGGCGGCGGTGTTGGTGCCCTTGCTGTCGTTGACATAGGCAACACCGGAGACTTCCGCGACCTGCTCCATGCGGTGGGGGAGGCCAGGGTAGGTTCGGAGACCCTCCGAGATCTCCACGAAGTCGACTGTCTCCGTATAGAAAGCTATTGCGGCCGCTGCTGCGGCGTTGCTGAGATTGTGAGGCCCCTGAAGCGCAGGCCACTCAGACTGCGTGCCATCAATGCGGTCGAGAAATCGAGGGCCGATCTCCGTAGCGCCCCAATCCTTGGCAATCCGCTCACTCATCGCATCCCGACCGGCGACTATTGGAGTTCCGAACCTAGAGTCGGGATTGATCTGCAGCGCAAACAATCGCGCCTTGCTCGCCGCATAAGCTTCAAAACTCTCGTACCGATCGAGATGATCCGGCGTCACATTGAGCAGCACCGCCACGTCGCAGTCGAGCGAAAAGGTGAGGTCGATCTGATAGCTCGACAACTCCAGCACATAGACCCCGCCCTCGGGCAGCGGCTCCTGCTCGAGGATCGGCAGGCCAATATTGCCGCCCATGGTGGTCGGCACGCCCGCGGTCTTGAGGATATGGTGGACTAGCGCGGTGGTGGTGCTCTTGCCATTGGTGCCGGTGATCCCGACCACCTTGTGCTGCGGCAGATGCGCGCGCGCCTGCGCGAAAAGCTCGATATCGCCGATCACCGGCACGCCGAATTTCGCCCCATGGCCCGCGATGGGATGCGTGTTGAGCGGCACGCCGGGGCTGACCACCACGCCGTCGTAACCGGTCAGGTCCGCCTCGAGCGGATCGGCGAGCACCGCCCGCCCGTCGAAGGGCTCGCGCGCTTCCGGCCTCGCGTCCCAGGCGAGCACATCGGCTCCGCCCGCCAGCAACGCCTCCACCGTAGCCTTGCCCGAGCGGGCCAGGCCGAGAACGGCAAACTTCTTGCCGGACCAGGCGGGGCTGACGATCATCGCAGCTTCAGCGTAGCCAGCCCCAGGATCGCGAGCACGATGGCGACGATCCAGAAGCGGATCACGACCTTGCTCTCGCTCCAGCCCAATTGCTCGAAATGGTGATGGATCGGCGCCATCCGGAACACCCGTTTCCCGGTACGCTTGAACCAGAACACCTGGATGATGACCGACAGCGCCTCGAACACAAACAGCCCGCCGACGACCCCGAGAACGATCTCGTGATGCGTCGCCACCGCGATCGCGCCAAGGGCGCCGCCCAGCGCGAGGCTCCCGGTGTCGCCCATGAACACCGCTGCTGGCGGCGCATTGAACCACAGGAAGGCGAGTCCTGCGCCGATGATCGCGGCACAAAAGATCGCCAGCTCGCCTGCGCCCGCGACATGCGGAATGCCGAGATATTCCGAATAATCGACCCGGCCGACCAGATAGGCGATGAGAGCGAAAGTCCCCGCGGCGATAATCACCGGCATGGTGGCGAGCCCGTCCAGCCCGTCGGTCAGGTTCACCGCATTGCCCGCGCCCACGATTACGAAGGCGGCGAAGATGTAGTAGAAATAGCCCAGCTCGACGCCGAGATTGTTGAAGAAAGGGATGTAGAGGAAGGTGTTGATCTGTCCGACCACGATCCAGCTGGCGATCCCTGCGACGAGAAATTCGAGCAGCAGCCGCATCTTGCCCGAAACACCCTTGTGGCTCGACTTCGAGACCTTGTCGTAATCGTCGAGGAAACCGATCAGGCCGAAGCCGGCGGTGACTGCGATGCAGGCCCAGATGAAGGGGTTCGAAAGGTCCATCCACAGCAGCAGCGAGAAGAACAGCGAGGTGAGGATCATCAGCCCGCCCATCGTCGGCGTCCCGCGCTTGGCCAGATGCGTCTGCGGGCCGTCCTCGCGGATCGGCTGGCCCTTGCCCTGGCGCACGCGGAGCATGGCGATGAAGCGCGGACCGATGATCAGGCCGATGAGCAGCGCGGTCAGCAGGGTCGCCCCCGCACGCGCGGTCTGATATCGGACTAGGTTGAAAATTCCTTCGAATTCAAACCATTGTGCCAGCAGATAGAGCATTCAGCCTTCCCGGCGCGTGAGGTGTTCCACCACTCTGCCAAGTCCGATCGAGTTGGACCCTTTGACGAGGATCGCATCGCCGGCGACGATTGCGAAATCCTCCAGCGCCCCGATCGCGTCTGCAGCGCTGTCGCAATGGGTGAAACTGCCTGAAAAGCCAAGCGGAAGTCCGGCACCTTTCCCCAACTCGCGCGCGAGCGAACCCATCTCGGCACCCACGAGAATGGCATGATCGACCCCGGCGGCGATCAGCGGTTCGGCGAGCTGGCCGTGGAAAGCAGGGCCGAAGTCGCCCAGCTCCTTCATCGCGCCGAGGACCGCAACCCGGCGGACAGCGGGGGTTGCACCCAATTGCGCCAGCGTGGCGCGCATGCTGGCGGGGTTGGCGTTGTAGCTCTCGTCGATAAGCAGCGCCCTGCCGCCGGGCGCCGCGACCTGATGGCGCGCGCCGCGCCCCTTGAGTCCACCCATCTCTGCAAGCGCCAGCCCGGCAGCGGCCAGATCACCGCCGCAGGCGAGCACCGCAGCCATTACCGCGAGCGCATTGGCGATCCAGTGCTCGCCCGGCTCGGCGACGGTGAAACACATCCGGCCATCGGGATATTCGCAGGTGACCAGCGAGCCGCCATTGGCGCTGGGGATCGCATCGAGCAACCGCATGGTTGCATGACGGGCACGACCGAACGAGACGATCGTCGCGCCGGCCTGATCCGCATGGGCGCGCAATCGCTCGAAATGCGGGCTGTCGGCGGGGATAACCGCGACGCCGCCCGGTGCGAGCCCGGCGAAGATCTCCGCCTTGGCATCCGCGATCGCTTCTTCGCTGCCGAGGTTTTCGATATGCGCGGGCGCGATGGTGGTGACGACCGCGACATGCGGACGGACGTGCTGCGTGAGCGTCGCGATCTCGCCCGCATGGTTCATCCCCATCTCGAACACGCCGAACCGGCTGCGCGCGGGCATCCGCGCCAGGCTGAGCGGCACGCCGACATGATTGTTGTAGCTGCGGATCGAACGATGCGCCTGCCCGCGGCTCGAACGCTCGAGCGCGGCGAAGATCGCTTCCTTGACCCCGGTCTTGCCGACCGACCCGGTTACCCCGACGATTGTCGCCTCGCCGCGATTGCGCGCGGCCGCGGCCAGCGCGTGGAGGGCGGCGGTGGTGTCGGTCACCAGGATATGCGGATAGGCCACCGGACGGTCGACCAGTGCAGCGCTCGCGCCTTTTGCAAAAGCCGCGTCGAGAAAGCGGTGGCCGTCCATCGCCTCGCCCTTGAGCGCGACGAAGAGATCGCCGTTGCGGACATCGCGCGAATCGGTCTCGACGCCCGAGACCTGGAACTCGCCGCTCGCCGCGCCGCCGGTCGCCTCGGCGATCGCGGCGGCGTCCCACAGCGCCAGCGGCAGCTGGTCGGAGGGAAAAATCGGCCAGGCCTTCATGGCCGGATGGCGGATCAGCGCTGCGCTCATGTATCGTTACCCCAATTGCCGTCATTCGCCGCCGCCGCACATTCGCGGGCCACTTCGACATCGTCGAAGGGCAGCACTCTCTCGTTCTCGCCCGATCCCACGATCTGGCCGCGTTCGTGTCCCTTGCCCGCGATCAGGACGATGTCGTCGCGCTCCGCCATACCCACCGCCTCGGCGATGGCGGCGCGGCGTCCGGCGACCTCGTGCGCGTTGGCAGCGGTTCCCGCCATCACCTCGCGGCGGATTTCCCCCGCTTCCTCGCCACGCGGATTGTCGTCGGTAACAATCACCACATCCGATGCCCGCGAGGCGACCTCGCCCATCGGCCCGCGCTTGCCGTGATCGCGATCGCCGCCCGCACCGAAGACGGTGATCAACCGTCCCTTCACATGCGGGCGCAGCGCCACGATCGCCGCTTCGATGGCGTCGGGAGTGTGCGCATAATCGACATAGACCGGCGCGCCCTGCGGCGTGATGACCGCGCGTTCGAGCCGACCGCGCACCGGCTGGAGCCGCGCGACCGCGTCCCAGACCCGCGCTGGATCGATCCCGCTGGCCAGCGCCAGTCCGGCAGCGGTCAGCGCGTTGGCAACCTGGTAGGCGCCGATCAACGGCAGGGTGATGTTGCGGTTCGCGCCGCCATGTTCGATGGTCAGCGACTGCCCCAGCTGGCTGGCGCTGCGCCCGATCAGGCGGATGTGCTCGCCGGTTTCGCCGACGGTAAAGAGCTCCAATCCGCGCCTCTGTGCGTGATCGATTGCCTTGGCCGTCCATTCGCCATCACCAGTGCCGACCCACACCACCGCGCGCGCTGCGTCGCTGGCGACCTCGTCGAACAAGCGCATCTTGGCGGCGAAATACTCGGCCATGTCGGCATGGTAATCGAGATGGTCGCGGCTGAAATTGGTAAACGCCACCGCCTCGACCGGCACGCCTTCGTTGCGAAACTGCGAGAGCCCGTGGCTCGAGGCCTCATAGGCCACATGGGTAACGCCCTCGCGCGCCAACCCGCTCATATTGCTCAGGAACGTAACGATATCGGGTGTCGTCAGCCCGGTCGAAAGGCTCTCGTCCGACGTCGTGACACCCAACGTCCCGATGCTCGCCGCGCGCTCGCCTGCCATCCGCCAGATCTGGCGGGTCATCTCGACTGTCGAGGTCTTCCCGTTCGTCCCGGTCACCGCGACGATATGCGCTGGCACCGGAGCAAAGAAGCGCGCCGCCAATTGCGCGAAGGCGCGGCGCGGCTCGCGACTGGCGATGTGATGCGCGCCTTCGACATGCGCCTCCGGCCGCGCGACCACTGCCACCGCGCCAGCCTCGATCGCGTCGGCGATGAAGTCTTCGCCATTCACCCGCGCGCCCCGGAAGGCGCCGAAAACCGTCCCGCGCGCCACCTTGCGGTGATCGATGGCGAAGCCGGTTACGGTTGCCTCGCTCGCCGCAATGGCGTCATGGCCGCAATCGATCCCGGCGGCTGTACAGATTTTTGCGAGCTTCACCGGCTGCCTTCCGGAACCAGCGGCCGGAGATCGGATATATCGACGTCGCGGGTCTCGTCAGGCAGGACGCCCAGCATTGGCCCGATGCGTGGCACCAGCCGGCCGACGATCGGCGCAGCGTTCCATGCGGCGGTGCGCTGGAAGCTGCTCGCAACTGTGCCGCGCGGTTCGTCGAGCATCGTGACGACGACAAAGCGGGGCTTATCCATCGGGAAAGCCGCAGCAAAGGTCGAGATGAGCGAGGTGCGCCGATAGCCGCCCGCTCCGGGCTTCTCCGCCGAACCGGTCTTGCCGCCGACGCGAAAACCGGGCGCATCGGCGTTGCGCCCTGTGCCGAAGATCGCAATCATCCGCATCAGCTGACGCATGCGGGCGCTGGTGCTGGCCTTGAACACTCGGCGACCCTGAGGCACATCACCCGCACCCAGCTTGTGGAGCGTGGCCGGACGCATGATCCCGCCGTTGACCATCGCCGCGTACGCCGAGGCAAGATGCAGCGGAGTCACCGCGATACCATGGCCGAAGCCGACATTCATGTTCCGCAGCCGCGGCCAATTGTCGCCCGGCCAGATCGGGAATCCCTTGGCGGGCAGCTCGATAGGGGGCCGCGCGTTCATCCCGAGATCGATCATCGTCTGCCGCATCCGCTTGGGTCCGAGCTCGTCTGCGATGCGCGCCGTGACCGTGTTCGACGAATGGATCAGCGTCTCGGGCACATTGAGTGTCGATCCCAGGAAATGACTGTCCCTGATCGTGTAGCGGCCCATCTTCACCGGCGAGGCATCCCAACGGGCACCGAAATCGCGCACGACACCCGCATCGATCGCTGCGGCTACGGTCAGCGGCTTGAATGTCGAACCCAGTTCGTACACCTGATTGGTCACGCGGTTGAACATCCGTTCCTGACCGACCGCATCGATCTTGTTGGGATCGAATTCCGGCAGGCTCGCCAAGGCCATCACTTCGCCGGTATCGACATCGAGAACGATGCCGGCCGCGCCCTTGGCATCGACGAGCTTCATACCGCGGCGCAATTCGTCCTCGAGCGCACCCTGGACGCGCATGTCGATGCTTAGCGCCGTGGGTCTGCCGCGGCGCGAGGGGTCGAGCAGCCGTTCATCGAGCACCTGTTCCATCCCGACGCGGCCATGCCCGTCGGCGGCGACGTAGCCCAGGATATGCGCCGCCATCGATCCCTGCGGGTAATGGCGATCGGTTTCCTGCGGCATTTCGAGCGCCAGCTCGCCCAGCTGCTGGACGCGGTTGGCCTCTTCGGGGAGCACCCGGCGACGCAGATAGCCCGGCTTGCCCGATGCGAGTGCGCGGGTGACCCGCGCCGCATCCAGCTCGGGGAAGATCGCCCTGAGATCCCGCGCCACATCGGCCGCGGGACGAACCAGCGGCGAACCGTCCTCGCCCAGCGCATCGGGATTGAACCACAGTGCATAGGCAGGGAAGGCGCGCGCCAGCGGCACACCATTGCGATCAACGATTTCGCCGCGATCGGGCAGCAGCGCATCTTCCAGCGAGGTCGCGGCCACGGCGTTGTCCGACATGCCAAGAAATCCGATCCGCATCAGCGCCAGAAGCGCGACAAAGGCAAATGCCAGCGCGATCCAAAGGACACGCAATTTCGCTACTGCCAGCGAGTGCTGACGGATTGAGACCAGTTGGATACGAGCAGACGGGACAGCAGTACCGATCGGAGCGAAACCGGTCATCTCGTTCATTGGCCTGCATCCGACAGGCGAGAGGACCCGCTGGAGGAACGAGCGAGCCGCTGCGCGAGACTGCCCCCGGTATCGGACAGGTCTGCCGCGAGCGTCGCTTCGTTCTCGCCGGAGCCGCCGTCGAGTTCGGCAGCGGCGACAGGCGAGACCCATTCAGCGAACAGCCCTTCTTTCTCGACCGCCGGTTCGCTGCGCGCCACCCGGATCGGGTCGGGAGCGTCGAGGCCGCGCGGCAGGCCCAGACTGGCAAGCTGGCGCTCGCCATCCAGGAAGTGGTGCGCGCTCGGGGCGACATAGCCGAACTCGACCGCGTTCCAGGTGGCGAGTTGACGCTGACTGGAGCGGGTCTGGAATTCGGTTTCGAGCATCAGCGTCTCGCGCTCCATCGCGATGATCTTGCGCTCGGTCAGTCTGACCTCGCTCTTCACCGCGTTGACCTTGAAGGTCAGCGCCAGGAAGATGGCGACGCAAAGGCCGAGCACCAGCGCCCAGCCGATCTGGCGGATGCGGCTACCCGGGCGCACCTGGGTGGGACGACTGGCCATCAGGCTGCCTCTCTCGCCGGCGTCGCGGTGCGGACCGCCGAACGCAGTACCGAGGAACGCGAGCGGGGATTGCGCGCGATCTCGGCTCCGGAAGGGCGGATCGCCTTGCTGACCTGGGCGAACACCGGCTCGGGCGCTTCCAGCTGCGGCAGATGGCGCGAACCGGCTTCGGTCTGCGAGGCGTCGCGCAGGAAGCGCTTGACGATGCGGTCCTCGAGACTGTGGAAGCACACCACTGCGAGCCGGCCACCCGGGTTCAGCAGCTGCTCGGCGGCCGAGAGACCTTCGATCAGCTCGTCGAGTTCGCCATTCACATGGATGCGGATCGCCTGGAAGCTGCGGGTTGCGGGATCCTTGGGCGCGCCGGGCCGGTGGCCGAGCGCCTTGCGAACGACCCGCGCGAGTTCGCCGGTGGTCTCGAGCGGGCGCGCGGCGACGATCGCGCGCGCGACTCGGCGCGACTGGCGCTCCTCGCCATAGTGATAGAGCACGTCGGCGATCGCGCTTTCCTCTGCGGTGTTCACGAAATCGGCCGCGCTTTCGCCCGCTTGGCTCATCCGCATATCGAGCGGACCGTCGGTGGAGAAGGCGAAGCCGCGCTCGGCCTGGTCGAGCTGCATCGACGAGACGCCGATATCCATCACCACGCCATCTACCTTGGCGACACCCGACGCGGCCAGCGTTTCGACCATCTCGGAAAAGCGCCGCGGGTGCAGCGTCAGTCGTCCGGCGAATTCATCCACCATCGCCGCGCCCGCAGCGATGGCATCGGGATCCCTGTCGAAGGCGTGAACTTGCGCACCGCAATCGAGAATCGCGCGCGAATAGCCACCGGCGCCGAAGGTCGCGTCGACAATCACATCGCCCTCGCCCGGGTTAAGCGCGGCGATCACTTCGTCGAGCAAAACGGGAACGTGCGGGGCGGCGCTCACTTGGTACGCCCCTTGGCCTGGGCTTCGTCGACAAGCGCCTTGCACGCCGCCTTGGCCGCGGCCCAGGCGTCGTCCATCCGCAGCAATTCCTCGGGGTTCCACAGCGTGAAGAAGCGTCCACCACCCTGGAAGAACAGGCCATCTCCGACATTCGCAAGATCGCGGAGATATTCGGGCATCACGAAGCGGCCGCTGTCATCGAAGGGGATCTCGACGAAGCCGTTTAGCTGGCTCGATCGCACTTCACGATCGAAGTCCCGGTTGAGCCTGAGCGCCATCTCCTCCTCGCGGTCGAGCTGCTGCTCGAGCTCGAGCTTGCGCGAGAGGCCGAAGCCCGTGAGGCAGTTCCAGCGATCGTGCTTGGCGAGACAGAGGACGCGGGCTTCGCTGCTTTCCTTCACGGCTTTGCGGAACAGCGGCGGCAGGACGTAGCGACCCTTGTCGCCAGCCGGCGTAAACGCCTGTCCGCTGTAACCCCCGAAAAGCACCTGTTCCGTCCCCAATTGGCCTGCCTGCGCGAGCATCTCCTCCCCGAACAGACCTTCTCCGCTCCGCCCCGCGCGCAATGGCGGGCGGCTCGCATCGCAGGCGCGATACGCAGCACGGCATGGTCTGTCCGATGGGTTTGCGGTTTACAGCGGGAGCTGGCGGGATGAAAGGGAAAATTACGGGATTATTGGGGATGAAGCTACAAGACCCTGTTTTATGGTGGTTTTGCCACAGTTGGGCGTCCGTAAACCCTTAACAGAAATTGAAACAAGTGGCTGTTTTGGCTCGAATCGCGCGTCGGCGAACGGCGCAGCACCCGCCGCGTCCCCGATAATCCCCAATTTGTGCGAGTGACGCTCAGCGAAGGAGCGTCTGGTCCAACAGGCCATCGAGCATGGCCCGACGGTGAGACGGGGCGGGATCCTCTTCCCCATCGAGCAGCGCGGCATCGGCGAGCAGGAAGACCTGCCCTTGCCCGATCCGGCAGCGCGCCGCGATACCGCTTGCCACGATCACGCATTCGCCCGGTGCCTCGCTGGCGAGCGGCACCAAAGCCCCTGCCAGATCGACGGGTATTGCCATCTCGAAGGCCTTTTCGATCCGCTCGCCTTGCGGTTGGGTCGTGTCGAAGGTCAGCTCCAGCCCCCAGCGCGCCAGGATTGGCGAGAGCAGCGCGACATCCTGTGGCCGCCGCGGATCGCCGATCGCGAATTGCGAATGGCTCGTCAGCATCGGATCGGCGAATAGCAGCAGCCTGCCGCCGGCGCGCACCCACTCGTCGAGCGCGACGTTCTCGGCCGGCGACAGCGCCCGCGGCTGCGCGAGCAGCAGGTGGTCGAGCGGCGCAAGCGCCTCGGAGCTCAGCACATCGAGGGGGACCAGGTCGAAGCGGGCCTCCAGAGCCTGCCGCACCCAGCCGGACTCGCCCTCCGCCTTCAGTAGGGTCGCGAAATCGGGACTTTCCTGCCAGTAGATCGGCAGCGTGCTCGACAGGCCAAGCGGGGTCCTTTGGGCCTCGACCGCACCGCCCCCCGTATCGGGAGAAGCGCCGCAGGCGCTGCAGGCCAGCAGCGCGCTCGCCAGCAGCAGCCGCATGCTATCGTCCGTTCGCCGGGGCCGAGGTCCCCTGTTCGGGCATGACCGGCGCGGTCGGCGCCGAACCCGTAGGTGTCGGAGTGGGCGTCGCGGGAAGATCGGGGACGACGCCGGCCTCAACCAGCGGGTCGGCGCTCTTGGTCCGCGGCTCGGGGATATTGGTCGAGGCGGCCTCGGGGACCGCATTGCGCTCGACCTCGTCGGCCTGGTTCTGGATCACGCTCGCCAGACCCACCAGCATCAGGACGCCGAGCACGCCACCGATACCGACCTGGAGCCGGTTCATCGCCTGCTGGCGCGTTCCTCCGAGTGGGATGGGGGGCAGATCGTGCGAAGGCGCCCTCGCCTTGCTGTCGAAGAAGCGGGCCATGCCCCTAGGTAGGACGGGCAGGGCCAGCGGGTCAATCCTGTGCGGTTTCGGCGGACAGCCACGGAAAGACCGGCAGGCCCTTCGCCTTCAGCCATGCGGGGTCGTAGAGCGAGGAGAGATAGCGGAAACCGGTGTCGCACAGTATCGTGACCACGCGCGGCGCGGCGCGGCCTTGTGCGCGCAACTGCTTACCGAGCGCGACCGCTCCGGCGACGTTGATCCCGCTCGAGAGGCCGAGACACAGCCCTTCCTCGCGCAGCAGGCGTGCGACCCATTCGAGCCCTTCCTCGTCCGAAATGCGGAACTGGGTGTCGATCGGCGCGCCTTCGAGATTGCCGGTGATGCGCCCCTGCCCGATCCCCTCGGCGACCGAGGAGCCCTCGGCCTTGAGTTCGCCATCGGCATAATAGCTGTACAGAGCCGCGCCATGCGGATCGGTCAGAGCGATGATCACGTCCTCGTCGAATTCCTTGAGCCCCATGCCGACGCCCGCGATCGTCCCGCCGGTCCCGGCGGCGCAGGTGAAGCCGTCGATCCGGCCGTCCATCTGCTCCCAGATCTCACGCGCGGTGCCTTCGATATGCGCCTTGCGATTGGCGGTGTTGTCGAACTGGTTTGCCCAGATCGCGTTCTGGGTCTCTTCGGCAAGCCGGCGGCTGGTGTGGACGAAATGGTTGCAGTCGGAATATTTGGTCGGTGGGACGGTGACCAGTTCGGCCCCCAGCGCCCGAAGCGTGTCCATTTTCTCGCGCGACTGATTGTCGGGCATCACGATGATCGTGCGATAGCCCAACGCATTGCACACCAGCGCCATGCCGATGCCGGTGTTGCCTGCCGTACCCTCGACCACGCAGCCCCCGGGCTTGAGTTCGCCGCGCGCCTCGGCGTCGCGGACTATGAACAGCGCCGCGCGATCCTTGACGCTGGCACCGGGGTTGGCGAATTCGCATTTGCCGTAGATGTCGCAGCCGGCGGCCTCGCTTGGGCCAGAAAGCCGGACGAGCGGAGTATTGCCGATCAGGTCGAGCGGACTTTGGCGTACGGGGATGGCGGTCATGATTCGGGAGCTAGGCTCCCGCCGCATCGCCCGCAACCAAGATCAATCTTCAGGCGCGATAGTTACTTTCAACCCGTCGAGCGCAGGTGCGAAGGGTATCTGGCAGGCGAGCCGCGAGGTTGCGTTGCGATGCTCGGTGGATTCGAGCAGATCGTCCTCGTCCTCGCTCATCGCGGGCAATTGGTCCGCGAAAGCCGGATCGACATGGACATGGCAGGTCGCGCAGGAGCAGCAGCCGCCGCACAGCGCGAGCAATTCGTCGAAGCCGTTGTCGCGGATCGCTTCCATCACAGTCAGGCCGTCCTCGACCTCGATCTCGGAGGTTTCACCTTCGCGGGTGGTGACGATCAGCTTGGGCATGGGTGTCTTCGCTCCTGGCGCTGTGGCTTCGGTTCGGAGGCGCTGCTAGGGCTGGCGGCGCGGTTTGGCAAGGCGGACCGCGGGGAGGACGAATGGGTCTCACGGCGGAACAATTGCACCACGCGCTGGGCGAGCTGGCGCAGCGCGAACCAGCAGTGGCTGGCGCGCTCGAGCGGTGCGGCCATCCCGAACCGCGCATCCGCCCGACCGGCTACATGACCCTGCTGCGCACCATCGTCGGCCAGCAGGTTTCGGTCGCCTCCGCCGCCGCAGTGTGGCGCAAGCTCGAGGCCGAGCTAGGCGAGGATTTCACTCCCGAAAGCCTGCTGGAGCGCGATTTCGATGCGCTGCGCGCCTGCGGCCTTTCGCGTCAGAAGCAGGGCTATGCGCGCAGCCTGTGCGAACTGGTCGCCGCAGGGCAGCTCGATCTCGACCGCCTGCCTGCGGACGATGAGGAGGCGATCGCCGACCTCACCCGGATCAAGGGCATCGGACGCTGGTCGGCGGAGATCTACCTGCTGTTTGCCGAAGGGCGACCCGACATCTGGCCGGCGGGGGATCTGGCGGTGCAGGCGGGCGTCGGCGGACTGCTCGGACTGGAGGAGCGACCGAGCGAGAAGGCGGTCCGCGCGATCGCCGAACCCTGGCGCCCGCATCGCGGCGCGATGGCGATCTTCACTTGGCATGTTTACGACAATCCGGCACTTTGATCGCGCAGGCACTGCCGCAAACCCATTCTTGAGGTGCGTTCGTCGAATTGAGATTATCACGCGATCAGGCTGGTCTATGGTCGGATCATCATAATTCGACTCAGGGGAGATTATCATGATCAAACAGACAGCTGCGCTGCTTGCAGCGACTTCGCTCGCGCTACCCTCGGCAGCAGCGGCCGACACTCACCGTCAGCAGGCCGGCGCGCCGGCCGTCTCCGCACCACTGATCCCGCGCGACGATCTGTTCGGCAATCCGACCCGTACCGCCGGCCAGATCAGCCCCGACGGCAAATGGCTCAGCTGGCGCGCGCCCAAGGACGGGGTGATGAACGTCTGGATCGCTCCGGTCGGCGATCCAGACGCAGCGCGAGCGATCACCTCCTCAACCGATCGGCCGATCCCGCAGTATTTCTGGGCACCCGACAGTCGCAGCGTGCTCTATGTGCAGGACAAGGGCGGCGACGAAAACTACCTCCTCTACGGGGTCGACATCGCTACCGGAGCCGAGCGGACGCTCACTCCATTCGAAAATACCCGGGTCGAGCTAATCGGCACCTCCAACCGGATCAAGGACAAGGTGCTGGTCGGGGTCAACAATCGCGATCCGCGCTTTCACGATGTCCACATGCTCGATCTCAACAGCGGAGAACTGACGCTGGTCCAGCAGAACGACGCCTACGCCGGCTTCCTCGCCGACGACAATCTCGCGCTGCGCATGGCGCTACGCCCCAATGCCGCAGGCGGGATGGACTTTTTTCCCATCGTCGACGGTGAAATCGCGCCCGAGCCGAGCGACAGCACCGGGCTCGAGGACTCGCTGACCACGCAACCTGCCGGTTTCACCACCGACGGTACGACGATGTACTGGATCGACAGCCGCGGCCGCAACACCGCCGCTCTGATCGCGCAGGATGTCGCGACCGGCGAAAAGACGGTGATCGCCCAGAACGACAAGGCCGATATCGGCGGTGCGATGACTGACCCCCGGACCGGCGAGGTCGAAGCCTACAGCTTTACCTATCTGACCACGCAATGGACCGCGACCGATCCCGAGACCAAGGCCTCGCTCGACTGGCTGGACGAGCGGCTGGAGGGCAATTACGGCGTCCAGTCGCGAACCGAGGACGACAGCAAGTGGATCGTCTGGAACGACCCGCTCACTGCCCCCACCAAAGCCTATATTTACGACCGAACCGCGAATACGCTGAGCGAATTCTACACCGCGCGGCCCGAGCTGGAAGGCGCACCGCTGCAGCGGATGCACCCGCTCGAACTCACCTCGCGCGACGGTTTGACCCTGCCTTCCTATCTCACGCTGCCGCCCGGCAGCGATATCGATGGCGACGGCACGCCCGAAGCGGCCGTACCGATGGTGCTGATGGTCCACGGCGGCCCGTGGGCACGCGACGGCTACGGCTACAATTCCTATCACCAATGGCTCGCCAACCGCGGCTATGCGGTGCTCAGCGTCAACTTCCGCGGCTCGACGGGGTTCGGCAAGGAGTTCATCTCCGCAGGCGATCTCGAGTGGGGCCGCAAGATGCACGACGATCTGGTAGATGCGGTCGACTGGGCGGTGGCCGAGGGGATTACCGCGCCCGACAAGGTGGCGATCATGGGCGGTTCCTATGGCGGCTACGCCACGCTCGCGGGGCTCACCTTCACGCCCGAGAAATTCGCCTGCGGGATCGACATCGTCGGCCCCTCCAATCTCGAAACCCTGCTTGAGACGATCCCGCCCTATTGGGAGCCGCTGATCGCGCAGTTCCACGAGCGGATGGGCAACCCCAACACGCCCGAAGGCCTGGCCATGCTCAAGGAACGCAGCCCGCTCCATTTCGCCGACCGGATAGTCAAGCCGTTGCTGATCGGCCAGGGTGCCAACGACCCGCGCGTCAAGCAGGCCGAGAGCGATCAGATCGTCGCGGCGATGCAGCAAAAGGACATTCCGGTGACCTACGTGTTGTTCCCCGACGAGGGGCATGGCTTTGCCAAGCCGACCAACAACATCGCCTTCAACGCGGTGACCGAGAATTTCCTCGCCACCTGCCTCGGGGGTCGCGCCGAGCCGATCGGCGATACGGTCGCGGAATCGACCGCGAAGATCGTCGAGGGCGAGGAATTCGTCCAGGGGCTGGCCGAAGCCCTCGGCGGTTGACGCTTACGGAAATCGAGTGAACAACCGGGCCGCGCGGAGACGCTCTTCGCGCGGCTTGTTTGTTCCAGGAGAATGGGTTTGGGCGCGAGAAAGGCGATTTTCGTTACCGGAGGCGGCTCGGGTATCGGGCGCGCGATCGCGCAGCATTTCGGCAAGCAGGGCTGGTTCGTCGGGCTGGGAGATATCGACGAGCACGGGATGGAGGTCACCGCCGATGGCCTGTCGGGCGGGCATCACTACATCCACAGGCTCGACGTGCGCGACCGCGCGGAATGGGATGTGGCGCTCAACGCCTTCTCGATGGCCTCGGGCGGACGGATAGACGTGGTGGTCAACAACGCCGGCATCCCGATCGGCGGTTCGCTGATCGAGAACAGCCCCGAGGAAATCGAGCGCTGCCTCGATATCAACCTCAAGGGCGTGCTGTTCGGCGCGCAGGCCGCGCACCCCCATCTCAAGAAGACCGCACCGGGCTCCTGTCTGCTCAACACCGCGAGCGCTGCGGGGATCTTCGGTTCGCCCGGCGCCAGCGTCTACAGCGCGACCAAGTTCGGTGTCCGCGGACTGACCGAAAGCCTCGACGGCGAATGGCACGAAGACGGGATCAAGGTCCGCTCGCTGTGCCCCGGCTTCATCGAGACCCCGCTGCTCGACAAGACCCCCAATCACGGCGCCAACGAAGCGATCCGCGACCGCGTCAACGCCGCCGGGCTGGAGATTACTCCCGTAGAGGATGTCGCCTTGGCGGCCTGGGAGGCCGTCCATGGTGACAAGGTCCATACGCTCGTCGGCAAGACCGCGCGCAAGCTCGCCTTCGCGGTGCGCTGGATGCCGGGCCGCTTGCGCAAGATGTCGCGCAGCAGTTCGCGCGCGCTGGGCCGCTAGCACCCCGTTCTAGACCAGCGCGACCTAAACTAGCGCATCGATGTCCTTCGCCATGTTGACGTCGCGCAGGCTCAGCCCGTCCGCGTCATGCGTGGTCAGGGTGATCTCCACCCGATTGTAGACGTTGAACCATTCGGGGTGGTGATCGCGCTTCTCGGCGATCATGGCGACGCGGGCCATGAAGGCGAAAGCCTCGCTGAAGTTCCCAAATTCGAAGCTGCGCTCGATGGCTTTGCCGTCTCGTGCCAGCGACCAGTGGTCGAGCGCGTCCAGCCAACTCGCGCGTTCGTCATCGTTCAACTGCTGAACCGGCATGTGCCATCTCCTTTGCTTGTCGGCTGCGCGCCTTTTGCCTATCGCCCATAACCATGCAAGCCCGTCTCGTCGCGAAGGATATCGCCTGCCGCCGCGGCGACCGGCTGCTGTTTCGCGGCGTGTCCTGCACGCTCGAACACGGCGAGGCGCTCCATGTCGCGGGCCCCAACGGGATCGGCAAATCGAGCCTGATCCGCATCCTCGCCGGCCTGCTTCGCCCCTTCGCGGGCGAAACGACCCGCAGCGGCGCGATCGGCCTGCTCGACGAGCGCGCGGCGCTCGACCCGCAGGCCAGCCTGCAGACCGCGCTCGGCTTCTGGGCCGCGCTCGACGGGACGAAGCCGATGGCAGTGACGGAGCACGCCAACACTCTGGGCCTCTACGACCTGTTCGACGTCCCGGTGCGCTATCTCTCCACCGGGCAGACCAAGCGCGCAGCGTTCGCCAGGCTGCTGGGGCAGCAAGCGCCGATCTGGCTGCTCGACGAACCGTTCAACGGGCTCGACACGCGCGGCTTGGCGCTTGCCGAACAATTGATGGTCCGGCACCTCGCATCCGGCGGGATCGCGGTGATCGCCTCGCACCAGCGCTTTGCCGCCCCGACCGCCACCCTCGATCTTGCGGAGTTCGCCGCGTGATCGTTGCGCTGCTGCGGCGCGATCTGGCGGTGCTGCTGCCCGGCGGGCGGCGCGGCGGTTCGCTGCTGCCGCTGCTGTTCTTCCTCGCGGTGGCGATGCTCTACCCCTTCGCTGTCGGGCCGGAACCCGAATTGCTCGCGCGCACCGGCGGCGGCGTGATCTGGGTTGCGGCGCTTCTGGCGGCGATCCTCCCGCTCGAGCGGCTGGTAAGCGCCGATCTGGAAACCGGCGTGTTCGACCAGTTGCACTTGCGCGGGGTCTCTGAAGAGCTGGCGATGGCCAGCCGCCTGCTCGCGCACTGGCTGGCCTTTGCGCCACTCCTGCTGCTCGCCGCGCTGCCCGCCGCCGGGCTCCTTAACCTGCCCGCAGAGACGCTGCGCATCCTTGTGCTGGGTCTGCTCGCCGGCACCCCGGGTCTGGCCGCGATCGGCCTCACGATCGCCGCGTTGACCGCCACGCTGCGCGGCGGCGCGGCGCTTTCCGGCTTGATGGTGATCCCGCTCGCCGTCCCCATCCTGATCTTCGGCGCAGGCTCGCTTGCGCGCCCCGGCGACGGCACCGGTCTGGCCCTGACCGCCGCAATCAGTCTGGGGCTGTGCGCGCTGACCCCGTTTGCCGCCGGAGCTGCGATCCGCGCCGCCCGCGACAGCTAGCTCGGGGGCCCCGAGCACTCTTTTTTCCTGACGCACAACATCGCCCCCGACCGTTCTATAATGACGCTATCGGGGTTCTGTTGGAGCAGGCAGTCTTGAATCCGCATACAGTCGGGCGGTCGGAGAACGCGGCGTGACGCTCAGACGCATTCAATGCGACCAGCTCCAGGTCGGCATGTACATCCATGCCTTCGACGGCTCGTGGTTCGATCACCCGTTCTGGAGCCGCAACTTTCTGCTTCGGCGTGAGAGCGATCTTGAAACCGTTCTGCGTAGCGATATCGCGACATTGCTGATCGACACATCCAAGGGCCGCGACCTGCCGCTTCCGGCGCAAGCATTCGCGCAGACGCCAGCCGAAGACACCCGCACACCCGACGAGAAAACCGCCGCTGCGACGCAGGTCGTCAACCGGGCTCGCGATGTCGTCCGCGGAGTGTTCGACGCCGCCCGGCTGGGGAAAGCCATCGAATCCTGCGCCGTTTCGGCCGTCGTCGAGGAGGTCGTCACCTCGATCGAGAGCAATCGCCACGCGCTGCTCAAGGTTCTGAGGCTCAAAAAAAAGGACGAATATACCTATCTGCATTCGGTCGCGGTCTGTGCGCTGATGGTCAATCTGGCCCGCCAGCTGGGCATCGACGAGCAAGCGGCGGCGGAGCTGGGCACGGCGGGCCTGCTCCACGACATAGGCAAGGTGATGGTCCCGGCAGAGGTGCTCAACAAGCCGGGCAAGCTGACGGATGAAGAATATGTGCTGGCGAAAACCCACGCGCTAGAAGGCTATCGCCTGCTCGGCGAAGTCGGCAATCTTCCTGCTACCGCACTGGATGTCTGCCAGCACCACCACGAGAAGATCGATGGGACCGGCTATCCGCACGGGCTTCGTGCCGAACAGATCAGCGAGGCGGCACGGATGGGAGCGATCTGCGACGTATACGATGCGGTGACCTCCAACCGCCCCTATAAGGATGCCTGGTCGCCGCTGGATGCGATCACGCGGATGCGCCAGTGGTCCGGCCACTTCGACCCGCAGATACTGTCCGCATTCATGGTGAGTATCGGCGTGTTTCCCTTGGGCACCGTGGTGCGATTGCGCGATGACCGCCTCGGCGTCGTCATCGAAGGCGGTCGCAACTCGACCCGGCCCAAGGTGCTGGCCTTCTATTCGACCCGTCAGCGGGAATTTACCCGCAACGAACTGGTCGTGGCGGGCGACGAACGCTCGGGCAATGCCATTATCGCCGAGGTCGATCCTGCTGCCTGGGGCATCACGCGCGAGAAGATCGATCGTCTCGTGCGGCTCGGAGTGCCTTGGGTTTAAGGCCGCTGGAGCCTATGAGCCTCGAACGGAACCCCGCCCATGGCTACAACCGGAACGTCTTGACGACCCGGAAGCGGACGCTAGCTGCAGGCCAGTTCTCGGCGACGCAATACCCACCATGCGATCCCGGTCGGCACGCCGTAGAAAATGCCCATGTCAGATAGGCTGATCTGCAAGAGGTCGTAATAGCCAAAGAACATGAGGTGGTCGATGCCGTAGAACATGAGCTTGCCCGCGACGCCGCCCCATAGCGCTGCGAATGGGCCCACCCACCAGTCTTGCGCCCATCGGTGAATTACAGCGGAGACGGTCAGACCGAAAAGCACCAAGCCAAACGCTACAAATGGAACTGCGAGCATACCGTAGACGAGGACTAGCACTGGAGCCAACCACAGTTCGGACAGGTCGATAGGGCCGCCCCAAGAAGCGGCAATTATCTGCAGAATAACGCCGCCGTAGGCGCCGATGAAAACACTCGGCCAGTATGCGTTTGTGGTAGATCTTTGTGCCTCAGTCATCAGGCTAGGCGCTTTCCCTGACGCACCTTCGGGTCAACACCAAGGGCATATTTCCACCCCAGAAGGGGTCAATGCTCCGCAGCACCGTCAGCGATAAAACCTGCGATTCCGGCAAACTGCACAATCAAGTACCGACCCCTCAGCCGTAAGGCGGCTGGTGCAGGCCCTTCGCGCTCTGGGTGAATATCTCGTTGCCGGTCTCGGTGATGCCGAGCGAATGCTCGAATTGCGCCGAGAGACTCTTGTCGCGGGTCACCGCGGTCCAGCCGTCGTTGAGCAGCTTGGCGTGCGGGCGCCCCAAATTAATCATCGGCTCGATCGTGAAGAACATTCCCGGCTTGAGCTCGGGCCCGGTGCCCGCTTTGGCAGCGTGGATCACCTCGGGGGCGTCATGGAACAGCCGGCCAAGCCCATGACCGCAGAATTCCCGCACCACGCCGTAACGGTACTGGCGCGCATGCGCCTCGATCGCCGCGCCGACATCGCCCAGCCGCGCTCCGGGCTGCGCCGCCGCGATTCCCAGCATCAGGCATTCGTATGTCACCTCGACCAGCCGCCGCGCTTTGAGCGGCGGTTCGCCGACGAAGTACATGCGGCTGGTGTCGCCGTGCCAGCCGTCGAGCAGCGGGGTCACGTCGATATTGACGATGTCGCCTTCTTTCAAAAGCTTGTCGCTGGGAATGCCGTGGCAGATGACATGGTTGATCGAGATGCAGCAGCTGTGTGCATAGCCGCGATAGCCCATGGTCGCGGGCACCGCGCCGCCATCGAGCGTGAGTTCGCGCACCCTGTCGTCGATCGCCGCGGTGGAGACACCCGGCTGCACCATGGGCGCGATCTCGTCGAGAATGGACGCGGCGAGCTGGCCGGCGCGGCGCATCCCGGCGAAGCCTTCCTCGCCGTGGAGCTTGATCGTGCCGTCGCGGAGGACGGTCTCGGTGCCGTCGATGGTCTGATATTCGGTCATGGCCGCGATGTAGCGACACGTGCGCCGGATTGCGAGGTTTTGATGTGTTTCGCTAGTTTCGCGGCCCGAGCGAAAACGCCTTGTCGTAGCCCGGCTTCACCGCATCGAGCAGCGCGGTGTCCACCGGCAGGTCGAATTCATACGACCCTTCGGCATAGGGGCCGGCGACATAGGGCATCACCAGAATGCCGATGCGATCGAGGGTTTCGCCATCGGACGATCCGAGCAGCACGGTGAGTTCCTCTACACCCGGACAGGCACTGAAATAATCGTCGGCATCGGGATCCACCGGCTCGCCGCGACGCTCGGCGCGCTCGGCATCGAGCATGGTGCAGAACCGCCGTGCGATCGCGTTCTGGAAATTCTGCGGGCTGCGGAACAGGTCGAGCGGCTCGCGCGCCACTCCGGCGCTCTTGTCCCACAGCAGGCTGTCGAAGCCGGTGTTGGGGTGTGCGCCGCCGGCATAGGTGGAGACGGTGCCCGACAGGCTGAGCCAACCGGGAACATCCGCCACCACTTTCCATTCGCCCGAGAAGCTGTGTGGACGGAAGGGATAGCCCGCCTCCGCCGCAGCCGCACGATCCTCGCGCGCCGCCTCGACCAGTTCGGTGCGCGCAGTGTCGGCGCGGCTCTGCAACACGGACGCCAGCGCAGGGATCGAATTGGCTTCGCCCGGCCAGGAATATTCGAACTCGAAATCGTCGTTGCTTTCGACGATCGCGCGCCCTTCCCCGGCGGCCGTCGGCGGCGGGACGGGCGTTCCGGCGGTGGAACCGGCTCCGGCAGAAGTGCCGAGAGTTTCTTCCATCTCGCTCGCCTCGGAGCAGGCGGCACTCGACAGCAGGGCTGCAATCAGGAACAGGCGCGGGTTCATTCGCATTCCTTTGCCATACGCAAAACCAGAACAGGACCGCCGAGCCATGGCCGAAACCAGTGATTTGATCCAGCCGGATCGCGGACAGGACGCGATTCCCATCCATCTTGTAAAGCGCGAGGGATTCGAAGCATGGGCGAAACAGCTATCCTCCGGCCAGCGAGCGGCGCTGGCGGCGCAGAAATTCGACGGCGGCGGCTATCAGACCGCGATCGTGCCCGACGGTGACGGCTGGTTCGCGGTCGGTGGGGTAGCCAACCCTGCCGAACTGTCGAGCTGGTGCATGGCCAAGCTCGCCGAAGATCTGCCCGAGGGCACCTATCGCCGCGCCGACGGCGAACCCGGCCCGGCGCTGCATGGCTGGCAGACCGCGCAATACATTTTCGATCGCTACAAGAAGCCGGACAAGCCCATCGGTCCACGGGTGCTCCTGACCAAGGATGCGGGCAAGATCGACGCCGCCATCGCCGAGGCAGGCGCGGTCTGCCTGGTGCGCGATCTCGTCAACACGCCGGCCGAGGACATGGGCCCCGCCGCGCTCGAGGAGCAGGCCGAGCGCCTTGCCAGGCAACACGGGGGCGAATTGCAGGTCGTGCGCGGCGATGCGCTCGAGCAGGATTATCCGATGATTCACGCGGTGGGTCGCGCTGCAGCTCGCAAGCATGCCCCGCGGCTGCTGCATCTCACCTGGGGCAAGCAAAGCGATCCGGTGCTCGCCATCGTCGGCAAGGGGGTATGCTTCGATTCGGGCGGGCTCGATGTCAAATCGGCCAGCGGCATGAAGCTGATGAAGAAGGACATGGGGGGCGCGGCACATGCCTTCGCCCTCGCCGGGCTGATCATGGGGGCCGGCCTCAAGGTGCGGCTGCACTGTCTCGTTCCGGCGGTCGAGAACGCCATTTCGAGCGATTCTTTTCGTCCTGGCGACGTGCTTTCCTCGCGCAAGGGGCTGACGGTCGAGATCGGCAACACCGACGCCGAGGGGCGGCTCATCCTCGGCGATGCGCTGACCCGCGCCAGCGAGGAAGACCCCGACCTGATCATCGATTTCGCCACGCTGACCGGCGCGGCGCGGGTGGCGCTGGGGCCCGACTATCCCGCGTTGATGGTCCGCCGCGACGCCACTGCCGATGCCCTGATCGCCGCCGGACGAGGGCATGACGACGAGCCCTGGCGGCTGCCGCTTCCCGAAGCCTATGCCGAGTGGCTCGGCTCCGACATCGCCGATACCAACAATGCCCATGCCAATTCCTTCGCCGGTGCCAGCGTCGCCGGATTGTTCCTCGACAAATTCGTCGGCGACGGTCTCGATTGGGCGCATTTCGACACCTTTGCCTGGCGCCCGACGGCCAAGCCCGGTCGCCCGAAAGGCGGCGAGGCCTACGGCCTGCGCGCCGCCTGGCACATGCTCCGGAACCGCTATGGCAGTGCCTAGCGGACTCGCAGACGGGGCCGTCGCCAGTGCGTAACGCGGGCGTCATACTTGCCGCAGGGCCTCTGCGCGGCTAAGCGCCCCGCCATGCCCTGGACCAGGATTCCGATCGCGCTGTGAGCCAGCCTGCGCCCTATGATCTGCCTGACGGAATCGTCGGCCTGACCGGTGCTGTCGAACGCCCCGAGCCGGGCACGCTGCCGGTGCGCGCCGATCTGGCGCATGTGGCGCTCGCCCAGCGTTTCCTTGCGGTGCATTACGTCGTCCCTCATATCCGCACGATCGGGGACGCGGATACGCCACTGATGCTGGCTCCGCGTACCGATAGCGAAGAACTGGCCACGCTATCCGCAGGCAGCGCAATCGAGGCGCTCGATTGCTCGGGCGGCTGGTGCTGGGTGTGCCGCGGACCCGAAGGCCCCACCGGCTATATTCCCACTGCGAGCCTGCAACCCGCCGGCGATCATGCCGCATAGCGTCTTCGTCGATGGGGCGGCGGGCACGACCGGGCTCGAGATTCTCGACCGGCTGGCGGGGCGCAACGGCATCGCGCTCATCGAACTCGACGAATTCCGCCGCAAGGACGAAGGCGCTCGCCGCGAAGCGCTCAACGAGGCGGATATCGCCATCCTCTGCCTCCCCGACGAGGCCGCGCGTCAGGCAATGGGGCTCCTCGACCTGGCGATGGGCACGCGTGTCATCGACGCTTCGTCCGCCCACCGGACTGCGGAGGGCTGGTGCTATGGTTTCCCCGAACTGGTTGGAAGCGACCGCGTCGCCGAGGCGCGCCGGGTCAGCAACCCGGGTTGCTATCCGACCGGCTTTCTCGCCTTGGTCGCGCCGCTGGTGCGTGAAGGACTGTTGCCTGCCGACTGGCCCTACACCGTCAACGCCGTCAGCGGGTATTCGGGTGGCGGCAAGAGCCTGATCGAGCGTTTCCAAACCGATGGGGCACCCGCCTTCCGCGCCTATGGCTACGACATGGCGCACAAGCACAGGGACGAAATGAAGGCCCATGCCGGACTGGAGCATGGGGTGATCTTCGCCCCCTCGGTCGTCCCCGCCTATCGCGGCATGATCGTCGAGGTTCCGCTTCATCTCGGGGCGATGGCAGGCGATCCCACCGCCGATGCGCTGCGCAGCGCGCTGAGCGAGTTCTACGCGGATTCGCCGATCATATCGGTCCGCGACGGCGACGTAGCGAGCGAGTTGCTGCTGGAAGCGAACGCACCGCCATCCGACGCCATGGAGCTGTTCGTCTTCGGCAATGCCGGTGGTTGGCACGCGCGGTTGGTCGCCCGGCTGGACAATCTCGGCAAGGGCGCCAGCGGGGCAGCGATCCAGTCGCTCAACCTGATGTGCGGCCTTCCCGAAACGACCGGGCTTCGACTTCCCGCTGCCTAAAATTCAAACAGCCGCTGCACGCAGTTTGGGCAGCATCCTCGGCAGCGGCAATGCCGTTGCAATTTGCACCTCGATGCTTTTCGAAACTTGCCCGTAACCGGCCTTGCGCGCCCGCTTCGATGCTCTACGCTCGCCCGCGCGCCTGGCACGATTCTTGGAATATGTCTCTTCGACTATGTTCTTGGAACATGTGCCGCGCCGCAATCGTAGCTAGGCCACAGACGGGGACGACCATCACGTGAAGAAGATCGAGGCGATCATCAAGCCGTTCAAGCTGGACGAGGTGAAGGAGGCGCTGCACGAAGTCGGCGTTTCCGGGATCACCGTGACCGAGGCCAAGGGCTTCGGTCGCCAGAAGGGCCACACCGAGCTTTATCGCGGCGCCGAATATGTGGTCGATTTCCTTCCCAAGGTGAAGCTTGAGGTCGTTGTCGCCGATGCGATCGCCGAGCGCACCGTGGAAGCGATCGCCAATGCCGCGCAGACCGGGCGGATCGGCGACGGCAAGATCTTCGTCTCGCCGGTGGAATCTGCGCTGCGCATCCGCACCGGCGAACGGGACGACGACGCGATCTGATCCCGACGATCCGACCCAGACAATCGGGGCCCCGCCCCTCACGCAATTTCATCCAGACGGAGACACGACAATGGCAAGTGCAAGCGAGATCCTCAAGCGGATCGCAGACGAAGACATCGATTGGCTGGACCTTCGCTTCACCGATCCCAAGGGCAAGTGGCACCATCTCACGATGGTCGCGGGCGCATTGGACGAGGACATGCTCGAGGACGGGCTCATGTTCGACGGCTCCTCGATCGCCGGCTGGAAGGTGATCAACGAGAGCGACATGATCCTCAAGCCGGATCTCGAACGGGTCTATCTCGATCCCTTCACCGCCGAGCCGACGCTGATCGTATTCTGCGACATCGTCGAGCCCTCGACCGGTGACTGGTATGCGCGCGATCCGCGCACCACCGCCAAGCGCGCCGAGGCCTATCTCGGCAATTCGGGCATCGGCGACACGATCTATGTCGGCCCCGAAGCCGAGTTCTTCATGTTCGACGACGTCCGCTTCGAGGACGGCTACGCGGGTTCGGGCTTCGCGCTCGACGATATCGAACTGCCGACCAATTCGGGCAAGGAATACGAGAGCGGCAACATGGGCCACCGCCCGCGCGCCAAGGGCGGCTATTTCCCCGTCGCCCCGGTCGATTCCGCCACCGACATCCGCGGCGAGATGGTCGCCACCATGCTCGAGATGGGGCTGCCCTGCGACAAGCACCACCACGAAGTCGCCGCCGCGCAGCACGAACTCGGGCTGACCTATTCGACGCTGGTCGAAACCGCCGACAACATGCAGATCTACAAATACGTCGTCCACCAGGTGGCTCATGCCTACGGCAAGACCGCGACTTTCATGCCCAAGCCGATCAAGGCGGATAACGGCTCGGGCATGCACACGCATATGTCGATCTGGTCCGAGGGCAAGCCGACCTTCGCGGGCAATGGCTATGCCGGCCTGTCGGAGAACTGCCTGTTCTTCATCGGCGGCGTCATCAAACACGCCAAGGCCCTGAACGCCTTCACCAATCCCACGACCAACAGCTACAAGCGCCTGGTCCCGGGCTTCGAGGCGCCGGTGCTGCTCGCCTATTCGGCGCGCAACCGCTCGGCTTCCTGCCGCATCCCCTATGGCGCGGGCGAGAAGGCCAAAAGGGTCGAGTTCCGCTTCCCCGATGCGATGGCGAACCCCTATCTCGCCTATGCCGCGCTGCTGATGGCGGGTCTCGACGGGATCCAGAACAAGCTCCACCCGGGCGAGGCGATGGACAAGAACCTCTACGATCTGCCGCCCGCCGAACTGGCCGACGTGCCCACCGTTTGCGGCTCCTTGCGCGAAGCGCTCGAGGCGCTCGAGGCGGACCACGAATTCCTGCTCAAGGGCGATGTCTTCACCAAGGACCAGATCGACGCCTATGCCGAGCTGAAGTGGGAAGAGGTCATCCGCCTCGAGACCACGCCCTGCGCGGTAGAGTTCGACATGTACTACAGCGCCTGATAAGCGCCCGAAATCACCGAGGGGGGCGTCCGGAGCGATCCGGGCGCCCCTTCGGTTTTTTGGGGGGCCGACGTCGCCAGAGCTCTTTGCGTTCCAACCCGGTCGCCCGGCACAAATCATTTTCCTACAGCCTGCGGCTCTGCCTACTTCTCCTGCCTCGATTCGGCTGGGCAAGAGGTGGCGGTATGCAACGCAAGACGGTCTTCGATGCGGTTCGACGGATGCTCGGGCGCGGGTTCCGGGCGGACGAGGTCGCGGCGCTCGACCGCGCTATCGACCTCGGGCTGACCGATGATGCGGGGAGCGAGGCGCCAATCCGACCGCGCGCCATCGGCCCCGAGGGTATCGCGTTGATCAAGCGCTTCGAGGGCTGCGCAAGGCGACGCGGCGACGGGATGATAGAAGCCTATCCCGATCCGGGCAGCGGCGGCGTACCCTGGACCATCGGCTGGGGCGCCACCGGACCGGGTATCAACCCCGGCACGGTCTGGTCGCAAGAGCAATGCGATGCGCGGCTGGCCCGCGATCTCGAACGCTATGCCGCCGAAGTGGCGCGCGCCATCGGCCTTGCTCCGACCAGCCAGCAGCAGTTCGATGCGCTGACGAGCTTCCACTACAACACCGGCGCCTTGCCGCGCTCGACCCTGCTGCGCCGCCATCGCACGGGCGATTTTGCCGGCGCCGCGGCCGAGTTCGCGCGCTGGAAGCACGCTGGCGGACAAGTGCTGGCGGGGCTGGTCCGCCGCCGGGCAGCGGAAGCCCGGCTTTACCGCAGCCCTTGAACCGCGGTTTTGGCGGGAGTTTGCAAGCTATATCCGCGGAACCCCCCGGCTTGCATCTCGTTGGAATTGCGAGCAGGAGTTAACCAATGTGTAGATTCAGTCTTGGGGTGGCCGCACTTGCGCTGGCCGCATCGGGGGCATTTGCCCAGGGTACCGGCCCGCCGGGAACGGACCGGGCTCCAACGCAGAACGCCGAACAGCGCGGCGAATCCTCGCTCCGAGCGGGCAATCCCGGAACCGGACAAGGCCAGCGTGGCGAAACGGCTGGCTCGAAAGCTTCTCCGCCTCCCGCCATCGACCTGCGTCCTGCCAACGGTCTCGAACGCACCGCCCGGCGAGCGGTCGGCGAACTGCTCACGGAGCCTGACCGCCGCGAAGCCGGCGATCCCCTACCGCCCCTCACCGATCCTCCCGACCCGCCTGCGCTTGGCAAAGCCAAACCGGGCAACCTGCCAAGCCGCAGAACCCCGTCCGTAACCGATGCACGTACTATCGAATCCAGTGTCTGGGGTCCGCTCGACCGCAGTGCGCGGCTGCTTGCGAATTGCCCGCCGGGCCTCGCCAAGACCGACGGCTGCGAACCTTCTGGCAAGGCTCGGTCCCGCCGGAGCGAGGGCGTGCTCGACAGTGCAGTTTCACCGCTACTGTTCGGGCTAAGCGGTTTCGCCGCCGGCCCTTATCTCTACAACGACGGCTATTTGGTGCGGCTTGCCGGGGACGCGACCACCGGCGACGCGATCGCGGGTTACATCCCGCTGCTCGGCGGCGCGCTGGCAGCTGGGAACATCTGGCCCGATTCCTACGGTAGCAAAACCGTGCCGCCCTATCTCGTCGATTTCTTCAATCTCGGCCAACCGGGCAGCTATCGCTATGCCGACAACACGCTCTACCGCGTCGATCCGCGCAGCGGCACGATCCAGTCCATTGCCGCGCTGCTTACCGATGACGAGATCGAGGTCGGAGAACCGATGCCGCCGGGCTACGATATCTACAACGTGCCCGCTCCACTCTGCGAGCGCTACCCCGACTCGGCCCGGGCCCTCTACCGTTACGCGGATGGCTATGTGTACCGCATCGATCCCGAGACCCGCCTGGTCGCCGCAGCCATCGATCTTTTTGACGTGAAACAGAAGCGTCAGACGCGCACTGTCGGGCGCTGGCTGAGCGCGACACTGGTGCCGCTGGCGCTCGCGACCGCTGCCTGCGAATCGGGTGAAGACGCCGAACGCGCAGCGCCGTCCACCCAGGGCGAGACGCTCTACCAGGCGATCGCCCGACATGCGGATATGCGAACCACGTCCGAGGCGCTGTCGGTCGCCCAGCTCAGCGAAGTCTTCGACGGCGCGGGCAGTTACACCGTGCTCGCTCCGACCGACACCGCCTTCGAATCGCTCGGTGACCGCGAAGCACAGCTGCTGACGGTGGAGGAACGCCCGGTGCTGGTCGGCCTGCTACGCGAACACGTGCTGCCAGGCCATGTCGCTCCTGCGGCCATCGTCGCAGCGATCGAGGCTGGCGGCGGCAGCGCCACGATGACGACGGTCGGAGGCGGTGCGGTCAGTTTCCAGCTCGGTCGCGGCACCATCGTCGTGAAACACAGCAATGGCGCGGTTGCCCGCATCGCCGGCGAACCGGTCGAATCGGACAATGGCCTGGCGGTGCCGATCGACTCGGTGCTGATTGCGCCCGATTTTGCCCTAGCGCCCGCTTCCAAACGGCTCTGACATCAGTAGTCGCGGCTGATCTCGACCAGGACGCTTTCGCGCCCGATGGTGGAGATCGACGCCAGCAGCGAGAGCCAGCTGGTCACGCGGAATTCCACTTCGGTCGCCGAATAGCCCTGCCCGTCGGTGATGAGTTCGACATAGAACCTTCGCCCGAAGTTCTTACCCAGCGCCACTGCCGTCCCGCGGTTGAGCGCCGGATCGGCGCCGACAATGCGTAGCCGGTCGAGACCGATCGCGCTGCGCAATTGGTTGATCGGATCCAGTCCGCCCCCGCCCCGCAGGCTCGCCAGCGCCGCACCTAGCTGGAGCGCATCGGTCGCCGAGAGCGAGGTGATCGAGCCGCCGAACAGCAGCCGTGCGAGGATTTCCTCCTCGGGAAGCGCGGGGTTGGACGAGAAGGCGATCTCGGGCTGTTGCGCGTTCCCGGTCACCCGCACCTCGACCTCGAGGCCGTCGGCCTGAGTCTCGGCGAGGATGTCGAGCTGCGGATTGATCGGTTCGTTCACGTCGAACTCGATGATCCCGCGCTCGAGTTCGAACCGCGTGCCCGCAAAGCTGTAGCTGCCGCGCACAACCCGCGCTTCGCCGCCGATGCGGGGCTCGTCGGTGGTGCCGCGCAGGATGATGTCGGCGCCCCATTCGCTGTCGAGGCCCATCCCGTCGACATCGATCCGGCTGGGGCCGCGGGCGTTGATGAGATAGCGCCACGGGCGACCCGCGGCGACGCGCGGTCCGGTGTCCGAGGGCAGGTTAATCTCGCGGGTGCTGATCCGTGGCAGCGCCACATCCTCGGAGGCCGTGCCCAGGCTCCAGCTCGCCCGGTCGATGCGGACGCGGCCCGCGATGGTCCCTCCCAGCCCGTCGGAAACGATCCGCAACGGTCCGCTGACGGTGGCATCGATCCCGTTCGCATTGAGCAGCCGCGCATTGTGCGCCGAGGCGCGCAGATCCAGAATCGGACCGCGCACTTCGAGGAAGCGTCCTTCGACACGCTCGCCCAGACCTGCCAGATCGACGATGCCGCTGCCCTGGACCCGTCCGTCGTCGCCCGTCCGTCCGGCAAAGCTGATCAGCCGCAGCCGCGATCCGGTGAAGCGTCCGCGCACGCTGACGTCGCGCAGATCGGTCCCCGATAGCGAACTGCGGATCCGCAGATCGTCGCTCCTTACCGAACCCCGCACCTGCGGATCGGCCAGGCTCCCTCTCGCATCCGCGGCGATCGCGACCGGACCCGTCAGATCGAAAGCATCGATTGCGGCAAGTCGCCACAGGCTCTCGGCAGCACCCTCGTAACGCAATTGCGCGAAGAGTTGACCGGCGCGCATCCGTTCGAGCAGCAATCCGCTCTGCGGCATACCGGTGATCAGCGCCTGGACCCGGCCCCGGCGGATCTCTTCATTGCGCAGGACGGCGCGGGTCTGGAACTGGTCGGCGGTCAGCGCCGCAACGAGCGAGAGGTCGACCGGGCGGCTCGACAGCACCAGCCCCGAGCGGGTGAGGTCGTCCACCTTCACCCGCGCCCGCGCCCGCGGCAATCCGTCCGAACCCACCGAATAGTCGATCGTCCCCGAGATCGTCCCGCCCAAACCCAGATCGGACGCCACGATGTCGACCAGCGACAGCGGCATCCGCGCCAGCCTGAGATCGAAGCTGAGTTCCTCGCCGCCGAAGCGGCCCGAGGCGACCAGCGCCCCCTCGCCATAGTCGAGCCGGGTGCGCTGAAGTTCCCAACCGCCGCCCTCGAGCCGGGTCAGCACCGCGCGACCCGGCATGGCGATGGTCTTGCCGGCGAATTCGCCACGCGCCGCCAGCGTCACACGCTCGGGCGCGATCTGGGCCTGCAGATCGAGCCGCAGGCTGCCGCCGCGCCGCCCGGCGACCGAGGCGTCGATCCGGCCGGTGCCATCGGTGACCTCGCCCTGCGCGGCGAAGCGGCCCAGGAACAACGTGCCATAGCTCAGCCCCGCACCGCGCGCGCTGGCCGAGAAGGTCGAGCTGCCCTCGGCGATCAGTCCCTGCGCCTGGATATCGGCGCGCGCGATGCGGATCGGCGTGGCGCCGCCGAAGCTGGCGTTGCGCGCGCGGATGTCGATGTCGAAGCCTTGCCCGCCGCCGCGCGGAGCCAGCGCGATCGTACCGTCGAGCCCGCCGCCGCTCAGCGCGAGATCGCCGGCGATCCCGCCGTCGAGCAGCGCGAGATCGCCGCGCACCTGCGAATCGGACACCGTCAACCGCTCAATGGAGATCCGCGTCGGCCCGTCGGCAGGCGCAAACAGGTTGAGCACGCCCTCGAACGGCCCCAGCGTCGAGCCGCCTTCGGTCTCGATCCGGAAGCCGTCCTCAATCGGCGCGATCGCCACGCGGACGTCGGTCAGACCAGCGGCGGGAAGCGGGTTGGCGAACACCAGCACCGCTTCGGGACCGGCATCGGTCAATTGCGCCTCGACGGTGAAGGGCCCGTAATTGACGTGGCGCCCGGTGCCCGCGATCGTGGTGCCGTCCTCGGTCACGCGGCCATCGAGGCGGGCAGTCAGCTTGGCCGCGTCGATCCGCATATCCTGGAACACCAGAGGCGCGTCGCTGCCGATGCGGACCCCACCGCGCAGCCGGATCGGATCGCCAGCGAGATTGGCCAGTGTGGCATTGGCCACCGGGGCGACTCGCGCGTCGATATTCGCCGCAACGCTCCATGTCGCCGGCCCGATCGCAGCGGTAAAGCGCGCGCCGCCGTTGATCCCGCCGATATCGTCGAAGGCCAGCTGCCGCGCCCTGATATCGCCCATGAGATTGTAAGTGCCCGCCCCAAGATCGGCCTGCAGCGCGAAGCGCGCATCCGCGGTGGGGAAGGAGATTTCGAGATTGTCGGAGAGCAGACGGTCTCCCTGCAGCACCAGCGTTCCGTTCGCACGCCCGCGCACGAGGCGCGGATCGAGCAATTCATTGCCGATCGCGATCCGCGCTACCGCGGCATCGAGGGGAACGGTCCAGCGGGTCCCGTCATAGGTCGCCAGTCCGCTTTGCGTGAGGCCCTCGATGCGGGTGTCACTGGAGACCAGCCTCCCGATCTGAAGAGTGTGTTCGATGGCAAGATCGTTGAATTCGCCATCGACGGTCGCGATCACTCGCGTATCGTCGAGACGCAGGTTTTCGCCGAACAGGGTCGGCTCGAGCAGCCGCACATCGAGCGAGAAATCGGACACGCGGTTCTCGGCCAGATCGACCACACCGCGCGCGCTCCCCGCCAGCGCATCGGTTCGCAAGGCGTAGCTGCCCTGGATTCGGCGATCTTCGATGCGAGCGACCGCCTTCACCGACACGATGCCACCTGCCAGACGGGCGGGCAGGCCCTCGAGCAGGTTCTCGGGCCGCGCCTGGCCGACCAGCGTAAACCGGCCGCTGCGGTTGGTCAGCCGGAAGGCACCGAAGCTCTCACCTTCGCGGCGCACCACCAGCGCGCCGGCCCAGCGATCCCAGCTGCCATCGCCCGCGATCCGGACGCGGTAACCGGCCTCGGTCCCCAGCAGCCGCGCCACCGTCCCGCCCTCTGGCGCGACATAGTCCAGCCCCAGATCGAACACATCGCGATCGGGCGCCGCATCGACGAGAGCGGCGAAACGGTCGGCTCCCAGAGCGCCCTTCGCCGACAGCTTGAGCCTGCGGTCACGCACCTGCACCTCGGCAGCCAGATCGAGCGTCTCGGCGCGGTCGCCGACGATCCCCTCCGCCAGCGTCAGGCGGTCGATCTCGAACCGGTCGATGGCGATATCGAAGCCGGGAAGGATCGGACCTTCCTCCTCGCTCGGCAGGAACTCCGGAATGCGCATCAGCGTGGCACGGCGCGCAGCAAAGCTGTCGATGTCGAGCGTGTTGTCGAGCCAGCCGCGGGGGTTCCAATCGACCTCGGCCCGCGGGATCGTCATGAACGGTCCCTGCGGATCGGACAGCACCACATCGTGCAGCACCGCCGCGCCGTAAAGATTGCCCTCGATCCGGCCGATCCGGATGTTGAGCCCGTTGGGCAGCGTCTGCTGAGCGATCCGATCGGCCAGAAAGCGCTCGCCGATCGGGGTGTTGAGCAAGACGATCGCAGCGGCGATCAGGAGGACCAGTGCGGCCAGGATGCCGAGCACCCATTTGCTTGCGCGGTTCAGCGCTTGCAACGTGCGGCGCCCGCTCGCCTCCCGTCGGGTCTCCGGCTCGCCTGCCAATTCGGGATCCCCCTCCGTTTCTATCGTCTCGTCGGCCATCAGAACGCCTGCCCGAGCGAGACATAGACCGCGACCGGCGCATCGCCCTCTTCGGGGTTGAGCGGGACGCCCACATCGACGCGGATCGGGCCAAAGCCGGTGTAGTAACGCACTCCGACGCCTGCCCCGATCTTGATCTCGGAGAAATCGGGCGTGACCGAAGTACTCACGGAACCGGCATCGATGAAGGGTACCACCGAAACCGCGCCATCCATGAAGCCCGTGCGAATGCGCGCCTCGAGCCCGAGTTCGACCACGCTGCGCCCGCCGCTGGGTTCGCCGAGATCATCGCGCGGACCGATCTCGCGGAAGCCGTAGCCGCGCACCGAACCGCCGCCGCCGGCGTAGAGCCGGCGCGAGGGTGCGATGTTGAAAAGATCCGTGCCGGCGATCGATCCGTAGGCAACCCGCCCGGCGATCACCAGACCCTCGCGCATTTCGCGGTAGTAGCTCGCATCGGCGCGACCGCGCACGTAGAAGCTCTGGACCCCCTGATTGCGCGACACCTCGGGGGAGAGCCGACCCGAGAGACGGAAGCCCTGCGTCGGATCGAGCAGATCGTCGGTTGTGTCGATCTGCGCATAGGCCGGAATGGCGGCGATGAGGTAGGTTTCGCGCGGCTGCGAGATGCCGCTTACCGCGGGCGGCCGTTCCTGCGTCGCGACCAGCTCGCCACCGATCGACCAGCTCAGCGGCTTCTGGAACAGCAGCGTGGAAATCCGCTCGTAGCTGGCGACCAGCGCCGCCGTCCGCGCCTCGAAGGCGGGGCTGTCGATCGTGCTGGCATAGGCATCGATATTGAGAATCCGGTCGCGGCCGCCGAAATTGTTCTTGCGGAGGGTGACGCCTGCCAGCTGCTCCTGCGTGCCCGCGATACCGCGAATTCGCAGCATGCCCTCGGGCGGGAAGAGATTGCGATGCTCCCAGCTCGCCTGGATGCGGAAACCTTCTTCCGAGCCGTAACCGATCGCACCCGCGATGGTGCGCAGCTCCGCCTCCTCGATCGCGACGTCGAGCGCAACCACGCCCGGCTCGCCTTCGCTGGGCGCCTCGACTTCGCGAGGCGTGATCGTCACCGAGGAAACCAACCCGGTGGCGGTAATCGCACGACGCAGGTCCATCTCCAGACTGCGCCGATAGACATCGCCGGGATCGAACCGGGCGATAGTGTCCAGATGGCGGCTGGAAAGAAAACCAGGATCGCTGCTGACGACATTGCCGAACACATATTTGCCGTTGGGTTCGACCGGCAGCGTGAGATCGCCCTCTTCGCGGGCGTGATCGATCAGCAATTGAGGCGCATCGATTTCGGCGAAGGGATAGCCGGTCTCGCCCAGCGCGATATCGAGATCGAGCTGTTCCTCGACGATCTTGTCGCTCTGGAGGAAATCTCCGCTCTGGATATCGAAAGCCGCGCGCAATTCTTCGGCATCGGGCGCCGTCGACAGCGCACCAAGGTCGATCGCGCCGAAGCGATAGCGTTCCCCCGGGACGATATCGAAGCGCACGATCGGGCGCTCGGTCGCATTGTCTTCGCCAGCATCGCGCGCACCGATCGAGCGGATGATGCGCCCGTCGTAATAGCCATAGACGCGCAGCAGATTGTCGAGCAGTTCCTCGTCTTCGCGCGCCCGCGCCGAGAGCTGCGCGATATTGTCGTCGTCGGTGTCGAGATCTCTGATCGTAGAGAGCGCCTCGAACCGGTCGATGAAATTGCCACGACCGCTGAATGGCGGCTCGCGCTGGGGGAAGCCAAGCACCAGATCGTCGGAAATCTCGATCACCTCGGCATCGCTGAAGGCGACCTGCGGTCCGGCGATCTCGAGATCGACGAACTCGACCTCCTCGCTCGGGGCCATATCTTCGATCGGAGGCAGTTCGATGTCCTCGGGCCAGGCGAGCTCCATTCCCGGCGGGTCGGCCATAGGCGTATCGGGATCGACCAGCGCCTCGTCGATCAACTCCTCGCTCTCCGCGCCGCGATCGGCCCAGGCATCGGGATTCTCGACGGCGCTTTCGGGAATGAGTTCCTCGAGCGTCGGCGGCACGTTCTGCGCCTGTGCGGCAAGCGGCGCTGCCAGCGCCATCGCGCAAGCTGCCGCCAGCAAGCGCGCTCCCAAGGAGGAGCCCTCAGCCGACCAGGTCGTAAGCGGCAGGGAGCGCATCCTTCTGCGGTCGACCCTCGCTCCGCTGGCGGGCGGAACCGGCGCCGGATTCACCCGACCGGGGCGCGGTAGCCGCGGCAATGAGCCGTCCGTGCTCCTCATCGGAAATACGCTCCCATCCGGCACGGGTCAGCCGCTCGAGCGGCCGGAACCGGACCTTGTACTGCATGCGCTCGGCGCCTTCGACCCAATAGCCCAGATAGACATAGGGCAGGCCGCGGGCGGCTGCGCGCCGCATATGGTCGAGGATGATAAACGTGCCAAGCCCAGAACGGTCCTCGTGCTCCGGGTCGTAGAAACTGTAGATCATCGACAGACCGTCACCCTGCTCGTCGGTGAGGCATGCGCCGATCAGGCGACCCGGTTGCGACCCTACACCCGGCTCCCTGTACTCGATCACGTAGCTGGAAACGGGGGTGTGTTCCACCATATCCGCAAAATCGCTCTCCTCCATCTGCGTCATGCCGCCACCCGGGTGGCGAACCGCGAGGTATTTCTGGAGAAGTTCGTACTGCTCCGGGGTGGCCCAGGGGCGGCATTCGGTGGTGACGATATCGCGATTGCGTTTCATCAGTCGCTTTTGCGAACTGGACGGCATGAATTCCTCGGCGACGACGCGGACCGACACGCAGGCCTGGCAGTCGAGGCAGCTGGGTCGATAGGCCACGGTCTGGCTGCGCCGAAAGCCAATCCGTCCGAGCGCCTCGTTGAGCTCATCCGCGTTCTCGCTGCGCAACTCGGTGAAGACTTTGCGCTCGCTTCGCCCCGGCAGATAGGGGCAAGGCGCAGGGGAAGTCACGAAGAAGCGGGGGAAGCGGATCGGGGCGGTCACTGTCTGCTCTTTCCTCTTGCCGGACGGGCCTCTTGCGAGATCGGCCCTCTTGCGGGATCGGGCGAATTAGCCTGCTTGAGGGGATTTATGCATCGTTCGCGGCGCCGTTAAAAGCTTCTTAACCACGAAAGAGCGATTTCCGGTCCCAAATCCCCGCCGCAGGTCCAGTTTGGGACAGGCCGGGGCCGATGGTCGGCAGACGGTTGGATTGTCAGTCGAGTTCGACCGCGCCCACCGAATAGCCCTTGGCCCGCAGCGCCTCGACCAGCCCGTCCAGTTGGGCGGCATCGCGCGCCTCGCATTCGATTTCGGTGAACAATCCCTTCGCCGGCAACGAGGTGAATATCCGCTGGTGGTGAATTTCCAGGATGTTGACATTGTGCGCATCGAACACGCCCATCACCGCATAGAGCGCTCCGGGGCGATCCTGCAGCTGGATCTTGAGCCGCGCGATCCGTCCGGCCCGCGCCAGATCGCGCAGCAGAACATTGGCGAGCAGCCTGGTGTCGATGTTCCCGCCGCACAGCACCAGCCCGACCTTCTTGCCCCTGAATCGCTCGGGGTTTGCGAGTACGGCGGCGAGACCCGCGGCGCCCGCACCCTCCACCACCGTCTTCTCGATCTGCAGCAGCAGCGCCACCGCATGTTCGAGCGCCGGCTCGCTCACCAGCAGGATCTCGTCGACCAGCGCCGCGATGATCTGCGCAGTGAATTCTCCGGGCGCCTTGACCGCGATGCCCTCGGCCAGCGTGTCCCCGCCGCAGACCGCTTCCTCGCCGCGCAGTCTGGCATGCATCGACGGGTAGAGCTGCGCCTGCACGCCGACCATCTCGATGGCCGGATTGATCGCCTTGGCAACCGTGGCCATCCCGCTCATCAAGCCGCCGCCGCCGATCGGCACCACCAGGCAATCGAGATCGGGCTGCGCCTCGAGCATCTCGAGCGCCACCGTGCCCTGCCCCGCCGCGACATCGGGATGATCGAAGGGATGGACGAAGGTCAGGCCGCGCTCCTGCTCGAGCTCGCGTGCATGGGCATAGGCCTCGTCGAAAGTCTCGCCGAACAGCTCGACCTGACCACCCACGCTCTCGGTCTGCATCACCTTTACCGTCGGCGTCGTCTTGGGCATGACGATGGTGACGGGCACGCCGAGCCGCGTGCCGTGATAGGACAGGCCCTGGCTGTGATTGCCCGCCGAAGCCGCTATCACCCCGCGCGACCTCCGCTCCTCGTCGAGCAGCAGCAGCGCGTTCAGCGCCCCACGCTCCTTATAGGCGGCAGTAAACTGCAGATTCTCGAACTTTAGCCAGATGTCGGCGCCCGCGATCTGCGACAGCGTGCGCGAATGCAGCATCGGCGTTTCGACCACCTGACCGGCGATACGCGCCGCGGCAGCGCGCACGTCTGCCAGCGTCAGTTGCTGGGTGGCGGGGCTATCGTCGGACCGGCTCATGCCCGACGCCCTAGTGCGGGTGCCCTCGCCGCGCAATCGTGGAAAGGTCTTGCGGCTTCTCGGCTTTGCCGTAACCCTGGGGACCCGCATTTCCCCACCCAGCCAAGATTTCGGTGCCTACGCATGATCCGCAGAACCTTACTCGCCTGTGCCGCCGCCCTTCTCGCCACCCCTGCCGCCGCCGATCAATTGATCGAGAACGTCGATGGCGTGCGGATCGACGAAGACGGCAGGATCGATCGCTTCACTGCGCTGCTGATCGACGACGGGGGCCGGGTCCAGGCCGTCTACGACCGCGACGAGGAGCGGCCCCGCGACGTCGATTACCTCCTCGATGGCGAGGGCCAAGTGATGCTGCCCGGCATGATCGATGCGCATCTCCATGTCATGGGCCTGGGCCTGGCGCAGCTCACGCTCGATCTGTCCGACACCAATTCGCTCGACGAGGCGCTGGCCAAGATCCGCCAATTCGCCGCCGACAACCCTGCGCGCCCGTGGATCCTGGGTCGTGGCTGGAACCAGGAGAAATGGGGCCTGGGCCGCTTCCCCACCGCCGCCGAGCTCGACAGCGCAGTCTCCGATCGCCCGGTCTGGCTGCAGCGGGTCGATGGCCACGCTGCCTGGGGTAACACCCGCGCGCTCGAAGCGGCGCAGATCACCGAAGCGACGCGCGATCCCGCGGGCGGCCGGGTCGAGCGGCTGCCCGGCTCGCGCGTTCCGTCCGGCGTGTTCGTCGATGCGGCGGAAGAGCTCGTCCAGCGCGTGGTTCCCGCCCCGCGCCCAGCGGAGCGCGACCTCGCTTTCCAGCGCGCGCAGGAAGTGCTCCATTCGATGGGCGTCACCGCAGCTGCGGATATGGGCACCACGATCGAGGACTGGCAGACCTTCCGCCGCGCCGGAGACAGCGGTCGGCTGACCCTGCGGATCATGTCCTATGCGACCAGCGCGGACACGATGGAGCTGATCGCCGGAGCGCGCCCGACCCCATGGCTCTACGAAGACAAATTGAAGCTCAACGGGGTGAAGCTCTATCTCGACGGGGCGCTGGGTTCGCGCGGCGCCTGGCTCAAGCAGCCCTATGCCGACGATCCGGGCAACACCGGCCTGCCGCTGATGAGCCAGGCACAATTGCGCAACATACTCGTGCGCGCATCCAACGGCGAGTTCCAGGTCGCCGTGCACGCCATCGGCACCGCCGCCAATGCCGATGCGCTGAGCGCGGTCCACGAGATCGCGGACAGCTTCCCCGGTGACCGGCGTTGGCGGATCGAGCACGCGCAGATCGTCGATCCGGCGGACATTCCGCTGTTCGGCGAGCATGGCATCATCGCCTCGATGCAGCCGGTCCATCAGACGAGCGACCGCACCATGGCCGAAGCGCGACTGGGCCCGGATCGCCTCGACGGCGCCTATGCCTGGCGCAGCATCGCCGCTACCGGCGCGCCGCTCGCCTTCGGATCGGACGCACCGGTCGAATCGCCTGATCCCTTCGCCGGTCTGGCTGCCGCATTCACGCGCACCGATGCCGCCGGCCAGCCGTTCGGCGGCTGGCGTCCCGAGGAAACAGTGAACCGCGAGGAGGCGCTGGCAGCCTTTACTAAAGACGCGGCCTACGCTGGCTTTGCCGACGGTCGCTTCGGGCGACTGGTCGTCGGCGAACGCGCGGATTTCTTGCTGGTGGATCGCGATCCGCTGCTGGCGACCCCCGAGGAACTGCGCAAAACGCGCGTCTTGCAAACCTGGATCGGCGGCAGGCCGGTCTACCGAGCGAAATGATTGCGCCTCGCGCTCTAGCCGCGATGGATTCGTGTCTATAAGAGGCGGGTTGCGGGCGTTTAATGTTCTGGCAACCACTGCTCGTCTAGGCGCCCCCGTTCGTGCGAAGATCATGGTGGGTGATACTTCGCGGAATATCTGTTCGGAAGGCGGCTTCGAGCTCCTTTCGTATACTCGTAATGACAAAGGTTCGTTGCATGGTTCGTAAACTACTGATCGCCGGAGCCGCCGCTTCCCTGATCGCCGGCCCGATCGCCGCGCGGGAAACCGCCAGCAACGCCCGCCAGACCGCGCCTGTTTCGAGCGAAAGCGAACTTGGCGGCAATTCGCCGCTCATCTACCTCATCGGCATCGCCGTTGTGGCCGCTTCGATCGTGTTTCTTTCCGAAGACGACGATCCGGTAAGCCCCTGATTCGCAAGCCCGGTTAGCCCCGGACAATCGTTTCACCCCGCCTGCAATTCTCGCCTCCCGGAGGATGATTGCCGGCCAGATTTATTGTTGCACTAGCGTAAGAGTTCACCTAAGGACCCCCTGAACGAGACAGGTATAGTTCTCGCAAGGAGATTGATAATGAAGTTCCGTTTTCTCGCAGCAGCAGCCGCTGCCGCAACCATGGCCGCTGCTCCGGCGATCGCCGCCGACCGCGTTTCCGCTCCGATCGAGGGTGAATCCGAAATGGCCGGTGGCGTTTCGCTCATCGTCGCTCTGCTCGCCGCTGCCGCGGTCATCGGCGGAATCCTGATCGCCGCCGACAATGGCGACGACGACGCCGTCAGCCCGTAAGCGACTGCGACATTCGGAATAACGAAACGGGGCCTTTCGGCCCCGTTTTTTTGTGCCTGGCGTTGATGCGAAGGGGCGTGTCGATTGCCGATCAAGGCAGGAACGGAGGGTGCAATGAACCTCGCTGCTGCACACGCCGATGAGCAGCCAGTAAGAGCAGGGCCCAAAGCTCTATTCGCTCGCCGCCTCTTCGGTCGCGGCAGTTCTCCGGTCGAAGATGCGCATGAGCAACAGCGAACCTTCGAACAACAGCAGGAGGGGAACCGCGAGCAGCAGCTGCGATCCAGGATCGGGGGGGGTGATTATCGCCGAGATCGCAAGCACGAGCACGATGATGTAGCGGCGAGCGCCGACCAATTGCGCGCGGGTAACGATTCCGGCGCGGTGAAGCAACAGCAGCAGCACCGGGAGCAGGAAGCTGATCCCGAAGGCGAGGATGAACTGCATGACGAGGCTGAGATAGTCGTTCGCGCTTGGCAGCGCCTGGATCGTCAGTCCGCCGGCTTCGCCCTCGAACCCTAGAAACCACCGGAATGCGGTCGGCATGACGACGAAATAGGCCAACGATGCGCCCGCCGTGAACAGCAGCGGCGTGGCGAGCAGAAACGGCAGGAACGCGCGCTTCTCCTTGGCATAGAGCCCGGGCGCGATGAACGCCCATAACTGGTTGGCAATGATCGGGAAGCTGATGCAGAAGGCTGCGAAGAGCGAAACCTTCAGCTCTACGAAGAACACTTCGTAAAGCTTTGTGAAGATCAGCTGCCCCTGATCGCCCTGAAACGCACCCTTTAGCGGCTGGATCAGGAAGCCGAGAATCTGGTCCGCGAAATAAAGGCACACGCCGAACGCCACCGCCAGCGCGAGTACGCAGCGAACCAGCCGCCCCCGGAGTTCGACCAAATGGTCCAGCAGCGGAGCCTGACTCTCGTCGATATCCTTCATCACGGGGCTCAGCCGTCCTTCTTCGGGGCCGCCGGATCGAGCGGCAGTGAGGGCTGGTCATCATCGCCCGCTCCGGTTTCGCCGGCGTGGGTGGCTGAGGCTGCGGGCTTCGCACGGGCTATCGCCGCTTCGGCGCGGGCATCGTAGTCGTCGGCTGGCGCTGGCGGACCGTTGCTTTGGGGCGTCTGGTGCTGCGGGCGCGGCTCCATCGCCGCGGGGGCATCGCTGCCGGAGGTGTCGGCCATGATGCGCGCGTTGCGTTCGCGCCATTCCTTCTCGGCATCCTCGAGTTCCGCCTCGCGGATCATCGTGTCGATCCCGCTGCGGAAATGCGCCGACATCCTGCGCATCTTGCCGATCCAGCGCCCTGCTGTCCGCAGGGCGTGCGGCATGTCTTTCGGGCCGATCACCAGGATCGCGACGATCACGATCACCAGCAGTTCGCTGGCACCGATATCGAACATGGCGTCAGTCCTTCAGGCCGTTATTCAACGCCCGGATTCGGAACGGTCGGCAGCTTTGGTTTCGACCGCGGTTTCGCCTGCCGGCTTAGCTTCGTGCGCGGGACCCTCGATTCGCGGAGACGGACCGTCCGAGGCTTTTTCTTCCTCGTTCATTCCCTGTTTGAAGCTTTTGATTCCCTTACCGAAATCCCCCATCATCTCGGAAATTCGTCCGCGTCCGAACAGGACCAGGATGACAAGAGCGATGATGATGAGCTGCCAGGGGCCGAGCGACATGGGATTACCTTTTCGTAGCGTTGCTCCCCATATAGACATTGCGAGCGGTTCGCGCCAGTCAGGCTTCGCTGCCCTCGTTCTCCTGCGCCCCGGTCTGACGGGCCTCCGACGGGCCGTCCTCCTCGCCCTCGCCGATCAGCGCATCATAGGCATCCTCGACCGGGTCGAGGAGGCCGGTGGCGCGCAGTTCGTCGATGCCGGGCAGATCGCGGCGGCTGGCGAGCCCGAAGTGGTCGAGGAACTCGGGCGTCGTGGCATAGATCGTCGGACGCCCGGGCACCTCGCGGCGACCGGCGATTTTCACCCAGCCCGCCTCCATCAGCACGTCGAGCGTTCCGCCCGAGGTCTGCACTCCGCGGATTGATTCGATCTCGGCGCGGCTAACCGGCTCGTGATAGGCGATGATCGCAAGCACCTCGGTGGCCGCGCGGCTGAGCGTGCGGCTCTGCTCGCGTTCGCGCCGCAGCAGATGCGCGAGATCGGGCGAGGTCTCGAAGTGCCAGCGGCTGCCGCGCTCCACCAGCCGCACCCCGCGTTCGGCGTAGTGCTCCGCCAGGTCGCACAGGCTGGAGCGGATCTCTGCGAGGGGCGCATCGCCCAAAAATCCCGCCAGCGCCTCGGCGCTCATCGGCTCATCGGCAGCGAACAGCGCCGCCTCCACCCCGCGCGTCAGATCGTCCATGGTCATGGCTTGATGCGGCGCAGCCGCAGCGGCCCAAAGATCTCGTCCTGCGCCAGTTCGGCCCGCCCCATCTTCGCCAGTTCGAGCGCGGCGACGAAGCTGGATGCCAGCGCCGAGCGGCGCAGCCGCGGTTCTGCGTGCGGCGGAAGGAATTCGCGCAGCTCCAACCAGTCGAGCGTCACTCCGAGCATCGCCGAAACCCGGGCGAGCGCGCTGTCAAGCGACATCACCGGGCGATCGCGCACTATATGAACCGCGGGCGCGGTGCGCGCCTTGACCCGACCATAGGCCTCGATGAGCGCGTATTGGTCGCACCTCCAACGCGTCCGATGCTCGATCCGCAACCCTTCGGGGGCGCCGCGCAGGAACACGTCGCGCTCCAGCCGGTCGCGCCCCATCAGCCGCGCCGCCGCCTCGCGCATCGCCCCCAGCCGCTGAAGCCTCAATTGCAGCTTGAGCGCCAGCTCCTCGGCGGACGGCTCCTCCTGCTCTTCCTTGGGCAACAGCAGCGAGGATTTGAGATAGGCCAGCCATGCGGCCATCACGAGGTAATCGGCCGCCAGTTCGAGTTTCAGCGCTTCGGCCTGTTCGATATAGTCGAGATATTGATCGACCAGCGCGAGGATCGAGATCTGCCGTAAATCGACCTTCTGTCGCCGCGCGAGATCGAGCAGGAGGTGGAGCGGCCCGGCCCAGACATCGAGGTCGAGGTAGAGCGCATCACCGTCCTCCTGCCGCCGATCCGCCGAACTCTCGGTCCAGGCGTCGGCCTCCGCCATCCCCTGATCGGAACTATCCGGCAGATCCAGGAGCAGCCCTTCCTGGCTCACCCGGCATCCTCGGCAATGGACAGTAATGCGTCGCGCTTGGCGATCAGCTCGTCGCGATCCCGGCTGTCGGGCGGTTCTCCGATGGCATCGTGGACGCGCTCGAGCCGTTGCAGGCCGGACGCGGACATCGCGCCGCAGCGCTCGACGATGCCGGTCATGTCGCCCATCTTGGCCCAGCAATTGAGCACCACATCGCACCCTGCCGCGAGCGCTTTTTCCGCGCGCTCGGGGATCGAGCCCGCAAGCGCTTCCATATCGATATCGTCGGTCAGCAGCAGGCCGTCAAAGCCGATCCGCCCGCGGATAATGTCCTGAATTATGATCGGCGACAGGGTCGATGGCCGCTCGGCATCCCAGGCGGTGAAAAGCAGGTGGCCGGTCATCCCCAGCGGGGTGCGGTTGAGCCGGATGAAGGGCGCGAGGTCGTGCGCGAGTTCTTCATCGCTTACCGTCACCGTCGGCATTTCCTTGTGAGTGTCGACCACCGAGCGGCCGTGGCCGGGCATGTGCTTGATGCAGCCGAGCACACCTGCCTTGGCAAACCCGTCGAGGATCGCCCGGCCCAGCGCCGCGACCTGCATCGGTTCGTGCCCCAGCGCGCGATCGCCGATCACATCATGGGCGCCGGGTTGCGGCAGGTCGAGCGGCGGGTGGAAATCGACCGTGATCCCCACTTCCGCCAGTTCGAGCGCAAGCGCATGGGCGTTGAGCCGCGCCGCCTCGATCGCACTGGCAGGCGCGATCCGGTAGAGCCGGTCGAACACCGCCCCGGGCGGAAAGGCACTCCATTCGGGGGGCTTCATCCGCGCGACCCGCCCGCCTTCCTGGTCGATGCCGATGAACAGCTTGTCTCGGCCATGCAGGGTTCGCAGGTCGTCGGTAAGCGCGCGCAATTGGCTGCGAGTCCCGCAATTGCGACCGAACAGGATGTATCCCACCGGATCGGCCTCGGTGAAGAAGGCGCGCTCTTCGTCGGTGAGGGCAAGGCCGGAAATGCCGAAGATCGCAGGTGTCATGGCAATGGAATCGCAGTTTCACGCTGCTTTCGCAAGCGAGCCCTCCAGCTGCATGTGGAAATCGCCAAGCGGAGTCGGCGGTGCTCCCCTGCGCCCTTGCTCTATTTGACCGTACAGGGCAGCCCGTCGTTCTTGAGCGCCTGACACATGCGCCGCGCGGAGGCCGCATCGCCGGCCGCAGCCTGGAGCCGGAACACGGTCCCGATATCGGCACGTCCCTCGACGATGCGGTAGTCGACTCCGGAGAGGACTTCGGTCTGGCGCGTGAGAGTGCGCCAGCCGGCTTCGGCATCCGCGCGGTTCGAATAGGCGCCGACCTGGACCGCAGTGCCCGTCGGCAGCGCTCCCGAACGCGGGGGAGCCGGTTCGTTCGCAGCTTCTGCGCTCGGGGCCGCTTCGCTCGGCTGCCGTTCGGGCTCGGGGGTGGCCGGCAGCGTGGCCAGACGACCTTCGCGGGTCTGGCCCTCGCCCACCGCAAAGCTGGTGTCGCCGGTTCCCGCGAAGGTCTTGCCGCCCTCGTCCTCGGGTCGGACCCGATAGGGTTCGGCCGGCGCTGCGATCAGCGAGCCATCGGGCTCCGGGCCGCCGACCGCGCGATTGGTGAACCACCAGATCCCGCCGACGATGAGCCCCAGCGCCACGATCATCAGCAAGCCGATGCCGATCAGCCTGGTGGTGTCGAACCCGTGTTCGTGCTCGTCCTCGTCGTCGACCGATTCCAGCCAGGGCAGGCTTTCGCCTTCCCTGCCGAGATCGAACTCTTCGCCCGGATCGCTTTGCGTATGTCCGTTTTCGCCCGCAGTCACCCGACGCCCCCTACATTTCCTCGGCTACATTGCCTCGACGGCCTCGACGCCCAATATGGCGAGACCATTGCGGATCACCTGCCCGACTTGCGTCGCCAGGAACAGCCGCGCTCCGGTCAGTGTCTCATTGTCGGACTGGATCATCCGCAGCGAGGGATCGTCGTTACCCGCGTTCCAGAAGCTGTGGAAGGCACTGGCGAGATCGTTGAGGTAGAAGGCGATGCGGTGCGGCTCGCGCGCCTGGGCGGCGGCTTCGACCATGCGCGGGAACTGCGCCGTCTCGCGGATCAGCGCGAGATCCGCCTCGGTCAGCAGTTCCAGCCCGGCGGGGGACGGTGCCAGCCCCTGTTCCGCCGCCTTGCGCAGGGTCGAGTGAATGCGCGCGTGGGCATATTGCACGTAGAAGACCGGATTGTCCTTGGACGCCTCGACCACTTTGGCGAAGTCGAATTCCATCTGCGCATCGGGCTTGCGGGTCAGCATGGTGAAGCGGACCACATCCTTGCCGACTTCCTCGACCACATCGGCGATGGTAATGAAATTGCCGCTGCGCTTGGACATCTTCACCGGTTCGCCGGCACGCATCAGCTTTACCATCTGGACCAGCTTGACGTCGAAGGGCACATCGCGCCCCGCGCCCCTGGTCAGCGCGGCGACTGCGGCGGTGATCCGCTTGACCGTGCCGGAATGATCCGCCCCCCAGATGTCGATCAGCGCATCGGCGGTTTCCGCCTTCTGGAAATGATAGGCGAGATCGGCGCCGAAATAGGTCCATTTGCCGTCCGACTTGCGGATCGGCCGATCCTGGTCGTCGCCGAACTCGGTGGAGCGAAACAGCGGCAGCTCGACCGGCTCCCAGTCTTCCGGAGGCGCCTTGCCCTTGGGCGCCTCGAGTTCGCCGTCATAGACCAGATCCTGCGCGCGTAGCCAGGCCTCGGCCTCGGCGGGCTTGCCCGCCGCCTGCAACGCGGCCTCGGAAGAGAACACGTCGTGATGGATGCCCAGCTGCGCGAGATCGGCGCGGATCATCTCCATCATCGCGGCGACCGAAGCCGTGCGGAATTGCTCGAGCCACTCCGCTTCAGGGGCATCGCGGTAGCGGTCGCCATATTCCTCGGCCAGCCGGCTGCCGATCGGCTTGAGATAGTCGCCGGGATAGAGCCCCTCGGGGATGGTCCCGATATCCTCGCCCAGCGCCTCGCGATAGCGCAGATGCGCCGAGCGGGCGAGCACCTCGACCTGCCCGCCGGCATCGTTGACGTAATACTCGCGGATCACCTCGTGCCCGGCAAAGGCGAGCAGCCCGCACAGCGCATCGCCCACCACCGCACCGCGGCAATGGCCCATATGCATCGGCCCGGTCGGATTTGCGGAAACGAATTCGACGTTGACGCGGGTGCCGCTGCCCTTGGCCGAACGGCCGTAATCCTCGCCCAGCGCGGCGATAGTGGCGAGTTCGCGCAACCAGACGTCCTGCGTCAGGCGAATGTTGATGAAACCCGGCCCGGCGATGTCGAGCGCCGTGATCTCCGGGTCGCGCTCCAGATGCGCGACGATCTTGTCCGCGAGCGCGCGGGGGTTGCTCCGCGCCTGCTTGGCCAGCACCATTGCGGCATTGGTCGCCAGATCGCCATGCGCCGGATCGCGCGGCGGTTCGACCGCGACATTGCTGCGGTCGCTCTCGGGCGGCAGATCGCCTTCCATCTCGAGAGCGTTGAGCACCGCGTCGATCTTGGCGGCGTAATGGGCGTGGAGGGTCTGTGTGTCGGTCATGTCTCGGCCAGGCTGCGCGCCCGCGAGGAACGCGTGTGGATCGAACCCTTGGTGCCGGCGCACCGCCGCAGCGGTGCCGCCATGCGCTCTAGCGGGTCGCGTTGTAGGCGAGCTGCTCTTCGGTCAGCTGGAAGCCGACCAGCAGCTCGAAAGTGGCGCGCTCGATCGCGGCGCGAACGGTGGGATCGGCCAGCGGATCGAGCGCGGCATCGGGGTCGCCCGGTTCGCGCCGGCGGGTGATCTGCTCGCGGATATCCGCGGGCAGGGTCGCTTCGCCGCGATCGACATAGGCGCCGGCAGTGGCACGGGCGGTCGCCCGGGCTTCGCCGTCCGCGAAAGTCAGGGTCACCGTGCCGACCTGCTTGGTGACCACCGCGCTGCCGCCACGCAGAACGGTAGAGAAATAGGGCAGCGTGACCTGACGGGCCCCGCGCGTGTCGCTGCGACGCGCGACCACGTCGAAAGCGGCCTCGGAATAGATCCGCTCGCCGGTCTCGTTGCAGGTGGCGCGCAGATTGGTGATCGTCGCGGTCACGTCGATATCGCTCGCCAGGCGCGATTCCGGATCGCGGAACACGGTCATGTCGCCGGTGTAGTCGGGAATGCCGACCGCCGGGCAAACGCTTCGCACGGCGGTGATCCCGACGCCCTGATCGACCACGAGATTGCCTTCGCTTGCGCAGGCGGCAAGGCCGAGACCGAGGGCGATCGCGGAAAACTGGCGGAAACGGAAAGTCATGCGTGTCGTATCCCTCGAAATCCTATGGTCGCATCCCCTAGCGAGGGCGCGCGCAAAGCGCTAGGGGGAGGCTTATGAATGCCCCCTTGCAACCCGCCAGCCTCAAGCCGACGCTCACGCTGCTCATCGCCGCCCCGCGCGGCTTTTGCGCCGGGGTCGACCGCGCCATCGAGATCGTCGAGCGCGCGCTCGAGAAATACGGCGCGCCAGTCTATGTCCGCCACGAGATCGTCCACAACCGCTATGTGGTCGAGGGGCTGAAGGCCAAGGGCGCCATTTTCGTCGAGGAACTCGACGAGGTTCCCGACGACATGCCGGTGGTGTTCAGTGCGCATGGCGTCCCCAAGGCAGTCCCGGCCGAGGCGGAGCGGCGCAAGCTGCTCTATGTCGACGCGACCTGCCCGCTGGTGAGCAAGGTTCATCGCCAGGCCGAACGCCAGATCGAGAAAAACCGCCATATCCTGTTTATCGGCCATTCCGGCCATCCCGAGGTCATCGGGACGATGGGGCAGGTGCCCGAAGGCCAGATGACGCTGGTCGAAGCGGTCGAAGATGTCGCAGGACTTCCCTTCACCGCGCAGGACGAGCTCTCCTATCTAACGCAGACGACGCTGTCGGTGGATGATACCGCACAGATCATCGCCGCATTGGAGGCACGCTTTCCGCACATCCAGGGACCCAAAGCGGAGGATATCTGCTACGCCACCAGCAATCGCCAGGCTGCGGTCAAGCAGATCGCGCCCGCCAGCGATCTGGTGCTGGTGATCGGCTCGCCCGCGTCATCGAACTCGCTTCGTCTGGTCGAGGTTGCCGAGCGGCTCGGCACCAATGCGCGGCTGATCCAGCGCGCCGACGAGATCGAGCCCGAATGGCTCGATGGCGTGGGTACTCTCGGGCTGACCGCTGGTGCCTCGGCGCCCGAGATATTGGTGCGCGAGGTCGTGGATCGGCTTTCGCAATGGCGCGACGTTCACGAGCAGACCATCGCGGCGGCGGAGGAGAAGATGGTCTTCAAGCTCCCCCGACAACTGACCGAGTCGGACTGACCTGCCCAAGTGGCGGTCTACACCCATCTCGCATCCGGAGATCTCGACGCGCTGATTGCAGCCTATGATGTCGGTGATCTGATCTCGGCCAAGGGCATTGCCGAAGGAGTCTCCAACAGCAATTGGCTGGTGGAAACCAGCGGCGCCGACGGAGCGGGCGCGCGCTTCATCCTGACGATGTACGAGAAGCGGACCGACCCGCGCGAACTGCCATTCTTCCTCGGCCTGCTCGATCATCTCGCCGCCAGAGGCTGCGCGGTCCCCGCGACGATCCACGACCGCGAGGGATCCGCGTTTCGCCATCTCGACGGCAAGGCGTTGGCGCTGATCGAGTATCTCCCGGGTATCTCGCCAGATCGGCCGTCTCCGACGCAGGCCCATGCTGTCGGCGAAGCCCTGGCGCGCGTCCATCTGGCTGCGAGGGATTTCGAAGGCACGCGCGCCAACGATCTGGATGTCCATGCCTGCCTGGACATCCTCGAGCGCTGCGGCGTCGCGAAGCTCGCCGAAATCGATCCGGAACTCGGCGAATGGCTTGGCGAGGCGCGCGAACTGGTCGGACGCTGGCCCGACGATCTTCCGCAATCGATCATCCATTCCGATCTCTTTCCCGACAACGTCCTCATGCTGGGCGAGCGGGTGACCGGGTTGATCGACTTCTATTTCGCCTGCGAGGATATGATGGCCTACGATCTGGCGGTCACTCATGCCGCCTGGTGCTTCGACCGCGGCGGCGCGGTATTCTCGGCCGATATCGGGCGGTCTCTGGTCGGCGGCTACGAATCGGTCCGCCCTCTCGAGCCCGCTGAACGGCGGGCGCTGCCGCTGCTCGCGCAGGGTGCCTGCCTGCGCTTCACCGCCAGCCGCGCGCAGGACTGGCTCGACACGCCCACCGACGCGCTGGTCACGCGCAAGGACCCGATGGATTTCATCCGCCGCTGGAAATATTACCGGGCGCATGGCGAACGGCTCTTCGCCTAGCTCGGCGACCACGCTAGGGATTTTTGCATGAGACGCGTCGAACTGTTCACCGATGGAGCCTGCAAGGGCAATCCCGGCCCCGGCGGCTGGGGCGCCCTGCTGCGCCTGGGGCCGCACGAGAAGGAACTGTCCGGCAGCGATCCCGCCACCACCAACAACCGCATGGAGATGACGGCGGCGATCAAAGGCCTGGGCGCGCTGATCGAGCCCTGCGAGGTCGCGATCTATTCCGACAGCAAATATCTGATCGACGGCATCACCAAGTGGGTCGAGGGCTGGCAGAAGCGCGGCTGGATCAACGCCAGCAAGAAGCCCGTGCGCAACGCCGATCTGTGGCACGAATTGATCGCGCTGACCGACCGCCACCAGGTGACCTGGCACTGGGTCAAGGGCCATTCCGGGCACCCGGAGAACGACCGCGTCGACCAACTCGCCAGCGACGAAGCGGATCGCATCGCCGCCGCACGATAGAATTATTCAGGCCGGCGTCCGGGCGCAGTGAACCGCTCCGGCGCGTAAAGCGCCGCTTCGAGCCCCGCCGTCATGGCGTCGCGCTCATTGCCGAGCAGCACTTGCGCGGTCAGCCTCGCAGCCGCGGGTGCAGTCTGTATCCCGTAGCCGCCCTGGCCCGCGAACCAGGCGAAGCCTTCCACCTGCGGATCGAAGCCATAGACCGGCAGGCGATCGGGCGCGAAGCTGCGCAGGCCCGCCCAGCGATGCTCGACGGCCTCGACCCGCCAGTCGACCACCTGCGACAGACGCTCGATCGCTTGCGCCACCGCCAGTTCTTCGGGCGCGGCATCGCAGGGGGCACTGGGCGTTTCGTCATTGGGGCTGAGCCACAGCCGACCGGCCTCGGGCTTGAAATAGAAGCCTCCGCCGATATCCAGCACCAGCGGCCAGTCGGCTGGCGGCGCGGGATCGGTGCGCAATTGCACCACCGTCCGCCGCAACGGCTGGATGCCCATGGGTTGCGCGCCGGCGAGCCGGGCCAATTGGTCCGCCCAGGCCCCGGCCGCGTCGACCAGCATCCGGGCGACGAAGGTCTCGCCGCGTTCGCTCCGCAACGCCCAGCTATCACCGCTCTGGGCGGCGGCAATCAGCCGCGCCCGGGTTTCCAGCCGGACGCCGCGCTCGCGCCCCAGCGCCAGATAATGCGCGTGCAGGCCTGCCACGTCGATATCCGAACATGCCGGCTCCCAAATCGCGTCTTTCCATTGCGACCGCAGGCCCGGAGCCCTTGCAACCAACGCCTGCCTATCGAGCCTCTCGATAGTCGCGCCCGTTCCCGAGAATTCCTCGACGAAATCGTCCAGCAGCGGCGCATCCTCGTCGCGTCCGATATACAGGGCGCCGCGCTGGTGGAGGAATCCATGCTCGCGCAGATAGGCCCCCGATGCCAGCGTCAGCGGGACGATCTCCGGACCGCCGTAGCATTCCTCCCAGAAGGCGGCGGAGCGACCCGTCGCGTGATATCCGGGCCGGTCCTCCGCTTCGACCAGCAGGACCGAAGCGTGATCGGCCAGCTCGGCGGCGAGGCTCGCCCCGGCCATCCCGGCGCCTACGATGGCGAAGTCATAGGCGGTCATGCGGGTTGCGGCGGCGCAGTGCGGTCGAGGAAATCGGCGATCGCCGTCAGTGCGCGGTCGCGCACCGGATCGCACTCCCGCAGTATCTCGTGGCGCGCCTCGCTACCGAAGGCGAGCAATTCTCCGCGCGGCAACCGCGCCGCCGCGCGCACGACCGCGTCGTGGCTGACGAGCTTGTCGTTTGCGGTCGAAACGAGCAGCACCGGCGTCTCGACCGCCTCCATCGCTCCTGCGGCGTCGAGGACGCGTCGCGAAGCGAAGGCGCGTTCCACCCAGCCCCAGCTACCCGGCCCCATCGCGAGCTCAGGCCGCTCTTCGCGCCACCACAATTCGTCGGCGTAGCGTGCGTCGTCATGCGTCAGCAGGGCCTGGCGGGAGGCCGGCATCTCGCCCGGCTTCTCGCTCCATTTCCACGCCGGTCGCGACGGAGCTCCGATCCTGGTCATCAGTCTGGCGACCCAATGCTGAACCCGCGGCGGCAGCGGCGGCCCCGCCGTCCCTATCATCGGAGCGCTCAGAACGACGGCAGCCGGATCGACCCGACCCTCCACCAGCGCCCGCAGCACCAGATGTCCACCCATCGAATGGCCGGCGAGCACATGCGGCGCCGGCGTCTCCGCCTGCCACACCTTCCATAGCTGCGAAAGGTCGTTCACCCAGGTGCCGAAATCGTCGATATGCCCGGTGACCGCGTCCGCCCCGAGGCGGCCCGACCCCGCCTGCCCGCGCCAATCCGCCGCGGTCACCCGCCAGCCGGCGCGATGCCATTGCCCGAGCGTCTCCAGATATTTCTCATAGGCATCGCCGCGCCCCGGCAGGAACAGGATCGATCCGCGCGGAGCGGTCTCGTCGCCGGGCCAGTCGATCCGCCTCAGCCGATGACCGTCGGCAGCCGTCCAGTGCGATTCGCGCGCGGCAGGGGGGATTTCGCGCCTCTCGATTGGCTCGCCCGGCCCTCCCGGGCCACCGCTAGCCCCGTCCTGTTGATACGTTGCGATCGCTGCCTCCCCGATGGTTACCGTTTGGTAAGCACGTTCCTGTAGCACGTTCCTGGAGCACGCCCGCGAAGCGCGATCTCCAGGGACCCAATGCACGGATTTTTCACCTACGTATTGCTCGGCGCATTGGCAATCGCACTGCTGGTGGCGATCGTCACCGATCTGCGCAGCCGAACGATCGGCAACCGTCTGAACGCCGCCATCGCGCTGGCTGCGCCCCTGTTCTGGTGGGCGAGCGGGCTGGCGCTGTGGCCCGGCGTCGCGATCCAGCTCGGTGTCGCTGCGCTCACCTTGGCGCTGTGCTGCCTGTTTTTCGCGATGCGACAGATGGGCGGCGGCGACGTCAAGCTGCTGACCGCGCTGGCGCTGTGGATCCCCCCGGCGGCCTTTCTCGATCTCCTCGTCGTTATGGTGATGGTCGGCTGGGTGCTGACGCTCGTCATGGGAGCCTGGCAAGTGGGCCACTCACGAGAGCCCACCCCCACTCCCCGGCGCGATCTCGGCGTGCTGATCGCCTGCACGCTGATTGCAGCCGCCTTCGCCAGTGCCATTCTGGGCGGCCCCAGCCTTTCCTTGCCAGCCGCCCTGTCGCCAGCCGTCACAGGAGACCTGGCCCTGATGGTCGGGGTGGCCATGCTGCCGGTCCTGCTTCTGACCGTCGTCACGCTGGCCTCGCTGCGTGTGCTGCGCCGGCAGGAAGAGCAGATTCGCGTGCCCTACGGCCTCGCCATCGCAGCGGGCGGCATCTGGACCATAGCCACCGGTGATTTCGTCACCGCCCTGCCCGCGGCGGCATGGGGTTGAAAACGCGATCTTAACCAATCGGGCCTTATGCCCCGAAACCATAGCCGTCCGTCGCGTCTTGCAGGCGGACAAACAAGGGGCCTTGTAAAGCCATGGATAGGAAGAAGCTGGTTCTGTTGGTCGGCGCGCTGGTCATCGCGATCGGAACGGCCCTGATCGCACGAAGCATGTTCGCGGGCGCTGCGGCGCCTCAGGCGCAAGCGGCGCAGGCCGTTCCCAAAGGTCCCAAGGTTCTGGTGGCGCAGCGGGCGCTGCCGGTCGGCACCATCATCACCGCCGATGCCATCGGATTTCAGCTGTGGCCGGGCGAAATGGTCGCCGACGCCTATTTCGTCGAAGGCGAATCCGACATGACCAGATTGCTGGGCACGGTGGTGCGTCATCCGATCACCGCCGGCCAGCCCGTCACCCAGGGTTCCCTCGTGAGCCCCGGCGACAGCGGCTTCCTTGCCGCTGCTCTCGGGCCGGGAATGCGCGCCGTGACGGTACCGGTTTCGGCCAAGACCGGTGTGGCCGGCTTCGTCTTCCCGGGCGACCGGGTCGACATCATGCTGACCCAGACGGTCAACGGGGTCGAGGGGCCGCCGCTGAACGCCTCGGAAACCATCTTGCGTAACCTTCGCGTGCTTGCGACCGACCAGTCGACCACGCAGGAAGTCGTCGAAGGCAAGACGGTCGTCCGGGAAACCCGCACCGTCACCCTCGAAGTGACCCCGAAGATCGCCGAAAAGATCGCGGTCGCCGAAACCGTCGGCACCCTCAGCCTGTCGCTGCGCTCGCTGGCCGACAGCCAGAGCGAACTCGAGCAGGTCCTCGCCCGCGGCGACATCGTCATTCCCGACGACGCAACGCCCGAAGAGGAAGAGAAGCTGCTGCGCCAGGCCATGGCAAAGCCGAGCGATGCGCGCGGCTCCTTCGCCACCGGCGGCGATGTCTCCCGCTTCCAGCGTTCCTCGGTTCCGCCCCAGACTGCGCCGCGCATCGCCGACCGCAGCACCGAGGCGCCGCGCGGGATTCCCGGCGTTCCGATGCCGGCAGCCGAGACCCGTACCATTCCGAGCGGGCCGATCGTTCGCGTCACCCGTGGCCAGGAAACATCCGTCGTACCCGTCGGAAAAACGCGATGACCGGCAAGCTGCACACTCCACGAGAGGGATCGGTGACGCAGGATATGACCGCAGCCGACCACTTCGAAGCCATCAGGGGGCTTAAACCAATGAAACGTCGTCTTACTGCAAAGATGCTGCTCGCCAGCCTGGCGCTTGCGCCGCTGGCCAGCATTCCGACGACCGTCGCCTCAGCGCAAAGCTCGGTCCGGCCTTCGCAGAGCATCGTCCTTTCGATCGGCAAGGGCGAATTGATCAACGTGCCCGGCAGCATGAGCGACATTTTCGTCGCCGACGACAAGATCGCCGATGTCCAGGTGAAATCGCAGCGTCAGCTCTATGTCTTCGGCCGCGCCGGAGGCGAGACCACGATCTATGCCAGCAACGCGGCGGGCGACATCATCTGGTCGGCCAACGTCCGCGTGGGATCCAACATCGGCAGCATCGATCAGATGCTCGCGTTGGCGATGCCCGAAGCCAAGGTTTCGGTCGCCACCATGGGCACCAACACCGTGTTGCTGACCGGCACCGTGGCGGCGCCCGAAGACGCCGCCGAAGCGCAGACGCTGGTCGAAGCTTTCGTGGGCGATGAAACCAATGTCATCAGCCGGTTGCGGATGGCGACTCCGCTGCAGGTCAATCTGCAGGTGCGCTTCGCCGAAGTCAGCCGCTCGCTCGTCCGCACGCTGGGCGCCAATCTCGCCACCATCGACAGCACCGGCGGCTTCCAGTTCGGCGTGGCCAATGGCAGCAAGCCCACTGTCCTCGCCCCGGGTGGTTCGCTGGGCGTCGGGGTGACGGTCACCGATCAGTTCATCAATCCGGTAACAGGACAGGTACAGCAGCGACCCGGGACCAGCATTCCGGGTGCCGATATCGGATCGACTCTCGGCTTTGCAGGGCAATTGCTCGGTCTCGACATCGGGGCGGCGCTCGACCTCGCCGAAACGCAAGGTCTGGTGACGACCCTGTCGCAACCCAATCTGACCGCACTCTCGGGTGAAACCGCCGAGTTCCTTGCCGGCGGCGAGTTCCCGATCCCGCTCGCCCAGGGGCTGGGCACCACGACGATCGAATACAAGAATTACGGCGTCAGCCTCGCTTATACTCCGACGGTTCTAGCAAACGGACGGATCTCGATCAGGGTCCGGCCCGAAGTCTCCGAATTGTCCACCCAGGGCGCAATCAATCTCAACGGTTTCCAGGTGCCTGCCCTCATCACCCGCCGCGCGGAAACCACGGTGGAACTGGGCTCCGGGCAGAGTTTCATGATCGCCGGGCTGCTGTCGACCAGCGCCCAGAACTCGATCGAGAAGGCCCCTGGCCTGGGCGATGTACCGATCCTGGGCAATCTGTTCCGCTCGACCAATTTCCGTCGCGGCGAAACCGAGCTCGTCATCGTGGTCACGCCCTATCTGGTCAAGCCGATCGACGGCAACCGGATCGCGCTGCCGACCGACGGCTATCAGTCGCCCAACACGGCCCAGAGCCTGCTCGGCTATTACGAGAACGACGGAGTATCGGGAGCGAGCCGTCCGGGACCCACGGTTTCCGACGCCATTCCGGTCGCGCCGCAGGTGCTGCGCGCTCCGGACGCGCAGGCCGCCACCCAGCCCGCGGCACCGCGCCGGCAGGAGCGTGACGGCAACGTCGCCGCCGCTCCCGGCTTCAGCTTCAAGTGAGGGGACCTAGACCCATGCGTATCAATTTCAATCGCAAGATCGCCGGAGCCGTCGCCCTTTCGCTGGGCGTCGCGCTCGCCGGATGCGGCGGGATGGCAGAAAACCGTTCGCTCTACAGCGTCAAGCAACCGGTGGTAGAGCGCGCCAACTACACGCTCGACATCGACGCCCCGCAAGGCGGTCTGCCGATCTCCGAGCAGCAGCGGCTGGCGGGTTGGTTCGAGGCGATGGATCTGCGCTATGGCGATCGCATCTCGATTGACGATCCGGGCAATTCGGTTGCGACCCGCGAAGCGGTATCCGCGCTCGCCGGCCGTTATGGGCTGATGGTGGCCGAAGGCTCGCCGATGACCGGAGGCTACGTCGCGCCGGGCCAGGCGCGCGTGGTGATCACCCGCTCGACCGCCGCGGTTCCGGGGTGCCCCGACTGGTCGGTGAAGACCGAAGCCAATTACAACAATGCGACCCATCCCGGTTTCGGTTGCGGCGTGAATTCGAACCTCGCTGCCATGGTCGCCAATCCGGAGGATCTGATCGCCGGCCAGACGGGCACTGGCGAGACCGTCGTGACCACCTCGACCAAGGCGATCAACGCCTACCGGGCTGCCGAACCGACCGGGGTCGGCGGGCTCGGCGAAGTCGACACCGGAGGGGAATAAGCCATGAATGCACCTTGGAAATCCGGCGCCAGCGGCAATGGTCGCGACCCCTTCGCCGCCTATATCTGCGACGAGAACGCGCTCGACGTCTTGCGGCCCGTGGTCATCGAACTCGGCTGGGCTCCCGAGAAATGCAACAAGGGCGGTCTTCGCAACGCCATCCAGTCGCTTTCGGTCAGCGCCAGCCCCAACATCCTGCTGGTCGACCTGTCGGAGAGCGGCGACCCGCTCAACGACATCAACTCGCTCGCCGAGGTCTGCGAACCCGGTACGGTGGTGATTGCGATCGGCCAGGTCAACGATGTGCGGCTCTATCGCGATCTGCTCGCGAGCGGGATTCACGATTACCTGCTCAAGCCCCTGTCGGCGACTGCGTTGCGCGATTCGCTCAACCAGGCGCAGACGGTGTTCAGCGCGCCGCGCACCGGCGAAGCCGAAGCGGTCAAGAGCCACGTATCCACCGCGATCGTCGGCACCCGCGGGGGCGTCGGCGCTTCCACGCTGGCGACCTCGCTCAGCTGGTACTTCGCCGCGAACAAGCATCTCTCCACCGCGCTGCTCGATCTCGACATCCATTTCGGCACCGGGGCGCTGGCGCTGGATCTGGAACCGGGTCGCGGGTTGACCGACGCGATCGACAATCCCAGCCGGATCGACGGGTTGTTCATCGAGCGCGCCATGATCCGCGCGCACGACAATCTCGCGATCCTGTCCGCAGAGGCGCCGATCAATTCGCCGCTGATGACCGATGGAGCGGCCTTCCTCCAGCTGGAGGAAGAGTTCCGCCAAGCCTTCGAGATGACCGTGGTCGATCTGCCGCGCAACATGCTGATCAATTTCCCGCATCTGCTCAACGATGTGAACATCGTGGTGCTGGCGACCGAGATGACGCTCGCCTCCGCCCGCGATTCGATCCGGCTGCTGTCCTGGCTCAAGACCAATGCCAGCCACGCTCTGCCGATCGTCGTCGCCAACAAGGTGCAAGCGGGAACTGCCGAAATCAGCAAAGCCGATTTCGAAGCCTCGATCGAGCGCAAGATCGATTTCACCGTCGCTTTCGATCAGAAGGGCGCCGCCACCGCCGCCAAGCTGGGTCAGCCCTTCGTCGAAGCGAACGGCCAGAGCAAGGCCGCATCGGCGATCAAATCGCTCGGCGAGCGCATCATCGGCGGTATCGAGGAACAGGCGGAAGCCGCGGTCGATGCCGGCAAGAAATCGCTGCTTGGCAGCTTCGATCTGAAATCGCTGCTGGCAAAGAAGCCCAAACCCGCCTCGCCGGTCGCGGCGGCTGCGGACTGATGCCAGGAGCAGGAAACGGACCCCGTTCGCTTCCTGCTCGAAGACGCATGATGGAATGAAGATAGCCGGAGACGCAACATGAGCACGATCCAGTTCCTGCTGGTCATCGCCGGCACCCTCGGGTTGCTGGTGCTCGGCTATGCCATGCTGTCCGGCCCGTCCCCTGCCAAGGCGGGGCAACGCCGGCTGCAGCAGGTGCGTTTTCGTCATTCGGAGAGCACCGACACCAAGGTGGAATCGCAGTTCAAGAAGGCGATCGCAGCGCGCAAACCGAGATTGCAGAAGGTTGCAGGGTCGACCTCGCGGATCGAGGCGCTGGCCATCCGGCTGGACCGGACGGGCAAGGGCTGGAGCCTCTCGCAATACGCTTACGCGTCGCTCGGTCTGACGCTCGCGTTTACCGTATTGCTGTATCTGCGATCGGGGGCCCTGCCCCTCGCGCTGGGCGTCGGGGTACTCTTCGGGGCGGGCATACCGCACATGCTGGTCGGCTATTTCGTCAAGAAGCGCACCGCCCAGTTCAACGCGAAGTTTCCCGATGCCATCGAACTGCTCGTCCGCGGGCTGCGCTCCGGCCTCCCGGTAACCGAAACGCTGGCCGTGGTCGCACAGGAAATCTCCGGCCCCGTCGGCGAGGAATTCAAATCAATCGTCGAGCGGATCAAGATCGGCCGCACGATGGAAGAGGCGCTTCAGGTCACGGCGGATCGCCTCGGCATCCCGGAATTCAACTTCTTCTGCATCACGCTCGCCATACAGCGCGAAACGGGCGGCAATCTGGCGGAAACGCTGTCCAACCTTTCAGACGTTCTGCGCAAACGCGGGCAGATGAAGCTCAAGATCCGCGCGATGAGCTCGGAATCCAAGGCTTCGGCCTACATCGTCGGCGCGCTGCCCTTCATCGTCTTCGGCATGGTCTGGTGGATCAATCCGGAATACGTCGGCGGCTTCTTCACCGAGGATCGCCTGATCGTGGCCGGCCTGGGCGGGCTGGTCTGGATGAGCATCGGGGTCTTCATCATGGCCAAGATGGTCAGCTTCGAAATCTAAGGGACGGAAAGCACAATGAACACGCCCGCCGGCCCCACCCTCCTCGGCTTCGACGTCATCATGGTCGGATCGATTCTCGCCGGGATCGCCGCTTTCGCCGTGATCTTCGCGATCTACACCGCGGTGACGATCAGGGATCCGATGGCCCGGCGCGTCAAGGCGCTCAACGAGCGCCGCGACGAACTCAAGGCGGGGATCGTCACCAACAACGCCAAGAAGCGCCAGAAGCTGGTCCGCAATTCCGACACCACGGACAAGGTGAAGGATACGCTCGACAGCATGAAGGTGCTGCAGCAGAGCCAGATCGAGGACATCCAGCAAAAACTGGCCCACGCCGGCTTCCGCAACAAAGAACTGGCAGTCCTCATCATCGGTCTGCGGCTGGCGCTGCCGCTGATCCTGGGCGGGCTGGTGTTCCTCTACGTCTATCTCATGAACAGCTTCCCCGAGTGGGGCGCCATGAAGAAGCTGTTCGCGCTCACCGCTGCGGTGGGCCTGGGCTACAAGGGTCCCGAGATCTATCTCAAGAACCTGGCGAGCAAGCGGACCGACGCGCTGCGCAAGGGTCTGCCCGACGCGCTCGACCTACTGGTGATCTGCGCCGAAGCCGGTCTGACGGTCGATGCCGCCTTCAACCGCGTGGCCAAGGAACTGGGTCGCGCCTACCCCGAACTGGGCGACGAGTTCGCGCTGACCGCGATCGAGCTATCCTTCCTCAACGAGCGTAGGAAGGCTTTCAACAACCTCGCCTATCGGGTCGATCTGGAGGACATCAAGGGCGTCGTCACGACCATGGTACAGACCGAGAAATACGGCACCCCGCTGGCTTCCGCGCTGCGCGTGCTGTCCGCCGAATTCCGCAATTCGCGGATGATGCGGGCCGAGGAGAAGGCCGCGCGCCTGCCCGCAATCATGACCGTGCCGCTGATCCTGTTCATCCTGCCGGTGCTCTTCATCGTCATTCTCGGACCGGCGGCCTGTTCGATATCCGATGCCTTCTCGGGCGGGATTTGAGCGACGATCCTGCGGTCGGCACCGAGCCGTTCTGCCGACTCTAGCCGACCAGGCTCTCGGCGTCGAAATCGCCTGCAGCTTCGCGCAATCGCACCAGCATGGTGCGCAACTGATCGCGCTCGCCCGCGTCGAGAACGGAGAACAGTTCGGCCTCGATCTTCTTGGCCAGCGGCATGATCCCGGCATGGACCCCGCGTCCCTCCGTAGTCAGCTGGAGCAGATGCGAGCGTCCGTCGGCCTCGTTGGGGGTCCGCTCGGCCAGCCCGCGCTGCTCCAGCTCCTTGCAGGCACGGCTGACCGGAACCTTGTCCATCAAGGTCAGCTGGGTGAGCTGGCGCTGGGTCAACGGTCCGCTGTCGCCCAGCACCGCCATGATCCGCCATTCGGTGGTCCGCAGTGCGAAGCGGCGGCGATATTGTTCGGCGATCCGGGTCGAGACCGCGTTGGACGCGATCGACAATTGATAGGGCAGGAAGTCCGCAAGGCGCTGGGAAGGTTGGCGGGTAGGCTGACGTTTCGACATGCCCGGAAGCTTAGCCGTCCCGCCCGCCTTGGCAAGACCGTATCAGGCGCAACTATTTATACGCGGGCTCGTCCCACCACGGGTAGAAGTCCGGCATGTCCGCTCCGACCGTGTCCGGATATTCGGGCGTGCGCTTCTCGAGGAAGCTGGCGATACCTTCCTTGGCGTCCGCGCTGCGGCTGAGGCGATAGATCGAGCGGCTGTCGATCCGGTGCGCCATCATCGGGTGCTCCGTCGCGGACAGCCGCCACAGCATGGCGCGGGTCATCGCTACCGAGACCGCGGAGGTGTTGTCGGCGATCTCGCGGGCGATCGCATTTGCCGCGTCCATCAGTTCCGCACGCGGGTGGAGCGAGCGCACCAGCCCGCGGTCCCGAGCCTCTTCGGCGGAAAAAATCCGCCCGGTCATGCACCATTCGAGCGCGGTCTGCATTCCCACGAGCCGCGGCAGGAACCAGCTCGAAGCCGCCTCGGGGGTGATCCCGCGCCGCGCGAAGACGAAGCCGAAGCGCGCATCTTCGGCGGCGAGGCGGATGTCCATCGGCAGTTGCATCGTCGCGCCCACCCCCACCGCGACCCCGTTGCAGGCCGAGATCAGCGGCTTTTGCGAATTGAACAGCCGCAGCACCAACCGCCCGCCGCCGTCGCGTACGCGCTCGTCGGAGAGGTCCTCGACCGGGTTGGGATCGGAGAACACATGGCCGCCGCCCTGGGGCGTCAGATCCGCCCCGGCGCAAAAGGCGCGGTCGCCATGACCGGTAAAGATCACCGCGCGGACGCTGTCGTCGGCATCGGTCGTATCGATCGCGCTGATGATCTCGTCCATCATCACGCGGGTGAAGGCGTTCATCTTCTCGGGACGATGCAGCGTCAGCGTGGCGATGCCATCGGCGATATCGAGCTTGATCTGAGTATAGTCGGCCATGTCTCTCTCCCAAGTCCTGGCGGCACACGTGAAAAGGGCGGCCCGAGAGCCGCCCTTCCGTTCGTACTGGTTGTTACCGCGGCGCCATCCGGATCGCGCCGTCGAGGCGGACATCCTCGCCGTTGAAATAGCCCGTCTCGATCATGCACATGGCGAGCTTGGCGTATTCCTCGGCATTGCCGAGCCGCTTGGGGAACGGCACGCTGGCGGCCAGCGCTTCCTTCACCTGCGGCGGTGCGGCGTTCATCAGCGGGGTGTTGAAGATGCCGGGCAGGATCGTGTTCACGCGGATGCCCTCGCGCATCAGATCGCGCGCGATCGGCAGGGTCATGCCCACGACGCCGCCCTTGGAAGCGGAATAGGCGGCCTGGCCCATCTGGCCGTCTTCGGCCGCGACCGAGGCGGTGTTGACGATGGCGCCGCGATCGCCGTCCTCGCTCAGCGGCTCGAGCGTCATCATCCCGGCGGCCGATTTGGCGATGCAGCGGAAGGTGCCGATCAGATTGACCTGGATCACGAAATCGAAGGCGGAGATCGGGAAGCTCTTGATCTCGCCCGACTGCTTGTCGCGGCTGGCGGTCTTGATGGCGTTGCCGATACCGGCGCAATTGACCAGGATGCGCTCCTGGCCATGCGCTTCGCGGGCCTTGGCGAAACCGGCGTCGACTTCCTCGTCGCTGGTCACGTTGACCTTGCAGAACACGCCGCCCAGCTCCTGGGCCAGGGCGGAGCCCTTCTCTTCGTTCATGTCGAAGATCGCGACCTTGGCGCCCTTGGCGGCGAGGGCGCGCGCGGTCGCGGCACCCAGGCCCGAGGCGCCACCGGTAACGACTGCGGGGGTATTGGCGGAAACTTCCATCTGTTCTCTCCTGATAGGCTGAATGGGTCCGGCGGAGGCCGGTACATTGCACTTGGATTCGGGGAACTGCGGGCTACGGGCGACCTAGACCGGGGTTGCGATTTGGCTAGACGATTTCGACGATCGTCACATTGGCGACGCCGCCGCCTTCGCACATCGTCTGCAGGCCGAATTTCTTGCCCTCGCGGCGCAGCGCATGGACCAGCGTCGCCATCAGCTTGGTACCGCTGGCGCCCAGCGGATGGCCGAGTGCGATGGCGCCGCCGTGGATGTTGAGCCGGTCGGGATCGGCACCGGTGTGCTTGAGCCAGGCCAGCGGAACCGGAGCAAAGGCCTCGTTGACCTCGTAGAGATCGATATCCTCGATCTTCATCCCGGCGCGCTCCAGCGCCCGGTCGGTGGCGAACAGCGGTTCCTCCAGCATGATGACCGGATCGCCCGCGGTTACGGTCAGATTTCGAATTCTCGCCAGCGGCGTGAGCCCGTGCTCCTTGAGCATCCGTTCGGACACCACCAGCACCGCGCTCGATCCATCGCAGATCTGGCTGCTGGAAGCGGCGGTGATCTTGCCGTCTTCGGACAGCTTCTTGACCGACTGGATGCCTTCGAGCGTCGCATCGAAGCGGATGCCCTCGTCGACCGTGTGCATGGCATCACCCTCGGGGGTCTCGATCGCGATCGGGACGATTTCCTTCTCGAACGCGCCGGCTTCGGTGGCTTTCGCCGCCTTGCGGTGGCTCTGGAGCGCGAATTCGTCGAGATCGTCCTTCGAGAAGCCATGCTTCTGGGCGATCATCTCCGCGCCCATGAATTGCGACCACTGGATGCCGCGATACTTCTCCTCGAGACCCGGAGATTTGTAGTTCCCCAGCCCTTCCTTCATGTGGAACATCGCGGTCGAACCCATCGGCACCCGGCTCATGCTCTCGACGCCGGCGGCGATGACGCAATCCTGCGTTCCGCTCATCACCGCCTGCGCCGCGAACTGGATCGCCTGCTGGCTCGAGCCGCACTGGCGGTCGATGGTGACCGCGGGCGTGCCCTCGCCCAGATGTTTGGTCGCCAGCACCGCGTTGCGCCCGACCTGCATCGCCTGCTCGCCGCCCTGGCTGACGCAGCCCATGATGACATCGTCGACGGCCTTGGGATCGATCCCGCTGCGCTCGATCACAGCATCGAGCGTTCTTGCGGCAAGATCGACCGGATGGACGCCGGAGAGCCGCCCTCCGCGTTTGCCCCCGGCGGTGCGGACGGCTTCGACGATATAGGCTTCTGGCATTGCGGCTCTCTCCGGTTTCGATCTGCTACCTGTTTTTCGATTGCCTAAGGGGCGGGGCAGAGGCGGTCAAGCCGCTGACCCGATCGGCCCCTGCGCCTGGGTTGCCAAGACAAGAGCCGCGAGGCAGAAGCGGTCGCGGATCATGGATAAAGCGCTCTTCGAAATAAATCCCGGGCTCGACCGCCCTGCCCTGGCCCGCCGCTTTGCCGAGCGCACCCGCGTACAGGTTCGCGATGTGCTGACCCCCCAGACCGCGCGCGAGATCCAGTCGATCCTGCAGACGACTCGCTGGAGCCTGGCGATGCGCGGCGGCGACTCCGCGGACACTCCGCCGCAATCCATTTCCAACGCCGAACTGGCGACGCAGGCCGGGGTCGAAAAGGCCAACCGCCTCGGCCGGCAGGCGCAGGAGGCCAGCGCGCGGGGCGATTACGGCTTCCGCTATGCGCACTATCCCATCGTCGAGGCGCTCAATCAGGGCTGGGATCCCGGCGGACCTTACGAATTGCTGCTCGAATATCTCAACGCCCCCGACTTCCTCGATCTCGTGCGCGAAGTGACCGGCATCCCCGAGATCGTCCGCGCTGACGGCCAAGCCACCTTTTATGCCGCGCAGCACTATCTCGGGCGCCATATCGACAGCCACGTCGCCGAAGGCTGGCGCGTCGCCTATGTGCTCAATGTCGCGCGAGAGGACTGGCACCCCGACTGGGGGGGCTATCTCACCTTCCTCGACGAGGACGGCGACATCGTCGAGGGCTTCCGCCCGCGGTTCAACGCGCTCAACCTGTTCGCCGTACCGCAAAGCCACGCGGTCACCTACGTGCCGCCGTTTGCCCCGACGGGGCGTTATGCGATCACCGGATGGCTGCGCGACAGGTGAACCCGTCGACCCCGCGCGAATGGCACGAGCGTGCGATCGCCGCCGAACGCGCGGGCGATCCGGCGAGAGCCCGGGCGATCCTGGCCCAGGGACTGGCCGAGTGGCCGGACAACGCCGATCTCCATAACGATGCCGGCTCGCTGACGCTGCGCGGCGGCGATGCAGCCGAGGCGGAAGCTCTGTTCGCCCGCGCGCAGTCGCTGGCGCCCGGCAATCCGGAGTTCACGATCAACCGCGCCATCGCGCTGGGGCGGCTCGAGCGCCACGCCGAAGCTTGCGACCTGCTGGCCGCGATCGAGGCTCGGGCGCAGGCTCTACCGCGCTATTGGTCCGCCCGCGGGAATGCCGCGCGTGCGGCGCAGCGGATGGCGGATGCCGCACGCGCCTACGACCGCTGTCTCGCGCTCGAGCCGCAGCATGGCCGCGGACTGCATGGCCGCGCCCGCGTCGCGATCGAACGCGGCGAAGCCGATGCCGAAATCCGCTTCGATGCGGCCCTGGCGGTCAACCCCGGCGAGCCGGACCTGTGGCTGGGCAAGGCGCAGGCGCTCGATGTCGCCGGGCGCAGCGATGCAGCGCGGCAAATCATGGAACAGGTCACGGCGCAGGCTCCCGCCTGGCTCGACGGCCTTAAGTTCCTCGCGCAACTCAAGCTCGCCGCGGGGGAAAGGGATTTCACCGACCATTACCGCGAAGCGGCGCGCCGCCAGCCCGCCGATACGAATATCCCCCATGCCCATGCAGAAGCGCTCGCCGGGCTGGATTTCGCCGCCGAGGCGGCCGAAGTCGCCGCCGAGGCCCGCGCGCGCTTTCCGGAGCAGGAGGCCTTCTCACTGCTCGAAGCGGTCAACGCCAGCTCCGCGGGCGACGACGCGCGGGCCGAGGCGATTTTCTCCGGGCTGAGCCTCGACGAGCCGCAGCGCTGGATTCACGAGGCGCGCCATCGCATTCGGACCGGCGAGTTCGAGCGGGCCGACAAATTGCTTGAGCGGGCGCTGGAGCGCGAGCCCTGGAGCATCGGGGCCTGGGCCTTGCGGGGAGTGGTCTGGCGGCTGATCGACGATCCGCGCGCCGAATGGCTGCATGGCCAGCAAGGGCTGGTCCAGCGCCTGGCGCTTTGCGGCAGCGAGGATTTGCTCGACCGGGTCGTGGCGCAACTGCGCGAACTGCACGGCAACTCGCCGCTCCCGCTGGGGCAGAGCTTGCGCGGGGGGACGCAGACGCGCGGCATCCTGTTCGATCGGACCGAGCCCGTGCTGGCCGAACTGCGCGCGGCGATCCTTGCGACGATCGAGCGATACCGGTCAGGACTGCCCGCACCGGACGCAGCCCACCCGCTGCTGCGGCATGCCGAAGCGCCGCTGGGGCTCGCGGGATCCTGGTCGGTGCGGCTGAGCGGCGGCGGCGACCATCACATCGCGCATATCCACCCGCAGGGCGTGCTGTCTTCCGCGCTGTACCTGATCGTTCCCGAGGATGCGTCGGGAGAAGAACGGCAGGGCTGGCTGGAAATCGGTCGGCCCGCCCGCGATCTCCGCAGCGATCTGGCACCGCTGGCGACCATCCGCCCCGAACCGGGCTATCTCGCCCTGTTCCCCAGCACGCTTTACCACGGCACCACGTCGTTCGGGACGGGGGAACGGATGACGGTCGCTTTCGATGTCGTGCCTTTGGAAGGACGAAGACCATGACCGGCAACAGCCCGTCCGGCGGCGGCCCATGGACGGAATTTTGGGCCAACAACGCGCAAGGCGATGGCACTCTGTCCGGCGGCGGTTGCCTGCCCGAGGGCTGTAGCGGCATCGAGGACGCGCAAAAGGCTGTCTGGTACGATTTTATCGCCAAATTGCCCAGGTCGGCGCAACTGCTCGATCTGGCCACGGGCGACGGCCGGGTGCTCAGATGGATGCTGGCGCGTCGGCGCGATCTCAAGCTCACCGGCGCCGATCTCGCTCCGCAGCTTCCGCCTGCCCCGCGCGGAACGAAGATACGCGCGGGGGTGGCGATGGAAGCGCTTCCCTTTCCCGACTCCCGTTTCCACGCGGTGACGAGCCAGTTCGGCTTCGAATATGGCGATATCGACGCGACGGCCGGCGAAATTGCGAGGGTCCTGCGCCCAGGCGGCAGTGTTGGTCTGCTGGTCCATCGCGAAGACGGTCCGATCCTCGAGCACAACCGTCCGCGGGCCGAGGCAATAGCTTGGGCTCTGGACGAGGCTTCGGTGGCCGTGCGTGCGAGTGCAGCGCTCACCATGGGCCCCGGCGGCCTGCAAGTCGCGCTTGACGCCGCAGCCGCAACGGCTGTTGCGGGCGAACAGCGCTTCGGACGTCACTCGCCCGGATGGGAAATCCCCGAAGCCGCCCGCCGAACGCTGCAGATGGGCGGACGGGCCGGAGTCCCATGGATGCTCGAGACGCTCGCTTCCATCGAGCGCCAGGCGCGCAACGAGATCGGTCGGATCGACACGCTGGCTCGGGCCTGTGCCGTTGCAGACGATCGCGCGCGGCTGGTCGCGGCCTTCGCTGCAGCCGACCTCGGTTTGCAGACAACAAGTGGCGTATGCGAGCCGTCCGGTCGTCCTTTTGGCGATTTTCTTGTGTTCAGGTCGGTTGAACTTCGCGCCTGAACGGAACAACCATCCAGGTCCGCACCGTCAGCTTCCGGATGAATTCACCACCGAATTGCTCGTCTGTATCGGGTGTGGTCAACTAGACGCCGCCCCGTGGCGAAAAGCCCTTGTGTCAGGTCTCTTCGCCACGGGGATCTTGCCGATTAGGTTGCTTCAATTTGGCTGGTAGCGGACATAGCACCAGTTCTCGCACTGGCGCACGATCTGTGCGTTCGGCTGCCAGTCCTGGCAGTCCTGCATGCACTGGAGAAACGCGGCGTCGCTGGACTGCGCGTGCAATGGCGCCGTCCCCCAGCCGAGGATCATCACTGCAACGGCTGCTTTCACACAAAGCTCTTTCATGTCGGCCTCCTCATCCTGCGCTGATTGCGCCTCGGCAAACTATCTGCACTATTTGCCCGCGACAAATTGCCGGGAGTATAATCGGGCAGGAAGACATCTCTGCAAGGCAGAGCGAGCAGTTCTTCATGCGCGAACCGAACTCAATCGAAACCAGACCACTTTCAACAAGGTCCGGATCCCGTCAGAGTGAGGCGGCTACCTTGAGAGCATGAGTCAGTCAGGAACTGGACCGCTTGCATATCTCCGGGCTTCGACCTCTCCGAAAAGGGCCGGCGACAAGAACTGCATGCCGCAAAGAAAAAGGGCGGCGGACCGAAGTCCACCGCCCTTCCTTCTTTCGCCTTGCGGCGAGCGCGTTCTTAGAACTTGAACGTGCCCGACACGAAGTAACGGCGACCCAGCACGTCGTAGGTGCTCGGGTAGGTGTTGGCCTGCTCCTGGTTGTCGCCCAGCAGCAGCGAGTTGGGACGACCAACGACGTTGCCGTTCGCGTCGAACACCGGGGTGTCCGGAAGCGTGTTGAACAGGTTGTTCACGCCGATGTTCATGCTGAAGTTCTCGTAGATGTCGAAACCGAACGAGAGATCGATCAGATCGTAAGCTTCGATCGTTTCGACGCCGTTGAAGGCCGCATAGTTGGTATCGGCATCGTCGTCACCGACAGCACTGACGTGACGCCATGCGATCGACGTGGTCACCGGACCATCGATGAACGAAGCACGGCTCGTCCACTTGAACTCCGGAGTGGGCTCGCCGCAGGTCAGGCCGAACTGTCCGGCACACTCGATCACTGCGTCGGGATTGGCGACGTCAGGAACGAAGAACGAGCTTTCGGTCCAGGTACCGAGGAACGTCAGGTTGACCCGCTGCTCACCCGTGTCGGTGAAAAGCGAGAACGGGAGCGAGGAGGTGTAGGCCACCTCGAGATCGACACCCGACACGCCGAGCGACGCGATGTTTGCGCCACCAAGCACCGGAGCGTTCTGACGGTCGAAGGAACCGTTCGCCTCACGCGTCCCGACGAAGTTCGCGCAGTTCGGAGCGTTGATGCTCGCCGCCGGGGCACGCCCATTGCCGCCGAAACACAGATCGAGAGCGGTCTGCAGCCCGATCGTGGTGATCGCGTTGTCGACCTGGATATCGAAGTAGTCGGCGGTGATGGTCAGACCCGGAACGAAGGCCGGCTGCAACACCACACCTGCGGTGAAACTGTCGGACACTTCCTCGCTCAAGTTCGGATTGCCGCCGAACAGCGCCGCAATCTGCACATCGGGCTGGATCGCCAGCTGATTGCCCAGATTGGCAGCCGGGACACCATTGGCGAGACACAGGTCACGCAACTGACCGGACGTTGCCGCCGCAGTACCGCAGGGGTCGGTGGCCGCCGGGAACCCGATCGCCGTACCCTGGAAGAGCTCGGCGACGTTGGGCGCACGGATGGCGCGCTGGTACTGTGCACGGAAGATCACATCCGGGATCGGCGAGAACTGGACGCCGCCCGCGTAGGTGAAGGCATCGCCGACGGTCTCGAGCGAATACTCGGAATACCGGGCAGCGCCGTTGAGTTCGAGACGCATGGAGCCGAATTCGAGCGGAACGTTCAATTCGCCGAACGCTTCCTTCACATCGTAGCTGCCTTCGGTCGCGTCACCGGCGTTGAAGCCGATCACGTCGCCCGAGGACAGCGCGGTGTCGGGGAGGAATTCCGAAGCGACCTTGCGGTACTCGGTACCCACCGCGAACCCGATGGGCTCGGCGCGGCCGATAGCGAAGTCGCCCAGCGTACCGGAGATCGTGGCATTGACCACTTCCAGCGTGGAGACATCGCCGTTCTGGGCCTGGATCGAAATCGCATCGACCTGTTCCGGCGTCAGCGTGTTCAGGCCGAAGATGTTGATCGGCGTACCGGTGCCATCGAGACCGGCAACAAAGGCGGAAGCCGAAATGTTGCCCTGCTGGATGTTGGCGTTCCGCGTCCGTGCATAGAAGTAGTTCGCGTCATACTGCAGATAGTCGCCGATCGGGCCACGCACGCCGCCAAGAACGCGGAATGCATTGCGCTCGTCGAGCGAGTTACGCGGACCGGTCTCGATGGTACGGCGACGAACCTGGAGATCGACGATCCCATCGTTCGCGTCGGCACCGGTTTCGGTCGCATCCAGCTGCTGCAGCTGCGCGAAATCGGCAGGCGTAAGGAACTGCTGAACGGTCGCCAGATCGACACCCACGTTGAGCGCGATCGGGGTGGCAGCCAGCTCGGTCGCCACACGATTGTTCACGAAAGCGACTTCCGTGTAGAACGTGTGCCCGCCGCCGATGTCGTAATCGGCATAGCCACCCAGCAGGTAACGCTCCTGCGGAACCTGGAGATAGTTGACGGGAGCGTAGTTGTACGCGTCGCCGGCGAACGGACGGAAGTTGCCGGGGCTGTCGAACACGACGAGGCCGTTGGCATCGAATTCGGTACCCGTCGTATCGCCGTCACCGAGATAGGTCAGACGACCCTGAGGAAGGATCGACGAACCGCCCTGCGTCAGCGGGGGGCCGAACACGGTGTCGCTCAGCGCGAAGCGCGAGAAGCCGCGATCGCCCTGGAACACCGAGGAGCGGTTGTAATATTCGGCAAAGACGGTGGCGCTACCGCGGCCATCGGCGAACGCCGTGCCGATCGCACCGTGGATTTCGTAGGTCTCGCCGTCGCCCTCTTCGGTCAGGCCGTACTGGCCGCCCATTTCGACGCCTTCGACATTGCGGAGACGGAAGTTGACGACGCCAGCAAGCGCGTCGGAACCGTAAACGGCCGAAGCACCGCCGGTCACGACGTCGACCGAGTCGATCAGGAACGAGGGGATGGTGTTGAGATCGACGACCTGGGCGGTATCGAAGAACATCCAGCGGCGACCGTTGACCAGCACGAGGTTACGGTTGGTGCCGAGACCGCGAAGGTTGAGCGTCGCGGTGCCGTTGCCGGGGTTGTTCGAGAAGGAGGTGGTGCCGGGAATGACCTGCGGCAGGGTATTGATGACGTTCTCGACGTTGACCGTACCCGAAAGCTGGAACTCTTCATCGCCGACGACGGCAACGGGAGCGGCGGTTTCGACATTGCGACGCGCAATGCGCGAGCCGGTCACGACGATCGGCGCACCGATGACATCGGGCTCAGCCTGGAGCGCGGGCTCCTGGTCCGTGGCATCGTCGGTGTTGCCGGTTGCGGTCTGCGCGTGCAGCGGCGCGGCGAACATGGCACCAGCCATGATCGTGCCCGTGAGCAGCGAAGCCTTCGTGAAGCGATAAGACATTGCTATCCCCTTTATAACGGGAAGCGACCACCGCCCCCCATTGTATAAGATCAGAGTCCGGACTCTCGTCCGAATGGCAGCGGTCTAAGGCATTCCGGGGCGGCGCAGCAATGGAAGTCGGACGCTTGGCTGCCGGAACTTCACCGGTGTGACATTGCGGTTACAGTTGACTCTAGTCCTCCGAAACGGCCCATAGCGGACAAATTGCCAGCGCAGAGGATTACTCGAATGTTTGCAGACGCATTTCCGATCCGCCCAGGGAAGCCGGTCTTCAGTCGGGCTGGGAGACTGAAGCGCGGCTTCGGCATGGGCCTGGCGCTGGCGCTCGGCGCTTCGGCAGCGGGAGCGCAGGATCCAGATGCAGTCGCGGCCCCTGCGACGGACTATGTCGCCGCGCTCAAGGCCTGCCGCAGCATCTCCGAGCCGACGGAGCGGCTCGCCTGCTTCGACAGCACCGCAGGAGCGATGGTCGCAGCCACCGAGAGTGGCGAGGTGAGCATCGTCGATCGCGAGGATGTCCGCAAAACGCGCCGCAGCCTGTTCGGCTTCACCATGCCCGAGGGCGGCATTTTCGGAAGCAGCGACACCGAGGACGACACCTCGATGCTGGAATCGACGATCACCGATGTCCGCCGGCTTGGTGGGGATACCTATGTCATCGCCATCGCCGAAGGCAGCAAATGGCAGATGAGCAACGTTCCCATGCGCCTGAGGCCTCCTCGCGTCGGAGACGAAGTGGTCTTCAAGAAGGCGGCGCTGGGATCCTATTTCATCCGCATCGCCGGCCAGACTGGCGTCAAGGGGCGCCGCATCGAATAGGGACTCGTCCCCGCCCGGGACATAGTCTGCGCATAGAAAAACCCCCGCAACCCTTTCGAGGCTGCGGGGGTTTCTTGTTGGTGCGGCAGGGAGCCCTTACAGCCCGCCGGGACCGCAATCGTTCGCCAGGAAGTCGAGCATCTTGGTGAAAAAGGCTTCCTGATGCTCGTACATCAGCGTGTTGTAGAAATGGTCCGCGCCTTCCAGGGTCAAGAACTGCGCATTGGTCTTGCCGGCCCGCTCCATGGCCTTCTTGTAGTCCTCGAAATTGAAGTACATCACGCGCGCATCGACGTCGCCGTGAACCATCAGCACCGGGACGTTGACCTTGGAGACCTCGTTGATCGGGTTGATCCCGATCATGCCGCGGCGCTTGGCCCATTCGTCGATGGCCTTGGGCGTATAGGCGTTGCTGCGCATCTTGTAGACCTTCTCGGGGTCCGCGACAGCCGCGCCGGCAATGACGCACTGGTACAGGTTCGGTTCGCGCGAGGCGGCCACGAGCGCGGCATAGCCACCGTAGGACCAGCCGAACATCGCCATCCGATCGGGATCGACGAGGCCCTGCTCGACGAGATATTTCGCGCCGTCGTCCTTGTCGTCCTGCATGGCGAGACCATGCTGGCCATAGGCGGAATCGAAATGATCCTGCCCCCAGCCGACCGACATGCGGTATTGCGGCTGCAGCACCATATAGCCGGCATTGGCGAGCAGCTGCCCCCATTCGTCATAGGTGATGACCTCGTTCACATGCGGCCCGCCGTGCGGCAGCACGATCAGCGGAAACGGCCCCTCGCCCTTGGGCTTGGTGACATAGGCGGGGATCATTTTTCCGTCGCGCGCAGGGTAGCGGATGAACTCGACATCGGCGAGCTGCTCGGGCTTGAGCAGCGGATTGCGGCTCCCGAGCTTGGCCATGCGACCATCGCGGACCAGCCAGTAGGAACCGGGATCCTTGGGCCCGCGGTTGGTCACAATCATGGTGTTGCCGTCGCGCGAGCGACTGGAAATGCTCACCTGGTGAGCGTTGGGAATCTGCTGCTCGAGCGCCTCGTAGAGCGCCTTTTCTTCCTCGTCGAACCACACCCGCTGCATCTTGTCCCA